>Ga0187821_10000498_pt1 | contig 10316 bp, 9 predicted proteins | sample NC_wetland_sal_i_20_FD_132442 | JGI IMG/M metagenome (GOLD analysis project Ga0187821, IMG submission 132442) | Wetland sediment microbial communities from Neuse River Estuary, North Carolina, USA - SourceSoil_1 | ecosystem: Environmental > Aquatic > Freshwater > Wetlands > Sediment | place...
CACCGCCAATATGCGCGGCTGCATCGTCTGCTTGCGCGAGAATGCCAGAAGCTGACCTACCAGCGTTGCCGCGCGCAGCGCGTTTTGATGGATTTCATTGATTTCCTTGAATGAAGGATCACCGGCCTGATGGCGCATCAGCAGAAACTCTGAATTGCCGATGATGACGGTGAGAAGGTTGTTGAAGTCGTGCGCCACGCCGCCCGCGAGCTGGCCAACCGCCTGCATCTTCTGCGATTGGGCAAACTTGGTCTCAAGCGCCTTTTGTTCGGAAACGTCGACTAGGTAGAGGATCACGCGTCCGCCGCTGACAGGGCTTGCGAAAAGTTCTGCCGAGCGTTCCTCGTGGCCGGCCGCGCGTAACTCTGCCGAAGCAACATTGTTCTTGCCGCGCGCTGCCTGCGCGATGAGTTCCGCGATACGCGCCCGGTCGGCGCTTTCGACCAACTCGCCGAATTTGCATCCGCCGAGCGCGCCGGAAACTCCGAAGAATTTGGCAAAGGCCGGATTGGCATCGACCAGCGTTCCCGTACCGTCGGCGAAAGCGACGCCGACCGGCGCATCGCGGAAGATGTCTCCCAAATGGGGTGGCGTGCTCGCTGCCTGCGGCTGTGTCGCGGCGGTTGCCATGGCGGCTTTTGACGCAGCCAGGCGCGGCGCGAACCACCATGCCGACTGGGCATCCTTGAGCGGTCGAACAGCGGCAACGATCTCGATGCCGGGACTGACCGCGAAGGTTTCTTCTCGAGCTTTGCCTTCGACGGCGGCTCGCGTCAGGCGATAGAGCACCGCAGCCGAAGGTTCGCCCGTCAGAGCCAATTCCGGTGGCGGCGCCGCTTTTCCTTCCGCCGCGCCCGACATCCGGCGATAGACATCGTTGCAGTCGAGCACGGCTCCGTCTCTGCCGGTGATCGCCCAAGCGATGTTCGCGCGGGCCGCCGCTTCAGCGACGCGTCGGGCATCAGCGGTCTTGAAACTCTCCTTTGGCCAGACCGCGAAGAGAAAAATGCTTGCCACCGCACCGATGGCGGCGAGGAACATGATGCCCATCCAGCCCACAGAGTTGGCGGAGACCACGGCCAGAGCGGCCGCGCCCAAAGTGAGGCAGAAAAAGAAGAGCGCTGCCCAGCGCCAAGCACCAGCCGGAACACCCATGTTCAGGCCCGAAAGCCCGCGAGTCGCCATCATGATTCGAGTCTAGCTGCGTTCCCCGGCGAGGACGAGAACCCCCTCCAAAGCAGCGTCCAACGTGCGCCCCGCCCTAAAGCTCTTGGCAAGATCGGCACTGGGTGATTTCGTGGTTTCAACCAAGGAGGCCCGATGGCCCAGGTTGTCCAATTTGACCAAGCTCGTCCGGCGACCGATCTGGACGAGGTGAAGAAAAAGCTCGATAGCGAGGGCTATTGCATCGTGGAGAACGTGCTCTCGCGTGCCGAGGTCTCCGCGCTCAAGGCGCGATTGGAAGAGCAGGCCGGGGGCGAGCGGGCCCGCGGCCTGGCCTTCCATGACGGAGGTCCGTCGCGGCCCAATCAGCGGGTCTGGATGCTGGTCAACAAGGGCCGCGTCTTTCGCGACCTGATGCTTCACCCCATCGTCGACCGGCTGATGGGACACCTGCTGGGTAGCGATTACTTGCTCTCCAGCCTGACCGCCAACATCGCGAGTCCCGGCGGCGAGCCGATGGTCCTTCACACCGACCAAGGCTATGTCGGATTTTGGACGCCGAAGCCGGTCGTGGCGAACATCGCCTGGATGCTCGACGACTTCAGCGATGCGAATGGCGGCACCCGCCTTGTGCCACGAAGTCATCTTGATCCGAATGCGACGCCGCGTTCGTCGTCATTCGTGCCTGATAATCTCGCGAACATTCCCAAGCCAGAAGACACGATTGGAGCCGAAGGCAAGGCTGGCAGCATTCTATGTTTCGACGGTCGGCTCTGGCACGGCACGGGGGCGAACAAGACTGATCGTCCGCGCCATGCGCTACTCAGCTATCACTGTCGGCCGTTTGTCCGGCAGCAGGAAAATTTCGTGCTGGGGCTTTTGCCTACTATCAGGGAAACGGAGCGGCCCGCCTTGCTCAATCGGCTGGGTTTTGCGGTCTGGGCCGGTCTTGGCCGAGTTGAAAGCCCGCGGCCCTCCACGCCGCTCTTCGTTGCAAGTGGCGCAGTCGGTGCACTCGCCAAGGATGGAACGCCCATTGATGACTGAGCGGACACGTAAACTCGGCAACACCGGCCTCTTGATCGGGCCACTTGGACTCGGTTCGGTCAATTTCTCCTGGCTGACGGAGGAGCCGGAGAGCTTCGCCATCTTGGATGCTGCCCGCGATGACGGCGTGAATTTCGTCGATACATCCGACAACTACAATGCCGGCAAGACGGAAGCGTTGATCGGCCGCTGGTTCGCCCAGGGCGGCGGCCGGCGCGAGCAGACCGTGCTTGCAACGAAAGTCTTCTCGGCGCCGATGGAATGGGGCTCGAGCGATCCGGTGAAACGCAGCGGCAGCTGGGTCGGACCCAATCAGAAGGGTCTCTCCGCCAAGCACATTCGCGAGGCCTGCGATGCCAGCCTGAAGCGACTCAACACCGACTACATCGACCTCTACCAGATGCATCACGTGGACCGGAACACGCGCTGGGAAGAAATCTGGCAGGCGATGGAATTGCTCGTGCAGCAGGGCAAGGTGCTCTATGTGGGCAGCTCGAATTTCGCCGGCTGGCACATTGCGCAGGCGCAGGAACTGGCGAAACAGCGCCACTTCCTCGGCCTTGCTTCAGAGCAAAGTGTCTACAATCTCATGAAGCGCACCGTCGAACTCGAAGTCATCCCCGCGTGTCGCGCCTACGGTATGGCGTTCTTTCCGTATAGTCCGCTCGCTGCCGGCATGCTGGGCGGCAAGCCGACGGAAAACGAGCGCGGACGACGCGCGTTCCTGCGTCAGAACGCGCGCATCGATTCATTTGAAGAGTTGTGCCGGTCGATCGGTCAGAACCCTGCCGACATGGCGCTCGCCTGGCTGGCGCGACAGCCTAGCGTGACTGCGCCGATCGTGGGACCCCGCACCATTGCGCAGTTCAAAGCCAATCTCGCAGCGCTCGAAATCGAGCTTAGCGCCGAGGTGTTGAAGAAATTGGACGAGCTGTTTCCGGGACCGGGCGGTCCCGCGCCTGAAGCTTACGCGTGGTAGAAGTGAATCCGACCTGAGGAATGCGCCATGAACAGACCCGAACGCATCGTGAGCGATGAAGTCCTCTACAGCGTGAAGGATCACATCGCGACCATCACGCTGAATGCTCCTCAGCGCATGAACACGATTTCGGGCGAGATGCTGGCTGCGCTGACGCAAAGCCTCGTCGATGCCGATGCCGACCCGGAGGTGCGCTGTGTCATTCTCACCGGCGCCGGTCGTGCTTTTTGCGCCGGGCTCGATCTCGTCGCACAAACGCAAGGCAAGGGCCTTGCCATCGGCGGCGCCGGCGCGGTGTCGACCGACATCGATTTGCGCAACACCCCGCCGACGGTTCTGCATGCGATGAACAAGCCCGTCATCTGCGCGATCAACGGCGGTGTCGCCGGTTACGGCGCCGACACGGCGCTCGGTTGCGACATTCGCCTGATGGCAAAGTCGGCCAAGTTCGCACTCTCCTTCGTCAAGCGCGGGATTCTCCCGGAATCCGGTGGCACATGGCTTCTGCCGCGCATGCTGGGTTGGTCTAAGGCGGCGGAAATCTTCTTCACCGGACGCACGCTGACGGCGGACCAGTGCCTCGAATACGAACTCGTCTCCGAAGTCGTTCCCGACGCGGAATTGATGCCGCGCGCTTTGGCTCTGGCATCGGAAATCGCAGCCAATGCGCCGCTCGCCGTACAGGCCGCGAAGCGCATGATGCGAATGGGTTTGAACGAGCCGTTCGCCGAGCATGTGCACCATGTTTATCTGCAGCTTCTGCCTATGATGCGAACGGAAGATGCGAAGGAGGGCATGCTCGCCTTCGTGGAGAAGCGAACGCCCGTCTTCAAGGGCAGTTAGCCCGCGAGACTATTCCGCAGCGATTTTTGCGTTCGCAGGTTTTCGCGAGCGATGGAATGGCCGATCGCCGAGGATGGTGGCGCGATTCATAATGCGGCGGTGCGGCAGATAGTCGTTCACCGCATAATGCTGCGTGATGCGATTATCCCAGAAAGCGATGGAATTCGGCGCCCACTTCCAGCGCACTTGAAACTCCGGTTTCTGGATGTGAACGAACAGCATTTTTAGCAACGCATCACTCTCTTCGCGGCGAAGACCCTTGATCCGATCGGTGAAGCCGTAATTGACGAAGAGCGAGTCTGCGCCGGTCTCCGGGTGCGTTCTGACGACGGGATGTATGACAGGCGGATGCTCCGCAACGGCTCGAGCATGTTTGTCCGCACCCGCTTCCTTCGCGACTTGGCCGCGTACCGGAAAGCCGCGGGCAAAATCATGCACGGCATCGAGTTCGGATAGAAATCTCTGCAGCGGTTTTGACAGACCCTCATAGGCCGCTTGCATGCTCGCGAAGCAGGTGTCTCCGCCTTCGGGTGGCAAAAGCTTGGCATAGAGGACGGCGCCGAGTGGCGGCGTCTCGATGAACGTCACATCCGTATGCCAGGCGTCATTGTCCGTCGGATTGCCCGAATGGTTGTCGAGAATGAACATCTCGGGCGCTTCAGGCACGCCGGGGTAGAGGGGGTGGGTGTGAAGCTCGCCGAAGCGCGCGGCAAAATCGCGCTGCTGCACGGGCGTTATGTGCTGGTCCTCGAAGAAGATGACCTTGTGCGCGAGAAGTGCGGCTCGGATCTGAGCGATCTCGTCATCGTCGAGGCGTTTCGACAAATCCGCCCCTTCAACGACCGCACCGATGGCGGGGGTCAGCACTCGGGTGGTGAACTTGGCCATGGTCGTTTTCTCCGCACTGGCGCCAGTCTAACGCGCCGTAGCGGGCGTCGCCATAACTTGTCGCCCAGCCATGACGAACCCCGCACCGAACGCCACGCCGGCGGCAATCATCATCACAGGAACCATCAGGCCGAGCGCGCCGACAATCCCGAACAATAGTGCCGCAAGCCACAGGACCGGCGCCGCGCCGCTGCCATGCCCGCGCCACAGCGCTTCGCCCGAAAGGATGGCAAGCCCGAGCAACGCAATGGCGGCGCCAAGCTGATAACCATTCGTGCCCGGCATGGCGTAGGCGGCAATTCGAATCCAGGCGATGCCGAGCGCGAATATTGCCGCGCCAGCGATGCCTGCGACGCCAAGCGTCGTTCGTCCGCGCCAATAAATTCCCGCGATGCCGAGCAGCAGAAAGGCGTCAGTGAAGAAATAGAGCAGGGACAGCGTCATCGGCGAAAAACTTTGCGTCGCAAAGCTGTCGACGATGCGCAGCACACCCCCCACTATCGCTGCAAGTCCCAGTGCGCGCACGATCATGTCGTTCAACCTTCCTTGGCGATGAAATCCTGCGCCTGTGTCGCGAGGCGCAGACCGTGGTGCCGCTTCTGCGGCGTGTGCAGGTAGCGGTTCATCGCCGCGCACATCGTATCGGCCCACGGCACGTCCGGCACCGCCGCCAGTTCATCTTCCAGTGCGAACAGCATCTTGATGCGATGACAGGCGATGATCGGCTCGACGATGCCGTGATCGAACAGTTGGCCCATCTGATCGGCAATGAATCGGCTGCTGTCATGCACCCGAAAAGACGCCACATCCTGCTGCGCGTTGACGTACGATTTATTGCGTCCGACGAAGAGGCCAAGCTGCAACAGCGCATTTGGCCAAAGGTCTGGCTCAGTTTCGCAGATGTGCCGCGCGGCATTGGCAAAGGTGAGCGCGTGCGTGAAATCGAGCCAGCTGACATTGTCGGCGATCTGATTGTCCGTCGCGACGTCGAACGCGACATCGAAATGGAGAAGGTTCCATGCCGCGGCACCGAGTAGAGCGTCGTATAGCTGGCGCGGCTCTTGCCCCGCCGACTGCAGAACGCGATCAAGGGCGGCATCGATCGAGAGCCCGATGAAATCCGACGCCCCGACGGCCGAGGTCTTTGTCGGATCCCATGCCGCGCGAGCCTTGTCGTAGCGGCGGAATTCCGGCAACCGTTCTTCGCGCGTCGCGTTCGTCAGAGAGCGCACGAGCGCGAGCAGGATCGGCTCCGCCGATTTGGGACCAAGCCGCTCGATCAGTTGGCGGGTCTTGAAGGCATAGATCGCGCTGTGGCCGAAGTCGGCATAGTGCGCCAGCGCCGCGCGGCCAAACGTGCGGCCGATTTCGCCGATTCCGATGCCATCGCGCAGTGCACCTCGAACGTGCGCGATCGCGTCGCTCTCATTTTCCGATTCGATCGCCTCCAGAAGTGAATTTGCGTCCCATGATTTCACGGTTTCGGCGTAAGGAAAGGATTTTGCGCCAAGTGTGTCCCAGGCGAGATGGGCGATCGGCTCGATCACCGCCGCCAGGCGCGCGGCATCGGAAGGCGCATTCTCTGCCAGTGCCAGCCAATCCGCCGCTGCCGCATGGGCGTGGGTCGTTCCGAATTCGAGCCGCTCGTTCTGGACGCTTACGGCATGCATGACGGCGATATGCGCGTCAAATCCCGCTCGTTCCAATCGCGCGACCTCCCGCCCCATCCGTGCCAGATCATTGTCGGCGATGGCAGCAGAGAGACCGTCGAGCGCGCGCTTCTTCTGTTGTTCGGCCGGCGGGTCGCGCAGATCCACGAAAATCTCGCCATCTCTGAGTTCGACCGCATAGGTTCGAACTGGATCGCGACCGACCAGTGCCTCGCCCGTGCTGAGATCGAATTTCCAGTTATGCCAGTTGCAGGTCAGAACGCAGCCCGGTCCCTCGGTACCCTCGCTCAGAGGATAGCCTTCGTGAGGGCAGCGGTTGGCGAGGGCGAACTGGCGGTTTTCGGCCGCGAGCAGCAGAACTTGCTTTCCTGCCCGGCGAATGACCTTGCGACCGCTCTTGCGAAGTTCGCTTTCGCTGATGCCCGTTGCTGTGAACATGGCGGTCCCTTTTTTCAAAAGTCCGATCTTTAGAATACTCGAGGGCTTGATTTAATCAAGTCGAACCTTTAGAAAATAGCGCATGGCTGACAAGCACAATTCGCAAGCTACGACCGGACGGGCCGCCGTGCGCGAACTTTTGAAGCGCGAGGGCCCGATTTCGGCCGATTCGGCGGCCGCAAAGCTCGGCATCACGGCCATGGCGGTGCGTCAGCATCTGTACGCGCTGGAGGCTGAAGGCGAGGCGGCTCATGTCGCCGAAGCTCGTCCTCGCGGGCGGCCGGTCAAGTTGTGGCGGCTGACCGAAGCTGCCGATTCTCACTTCGCCGATTCCCATTCCAGTTTGGCGACCGATCTTATCGTCCAAATGAAAAAGGCGTTCGGCGAGGAGGGCGTGGATCGGTTGCTCAAGTTGCGCAACGCCGAACTCGAGAAGACCTACCGCGCCAAGACCGATCAGGCGCCATCGTTGCGAGCCAAACTGGAAGCGCTGGCCAGGATCCGCAGCGCCGAAGGTTACATGGCTGAAGTGAGACGCGATCCTGAGACAGGAGATTGGTTGCTCGTCGAGAACCATTGTCCGATTTGCTCCGCGGCGCGGTTGTGCACCGGTCTCTGTCGCGAAGAGCTCGCATTGTTCAACCGGGTTCTGGGCAAAAATGTTCGTGTCGAGCGCGTGTCGCATATCCTGGCGGGCGCGGGACGTTGCGCCTATCGCGTTATGGAGACCTGACTTAGGATCGCTTGCCCTGACGCCGGACTTTTCGTGACTGACCCCGTCCTAGAACTTCGCGATGTCACCAAACGCTTCGGCGATTTCATCGCCGTCGATAGACTGAGTTTCGCTCTGGCTCGCGGGCGCATACTCGGCTTTCTGGGGCCCAATGGCGCCGGCAAAACGACGACCTTGCGGATGTTGCTGGGCATTTTGCCGCCCGACAGCGGAACGATCGCGATTCTGGGCAGCAGCATCGCCGACGTACGCTCCCGCATCGGCTATCTCCCCGAGGAACGCGGCTTCTACAAGCGTATGCGGGCGGATGCAGCAATCGCTTATATCGCGACGCTGAAGGGCATGAAGCGCAACGCCGCGTTTGCGAGCGCGCGCAGACTGCTCAAGGAGTTCGGGCTCGAGCCCTTTGCCCGCGTGCGTATCGAGGGTCTTTCAAAAGGAATGGCGCAGAAGGTGCAATTGCTGGCCGCTGTCGCCCATGACCCGGAGTTCGTCATCCTCGACGAACCCTTTTCTGGTCTCGATCCCGTCAATCAGGCCGAACTGGAAGTTTTCATCCGCAAACTCGCGGCAGCGGGAAAGACGATTCTTTTTTCGACCCATACGATGCAGCATGCCGAAAGGCTCTGCGACAAGATCGTGGTACTGACGAACGGACGCAAGCTGTTCGACGGCACGCTTGATGCCGCGCGGGCGCTCTTCCCGCGAAGGGCGCGCGTTGGCGCGGACGCGGATCTGAGTTTCTTGCGTCAGGTACCGGGTGTGCAACAACTCAGCACACCTTCCGCGGATCAACCCTTCTGGACTCTCGACATGGCCGAAGGGGTCGACGGCCGTGCCGTGCTGGCTGCCTGCTTCGAAAAAGGTGTGCCGCTGACGCATTTCGACATTTCGCCGCCCACGCTGCACGACATCTTCGTGTCGCTGGTCGAGGAGGCGGCATGAGAAACGCCTTCCTCATTGCACGCCAGGAATTCATAAAATATGTGACGCGACGCGGTTTCTTCATCTCGATCCTGATGTTTCCCATCTGGATCATCATCGTCTTGATGGTGCCGCGTTGGACGTCGGCCACGCCGCAACGCAGCTTTACGATCATCGATCGGGCTGGCGGATATCGCGCTGCAATTCTGGACTCTCTCTCGCGAGAGAATGCAGGACGTGATCTGGCCGCGTTGGCGCGCTATGCCGCGACCAACATCGACCGCGCTGGTTTCGAGCGTGCAGAGCCGCGCCTCACGCGAGCGTTCGAAAATCCGCAGACGCCGCACGCCGTCACGACATTTCGGAAATCGGGAGGTCTCAAGGCGGCGCTTTCCGCAATACGGCCGTTTCTGAAGCCGTCCGCCAAGACGTTTCATGAGCCGCTTCCGAGATTCGTCTACCTTGAGCCGCCAGCTGAACTTGCGAACAGCCCGGAGGAGCGCTTCGCCGGTTTCGCTCGGCGCGCGCTCGATTCGGGGCGCTATTTCGCCGTGATTCTGATTCCGCGCGATTTTGGCCAGGATGGCCACGCGACCCTGCAATACTACGCCAGCGACCTGTCGGACTCCGATCTGCTCGATTTCACAACCGGCGCACTCGACAATGCATTGCACAGAAATGTGCTCAAGCGCTACGCGCCGAAATTGGTCGACAGCGATGCACTGGAAGACACGACCACGGTAGAGACACACAATCCGACGAAGACCAACTCTCAGTCCAGCCGAGACGATTCGCTCGTCAAGATCGTCCCTATTGCGCTCGCTGTCATCCTCTTCATTGTCTCGGTGATGAACGCGAGCGTCTTGCTGCAAGGCGTGGTCGAGGAAAAATCCACGCGCATGATCGAGGTGCTGTTATCGTGCGCCACCCCGCGTCAGATCACGAGCGGCAAGATGGTCGGCGTCATCGCAGTGGCGCTGCTCACAATCATCATCTGGTCGTTGGCTTTGCTCGGTTTGATGGCGCTCGCGGATTCGCGAACCGTCACGTTGGTTTTCGACGCGCTGGGTTCGGTCGCGACGTTCGACACGATGCCGCTGCTTTTACTGTACTTCTTCTGCGGACTTCTTATTTACGGCTCGGTGTTTCTGGCGATCGGGAGCATGGCCAATTCGCTTGCCGACGCGCAGTCCCTGCTGGGCCCTTCGATGTTGATCCTGATGCTGCCCAATCTCCTGATCTCGGGGATCATGCGCGATCCGAATGGCGAGATGGCGTCTCTGGTATCGTGGGTACCGTTTTACACACCCTTCTTCATGATGTTGCGCATTGCATCGCATCCGCCTGCGTTGCAGATCTGGGGTACGACGGTGCTCGCACTAGGGACAACGGCCTTCCTGATCTGGTGGACCGGGCGCGTTTTCGCCAATCACGTGCTGACCACCGAACGACCGCCGTCGCTCGGCGGTCTTGTCCGGCGTGGTGCTCTTGCGCTCGGTGGTCGAAAGACTTGACGCAAGCTTCAGCGCGGGATCAAGCCTTCACGTTGCAGGCGCTTGCGCTGGAGCTTGCGGTAACGGCGGATTGCTTCCGCCCGCTCGCGGGCGCGCTTTTCGCTCGGCTTTTCGTA
>Ga0187821_10000499_pt1 | contig 10315 bp, 9 predicted proteins | sample NC_wetland_sal_i_20_FD_132442 | JGI IMG/M metagenome (GOLD analysis project Ga0187821, IMG submission 132442) | Wetland sediment microbial communities from Neuse River Estuary, North Carolina, USA - SourceSoil_1 | ecosystem: Environmental > Aquatic > Freshwater > Wetlands > Sediment | place...
AAGCGGATGGACCCCGGCGCGCTTACCTTCTTCGTACGGCCCTAGTTTATCGCTCATCGGTTCCGTCTTCTATTCTGGTCGATGATTGAGTCGCAGTCGATGGTTCCGACAGAGTCTCGCCACGGGTTTTGGCTTCTTCCCAGAGGCGATCCATTTCAGCAAAAGACAACTCGTTGACGGTTTGCCCAGAGGCCTTCGCACGGCTTTCGATGTAATGGAATCGTTCCGAGAAGCGGTTCGTCGCCAGACGAAGCGTGTCTTCGGGGTTGACCTTGAGGAATCGAGCCAAATTGACGAGCGAGAAGAGCACATCACCGAATTCGGCCGTGATCTGATCCTGGCGAGAGGACGTTGTGGTGGTGTCATTCGCGCCTGGTTCGGAAGCAGGTGCTCGCACTGCCACACGGAGTTCGCAAATTTCCTCTTCGATCTTGGTCAAGACCTGGTCGAAACCGGCCGCATCATGGCTCCAGTCGAAGCCGACGCGCGCCGCCCGCGCTTGAACTTGGAAGGCTCGGAGAAGGGCCGGCAATGTCTTTGGAATATCGTCGAGGATGGAGGCTGAGCGTCCCGACGCTTGGCGCTCTGCTCGTTTGATATCTTCCCAGCGGTGCACGACCTGTTCCGCGGTGGTCGGCTGCTGTGCGGTAGAGCCATTCCCGAAAACATGGGGGTGGCGGCGAATCAGCTTGTCCGACAGTCGCTCGATAACGTCGTCAATCGTGAAACGCTTTGCTTCGGCGGCAATTTGGCTGTGGAAAATCACTTGGAGCAGCACGTCGCCCAATTCTTCCGCAAGCTTCGCACGATCTTGGTGGTCGATCGTTTCCAGGACCTCATAGGTTTCTTCGAGCAAGTAGGGTTTAAGTGATTCGTGCGTCTGCTTCCGATCCCAGGGACAGCCATTGGGAGCCCGTAAGGTGGCCATCAAGCGAACGAGTTTGCTGAACGGTTCCGACATGGTGGTCGCAGTGTGAAGCACGGCTCGAGTCGTACCCAGAGGTGCCCATTATACCCGGTTCCAGATTCGCTTCAACGACACTCGCTGGCTTGCGCCCCCCTAGGCCCTATGGTAGGGTACCGCGCCTGCGTTTCGTGCGGAGAAACGACTCGTGGCAACGGAAAAAGACGAAGGATTTGTCATTCGAGATCGACGAGGCGGCAGTGGGACCGAGCGTCCCTCGGCCGCCACGTCCGGAATGTCGCCTGCCCAGGATCATGCCTCATCCCCATCAACTTCTCCATCAAGTTCTTCGCAAAGTTCCGGTGTTCCGGTCACTTTTGCCTCCTTCGTGATTTCCCTCGGCAGCTCGTCGTTGATGTTAATGGGAGAACAGCTGGATCCGCAGCAATCTCCCATACCTGTCAATTTGCCACAAGCGAAAGAAATCATCGACTTGCTCTCCGTCTTAGAAGAGAAGACAAAGGGCAACCTGACACAGGATGAACAAACAGTACTGCGTGACATGCTCTACGCACTTCGGATGAAGTACGTCAGTTTGACTTCAAAGGCGTAATCTCGTTCATTCTGACGTAGTGTCGACTGCCCCCTGGTCCAAATCCGTTCCGCAAGATGTTTTGAGGCGCTCTCGTAATTCCGATATATTGAATACCTGAGGGATAGCTCAACCATCCTGCACGGAGAGTCGGAATCCTGGCATGACTGAAAGCAAGCCCACACCTGTTTCAAGCAAGTGGAACGTCAAAGAACGCAACTCGACCCGACTTGCTTCTTCTGAACTAGACCGGCGGTGGCTGCACTTGCGGCCGGTCTGGATCGTGTTGATTCTGCTACTGCCCTGTCTTGCGCTGACCTTCTACTATTCCCAGACAATCGTTCCCGGCGGAGAGCAGACGGGCGATTCGTTCTTGCCCACCACCAGCTATGCATTCGTTCTTCTTTTGATCAATCTCGATCTGATCGGATTCGTCGTCCTCTTGTTGCTTCTGTCACGCAACCTGGTGAAGGCATACTTCGAGCGACGGCATCGGCTCTTGGGTTCGGGATTCCGGAACAAACTCGTCGCGGCATTCATCGGATTCTCCCTGATCCCGACGGTCCTTCTTGCCGTCGTTGCCAGCGGGCTGGTGAACAAGGCGGTCGACGTCTGGTTCAGTGACCAAATCGAGCGGGTCATGCGCGATTCCTACGAAGTGGCCCGTATGCAGCATGCCGGCCATATCACGCTGGCGGTCAACAGTGCCCGTGCCATCGGTCACGAAATCTACCGCGAAGATATGTTACTTGCGGAGCAACGTGATTTACTCGTGGCAGCCATGGCCCGCAAGCGTATGGAATTCGGCGTCGCCGGTATCGAGGTCTATTCAGCGAAGCTGGAGACCCTCACGAAGGCGGTTGATCCCGAGATTCCCTCCATTGTGCTGGACCTTCCGGTCGGACAGCTGGTGTTGCAGGCCATCAACGGCAAACAAGAAGTGAACACGGTTCAAGAGGCACAAACCGGCCGTCTGGTTCGGGCTGCGATGCCTGTTGCCGCCAGCGGGCGGGGCGGAGAGATCGGGGGCGTCGTGGTGGTCGATGCCTATGTCCCGGAGTCGCTGCTGGCTAAGATGGAAGGAATCGGCCGCCAATACGACGAGTACAAACAGCTCAAAGCCATGAAGAATCCGATCAAGGCGGGAGCCTATCTCTTCGTGGCCGTCATCACCGTGCTGATTCTGTTTGGTGCAACCTGGTTTGGATTTTATGTGGCTCGCAGTATCACGGTGCCGATTCAGCGATTAGCCGAGGCGACCGAGACGATCGCGCAAGGGGACCTGTCCGTGCGAATTGACGCGAAGGCCACGGATGAAATCGGCACGTTGATCGAGTCGTTTAACCGGATGACCGAAGACTTGCAAGGGAGTAAGTCGAAGATCGAAGAGGCAAACATCTCCTTGCGCCAGAGCAACATTGAACTCGATCGTCGCCGGGCCTATATCGAAACGGTGGTGGACACGATCGCGGCCGGATTACTGTCCATCGACAAAAACGGAGTGATCACCACCTTTAATCCATCGGGCGAACGTATTTTGGGACTCTGGGCAGATCGATTGCGGGGTCGGCCGGCCAACGAAGTCTTCAAGGAATTCGGGCTGGATCTGTTTCAAACAGTTTACGATCGGATGCTGGCCGATCAACGGGATACCCTGACGCTGGAGGGGCCGGTCGAAGTAGAGGGGAAATTTCTCACCGTCGGTCTCCATGGCTCTCGTATGAAGGATGACACCAGTCGCGATCTCGGCATTGTGCTTGTCTTCGAAGATTTGACCGAACTGATCAAAGCACAGAAGGTGGCGGCTTGGCAGGAGGTGGCGCGTCGGGTGGCGCATGAGATCAAGAATCCGTTGACGCCGATCCAGCTGTCCGCACAACGATTGCGGAAAAAGTTTTTTGAAAAGTCGCCGGATTTTGACAAGGTGTTCGACGAATCGACGAACGTGATCATGAATGAGGTGACGAGCCTGAAGCATATGGTAGATGAGTTCTCAAAATTCGCCCGCCTCCCGGCTCCGCAGATGGCCCATCAATCCCTTCACGATGTGGTCGATGAGGTCGTTGCCCTCTATCGTGGCGCGCACAGAGACATCGAGCTGATAGTCGAGTTGGATGAGGATCTGCCGTCGTTGAATTTTGATCGAGAACAGCTGAAGCGGGTGTTGGTGAATCTGTTGGACAACGCAATCCAAGCGATGAATCACAAGGGACGTGTGTGGCTGACGACCAAATACGATACGAAGCGGCGACGTGCCGTGGTCAGCGTGGCAGATGAAGGGCCGGGCATTGCTCCGGAAGATCAAGAGAAACTCTTCGTGCCGTACTTCACGCGGAAGAAATCGGGGACGGGACTCGGGCTTGCCATCGTCCGCCGAATCATTACGGATCATGAAGGGCAAATCCAAGCCGGTCACAATCAGCCGCACGGAGCGGTCTTCACATTCGAACTGCCGGTCTAAACCGAGTCGAGAAGAAAGGATCAGAAACACATATGTCGGCATCGATTCTCGTGGTGGACGATGAGGAATCGATTCTCGCCTCATTGAGCAGCATCTTGGAGGATGAGGGATACGAGGTCACTGTGGGAAAGAGCGGAGCGGATGCGCTCCGGGCCTATACGACGGATCCGCCGGACCTCATGCTTCTGGATATCTGGATGCCTGAGATGGATGGCTTGGAAACGTTGCGGCGTGTCCGTGAACTGGTGCCGACCGCGCAGGTGATGATGATGTCGGGTCATGGATCGATCGAGACGGCGGTGAAGGCGATCAAGCTCGGTGCCTATGACTACATTGAGAAGCCGTTGTCTCTGGAGAATGTGACGCTTCGGGTGAAGCATGCCTTGGACCAATATCGATTGGAGCAAGAAAACCGGTCGCTGCGGACGAAGGTGCAGAGGAAATTCGAACTCGTCGGGCAGTCGACGGCGATGCAACAACTGCGGCAGTTGATCGAAACAGCCGGACCGACCAATAGCCGCGTCTTGATCGGAGGAGAGAACGGCACGGGCAAAGAACTCGTCGCACGGGCGATTCATGAACACAGTGCACGAACGGATAAACCGTTCGTGGCAGTCAATTGTGCTGCCATTCCAGAGACGCTGATTGAAAGTGAATTGTTCGGTCACGAGAAAGGATCGTTCAGCGGCGCCACATCCATGAAACGAGGGCAGTTCGAGCAAGCCGACGGCGGAACCCTCTTTTTGGACGAAATCGGCGATATGAGCTTGAACACGCAGGCCAAGGTCCTCCGGGCCCTCCAGGAACAACAGTTTACTCGCGTGGGTGGAACCAAGTTGATGAAGGTGGACGTACGGGTTCTGGCGGCGTCCAACAAAGACTTACTCAAAGAAATCGAGAAGGGGACGTTTCGCGACGATCTCTTCTATCGGCTGAATGTCGTGCCGATCATCGTGCCCCCGCTTCGGGAACGTCGCGAGGATATTCCGCTCCTCGTCCGTCATTTCATGAAAATGCATGCGGATGAACAAGGGCTGCGTTCGAGAGACATCTCACCAGAGGCGATGGAGGTGTTTCAGCAATACGACTGGCCAGGGAATATCCGCGAACTCGGGAACCTGGTCGAGCGATTGATGATCATGGTGCCGGGCAATGTCATCGATGCGACACAGGCAAGCCTCGCGCTGCAGGTTCGTCCAGCCGCCGCGCCCTCTCAGACGTCCGTGCCGGCGACCACTCCGATCCTGTCACAAGCGTACGATTCCCTCCGTGACGCGCGCAACGCCTTTGAAAAGGAATATATCGGTCGCAAACTGCGCGAACACCACTGGAACATTTCACGCACAGCCGAAGATTTGAAAATCGAGCGGAGTCACCTCCATCGGAAGATCAAATTGTTGGATGTGGAGATGCGGCCGGAAGCCTGAGCTGTTTTCGCTTGAAGGCCAGAGCCGTTTTGGTCCGCTGTACGCCTCACCTTCACTTCGCTGCGGAACTCGCCGCGTTCGGCGCAGAAGCGCAAACATGGCTTCGAACAGTCCTCGCGATCTGCCTTCGGCCGTCGCTCCGGTTCGGCTACATCGGAACACAAAACGGCTCTGATGCCCGCTTCAGCATCTCAGTCTTCTTTCAAGGCGTGAGAAGGGAAAGGACGACTCAGGCCGGAGAGAAATCGATGGCCGGTTTGGCGGGAGCAGCGGGGCCTCTTCTTACTCAAGCGAACGAGTTTAGGGCTTCCCACCCGCGCGTTGACCTCTCCAATAACCCTCCGATATGATGCGCGGCTCTATGACCACTTATCGTGATGCAGGAGTCGATATTGACGCGGGCGATGAATTCATCGACCGCATTAAACCGCTGGTCCGTTCGACCTTTCGCCCGGAAGTTCTGACCGATTTGGGCGGGTTCGGCGGGCTTTTTCGTCTCCAAGCCAAAAAGTACGAGGACCCCGTATTGGTCTCGGGAACAGACGGCGTCGGCACGAAGCTGAAGATCGCTTTCTTAATGGATCGCCACGAGACGGTTGGGATCGACCTCGTTGCGATGTGCGTCAATGACATTGCAGTTAGTGGAGCCGAACCGCTGTTCTTTCTGGATTATTTCGCCACCGGGAAGCTGGCTGTTCCCAAAGCCGAAGCGGTCTTGAAGGGCATTGCTGAAGGCTGCCGTCAGGCCGGGTGTGCCTTGATTGGCGGAGAAACGGCTGAGATGCCGTCAATGTATGCAGACGGTGAGTATGACCTCGCAGGGTTCGCGGTGGGGGTCGTCGACAAGCCGAAGATCATTGATGGCCGTACGATTGCACCTGGTGATGTCCTGATCGGGCTAATATCCACCGGTCTCCATAGCAACGGCTATTCGCTGGCACGCCGTGTGCTGTTCGAACAGGCAAAACTCACGGTGACCAGTCGGGTGTCTGAGCTGGATCGGCCGGTCGGGGAGGTCTTGCTGACTCCCACCCGCATCTATGCCAAGCAAATCCTGACCCTCATTCAAGAATGCCCCATCAAAGGCATCGCCCATATTACCGGAGGTGGCATCACCGAGAATCTTCCGCGAGTCTTTCCTCCTGGCGTGCGGGCTCAGGTGCGGCGCAGTGCATGGAAGGTCCCACCCATCTTCGACGTGATCGCTAAGCTGGGTGCGGTCGCACAAGACGAGATGTACCGCGTCTTCAATATGGGCATTGGGTTAATCCTCGTGGTGCCGTCCGATGCGGCAGATACCGTCATACAACGCGCGACGGCGTTGGGAGACCGAGCTCATCGGATCGGACACATCGTCGCGGCGAACGATGGAAAACCGTTGGTGGAGTATGTCGAATAAACGAGCAACTCCGCTCCGCGTCGCTGTCCTCGCCTCAGGCCGGGGGTCAAATCTCCAGGCGTTGATCGATGCGATCGAAGCCAAGCAGGTCGATGCACACATTGCGGCTGTGATCAGCAACAAGAAAGATGCGTTGGCACTGGAACGGGCGCGCAAGCATAGTCTCAATGATCTCTTCGTGGATCCAAAGCCGTTTGCTGGACAACCTGATAGTCGTGAGGCCTATGATCGGGAGCTTCTCAATGTGCTTCAGCAGCATGAAGTCGAGCTCGTCCTGCTCGCCGGATATATGAAAATCGTGACGGCAGTGTTGGTCACCGCCTATACCAATCGGATGATGAATATCCACCCGTCACTCCTGCCAGCGTTTCCGGGGCTCGATGTGCAAAAAAAAGCGCTCGATTGGGGGTGCAAGCTCGCCGGATGCACGGTGCATTTTGTGACGGAAGGTGTCGATGAAGGTCCGATCATTCTGCAGGCGGCGGTCCCGGTGCTTGAGCACGATACGCCGGAGATGCTCGCAGCCCGGATTCTCGACCAGGAACACAAAATCTATCCGCGGGCGGTCCAGCTCTTTGCCGAAGGACGTCTTCGGGTTGATGGTCGACGGGTGTTCATCGACGCGGCGAAGCCAGAAGGGCAAGCCATCATCAGTCCTTCGTGAGTCCGGTCCGACGCCAACTTCAGGTAGAGTCCTGCCTTGCGGTTGTGTATAATGCAGCCACAAGGGGACGCGAGCCCACTTCCTCCCCGTTCTTCTACCGCAGCATCCAGTCTGCACGCTCATGTGCAACGAACCCTGCGGGATTCATGACTCGTGTCGCCGGTTCCGACAGGTGGGGGGCTAGCTCAGTTGGGAGAGCACGACGTTCGCAACGTCGGGGTCGCGGGTTCAACTCCCGTGCCCTCCACCAAATTCATTGACAACCTTCACGCCCGTCAGTAAGCGGTCGAATGTACCGGTTGCAGTGAACCGGTATCTTCGCTTCCCGCCCTCCAGAATGGACTCTCAAGGGATATCTCCGTCCAGAAGCTTTGTAAGCATCGTTAGTATCCAGATTAGGGTTCATCCCAGGCCTAACGAGATGTTTCCCTAGTAAACTACGGAATCACTTCACTGAACGGCATAGTCCAGACTTCGCCTATACCTGTACCAACGTGATTTGTCCTGAGTGAACACTCAGATGAACGGTTCAGCCCCGAGGATCGAAAGCGAACGATTAGCTGGAGCCGATCGGAAGGACGGAGAACCCCGATGCCGCAGCATACGGGCTCCTGAAGACAAGCCTCATTGCATGCTGGCGTATATTGCAGGCACAATCGAGTATCTTCGAGCAACCGCTGAGCATACGGAGGTGAGTCATGTATAAAGCAAAAGCTTACTCCGCTGCCGGTGCGACATCGTCGCTTGCTTCCACGACGATCGTGCGTCGCGATCCGACCGAACGCGACATTCAAATAGAAATCCTCTTCTGCGGCATCTGCCACTCCGATCTCCACCAGGTGCGTAACGAGTGGAGCAGCTTCGTGCCCACTGTTTACCCCGTTGTCCCCGGCCATGAGATCGTCGGCCGTGTCACGAAGGTGGGGTCGGCGGTGACCAAGTACAAGCCCGGCGACCTGGCCGCGGTCGGCTGCATGGTCGACTCGGACGGGACCTGCCCCGAATGCAAAGCTGGCCTCGAGAATTTCTGCCCGAAAATGATCCTCACCTACAACTCTCCGGACAAGCACCTGGGAGGCGTCACCTATGGTGGCTACTCCGAGAGCATCGTCGTGGACGAACGCTTTGTCCTGCGCGTCCCTTCCAAGCTCGATCTCGCCGGAGCCGCGCCGCTCCTCTGCGCCGGCATCACAACATACTCGCCCATGCGCCATTGGGGCGTCACCAAGGGCAAGAAAGTGGGCATCGTGGGTCTCGGCGGACTGGGCCACATGGGCGTGAAGTTGGCTCATGCGCTCGGAGCCCATGTTGTCGTCTTCACGCATTCACCGCACAAGAGTGACGATGCGGTCCGCCTCGGTGCCGACGAAGTTGTCGTCTCCCGTCATGCCAACGAAATGCAGAAGCACGCTGGCAGCTTCGACTTCATCCTCGACGCCGTCTCCGCCGATCACGACATCAACGCCTATCTTAACCTGCTTCGCCGCGACGGCAACATCACCCTTGTCGGCGCACCGGAGAAACCCCTGGGCGTCGCGGCATTCGGTCTCATCGTGGGGCGCCACAGTCTCTCCGGCTCGAACATCGGCGGCATCCGCGAGACCCAAGAGATGCTCGACTTTTGCGGCGCACATAACATTACTGCCGATGTCGAAGTCATCCCCATCCAGAAGGTCAACGAGGCCTACGACAGACTGCTTAAGTCCGAAGTGAAGTACCGCTTCTCCATCGATATGGCTTCTCTCAAATGTGAGTAACCCGCGGGACAGTTAAAGAAGAAAGAATGCAGCACTAAAGGAAAAACAATGCAAAAACGTAAATTAGGAAACAGCAACCTCGAAGTTTCGGCCATCGGACTCGGCTGCATGGGCATGAGTTTCTCTTACGGCCCGCCTAAAGATAAGCAGGAGATGACATCACTTCTTCGTGCCGCTGTGGAACGCGGCATCACATTCTTTGACACCGCCGAAGTGTACGGCCCGTTCTTGAACGAAGATCTGGTGGGCGAAGCGCTCGCTCCGTTCCGCGGGCGAGTGGTGATCGCCACCAAATTCGGGTTCGACCTCAATCCGAATTTCGATCCCCGCGGGGTGAAGGGTGCGCCCGGCCTCAATAGCCGGCCTGAGCACATCAAGCAGGCTGCCGAGGGCTCGTTGAAGCGGCTTAAGGTCGAGACAATCGACCTGCTCTATCAGCACCGGGTTGACCCGAACGTGCCCATCGAAGACGTGGCAGGAGCCGTGAAGGAACTGTTTCAGCAAGGCAAGGTAAAGCACTTCGGCCTTTCAGAAGCAGGCGTGCAAACGATCCGACGCGCACATGCCGTCCAGCCGGTCACTGCTCTCCAGAGCGAATACTCACTGTGGACGAGAACGCCTGAAAAGGAAGTCATACCGACCCTGGAGGAACTCGGAATCGGCTTCGTTACATATAGCCCTCTAGGAAAAGGTTTTCTTACGGGCAAGATCGACGAGAACGCGACCTTCGACAGCTCCGACTTTCGCAGCACGCTCCCTCGCTTCACGCCAGAGGCGCTCAAGGCCAATCAGGTTCTGATTAAACTGCTCGGCAGCATCGCAGAACGGAAGAAGGCGACACCTGCTCAGATCGCGCTGGCCTGGCTGCTCGGTCAAAAACCGTGGATCGTTCCGATCCCAGGCACCACGAAGCTGCATCGCTTGGACGAGAACATCGGCGCAGCGGCAGTCGAACTGACGCCCGACGACCTCCGCGAGATCGATAGTGCCGCCTCCAAGATCGAGGTACAAGGGGCTCGATACCCCGAGAAGCTGGAGCAAATGACAGGTCGTTGAGACCGGCACACTAGTAAGAAGCAACCAACACCATGACAGTAGCATCGATGGAAAA
>Ga0187821_10000501_pt1 | contig 10298 bp, 10 predicted proteins | sample NC_wetland_sal_i_20_FD_132442 | JGI IMG/M metagenome (GOLD analysis project Ga0187821, IMG submission 132442) | Wetland sediment microbial communities from Neuse River Estuary, North Carolina, USA - SourceSoil_1 | ecosystem: Environmental > Aquatic > Freshwater > Wetlands > Sediment | place...
AGCCCGGTCAGCAGGCTGGCGCGCGCCGGCCCGCAGGGCGAGCATTGGGCATAGTGCCGCCGGAACAGGGTCCCCTGTGAGGCGAGCTGGTCGAGATGGGGCGTCTTGACGAGTTTGTGACCCAGAGCGGACAGGCATTCCCCCCGCCACTGATCGGCGGTCAGGAACAGCACTTTGCGCGCCTCGCTTGTGGGCTTTGTCATAATTGGCTCCGGATTCGGGCAATCAGCCGGTCTTTTGGGGCAGGGACCATAACCCTTATTTTCGGTCCGCCAAAGCCCCTCCGGAGCGCCGCCAACCCCGGCTATAGCCGCCGTTCTTGCGGGGTTTCTGGCCTTGTGGCAATGTTTTCCCAGGGAGCGCCCCCGGGCCAAACAAAAACAAACTGGCCGGTCAAAATACGATCGCAGGTCATCGGTTGTTAATTGACGGGTTCCTGTCACATCTCTGTAATCCTCGAGGGGTAAGGATCACCGGTCGAATTCGAACGTCAATCAAGGGAGAGGTAAACGTGAACAAACTGACAAAGGATCAAAGGGCGACGCAGGCGACCCTCCGGGCCGCACGCGGACATTCGCGCCGCACAATTCTAAAGGGCGCCGTCGCGGCTGGCGCCGTTGCGGCCATGGGCCCCTGGATCGTCGAGGATGCGTTCTCGTCCTCGGGCCAGGTGAACTTCATGGGTTGGTCGGGTTACGACTTCAAGGCTCCGTTCGGCGACTTCACCTCGGCGACGGGCATCAAGGTGAACTTCCTCGATCAGCCCGATCAGGATTCGATGTTCGCCCAGTGCAAGCTGTCGCTGCAGACCGGCGCCGTCGACGTTGTCGAGCCGACGCTCGATCGCGTGGCGAGCTGGGTCTCCAACGGCCTGGTGCAGGGGTGGGACCCGAACAAGTTGTCCATGGACAGCTACGAAGCCTCGTTCGTGACGGGTGCTTCGGGCGACATGGCCACCATCGACGGCGTGCGCTACTACGTGCCGAGCTGCTGGGGCAGCGAGGCGCTGACGCACGACAACCAGACCGGGTTGGGCGCGATGGTGGCGCGGGTGGCGCTGCACACGGCGGATGCGGTGCATGCGCGGCTGATCGTGTCAGGCGAGATCGGGCAATACATTACGCAGCAGTCGCTGAGCATGGCGTTCCAAGATGTGTTCTGGTTGCTGGCGGCGCTGTTCGCGGCCGGGCTGATCATCGTGCCGTTCGCCAAGGCGCTGCCGGTGGAAGCGGGCACGGCGCCAGTTTCGGACCACTAACAAATAGGTAATTCACCGACGACGGGATCGAGCAGTGTAACGAGGGGAACTGTCAGGGCAATTTTTCCCGTCGCAATAGCGCGGGGCGGTTTCTCAAACGTCAGCGCCCCGAGTCATAGGCCGACGACGGCACACTTACCACTTGGCGTCGCAGATTTCGTTCCCGCAATCTGCGCGAAACCGTACCGAGGCAACTGATGAAGGGCCGCAATGCCTACTAGGCAAGCATCAAATGCGGAGTCCATGCCGACTGAACAGGCAATCGCAATTCTGCATTCAACTGAATGACTGCTTTCGACCCAAAGCGGTCATTCAATGAAAACTTACGTGGTGCCAAAAAGTGCGGCTCGTTGTGTAGATAGCACTATCTCCTCCATGTGGCAGGAGGGGGTATAGCTAACGCGCCTCGACTTTACATTTTTGACCACGCCAACCCGGGATCATTGGATGCCTCTTCGAATCTTGTCTAAATTGGCAGCGGCGTCTCTGCTCGCCGTCCCTGTGGCAAAGAAACGGTCGGCGGCATCGGCATATGCTTGTGGTTCTTCCAGCATCGGCAGATGCGCCGAATTGTGCATCCACGCAATTCCCTTCGTGCCTGGAATATCGCGCGCAAGACGTGTGGCGATGTCTGGCCCGAAGTTTGTATCTTTTTGCCCCCAAAGCATTAGGACCGGTCTCGTGAACCTGCGCATCGCCGGAACCGCCTCCAGAGTTAGGTGCTCATTTTCCTGGTCAAGTTGGCCCTTGAAAAACCGCCTCAGCCTCTGCCAGCGTAGTGCGGTCGCAATGTGTTCGTTGGCGAACGCATCGAGCATCTCGTTGCTCAAGGTCTGTTGGTTCACTACCGCAATCGAGTAGAGATCGCGCTGAACCCATCGCGAGTGAATGGCAATGAAAACGAGTGGGCTCGTGAATGTATCCGTTATCAGGTGAAGATCGGCCGTTTCCGGTTTGCTTGGCCACTGGTCATAGGCTTCGGCATTGGTGATGACTGCCATCGAAATCCTATTCGGCGCATAGCGCATCAGTAGTTGAACAACAGCCCCGCCATGGTCATGACCGACAAATCGGGCGGTGCCAACTCCGAGATGATCCATCAAATCGGTCACCATCTTCACATCGCGAAGAAGGTTATAGTCATCATTGAGGCGGACAGGTGTATCGCCAAGTCCGATCAGGTCAGGAATGATCACCCGAAAATGCTTGGCAAGCAGCGGTGCAACTTCATGCCATTCATAAGCGCTGAATGGGCAACCATGCAGAAGGATAACTGGCTCGCCTTTGCCAACGTCGACATAAGCAACCTTGTAACCGCCGAGATCTACCAACTTTTTTGTCTTACCCAGCGCATCATTCGTGAACTCTCCTGGAGCCACTGCATATCTTGCATCGTCGGGAATGAAGGTTCCGGATACGAACGCGGCAACGAACCATAACGCGCTGAGCGAGATCAGAATGCCAATCATCCAGATCCAAAAGCGACGTCTCACAGCTGGCCTCTCTTGCGTCGTACCGGCTCCAGTGACAGCTTCGAGACACGAGGCCCCAATTGTCGATGCATGTCTGCGCAGCAATCGTCTGTCAGAAATTCAATTAGACGCCCGGTCTCCGGCCAGTCGATCGTGTAGTAGATGAACTTTCCGACTCGGCGTGGTTCGATGAGGCCCGAGTGCGCCAGCACATCGAGATGGTGCGAGAGCGTTGAGCCCGGAATCTTCAGCCGCTTCTTGATTTCGTCGACGCATGCTCCGCCGGGGCCAGCGCGCACAAGTAGTCGAAATATCGCGGTTCGACCCTTGTGCCCAAGCGCATTGAATTGTTTGACATGGTCCATCGCTACATTTCTAGTATTATAGAAATGATCCAGCAAGAGATGGCGAACAACGATTTGTCCAAGCTGACAGTGGTAACCGACCTTGGAAGCACCTGCGCACAGGAAATTGGTCAGCTATCTGCTTCAATCTAACCCTATGACGTGCTTTAGTGCTTACACGCTCTGCCGCAATTCATGTCCGCGAGCAGGCGCAATTCAATGATTCAAACAACCGATCAGTGGGGACCTCGATGAAAACTCTGTTTGCCGCAATTGCTGCGTCAGCAATGCTGACTGTTATTCCGGCACTTGCTGCCGAAGATAACGGACCATCCTTTGAAAACGGTCCGGTTTGGGATTTTGCACAAGTCCAGACCAAGGATGGCCACTTTGATGACTACATGAAGTGGCTTTCGACGGAGTGGAAAGCGCAGGAAGAGGCTCTGAAGAAGAGGGGTATCATCCTGGACTACAAGGTCTATCTCGTATCCAACCCTCGTCAGGGCGAGCCGGATATCATTCTAGCAACAGAGTTTAAAAACATGGCGGCCTTGGACACGCCCGTAGCCAAGCAGTATGCGGTGCAGGCGGAGATCGCTGGTTCGCTTATGAAGGCAAATCAGGAACAGGCCGCGCGCGGGACGATTCGCACCATTCTGGGCGACGTCATGGTTCGCGAAGCCATTCTGAAGTAGGCGAGTGGACCCGAAGAGGCCGCCCTTGTGGCGGCCTCTTTTCCTTCTTGCATCTGCTCACCAGCAACAATGCCTTCGAACACGTGGATGGCTGAGACGGCGATTCTGAAGACTAACGGATCGGATTCCTGGCGCGTTGCATACACAAGTGGATGACAATCGCACAAAGTCGACGAGCGATAGACAATCACGTGCTCTCAGCAATCCAGCGGCGGGCGGTATCGGCTTCGGACAAGTTGAAGAATTTGACTCGACCTGGAATCAGGAACGCAAATGCGCGAACGGCGCCCCTGATCCAACCGATATCCGTTACGACAGCGACTCGTTCCCAATGAGACAAATGTGCAAATCCGACCTTGGCGTCCTCAAGTACTGCACCCGGATCAATCAACTCGAACTCGGGACCGATGCGATAAAATAGCCGCAGCTTGCCATGAGCTTTTAGTGCGCTTTCTACGGCTGGAATCAGAACGCGGTCATAGTCGCCTTTTGTCACGTGCCCAGAGCAACTCGCCGCCACGACGTTTTCGGGAAAGCCCTTCAAAAGTTCTATCATGACATCCTCCACTTCCTTGTATCGGGGGTCTCAAAGCATTTTGTTGGTTGATCACCGCTCCTTGCTAGACAACGCAGGAACGCCAGCAGAGAAGCGCTTCGCGAGTTGATGATAGACGCCTTCTCGATTGATCAGGCGCGCACAAGCATCGGCGATGAATGCGGTCGCCATCAGAGCAACCAACATGCCGTGATCGCCCGACATCTCTGAGACAATCACAAATCCCGTAATTGGAGCGCGCACCACGCCGGTGAAGTAAGCGACCATCCCGAGCAAGACGATCGGGCCGGGTGCTGCATGATGAAAGAAATGTGAGATGTCCGAACCGATACCCGCCCCAACTGACAGGGACGGAGAGAAAATGCCGCCTGGTATACCGCTGATTGCCGACAGGGCGGTCGCAAGAAGCTTCAAGGGGGCATACTCGAGCGGCACCGTGCCAGTGTGATGCAGAACAGCACGCGCCTGTTCGTAGCCCGTTCCAAAGATCGTGCTGTCACTGCCATAACCGCACAGAGCAACGCCATATCCGCATAGGATCGCGAATATCACCGGCTGTTCTCGGATTGCATCGGCAAGCCGGCGCGGCAATGCGTCTGGAATGGCAACCAGCATTCGGCTGAACGCCGCTCCCGAGAATCCGCCAATGACGCCGCAGAGGGGAACAGCCATCCACGCTGTGCCGATCGGCAGTGATGCCGACGACGTGCCAAAATAGGTGTAGTTGCCGAGCAATGCCTGAGCCGTCAGGCCAGCAAGAATGACCGCCGCAATAATGAGACCGCTCGCTCGGACCTCGAAGCTCCGGCTCATCTCTTCTATTGCGAAGACTATGCCCGCGAGCGGCGTGTTGAACGCAGCTGCAACACCTGCCGCTGCGCCAGCGAGTATAAGTCCGGGTTGATGGCGCGGCGTCAAACGGCCGATCAGAAACATGATCGACGCACCGACCTGTACCGTCGGCCCTTCACGGCCGGTCGAAGCTCCCACGAACAAGCCAAATAAGGTGAGCAAGATTTTCCCGACAGCCACACGAAGCCCGACAAGGTGCGAGCGTTCCTCCTCGCGCTTCATGCCACGGGCTGCGATAGCCTGAGGAATGCCTGAGCCCTGTGTGTTGGGAAAATACCTGGTCAAGAATACAGCGACGCCAAAACCGAGCGGAGTAAGGACCAACGGCACATAAGGCCATTGTCCCTGCAAGCGATGGAAAAGCGCCAGCATCTCATCGGACGCAACGGCCAAACCCACGGCGGCGAGTCCGACTGCAAAGCCACCAGCGATAAAAATGGCGCGCCGTTGCCATCGTCGCGAGTGGACTAGAAGTATGCGGATGCGTCGGGGAGAGAGAAGCGTAGCCATTTCACGGCTACAGGGTGTGGGCGTTCCAACAGACGCGTGTCAACTGTTTGCGACTACGACCAACGGGCAGCGACGCTGAATTCATGTCTCCAGCGGTAACATGACAAGCTTTGAATCGGCACCACCAAGGGTGTCGGTGAATTTGCATGCAGTTACCACTGTAATCTCTCTCTTGCGACAATTGTTTCCTGCTCCCGTCCCGATGTCCTACAATTTGGTGTCGAAGTGTGGAGCGCAACATGGCTGCTCTTGTCATTCGCCCGTACGCGGCGCTGCCCAGCCGGTCGCTTGGCTATCAGGTCCAGGATTCACAGCAGACATTAGCCGAAGGTCTTGAAGAATATTACCGTGCCAATATCGATGTCGTATCGCGGCCAACCACTTTGCCACCCGATAGCGCCGCTTTGTTCCGCAGCCACGATCTCTGTCATGTCATCTTCGGTCTTGATACGACACTCGGCGACGAAACGATGGCCGACATGAGAACTCTTCTCTCATCGGATGTGGGTTGGAAAAAGTACCTTAGTTACGCCAACGACCCGCTGGCACAGGCTGTCTTCAAAGCCCTCGGAATATGGAGGACTGTAATCATAACGCTGCGAACACTCCCGCGCATTGTTCGCGCCATTCGTGAGGCACGCCTGATGAAGAAGAAGTGGCCGTGGATCCCGCCCGAAATCTTTTACGCACGAACGCTCTCTGACTTACGCCGCGAATTTGGCATACGCGTGATCTAGCAAAAATTCGTCAGCCACCATGTCCGCCGATTAAGATTCGACCGCGTTAGGAGCATTCAATGATTTGGCTTTTCATTGTCGGCATCTTGGCGGGCGGGCTGTTGGTTAGCATAGTAATTTGGGGCGCAAAAAACGACATTTAGAGTCTTTGCGCGCCCGATGCCGAAACATTCGGTACAGTTTCCTTTCGAATGGTCACTGTCTAGCAGCGTCCGAGCGCCACATGCACAATTCCGCAGAAATAATGGTCGTGGGGCCCGCCCGAGAGTTATTAAAACCTCACTCTCCATTTGCGCTTCGGTGAACCCATCGGACTAGCGGCGTGAAGGTGAGCCCCTGCACAGTGATCGAGAATGCCACTACCGCATAAGTGATCGACAAGATGAGCGCGCGTTCCGCGCCTTGCGGCAACGTCAGCGCCAGCGCCAGCGACAAGGCGCCATGCAAGCCGCCCCAGCCCAGGATCAGCGTCGGGCGCTTTTCGCTCCGGCGAAAGCGGTAATAGGCACCCCACGGCAGCACCACGGCAAAGCGCGCGATCAGCACGAGCGGAGTGGCGGCGAGCAGGAGCCCCATCTGATGCGCATAGAACGGAACGGCGATCATTTCCACGCCCAAGAGCAGAAAGAGCAGCGCATTCAGGATTTCGTCGACTAGGGTCCAAAAGCCCATCAGATAGACTTCGGTCTCGCCGCGCATCGCCTCCTTGGCGCGCGCGCCACCGAACAGCATGCCGGCGCCGACGACGGCGATTGCACCGCTGAGATGCAACGCCTGGGCCGCGGCATAGCTCGCCATGGCCAGCGCGATCGACATGCTGACTTCGACCGCGAAATCGTCGAGCGTGCCCATGAGGCGGATGACGAGAAAGCTTGCCGCCATGCCGAAGACAAGCCCGCCCAGCGCCTGGACGACAACATCGAGCACAGCCAGGGGCGGGCTAATGTCGCCCGTTCCCGTTGCCAACGCCAAGAGGGCGGTGAAGGCAACGATGCCGACACCGTCATTGAACAGCGCCTCGCCCTGCAGCACGACCTGCAAGGTTTTTGACAGCTTGACGAGCCGCACCGTCGCCAGCACAGCGACCGGGTCCGTCGGGCTGATCAGCGCGCCGAAGACGAGCGCCCAGGAAAGCGGCAGCGGCAGGCCGAGCTTGGCAGCGATGAACCAGAGGCCGATACCGACGATGATGATCGAGCCGGCCACGCCCAGCGTCGCGAGCGCCGCGACCGCGGCCCAGCGGCGGCGCATCTCGCCCAAATCGACCTGCATCGCGCCCGCGAACAACAGGAACGCCAGCATGTAACCCGTGACGGTGGTGACGAAATCGATGTGGTTGATGTAGTCGGAAATCTGGCGGCCGACTTCAAACTGTGGAAACAGCCATTGCAGGGCGAAGAGTGCACCCGCACCCACGAGACCGGCGATCAACATCGCCACGCCATGCGGCAGATGCAGCGTCTTGACGTTGAGCCATCCCGCCAGGGCGACCACGGTCATAAGGGCAGCGACGAGTTCAAACGGGGTCATAGTTGACCAGCAGTGATTGTGGCCGGAAAGAAACGGTCGCCAACAACGCCATGGGCAACGTGAATTGAGTCGAAAGAAAAAAGGCAACCAGTAATGCGAATGCACCAATGTGCAGCAGGACAAAAAGACTCGGCACAATGCGACCCATCGCTAAAGTCGACGTGCGTTGCCACTCGGCTAGGCGAATTCCTATCAGGACTCCGGCCTCGTTGTCCGCAAGACGCAGCGGCGGGGATGTTCCCGAGCACACAGTCGGGAACATCATCAGCTTCCGGACCTGAGGCGTTTTCTGCCCGTGCCCGTCACGACGTAATCTCCCTCGACTGATCTGATGTACCCAAGCGAGAGAAGGCGATCGATGTAGCTGTTGGGTGTCCGATCATCAGGCTCGCCACCCTGCGCCATGTCGCGAAGTAGCACAAATTCCTCAAAGGCTAGATGCGGCCGGGTGTTCATATAGTTGAAAGTGGATTTATCCGGAAACGTGATCAAATACTCGCAGGCGATCTTACCTTAGGGCCAAACAGCAAGGCCCGGGGCCAGTTTAGGTCAATTGTGTTCAGGCATTCACGGACCCCCGCCGAGCGAGTAGGCTTGACGTTCTCTCGTATCATTTCCTAAGGGGTGGCTCATCATGTCGAGTGCAGTGGTTGCCATTTCGATTTCAATGATGGTCCTAGCGGTCGCCTTGCTGTGGTGGGTGATGCGTCGGCCTTGATCGGAGAGTCAGCACCACTCTTGAATCGATCGAAACGTAAGAACGAAATCACGTCACCTGTCGCGCTCAGACTAAGATATTCCTGTTGTCGTATTTCTAATCTAATTTATAAGCGCTCAGTGAGAGTGGGTTTGGCATCCGGGGGGTAGAATTATGAGGTTTAGGGTCGACAGCATCGCCGGTGTCGTTATGACTGGCTCACTTGCTCTGATTGTTCTGACAATTCCGACTGCGGCCAGTGCGTCAATCACATTGCGCACGTGCAATAACACACGTCACACGGTCTTGGTTGCGAGCAGTTATATTCCGGTCGGCGGCTCGGAATGGCGCAACGTAGGGTGGACAAGGGTAAACGCTCACGCTTGCGCCAGCATTTTTCGAACGAACAACCGCACCTTTTATGCTCGCGCAGAAATCAGGGGCGACTCACGCCGTTACTGGGGAAGCGACATCAAGCAGTGCGTGGAGTATCCTGGACCTTATGATTTCTATACCGGCTCGGAAGACACAACGTGCCCCGAAGGTGTGCCACGGGAGTTCACGACACTTCGCTCGGACGGTCGTTCCGTCTACATTTGGAATCTTGATCCTTAGACGCGGAAGAAATCCAGCGCACTACGCCGCGCCATGCGGGAGGCAAGGCTTACTGCTGAGCCCGAATTTGGCTCGGCAGGGCGATGCGTTCTGACCCATTGCGCGAGTGCAAAGCCATCCTTGTTCCAGGCATCTCTTACGTCGCTGAAAACGAGATCCAGAACCAAAGGATATGACTGTCTCATCTGTTGGGCTTCGTCAGCGTTGCTAGCCTTCAACACCTTGAATCCGCACTCCTGTAAATAGTCTGATACCGTCATGCGGATAAGCGGCTCGTCGTCCACTACGAGGATGGTAGGGATGCGCTCCTTTGGGTTCGGAAATTCGGCTTTCGCTGCCGCCATCGCGACCATCCTTTTGGCGGCTAATCCGCGTAAACGCGCAAATTGTCAGTTGTCAGTTGGCTCCAATCTGGTCGCGAGTTCCCGTGCGCCGTGTTCGCAACGCCGGTCTGAAGTGATCCAGAGAGATCGCGAACGTCCGCTTTCCACCCATAGCGGACATTGCAATCGGCATGGAGAGACAACCTCTCATTGGCAAAATTTTGTCTTCTGTCCCAAGGTCTTTGAAGCGTTTGCGGGATAGTTGGGAAGAACGTATTGGTGCGGCTCCTGATCGAGTGAGCGAGTCGGAGGGGTGCAGTGGGTAGAGATTTTGCGATGAATGCGCTTGGCTTGTTTCTTGGCGGCGTGGTCGTGGCAACCGCGATGACTGCAACGCCGTTTGCGGACACGGCGGAAGCGCCGCCCCCGACACCCAAGCAAGCATTGACGCTCGAGCGATCCGACCTGCTCCCAATCACAAAATTCTACGACACCCCTTCCGATCTCTCAAGTTCGAAGCCTGGTGACCTTTTGCGCAGCGAAAAGTTTTCTGACTACATCCTGCCGCCCGGCGCAACGGCCGTGCGTATTCTTTATCGCTCGCTCGACGCTGAGGGCCGCCCAGTCGCAACGTCTGGGGTCGTGCTTATTCCAGCGGGCAAGGCGCCAGCAGAGGGCTGGCCGATCATAGCCTGGGCCCATGGCACAA
>Ga0187821_10000502_pt1 | contig 10295 bp, 9 predicted proteins | sample NC_wetland_sal_i_20_FD_132442 | JGI IMG/M metagenome (GOLD analysis project Ga0187821, IMG submission 132442) | Wetland sediment microbial communities from Neuse River Estuary, North Carolina, USA - SourceSoil_1 | ecosystem: Environmental > Aquatic > Freshwater > Wetlands > Sediment | place...
CGTCGGGATTTATTCCACCGGGTGTATGTGTTTCCGCTGGTGTTGCCGGCGCTGCGGGAACGTCGGGAGGACTTTGCGGAACTGGTGGCGCACTTTGCGCGGCAGGTGGCTGCGCAAAACGGGTGGAAAGAGAGGGAGTTCTGCGCGGAGGCGATTGCGGCGCTGCAGCGGTACGGCTGGCCAGGGAATGTGCGGGAATTGCGGAACGTGGTGGAGCGGCTGGTGCTGCTGGCGGAGGGCGAGCGGATTGGGGCCGAGGACGTGGCGATGGCGCTGCCGGCCGGTTCCGGGCAGGGAAGCGGCGCGGGCATGGGCGCCGCAGGGAACGACGGCGGCGTTGGCCCTGGCTTGGGTACGCTGGCGGTGCGCACCGAGGCGTTTGAAAAGGAAGTCCTGCTGGCGGAGATTCGCCACCACAATTTTCACATGACGAATGTGGCGCGGGCGTTGGGTCTGGAACGCAGCCACCTCTACAAAAAATGCCAGCAATTGGGAATTGACTTGCAATCGCTGCGCAAGCCGGAATAAATCGGAGAATGAATCCCTGGCTGATTGGCGTGCCTGCTGCCGCGGTGGCGGCCGGAGCGGTGACTTCGTATGCCGCCGTGAATGCGGGATCGCAGCTGTTTGGCGCGACGGTATGGCATACAGGTTCGCCGCGCGAACTGGCGCTTACGTTTGACGACGGGCCGAATCCGGCCATTACTCCGAAACTGTTGAACTTACTGGAACGCTATGAGGCGAAGGCAACATTTTTTGTGATTGGGCGGTTTGTGCGGGAGTGTCCGGAGCTGACGCGGGAAGTTGTGGCGCGCGGGCATGTGCTTGGGAATCACACCGAGACGCATCCGAATTTATTTTGGCTGAGGCCGCGGGCGGTGGGCGAGGAGCTACGGCGCTGCCAGGAAGCACTGGAGGCGGCGACGGGCGAGCCAGCGGCCTATTTTCGTCCGCCATGGGGTTACCGGAATCCGTGGGTGGCGGGGGCGGCGCGCACGTTGGGGAGGCAGACGGTGTTGTGGACGCTGACCCCGGGGGACTGGAAGGCGCCGACGGCGGAGTGGCTGAGCGCGAAAATGCAGCCGATTGCGAGGCACGCCGCGCACGCGTCGAGGCGGGCGGGCGGTGACGTGCTGTGCTTGCATGACGGCGCGCACCGGGGATTGGGCGGGGACCGCAGCTTGACCCTGGCGGCACTGGAATACTGGCTGCCGCGGTGGCGTGACGCGGGACTGAAGTTTGTTACAATCAGCGAAGCGGCGAAGGCAGCCGCACGTTGATTATGGACACACGCTCGTTTTATACGGAACGCGAAGAAAATAAGGCGCAGAAACTGATCTGCCCGAGTTGCCGGAACGAATTTACGGCTTCGGTGCGCTGGAAGGTGTGCACCAAGCGCAAGGAATTACCGCGCGGCGCCAGCGGCGAAGATCGCGCCAAATTCGCCAAGGCGAATTCGTATATGGTTCGGCTGGATGATCTGGTGGCCTGCCACAAGTGCCGCAAGCGGATCGAGCTGACCGGGCAGTCCACCGTGCTTATCAATGACAATCTGGGGGACCGCAACGCGGACCCGGAAAACTTCGGGAACCGTTAGCGCGCAGGCGATTCTAGATTTCCGGGTACATCTCAAAAAAAGCTTCGACGGATTGGTGAAAGGTAGCTTCGATTTCTTCCTTGCTGCCTTCGATCAGGTGCATGGTCACGCGGGCGGTTTTGCCGTTTTTCAGCACCACGGTGGCGTCCTTTACTTCGCCCAGATCTTCCTCCGGCAACAGCCGCAACCCGTAAATCAGAGCCAGCTTGGCCATGGCAACGTCTCCTAGGAACGTTCTTTGAGAGTGACGGGAGAGCGCTCGCGTGTCAAATCGGCGGGCTTGGGGCCGGACTTGCAGGCTTGTGCGGCGGTACTCCTAAAGCTATGCTGCGGGCATCCGTCCCCTGGTTGACGGCATCGGAACGAGCATACGGAGGATTCCCCATGCAATTTCCGGCGAGGGCGGTGCGCAAGTCCTTCTTATGCGCGGTGACCCATGCGGCGCTCGGTTTCGTAGCCGTTGGTGTGGCGAGCGCAGTGCCGGCGCAACAACCGGAGGGACCGCAGGTGGATGCTCCCGCGCCGGTGGCGCGGCCTGCAGAGACAACGGCGCGTGCGTCTGGAAAAAAGGTGGTCGTGCCGCCGGGCACACGGCTGGCGGTAGTCCTGGAAAATGGCATTTCGACACGCAGCGCGAAGGCCGGCGATTCGCTTTACTTTCACACGGCGTTTCCGGTGACCCAGAACAATCAGGTGGTCATACCGGTTGGTTCGTATTTGCGTGGGTCGCTGCTGGAGAGCAAACGGCCCGGACGCGTCAAGGGACACGGCGAATTTCGTATGCGGCTGGAATCGTTGATTTTGCCGAATGGCTACACCGTAGATTTGCTGGCCGCGCCGCGCAGCGCGGACACCGGCGGCAAAGAGACGACGGATCCGGAAGGAAAAGTTACGGGGGAAGGCGGCAAAGGCAAAGATGTCGGCACGGTCGCGACCACTACAGTGACGGGAGCGGGAATCGGCGCCATCGCCGGCGGCGCGAAGGGCGCGGGCATCGGAGCGGGAGTCGGCGGATTAATCGGGCTCGGAGCGATTCTGCTGACACGCGGGCCGGAGGCACAGCTGCCGCGCGGTACGACCATGGACATAGTTCTGGAGCGGGAACTGGCGATGGATTCCAGCTTCGTACAGTTTTCCAACACGGGAACGGCGCTGCCCATCACGCCTCCGCAAGCGCGAGAGCGGTAAGCGTTGTTGGTATGTGGCTCGAGCTGGCCGGCCACCGGCGTCAGCTTGGGGCCTGCGAAGCGGTCGAAGCTCGATTGGCGGCTTGGAAACGCATCGGGCTGAAACGGTCGATATCCGCACTGAGCGTCTTACCCGTAAGGTGTTCCCCAATCAGTTTGGCGGTAATCGGCGTTAGCAATACGCCGCTGCGGTAATGGCCGGCGGCAATGACAAGCGCCTCGATGTCGGTCGGGCCGATAATCGGCATGTGGTCCGGGGTGTCAGGGCGAAGGCCAGCCCAGGTTTCTTCCACCTGGGCCCGCGCCAAAGCAGGTGCAAGTTCGATGGCGCCGCTCAGATTGGAATGAATGCCCGACGCCGTGACCGCCTTATCGAAGCCGATGTGCTCGACGGTCGCTCCGGCCAGGATGCGGCCATCGTTGCGAGGGACCAGATAGATACGCTCCGACCACAGCACCCGTTCAATCTTTGTATCGGCCAGGCGGAGAGAAACCATTTGGCCTTTCGCGGGACGCACGGGAGCGAACGGCTCGACGCCGCCGATCTGAGAGGAAAAACAGCCCGCAGCGATGATGGTTTGCGACGTTGAGACCTGCTCGCCATCACCAAGCACGATCCCGACGCAGCGATCGCCTTGACGCGAAATGGATCGCACTGAGGCGCCGGCAAAAATCTGCGTGCCACTTCGCTTTGCCGCCTCCAGCAGCGCGCAGCTCAAAAGCCGGTTGTCCACCGAGGCTTCTTCGGGACGAAGTACGGCGGCTTCGATTTCCTCACTGAGGGCGGGTTCCAGTTTGCGCGCGTCCGAAGCAGAGATTGCCTCGGCGGTCAGGCCCAGGCCGTGATGCAGCGCGACGATCGTGTTGAGCTCTTCCTGCGCGTGACGGGAGAACAGGGCTTCGATGGTGCCTTTTGAGCGGTAGCCAGTGGATGTGCCGCTTAATTCTTCGATCAGCTCGATGAACCCGGGATACATCGCCAGGCTCTCTTTGCCAAGCTCCACCATGGCAATCATCGCGGGGTTTTCCGGAGCCGGGGAGAGGATTCCGGCGCTGGCCCAGGATGCTTCCTGCCCGGGCTGCTGCGCGTCAAAAAGTGCGACTTGCAAACCGAGACGCGACAACTCCAGGGCAATCGCACTGCCGACCAGGCCGGCTCCTGCGATGGCTACGTCGAATGTTCTCATTGCAGCATTTTAGCGCAAGCGGCGGCAACCAGCGCCGCACCGTTACAACAGGGCGTGCAGCTCTTCGGAGAGCACCTGCGCCTTCTTGGCCAGATTTCGTGCGCGCGTCCAATCACCGTCGCGCGCCGCGTCTTTGGATTCCTGCAGAAAAGACGCGACCTTAGAAGCCAGATCGGATTGATTTGCATTGAGCGTGCGGCCTCTGGTGGCGTCCAGATTTTTTTGCGCGACGGCCACGCTCTCATTCATTTGCGACTGAGCCGCCGCAATTTCCTGCGGAGAAAGCTCTGGAGCAAGCGAAGGCGCTGTCGGCTGGCGCGACTCGATGGCCTCCGAGGGTTGTTGAGCCGGCACGCGAGGGCGGGCGGGCTGGCGCGTGACACTCAAACTGGACGGCGGCGGAGGAAAGTCCCAAGCCAGGTCCGGGGCCGAGTCATCCAGATAGTGCGGCTGGTAACCGGGCGCAGGAACCGGGATATTCGGCCGGACATTGATAGAGGCGGCCCATGGTCGCACTTTTACCTGTTTTTCGGCGCAGCCCGGCAGAAAGACCGCCGCCAGGCCCAGGAACACCACAGACCACCGGCGATTTGCATCTGCGAATCGGACTGGATGCGAAAATGTTCTGCTGTTCATGCTGCGAGGGGCAACTCGATTCGGAATGTCGTGCCGTGGCCTGTTTCCGATTGAAAATCGATCGAACCATTGTGAAGCTGCACGATGCGAAAGGTGGTAGCCAAGCCGATTCCGCTGCCTCCGGGCCGAGTGGTGAAAAACAATTGAAAAATCTTCTGCCGGTTTTCCGGGGCAATGCCCTTGCCGGTATCGGAAACGCTGATTTCCGCCAGTTCGCCGCGCCGCTTCAGCACCAGGCGAAGTTCGCCCCCGTTGGGCATAGCGTCCACGGCGTTCAAAATCAGGTTCAGCACCGCCTGTTTCAGCAGATCGCGATCCGCCCACACCTCGGGCACGCCCGGGCCCAGCGATTCTTCCACGGTGACGTTGGCCTTCTGCAGCTGAGGCTGTGCCACGCTCATGACTTCCTGCAGCAGCGCCGCGAGATTCGTGGACTCCAGCTTGATTTCGAGAGGCCGTGTGAAATCCAGGAATCGTTTTACCACGGCGTCCAGGCGGTCAATCTCCTTGTCCAAAACCTGAACGGCCTGCTGAGCGGCTGGGGCCTGCTCCGGCGGCAGAGTATCCTTTAGATTCTCGAGCCACAAGCGCATGGAGTTCAGCGGGTTCTTTACCTCGTGCGCGACTCCGGCAGTGATTCGGCCAAGAGCGGCCAACCGTTCGCTGACCTGCAACTGGGTGTTGATGCTTTCCAGGGAATCCAAATCGCGTAAAGTAACCAGCGCTCCCATCTGTTCGCCATTCTCCTGAATTGCCTGCACACTGACGCCCACGCGCCGCCGGCCGTCCACGGTTTGCAACTCCGTTTCAGCCGCAGTCTCGCGAAGCTCGTCCCCTTCGAGATGTAATGCCTGGCGCAAGGGATGGCCGGCCGGGAAAATCTCCGTAACACGACGTCCCAGGAAGTGGCCGGCGGGAGCCCCCAGAAATTTTTCCGCGGCAGGGCTGACCATCACCGCGCGGGCATCGCGGGTAAACAACAGCAAGCCATCTTCCAGGCCCGCCATTACCGAATTCAAATTTTCCCGCAAGGTACTGAAAATTTCGTGCACGCCGCGCAGTTGCTGTCCGACTTGGGTGATTTTCTTGCTGACCAAACCCAGTTCGTCTCCTCCGCTGGCAAATCCTCCAAAGCCGGAAAACACCGTAAATGGTCTGGCATCTGCCGGCGGCATATCGAACTGGCCGGCGGAAATGCGATCGAGCTGCGCGGAGATGTCGCGCAACGGGGCCAGGGTGGCGCCGGTCACCACCATGGCCAGACCGGTGGCGACCAGCAGGGCGACCAGCGCGATCGTCGCGGAAGTACGCAGGCTCGGAGCGATGGCATCGCGCAACAGTGGAATCGAAATCCCCACTCGCACTTCGCCGAAGGGCTCGCCGCCCATCTTGAACGCGAACGACGATTGATACACGTGCTGCTGCCCGTACAGAGCTTTGAGCTGACGAAAGAAATTGCCCCGATCTACCTGTGAAAACGGAGGCCGGGCCGGAGCGATCGTGCCGGTCAGCTTGGGATCGCTGGAAACCAAAACCATACCGGCACGGTCCACAATGGACACTTCGTATATCCAGGCGTTGGACCCCAGCGGCGACTGAATCGCGGCCAGCAGTCCTTCGCTGGTTTCAAACGCTTGTTTGACATACTCGTGACGGTCCTCAGCGCTGTTAGAGAGCGGCCGCGTGCCCGCCTGCTTGGCGTCTTCCAACGCGTGTTTTGCTTCTTCAAAAATCTGCTGAGAGAGTTCGTCGGCGCGCACCCGGGTTTCATGGATGACCTGGCTGGTGAGACGGGCCATGAAAACGGCCGAGAGCACCACCACGACCAGAAACACTAGTCCGGTCATCACCAGTGTAAGCTTGGTGCGAAGCCGCAGCTGCATGGTTGGCCGCTACTCTCCTTCGGCTCGTTCGCTGCCGTATTCCTTCAGTTTATTGTGCAGGGTCTTCAGGCTGATGCCGAGCAGTTCCGCGGCACGGGTCTTGTTGTTGCCCGTGGCCGCCAGCGTCTGCAGAATCAACTCCCGCTCCATTGCGTCCACGGTTGTGCCGATGGGAAATTTGATGGCGCCCAGGTCACTGGGGTTCTTGGCGGAGGTCTTGCCAAACTCACCGGGCAGGCAAGCCCGGGTGATCAGGTCTTTTTCGCACATGATCGCCGAGCGCTCCAGAATATTGCGCAGCTCGCGAATGTTGCCCGGCCAGGTATGGCTCATGAAAATGTCCATCACTTCCGCGCCGACGCCCTTCACGTTTTTACCGTGCTTGATGTTGATGTCGCGCAGAATGTGTTCCGTGAGCAGCGGAATATCGTCCTTGTGTTCGCGCAGCGGCGGCAGATTGATATGGAAAACGTTAAGCCTGAAATAAAGGTCCTGCCGCATGTACCCGCTGGAAACGGCTTGTTCCGGGTCCTTGTTGGTTGCGGCTAACACCCGAACGTCCACCGGCGTTTCCGTTTTGCTGCCCAGGCGGCGGACCTTGCGGTCCTCCAGAACGCGCAACAGCTTGGCTTGCGTGGGCGCCGGCATTTCGCCGATTTCGTCCAGCAGCAGCGTACCGCCATCGGCCAGTTCAAAACATCCGATGCGCCGCTCGGCCGCTCCGGTAAAGGCGCCTCGCTCGTGGCCGAAAATTTCGCTCTCCATCAGGCTTTCTGGAATGGCAGAGCAGTTGATGGCGACGAAAGGCCCGCCGGCGCGCGGCGACAGCTTGTGCACCGTCCGGGCAACAATCTCTTTGCCGGACCCGGTTTCGCCGGTGATCAATACCGAGGCGGTGCTCGGCGCCGCCATCTCCACGATCCGCATCACTTCCTGCATCGGCCGCGAAGCACCCACCAGATCGCCCAACCGCCCGGCTTCGCGCAGTTGGCGCTGCAAAACCACCAGCTGTCGCGCGTCGCGCGCCTTGCTCAGCGCTCGATCCAGCAATGCGCGCAGCACCGGCCCCTTCAGCGGCTTTTCAATGTACCAGAATGCCCCAGCTTCGATCGCGGCTACCGCGCGCTCTTCGCTGCCTTTGCCGGTGATAATAATTGCCGGCACATCGGTGAGTTCCTGGCCCAACTGGCCGAGCAAGTCGAGCCCGTTCATGCCGGGCAGCTCGACGTCGGCAATCAGCGAATCCGGCTGGAAGCTGGCAAACTTGGCCAGCGCGTCCTCCGCTGTGCCCACACCCAAAACCTCGCAGCCCCAGCGTTGCAGCAGCTGCTCGTAGCCTTTACGCGCGTTCTCTTCGTCTTCCACGATCAGCACGCGGTCTTTGCGCTCTCCGGTTTCGACCGCGCGCACCGCTGCTGCCTTCTTATCGTCCACGGCGTACCTCATTCCCGAAGCCCGTTCTTATTTTCGCAGATTTCGCTGGTGGCTGGACTACTTCAATCTATCAATCATTGTGCCGCGCTGCAAAGAGAGGACACCCCCACGGCGTTGGTGAGGGCAAAGCTCTAGAGGGGAATGTCAACCGCGGGAAACGGTTTTGCCCCGGCGCTTTACAAAATGCCGGCGGGAACTGAGAACTACGACTTTTTCGTGAGACTTCGAATGCGAAACGGTTCTTCCTGGCTCTCGACTACTCCCGCACCAGGTACAGCGCGCGCTCCAGCTCCAATTCCAGCTTGGCGCCTTTTGGCAGGTTCAATTCGTGGCCGCGCCCTGCTTCCATCAGGTACGCTTCCAGCGCCGCCACCGCCGCTCCTTCCGCGGCTTCCTTCGCATTCTTGTCTTTGATGCCACGGATCGCGCCTTTCCCAGCTCCTTCCGCGGCAGCTTCGCCGGCCGCCTGCTGCGTGCTGGTCCTGCTTTCCAGCAATCCTTCTTTTTCCGGCGCCGAATGTATGCTGTGATCTCCCGGCGCGCCGACTACGTCCGCCACGATCGGCAGCGGCCCGAATCGGGTGCGGATTTCATCGAAGACCAGCCAGATTTTTGCGCGGCCTGCTACTCCCGCGGGATCTACCCGGCTCACGTGTCCGACCAGCTCCGCTCCCGCTGGCAGGTAAATTCCGCTCCCCGCCTCCATCGGCTCCAGCGTGCGCGCCCTGAACTGCCGCCCTTGCTTCACCTCGCCTGTGTCCAGCTCGTTTTCCAACCCAACCAGCACACGCGTGCCGGGAACGACCGCATACGCCTCCAGCGGCAAATCCCCGTGGCGCCGTCCGTCAGCCGGCTGCCCCGGCGCATGCGCGGGGTTCGGCGAGGTGCTCGCGCTCGGCTGCGCAGTATTCTCCCGGCCGTCCAGGGGAATGCGATCCACCGAGACCACCGGGGGCCGGGCGTCCTCCTGCGCGAGTTGTGCTTTCGCCATTCCTGGCGCCAGGCACGCGATAGCCACCATCATCAAGACTTGTTTCCTGCCCATGTTGCCGCCTCCCGGTTTCGTCGAACGCTTTCCAAGCACGTTCACGTCCGCATGTAACCCGGAACCCCGGTGCAAGTTGCGCACAGTCAATCAGTTGCAGCTTGCCGACCCAAAGGGCAGTTCCGATCACCAGACCAGTGTCGCCGTCGCCCTTCACCCGCCAGATCTTTCCGCCAGCTCACAACTATCAACCTACACCTGCTATCATGTGCAACACCAAAAGACGTACTCGGTCGGAGCCTCCTCAGAGATGGCGGATTCCCAGTCGCTGCTCGGACAGACCGTTTCGCACTACCGCATCCTGGAAAAACTTGGCGGCGGCGGAATGGGCGTGGTTTATAAAGCGGAAGATACCCGTCTTCACCGCTCTGTCGCCCTGAAGTTTCTTCCCGATGCGGTCGCCAACGACCCGCAGTCCCTGGCTCGCTTTCAGCGCGAGGCCCAGGCTGCCTCGGCTCTCAACCACCCCAACATCTGCACCATCTACGACATCGGCGAACACGATTCTCGCTCCTTTATTGCCATGGAGTTTCTCGATGGCACTACGCTGAAGCACCTCATCTCCGGGCGCCCGATGGACCTGGAGAAAATTCTCGAAATCGCCATCGAGGTCAGCGACGCCTTGGACGCTGCCCACGCCGAAGGCATCATTCATCGCGACATCAAGCCCGCCAACATTTTTGTCACCAAGCGCGGCCGCGCCAAAATCCTTGATTTTGGCCTCGCCAAGTTGACTTCCGCCAACGCTGCCGCGGACGTTACCAGCGCCGGCGACACCATCGGCGCCGATCATCTCACCAGTCCGGGGACCTCGCTCGGCACCATCTCTTACATGTCGCCCGAACAGGTTCTGGGCAAGGAACTCGACGCCCGCACCGATCTCTTTTCCTTTGGCATCGTCTGCTACGAAATGGCCACCGGCGCTCTGCCGTTTCCCGGTGACACCTCGGGCGCCATCTTCGATGCGGTTCTGCACAAGCCGCCGGTTCCGGTCGCACGGCTCAACAATCAGGTTCCCGTCGAGCTGGAAAGGATTATCGGCAAGGCCCTGGAAAAAGATCCTCGCCTTCGGTACCAGCACGCCGCGGAAATGCGCGCCGATTTTCAGCGCCTCAAGCGCGACACCGACACCAGCCGCTCGGTAGCCGTGCCCTCCTCGTCCGCTGGACAGGCTACGTCTTATTCCGCGGCCAATTCTTCCGGCGGCGGGCCGTCTTCCGGAGTTGCCGCGGCTTCTGACTCGCAGATTGTTGTGAACCTGCTGGCGCGCCACAAAAAGGCTTTCCTGGCCGCGAGCGCCGTCGCCGTTCTTGCGCTCGCCGCGGC
>Ga0187821_10000504_pt1 | contig 10269 bp, 8 predicted proteins | sample NC_wetland_sal_i_20_FD_132442 | JGI IMG/M metagenome (GOLD analysis project Ga0187821, IMG submission 132442) | Wetland sediment microbial communities from Neuse River Estuary, North Carolina, USA - SourceSoil_1 | ecosystem: Environmental > Aquatic > Freshwater > Wetlands > Sediment | place...
CGAAGCCGGCAGCCGAGACGCCGCCGCCCGTGGCGACGCACGAAACTCCGGCGGTAACGTCCAGCATCGTGCCGGGCAGCGCAGAAGATTTGCGCGTCAATGTCGGGGACACGGTCCATTTCGCCTTCGACCAGTACAACATTGAGGACAATGACAAGTCGACGCTGCAGCGTCAGGCGACATGGCTGCAGAAATACCCCGCCGTCCGCGTCACCATCGAGGGCGACTGCGACGAGCGCGGCACGCGCGAATATAATCTCGCGCTGGGCGCGCGCCGGGCCAATGCCGTGAAGGAGTTTCTTGTCAGCCTCGGCGTCTCGGCCTCGCGCGTCGAAACCATCTCCTATGGCAAGGAACATCCGATCTGCACGCAATCGACCGAGGAGTGCTGGGCGCAGAATCGGCGTGGCGTCACTGGAATCACCGGCGGCGCGAGTTCCTAAAGCCGTTGCTGCATTCAAATGAGGGCGCTCGGCAGCGGGCGCCCTTTTTGTTGGCGCGCACCGAGCCTCATTTTGGGCTAAGTGTTCGCCAATGAATGGCACCCGGAGGCACCGCATGACCAAGGCTGAATCGGGTTCGCTGCTGTTGTGCGCGCTGCTTGCAACCGGCGGCGCATTGGCTGCTCCGCTGCAGGCGCCTCCCGCGCATAAGCGCATTCAGCTTGCCGATCTCTTCGGCGAAAGCGACGAGGAAAAGGCGGCGCGCCTGCAGAAGGAGCAGAATCAGGACGACGCGATCAATTCCGTGAACGCCAAGGTGCGAGATCTGGAAGATACGATCCGCAACCTCACCGGTGAGAACGAGACGCTGACGCATCGCGTTCAGGAGCTCAACGACAAGATCGATCGCCAGAAAAAGGATTTTGAATATCGGCTGTGTGCGATGACGGCCCAACAACTCGGCGCCGGCACTGGCCAGAACGACGCCAACGCGGTGCCTTGCCCAGGCGAGGGCTCGGGTGCGGGTCCGTCTTCCTTCAATACTGTACCCAATACGGCGCCGCCGCAGGAAAGCGGCGGCGCGCCGCAGCAGCTTGCGCCTGGTCCGGGCGTGCTCGGCACACTTCCGTCCGGTGCTCCGCCGCAAGCCGTTGCGCCGGCCGCACCGAGCCTTCAGCCGGAGTTTTCGAGCGCGATGAATCTTCTTGCGAAGGCGCGCTACGACGAAGCGCGCGCGGCGTTTCGCAGCTTCGCCGACGGGCATCCCAAGGACGATCTGGCGCCGCAAGCGATCTATTGGATCGGCGACATCGCCTATGTGCAGCGAGACTATTCCGGCGCAACGCGCGCCTTCGCCGAAGTGATCAAGAAATATCCCAACTCAAGCCGCGCGCCCGATAGCATGCTGAAACTCGGCCAGGCATTGATCGCGTCGGGCCAGAAAAGAGAAGGTTGCACTGCCCTTGCCGCGCTCCCGGCGAAATACCCGCACGCGACGGCCGCCGTCCTCACTCAAGGCGGCGATGCACGCAAAGCCGTCTGCCGCGGAGTCTCTTGAGGCACGCTTTGCCGGCGCCATGGACGCGCTTGTCGCGATGGGCGCGCCGTGGCCTGGTGCGGTCGCGGTATCGGGCGGCGGTGATTCCGTTGCGCTCATGCATCTCCTCGCGTCATGGGCGAGAAAACGCAAGCGGCCGGCACCGCCAATCGTGACTGTCGATCACGGCTTGCGTGCCGGCTCGGACGGCGATGCGCGCAAGGTCATGCGCTGGGCAAAGTCGGCCGGGCTCAAGTCGCACGCACTGCGCTGGGAAGGTCCGCACCCCCGTTCTGACATCGAAGCGGCGGCGCGCCAGGCCCGCTACCGCCTGATGGGAGAGTGGGCGCGCGCCAACAACATCCGCGCACTCTACGTCGCGCACACGCTCGACGATCAGGCCGAAACGTTCCTTTTGAGGCTCATCCGCGGTTCGGGTCTCGACGGTCTCTCGGCGATGCGCACCGTCGCGCCATACCCGATTCCCGGCTTTCGCGAATTGCACCTGGTGCGGCCGTTATTGTCGTTCGAGCGCGGTCATGTCCGTGCGCACTTGAAAGCCCGCAAATTCGAATGGGTCGAGGATGCGATGAACGAGGACGAGCGCTTTGCTCGCGTCCGCGTGAGGAAGTCGTGGCCGGCGCTCGAGAAAGCGGGCCTCAGCAAGCATCGCCTCGCGATGGCGGCCGCGCATCTGGCGCGCGCGCGCGACGCCTTGGAGATGGTTACGGACGCAGTCTTCCGCCGCGCGGTTCGCCCGGCGCGAAGTGGCGTTCACGTCGACGGTGCTGCCCTTGTCGGCGCGCCCCGCGAGATCGGGCTGCGCACCTTGGCGCAGTTGCTGCAGCTCGTCGGCCAAAAATCGTACCGGCCCCGATTCGAGCGGCTGGAACGGCTGTACGATGTGATCGCCCAAGGAACAATTGGCGGCGGCTGCACGTTGCACGGTTGCCGAATCGCGTTTGTCCCCAAAAAGGACGGGGCCTTTGGCCAAGGGACGCTCGCCATCGTGCCGGAGAATGTGCCGCAGCGCGCCAAAGGTGGCAAAAAGCGGGCATTACCCCAGAAGCCAACGGAATGAGGCCGTTAAGCGCCTTTTGGCATCGCGATTGCAGCGATGGTACAAACTTCTTAACGTTTTGCAGGCTGGCAATGCGCTAAAAACGGCCTATCTATCAGTTCAGTAGATGCGTCGACTGATATCCTTGCCCAGTTTTGGCTTGGCCCCGCGTGAAAGGACGGCCCTTTGAACAACCTCAGAAATCTCGCCCTCTGGATCGTGGTCGCGCTCCTTTTGGTGTTCCTGTTCAACCTGTTTCAGGGCACGGCGCAGCACGCCAACGCGCAGAACATCACCTACACCAAGTTCGTCGATGAGGTGAATCAGAACCAGGTCAAGGCCGTCACCATGCAGGGCGACGCCATCAAGGGCGAACTGGCCAACGGCCAGACCTTCACGACCATGGCGCCCAACAACGACTCCTCGCTTGTGCCGATGATGAAGATGCACAACGTGAACATTTCCGTCAGCCCGCCGGACGACGGCTTCAACCTGATGGGTGTGCTGCTCAACGCGCTGCCCATGCTGCTTCTGATCGGCGTGTGGATCTTCTTCATGCGCCAGCTTCAGGCCGGCGGCGGTAAGGCGATGGGCTTTGGCAAGTCGCGCGCCAAGATGCTCACCGAGCGTACCGGTCGCGTCACTTTTGAAGACGTGGCGGGCGTCGACGAGGCCAAGGACGATCTCAAGGAGATCGTCGACTTCCTGAAAGACCCGCAGAAGTTTCAGCGCCTGGGTGGACGCATCCCCAAGGGTGTGCTCCTGGTCGGCCCGCCGGGCACCGGCAAGACGCTTCTCGCCCGCGCCATCGCCGGCGAGGCAAATGTTCCTTTCTTCACGATATCCGGTTCGGACTTTGTCGAGATGTTCGTCGGCGTCGGCGCGAGCCGGGTGCGCGACATGTTCGAGCAGGCCAAGAAGAACGCGCCCTGCATCGTCTTCATCGATGAAATCGATGCGGTCGGACGTCATCGCGGCGCCGGTTTGGGCGGCGGCAACGACGAGCGCGAGCAGACGCTGAACCAGTTGCTCGTCGAGATGGACGGTTTCGAATCCACCGAAGGCGTCATCCTGATCGCGGCCACCAACCGGCCCGACGTGCTCGATCCGGCATTGCTCCGCCCGGGCCGCTTCGACCGTCACGTCGTCGTCGCCAATCCCGATCTCGGCGGTCGCGAAAAGATTCTCCGGGTCCACCTGCGCAAGGTGCCGCTGGCACCCGATGTCGAGCCGCGTACTATCGCGCGCGGCACACCGGGCTTCTCCGGAGCCGATCTCGCCAACCTCGTCAACGAAGCAGCGTTGCTTGCGGCACGCCGCGGCAAGCGCGTCGTCACCATGAGCGAACTTGAAGACGCCAAGGACAAGGTCATGATGGGGGCGGAACGCCGCTCCATGGTGATGAGCGAAGACGAGAAGAAGCTCACCGCCTATCACGAGGGCGGCCACGCCATCGTCGCGATCGCGGTCGAAGGCTCCGATCCCATTCACAAGGCGACTATCATCCCGCGCGGCCGCGCACTCGGCATGGTCATGCGCCTTCCGGAACGCGATCAGCTATCCCTGACCCGCCAGAAGATGCTCGCCGATTTGTGCGTCGCCTTTGGCGGTCGCATCGCCGAGGAACTGGTCTTCGGTCACGAAATGGTCACAACCGGCGCTTCCAGCGATATCGAGCAGGCAACGCGCATGGCGCGCGCCATGGTGACACGTTTCGGCATGTCCGACGATCTTGGACCGATCGCCTATTCCGAGAACCAGGAAGAAGTCTTCCTCGGTCATTCGGTGTCGCGCACGCAAAATGTGTCGGAAGCGACAGCGCAGAAGATCGACGCGGAAATCCGCCGCATCATCGACGAGTGCTATCGCCGCGCCTACGACATCCTGAGTTCGCGCATCAACGATTTGCACACGGTCGCGAAGGGTCTCTTGGAATACGAAACTCTGACCGGCGATGAAATCGTCGGGCTGATGAAAGGCGTCAAGCCGATCCGCACGCCCTATGAAGAGCCGGCGCCCGAACGCGGGCCTGGGCCCAGCGTCCCGGCAGCGGGACGTCCACGCGGACCGCTCGTTCCCGAGCCGCAACCGGGGCGCTGAACCCTCGGCCTTATTTCGGTTCGACGCATGACGACAATCCTCGGCATACTCAACATCACCGAGGACTCGTTCTCCGACGGCGCGAAATATCTCGATCCTGTTGCAGCCATAGCGCACGGACGCGCGCTTGTTGCCGATGGTGCGGGCGTTCTCGATCTCGGCGCAGCCTCGTCCAATCCGGAATCGAAAGGAGTTGCGCCGAAGATCGAGATCGGTCGTCTCGAGCCGGTCGTCTCTGCGCTCAAGGATGTCGCACTTTCGATCGATAGTTTTTCATTGCCCGTGCAGCGCTGGGCGCTTGCGCAAGGTGTCGCTTACATCAACGACATTCACGGCTTCGCCGATACTTCGCTCTATCCCGAACTTGCCGGATCGTCGGCGAAATTGATCGTTATGCATGCGGTGCAGGAACAAGGTGCCGCGACGCGCGTTGATGTTGCGCCGGAGATTATCATGAGCCGGATCGCGAAATTCTTCGAAGCGCGTTTGAGCGGGTTTGAGCGCGCGGGAATTGCGCGCTCCCGATTGATCATCGATCCCGGCATGGGCTTTTTTCTTGGAACCGATCCGCGCACCTCATTCACCGTGCTCGCAAATCTCGCGCGGCTGAAGGCACGGTTCGGCCTTCCGATCCTGGTTTCGGTATCGCGTAAATCGTTCCTACGCCGGCTAACCGGCCGCGATGTTCGGTCGACCGCAGCGGTCAGCCTGGCGGCCGAATTGTTTGCCATTCGTCAGGGGGCGGACTATATCCGCACCCATGCGCCGGGGGCGCTGAGGGACGCTTTGCTGCTTAATAAAACGCTCAAAGAGTCGGAATAGCGTCGGCCAACGCCATACTTAAGGCTTTGTTGGGAAAAGACTGCGAAAAATCTGAAAACGACATAAAATACACAAAGCGCCAGGATTCAGGGGAGATACATTTTATATGAGCCGGAAATATTTCGGCACTGACGGTATTCGCGGTCGTGCGAATTCCGGCGCGATGACGCCGGGCATAGCGATGCGCGCTGGCATGGCAGCAGGGCGTATCTTTACCAGAGGCAACCATCGCCACCGCGTGGTGATCGGCAAGGACACGCGGCTGTCGGGCTATATGATCGAGTCCGCGCTCGTCGCCGGCTTCACTTCCGTGGGCATGGACGTGTTCCAGTTTGGACCGTTGCCGACGCCTGCCGTCGCCATGCTGACGCGCTCGTTGCGCGCCGACATGGGTGTGATGATCACCGCTTCGCACAATCCCTATCAGGACAACGGCATTAAATTCTTCGGACCAGACGGCCGCAAATTGTCCGACGAGCATGAGGCGGCCATCGAAGCGTTGATGGACAATGGTCTTGAATCCGGGCTGGCCACGTCGCCGAAGCTTGGCCGCGCCAAGCGCATCGACGATGCCCAGGCCCGCTACATCGAATTCGTCAAGAACACATTCCCGAGGCGGCTGACGCTCGAAGGGCTGCGCATCGTCATCGATTGCGCCAATGGCGCCGCTTACAAAGTCGCGCCGGCGGCGCTCTGGGAGCTCGGCGCGGAAGTCGTACAGATCGGCGTCAACCCCGACGGTTTCAACATCAATTCCGGCTGCGGTTCGACGTCGACGGAAGCGATGTCCGAAAAGGTCCGGGAAATGCGCGCCAATTTCGGCATCGCGCTCGATGGCGACGCCGATCGTGTGCTGATGTCCGACGAGCACGGTCGCATCATCGACGGCGATCAGATCCTGGCCCTTCTGGCGCGCTCCTGGTCGAAGAGCGGCAACCTCAAGGGCGGCGGCGTCGTTGGAACCGTGATGTCGAATGCGGGTCTCGACCGCTATTTGAAGACGATGGAGTTGAAGCTCGCCCGCGCCCAGGTCGGCGACCGCTATGTCATCGAGCAGATGCAGAAAGGCGGCTTCAACGTCGGCGGCGAACAGTCGGGCCACATCGTGCTCAGCGACTTTTCGCCGACGGGCGACGGCTTGATCTCCGCGTTGCAGGTTCTGGCCGTGCTGGCGGCGGAGAAGAAGCCGGCGAGCGAGGCCGCTCACCTCTTTGAGCCGCTGCCGCAGGTCATGGAAAATGTCCGCTTCCAGAAAGGTTCACCGTTATCCAACGCCCGCGTAACAGCCTGCATCAAGGATGGCGAAGCGCGCCTCAACGGAACGGGCCGGCTCCTTGTGCGCAAGTCCGGGACCGAACCCGTCATCCGCATCATGGCCGAGGGCGACGACGAAGCCTTGATCCGCGCTGTCGTTACCGACGTCGTCAGCGCAATCGAAGAGGTTGCGGCTTGAGGCCAGTGCGGCTTCTCGCCATCGCGGGGTCGGATTCAAGCGGCGGAGCAGGCATACAGGCCGACATCAAGACGGCAGGCGCTCTCGGCGCCTACGCCATGACGGCGATTACGGCCGTCACCGCTCAGGACACGACCGGTGTCGGGTCGATCCATCTCGTTCCTGCCGAAGTCGTCAGCGAACAAATCGAGCGTTGTCTCTCGGACATCGGCGCCGACGCGGTCAAGATCGGCATGTTGGGCTCGCGCGAGATCGCCGAGAGCGTAGCGGCGGCGCTGGAACGCAAGGCCAAAGGCGTTCCCCTCGTGGTCGACCCCGTTCTGGTATCGACCAGCGGTGCAGAGCTCGCGGGCGACGGTGTCGTGGAGGTGCTCAAGGCATCGCTCTTCCCTCTCGCTTCGCTCATCACGCCGAACCTGCCGGAAGTGGAAGAGTTGTGCGAATTCTCGCTTGAGACGCCGGACGATCTCCTGCGTGCGGGGCAAATGTTACTTTCGCTCGGCCCGCGCGCGGTTCTGTTGAAGGGTGGTCATGGCGGCAGCGAGACGGTCACCGACTTGCTGTTCACGCCCGACGAAAGTCCGCGCGCCTACATCGCCAAGCGCGTCGACACGGCGCACACGCACGGCACTGGCTGCACGCTTGCAACCGCCATCGCATGCGGTCTCGGCGAAGGCATGCCACTCGGAGATGCAATCCAGCGCGCCCATGACTTCGTGCAACGGGCCATCCGCTCGGCACCGAGTTTCGGCGCCGGCAGCGGTCCGATCGATCATCTGCAAAGCCATTGAAGTCAGGCCGCGATCGTCGCCAGTTTGGCGAGCGCGGTATCGGGCAAATCTAGTTTGTCCGCGCCCATATTCTCGCGCAAATGGGCGAGCGACGAGGTACCCGGGATCAGGAGAATATTCGGCGCGCGTTTGAGGAGCCACGCCAGTGCGATCTGCATCGGCGTCGTGCCGAGCTCAGCGCCCACCTCCGAGAGGATTGCCGACTGAAGCGGTGCAAATCCGCCGAGCGGAAAGAACGGTACATAGGCAATGCCTTTTTCGGTCAGCTCGTCGATAAATGCATCGTCCTTGCGCTGCGCAACATTGTAGAGGTTCTGCACGCAGACGACTTCGCCGATCGCGCGCGCCTCGGCAAGCTGGGTCGACGTCACGTTGCTCAAGCCTAGGTTGCGGATCAAGCCTTGCCGTTGCAGTTCAGCAAGCGTGGAGAATTGTTCTTCGATCGACCCTTCGACCGGCCCCTGCACGCCACCGACGCGCAGATTGACGACGTCGATCGCGTCGAGCCTGAGGTTCCTCAGATTGTCGTGGACCGCGCGCGTGAGATCGGCCGGTGCGCGCGCGGGAATCCAGGAGGCATCGGTGCCGCGCACCGCGCCGACCTTGGTCACGATGACGAGATCGTCTGGATACGGATGAAGTGCTTCGCGGATGAGCTGGTTGGTGATGTAGGGGCCATAGAAGTCACTCGTGTCGATGTGATTGACGCCGAGCGCGATGGCCTCGCGCAACACCGCACGCGCGACGTCCATGTCCTTCGGCGGACCGAATACTCCGGGGCCAGCGAGCTGCATGGCGCCGTAGCCCATGCGGCTCACCCGCCGAGTGCCGAGGGCAAACGAACTGCCGGACTCAGGCATGGTTGCTGTCCGTCTTAAGCGACCATCCTGTCGAGGCGTGCGCGAATGATCTGCTCAGCCTCGCTGACGATGCGATCCATCAGTTCCTTGCAGGTCGGGATGTCGTGGATCAGGCCCTGGGTCTGGCCAGCGGACCAGATGCCGTAATCCGTATCGCCCGTGTCATAGACCTTGCCGCCGCGCGTTCCGGCAACAAGCTCGCGCACGTCCTCGAACTTGGCGTTGCCACGTCGCTCGATGGCGACCACTTCCTGGCTGATCTTGTTCCTCGCCACGCGCGACGAGTTGTGCATGGTGCGGAAGATCATGTCGGTGGCGCGTTCGTCGTTGGCGACCAGTGCTTCCTTCACCTTCTGATGGATCGGTGCCTCCTTCGTTGCCATGAAGCGCGTTCCCATGTTGGCGCCTTCGCAGCCGAGCGCGAGTGCGGCGACCAGGCCGCGCGCGTCGGCGATGCCGCCCGACGCGATCACGGGAATCTTCAGCCTCGCCGTTGTCACCGGAAAGAGGACCAGGCCGCCGATGTCATCCTCGCCCGGATGACCGGCGCATTCGAAGCCGTCGATGGAGACGCAGTCGATGCCGAGCGATTCGGCTTTGACGGCGTGGCGCGCCGTGACGCATTTGTGAATGACCTTGACGCCGGCGGCCTTGAATGCCGGCAGATGCGGCTGCGGATTGTTGCCGGCGGTCTCTACCACCTTGATACCGCTCTCGATGATGACCTGACGGTACTCGTCATACGGCACCGGATTGATCGTCGGCAGGATGGTGAGGTTGATGCCGAACGTCTTGTTCGTCATCTCGCGCGTCTTCTTGATCTCCTTCTCGAGAAGCTCAGGCGAGCCGGGCGTTAGCGCCGTGAGGAAACCAAGCGCACCGGTGTTCGCGACCGCCGCGATCAGTTCGGCCTTGCCCACTCTCGTCATGCCGCCGCAGGTGATCGGCACTTCGACGCCGAACATCTCGGTAAAGCGTGTCTTGATCATGATCGGGTCCCCATCGGTTGTCTCTGGACCAAGCCTGCCGTGTTTTTGCCGCTAGCGGAAGTGGTCGATGCCGCTACGGAAATTGCGCTACGCCACGAACGGATCGCGCACCGTGATGGTGTCGTCGCGGTCTGGGCTGGTGGAGAGCAGGGCAACCGGGGTTGCAATCAACTCCTCGATCCGCCGGACATATTTGATCGCATTGGCGGGCAAGTCCGCCCAGCTGCGCGCGCCATGCGTCGAACTGTTCCACCCCTCCATGGTTTCGTAGATCGGCACGAGCCGGGCCTGATCGTTGGCATCGGCCGGCAGATAGTCGAGCACCTGACCGTCCAGTTTGTAGCCGACACAGACATCGATGGTTTCGAACGTGTCCAGGATGTCGAGTTTGGTAAGAGCGATGCCGTCGATGCCGCCGGTGATGGCGGTCTGGCGCACGAGCACGGAATCAAACCAGCCGCAGCGGCGCTTTCTCCCGGTCACGGTACCGAATTCGTTGCCGCGCGAGCCGAGTTTCTCGCCAATGGCGTTCAATTGTTCGGTGGGGAAGGGGCCCTCGCCGACACGTGTCGTGTAGCTCTTGGTGATGCCGAGCACGTAGCCGATCTGGCGCGGTCCCACCCCCGAACCGGCGGCCGCTTGTCCCGCAACCGTGTTGGACGAGGTGACATACGGATAAGTGCCGTGATCGATGTCGAGGAGCACGGCCTGCGCG
>Ga0187821_10000507_pt1 | contig 10257 bp, 9 predicted proteins | sample NC_wetland_sal_i_20_FD_132442 | JGI IMG/M metagenome (GOLD analysis project Ga0187821, IMG submission 132442) | Wetland sediment microbial communities from Neuse River Estuary, North Carolina, USA - SourceSoil_1 | ecosystem: Environmental > Aquatic > Freshwater > Wetlands > Sediment | place...
CCTCGCGCACCAGCTCCGCGCGCGCCGGCCAGCGGGCGCCGGTGATCCCGCGCTCGATGGCCGAGGCGATCTCGGCCCGCGGCCTTCCTTGAAGCCACGTCTCGGCGGCCAGCGCCGCCAGCGCCGCGTTCCGGGCCTGATGTTTTCCCAAGAGCCTCGTACGAAGCCTCCCTGAGAACGAGGATGTTTCGAGCTGGAACTCGGTTCCATCGAGACGCACGGCCCGTGTCGCATACCGCGCGGCGGTGCCCAGCCAGCGCACCGTGGCTCCCCGCTCCGACGCGGCGGCCGCGATGGCCGCGCACGCCTCGCGCCCCCGGACGCCGCACACGACCGTCCCCCCGGATTTCACGATCCCGGCCTTTTCGGCGGCGATCCGGCCCAGCGTGGAGCCCAGGATCTCCTCATGGTCGCTGCTGATGGTGGTGATCACGGAGATCCGCGGCACGAGGATGTTCGTGGCGTCCAGGCGCCCCCCCAGGCCCACCTCGACCACCGCGGCCTCGAGCGCGGAGGAGGCGAAGTGGTCGAATCCCAGGGCGGTCGCCGCCTCGAAGAAGGACGGGGCCAGCTCTTCGAAGCGGGGCCACCACCGCTCCAGCAGGCGCTCCAGCGCCTCGTCTCCGATCTCGCGCCCGCCGATCCGGATGCGCTCGTGGAAGCGGAGGAGATGCGGCGAGGTGTACAGGCCCGTCCGGAGGCCGGCCGCGCGGAGGATGGAATCCAGGAGAGCCGCCGTCGATCCCTTGCCGTTCGTCCCCGCCACGAGAACCGAGGGGAACGCGCGATCGGGACGGCCCGCCGTCTCGAGCAGGCGCTCGATCCCGGCGAGGCCGGGCCGCATGCCGCTTCGCTCGAAGCGGTACATCTCATCGAGGCGCCGGGTCAGGGTGGCGCTCGCGGGCGCCTTCATTCGCGGATGGGAATCTCCTGATCGGCAGGGAACGCGGCAGAGCCGCCGGGCTTGGGCTCCGCGGCCTCTTCGGACGGCTCCGAGGGCTTCGCATCGGGGTGCGAGGCCGGCGTCCCGTTCGGACCCGGCTCATAAGACGCTCTCGGCCCGGCTTCCACGGGAACCTCGGCCGGAGGGGGCGGAGGCGCCGGGGTCGAGGCAATCGGACCGCCGACGGCGCGGAACCGCGCCAGGGTCTCTCCGGCGCGCCGGCGGGGCTTCTGCGGCAGCTGCGCCGCGGCCGCGAAGAACTGGAGCAGCCACGCGAGCGTCTTCCGGAGCTCGTTCCGGTGGACGATGCGGTCCACCATCCCTTTGGCGAGGAGGAACTCGGAGCGCTGGAAGCCTTCCGGGAGCTCCTGATTGATCGTCTGCTTGATGACGCGAGGGCCCGCGAACCCGATCAGCGCGCGCGGCTCGGCCAGGATCACGTCCCCGACGGAGGCAAAGCTGGCCGTGACGCCGCCGGTGGTCGGGTGGGTCATGATGGAAATGTACGGGACGCCCGCGTCGCTCAGCCTCGCCAGGAGCGCGTTCGCCTTCGCCATCTGCATCAGGGAGAGAATCCCCTCGAACATGCGCGCCCCTCCCGAGGAGGACAGCAGGACCAGGGGATGACGCTTCTCGAGGGCGAGCAGGATGCCGCGGGCGATCCGCTCCCCGGCCGCCGAGGCCAGGCTTCCGCCCAGGAAGGCGAAGTCCATGACCCCGAGCACGAGCGGGCGCCCCTCGATCGTCCCTTCGCCCACGAGGATCGCCTCGCTCAGGCCGGTCTCCTCGCGCGCTTTCCGGAGACGGTCGGAGTACCGCTTCGTGTCGCGGAACTTGAGCGGATCGGTGGAGACCACCTCCGAGAAGCGCTCTACGAACGAGCCCTCATCGAGGAGGATCTTGATGTAGCTCCGCGCGGAGATCCGGAAGTGGTAGGAGCACTTGGAGCAGGTCCAGAGGTTCCGCTCGAGCTCCTTGTGATACAGGATCTCGCCGCATTCCTCGCATTTCGTCCACAGACCGTCCGGCAGCTCCCGTTTCCGCTGCGTCGACTTGAGCCCTTCTTTGGACTTCTTGAGCCAGCTCATACGCTCGGATCCTCCGGGAGGACACGATACATGACGATAGCATCCTCCACCGGGCTCCGGTAGTAGTTCTTTCGGATCGCGATATCGATGAAGTTGTTCTTGTAATAGAACTTACGTGCCGTGTGATTGGAGGCCCGGACCTCCAGGGTCACCCGGGTCACCCCCGCCGCGCTCGCGTCGTCCACCAGCTGGTCCAGGAGTTCCTGGGCCACGCCGCGCCCCCGTTCGCCCGGAGCGACCGCGAGGTTTCCGATATGGGCCTCATCCGGAATGACCACGGCGAAGATGTACCCGATCAGGCTCCCGTGCCGCATCGCCCCCCGGGCATAGCCTCGGGCCTCGACGTCGAGCTCGGATTCGAACATCCCGCGGGTCCAGGGATCGGTGAACGAGAGGCGCTCGATCGACAGGATCTGATCCAGGTGCTCGCGCGAGAGCGGCACGATGCGAAGGGGGCTCCGCTCGGTCATGAGGCCGCCTTCCGGGCATTGGGGGCGCGGCCGTACGCGGGCGCTGCGCCGGTGAGGTCCGCCGCCTCGCCCGCGAGGAGCATTCGGTCTCCGATCTCCGCGACCGCGGCCGCGGGCGGCGACGCCGCGCCGGCGAGAATCCGGAACCCGGCCCCGCGAAGCGCGTCCGGCCGGCCGTGCTCGAGATCGGGCCCCGCCACGGCCTCGACCGCCATCGCGCGGAGCGAGCGGATCAGGTCGGGCTCCGGCACCGATTCGGGTCCCCGGAGCCGCGAGAGTCCGGGCCCGCCCGATGCCGACCAGAGCGCCACCTGCGCCTCGCCCCGCTCCCCCTGCAGCACCGTGGCGAACAATCCTCGCTCTCCGCGATGGGCATGGGCGAGCGCTTCGTGCGCGGACACGAGGAGGAGCGTGGCGGGGGACCCGAAGCAGATCCCCTTCGCCCAGGCGAGCCCGATGCGAAGCCCCGTGAAGGAGCCGGGGCCCTCCGAGACCGCGATGCCCGCGAGATCCTTCCATCCGATCGAGCGGGCGCGAAGGAGGGATTCCCCAGCCTGGGACAGCCCGCTGGAATGCCCGCCGGGAGGAAGCGGCAGCGACGCGCGCGCCCCCCCATCGACGGCCAGCGCGATCGAGCCCATGCGCGAGGACGTGTCGATCCCCAGCACGAAGCGCCCCGTCGTCATGCCGGGCCGAGCCCTCCTTCCGAGAGCCTGCGGACCCATGTCTCGCCCCGCGGCTCGATGCGGATCCGGCGCGCCTCCTCGCCCGCGTATTCCAGCGCGATATCCAGCCGATCCTCCGGAAGCCGTCCCGCCGCCCGCTCCGCCCACTCCACGACCACGATGGCGCCGTCCGACGCCAGGTCCTCGATGCCGAGCGTGTCCCACTCCTCGGCCCGTTCCAGACGATAGAGGTCGGCGTGAACGATCGCGGGAGCGGAGCCATACACCTCCACGCGCACGTACGTCGGGCTGCGGCTCCGCATTCCCGGATGGATTCCCTCCACGATGCCGGAGACGAGCGTGGTCTTTCCCGCTCCCAGGTCCCCGCTCAGGGCGACCCAGTCGCCGGCCCTGAGCCGGCGGCCGAGCTGTCGCCCCAGGGACTGCGTCTCTTCGGCTCCGTGGAGAAGCGAGCGGCGGGCCGGATCCACGACGTCAGCCTCGGGGCGTGAGGACGGCCGTGGGAAGGATCATTTCCTCCAGAGAGATGCCCCCGTGCTGGAAGCTCCCCCGGTACTTGTTCTCGTATTCGTGGAAATTCGTGGGGTACACGAAATAGAAGTCTTCCTTCGCGATGATGTAGTTCTTGTTGCTCGCGTCCGCCGGGAGCCGGAACCGGGCGGGATCCTTGACCTGGGCCGCGAACTTCGGGTCGCAGGCCAGGTTCGTGCCGAACTTGAAGCGCAGATTCGTCGAGGTCTCGCGATTCCCGTACACCAGCGCCGACCGCCGGCTCAGGATCGCCCCGTGGTCGGTGGTGAGGACGACCGTGCAGTCCTGCTTCGACATCCATTTCAGCGCGTCGAAGAGCGAGGAGTGGAGGAACCAGGAGCGCATCACCGAGCGGAACGCCGATTCGTCCGGGGCCAGCTCGCGGAGGAGATCGGACTCCGAGCGCCCGTGGGTGAGCATATCCAGGAAATTGAACACGAGCGCGACGAGCGGGATGTTCTGGAAGGTGACCACGTTCCGCCGCACGTTGTTCGCCTCCTCGGCGTTGTAGATCTTGATGTACTTGGTCGGGGACGCGAGGTCGATTCCGAGTCTCTTCAGATTCAGATCGAGCAGCTGCCGCTCGAAGCGGTTCTTGCTCCGCTCGTCGCCCGCTCCCTCGTGCCAGTACTCCGGGTGCTGCTTCTGGATGGAATCCGGGTAGAGCCCCGCGAAGATCGCGTTCCGCGAGTAGGGCGTCGCCGTGGGCAGGATCGAGATGTGGTGGTCCACCGTCACATCGAAGAACTCGCGGACGAGCGGCTCGACGGTGAGCCACTGGTCGAGGCGCATGCAGTCCACCACGATGAAGTACACGTGACGCTTTTCGCGAAGAAGCGGCGCCACCCAGCGCTCGATCACGTCCACGGAGAGGGGCGGGGCGCCGGCGCCGCCCGCGACCCAGCCGGCATAGCTCGTTTCCACGTATTGGCCGAACTCCACGTTCAGCTCGCGCCGCTGGTCCTGATGCGCCTGCCGGAGCCCCGGGTCCTCCACGCGGTCCAGCTCCACGTCCCACTGCGCGCTCCGGACGTAGAGATCGACCCACCCGCGCCAGTCCAGGCCGCCGGTGGACTCGGCGCGCATCCGGTTCAGCTCCGCCACGTAGTCGCGCGTGCGCTGATGATCTTGCAATCGGTCCGATTCCAGAAGGCGCTTCAGGGCCAGGAAGATCTGCGTGGGGCGGACGGGCTTCAGGAGGTAATCGTCGATCCGCTTCCCGATGGCCTCGTCCATGAGCGACTCGGCCTCGTTCTTCGTGACGAGCACGATCGGGACCAGAGGATCTCGCTCTTTGATGGCCTCGAGGGTCGCCAGGCCGCCGAGCCCCGGCATCGACTCGTCCAGCAGCACCACGTCGAATTTCTCGCGCGCGGCGCACGCGACCGCGTCGGTGCCGTTGCTGACCGAGGTCACCCGGTAGCCCTTGGATTCCAGGAGCAGGATGTGCGGCTTCAGGAGCTCGATCTCGTCGTCGGCCCAGAGGATCTTGCGGTCTTGGGAGGCCATGGCGTTGGGCTCTTGGGGTTACGCGGAACCGGCGTTCGAGGAAGGCGCGACGGGCAGCGCCACGGAGACGGTGGTCCCGCGGCCGGGCATGGATTCCACGATGGTGATTCGCCCCTGATGATACTCGCGCACCACCCGCCTCGCAAGCGCGAGGCCCAATCCCCATCCGCGCCGCTTCGTGCTGAACCCCGGAGTGAAGGCGCGGCGGCGCTCCGATGCGGTCATGCCGCGCCCGTTGTCGCGCACGAGCAGCTCGACCTCGTGCCGCTCGTCGCGCCAGTGGAGCTCGATCGCGATCTCGCCGTGCGGCTTGTCGCTCGCGTCGATCGCGTTCCGGATGAGATTCTCGAGGACCCATTCCATCAGCTCCGGATGGAAGGCGACCCGCGGAATGGGCTCGTAGCGCTCCACGATCTCGACCTCGCGCCCCAGATGCGGCAGCCGGTGGCGGAAGTAGCTCGCGACGCCGGCGACCGTCTCGGTCAGGTCTCCCTCCTTCAGTGTCGGAATCGAGCCCACCTGCCCGAAGCGGGACGCGACCTTGTTCAGCCGCTCCAGGTCGAGATCGATCTCGGCGGCGATCGCCTCCACCCGCTCGGGGGTCGTCTCGCCGCTCACGGCGGCCTCGCGCAGGTGCGCCGACCAACCCATGAGCGAGGAGAGCGGCGTCCCGAGCTGGTGCGCCGTCTCCTTGGCGAGGGCGGCCCAGAGCGACCGCTGCTCGCCGTCCGCGATGGCTTTGAATCCCACGAACCCGAACACGAGGAGGGCCAGGACGACGCCGAACTCGATGTAGGGCACCCAGCGAAGCCGCGCCACCAGGGGCGGCTCGCCGTAATGAACGTAGCCCAGGACGGCCCGTTGTCCGAGCCGCCTCACTTCGATGGGCGGATGACGACGATCCATCGCCCGGGCCTGTTCCTGGATCCGCTTCACCGCCGGGGGCACCACGCCCGTCTCCGCCGCGCGCTGGAGCACCGAGTCCGGCACCGCGGACGCGGGGATCCCGCTCAGCTTCCACGCGCGCGGAATTCCCGCCGTGTCGGTGAGGATGAGCGGGAAATTGATGCTCTTCACCACGTCCCGGAAGATCCCGTGCAGGCTCGGGTCCTCCGCGGCCTGGAAGGTGGAGACCGCGAAGAACCGCGCCAGCACGGTGCACAGATTCTGGGTTTCGTTGTTGAGGCGGCCGATCAGGTAGTTGGAGTGGAGCACCAGCGCCGCCATGAGCACGACGACCGCGAGGAAGAGAAACATCTTGTACGAGAGCGGCCGGACCATCCGCGGCTCCGCTTCACGCCGAGATTCGGACATGCGAGCCTCAGAGGGGCCCGATCTCTCGATCGCCGTCCCAGTAGGGGAGAAGCGCCTCGGGAAGCCGCACCGATCCGCGCTCGGTCTGGTGGACCTCGAGAAGCGTGGCGTACGTGCGCGGGAGCGCCAGTCCGGACGCGTTCAACGTATGCACGTACTCCGCCCGGGCGCCGGCCTCGGGCCGGAACCGGATGCCCGCGCGGCGGGCCTGGAAATCCTCGAAGTTGGTGCACGAGGAAACCTCGAGCCAGCGCCCTTCGCCGGGCGCCCAGGTCTCCAGGTCGTAGCACTTGGCTCCGGCGAAGCTCAGGTCCCCGGCGGCGAGCAGCGCGACCCGGTGCGGCAGCTCGAGCTGCTCCAGCACGGCCGACGCGTCCGCGAGCAGGAGCTCGTGCTCGTCGTAGGAGGTCTCGGGGCGGACGAGCTTGACCAGCTCCACCTTGTCGAACTGGTGGACCCGGATCATCCCGCGCGTCTCCCGTCCGTAGGAGCCCGCCTCCTTCCGGTAGCTCGCGCAGTAGCCCACGTGGCGGATGGGAAGCTTCGCTCCGTCCAGGATCTCATCGCGGTAGATGTTCGTGATCGGCACCTCCGCCGTGGGATTCAAGAAGAGCTCCTCGCCCTGGATCCGGTACATGTCCTCTTCCAGCTTGGGAAGCTGCCCGGTGCCGAAGAGACACTCGCGCCGCACGAGATGGGGCGCCCAGACCTCCGCGTAGCCCCGCCGGACCGCGAGATCGATCATGAACTGGATGAGCGCGCGCTCGAGCCTCGCGCCGCGCCCGGTGAAGAGGAGAAACCCCGCGCCCGCGATCCTCCCGGCCCGCTCGAAATCCAGGAGTCCCAGCGATTCGGCCAGTTGCCAGTGGGGTTTGGGCTTGAAGTCGAACTTCCGGACGGCGCCCGCTTCGCGCACGATCACGTTCCCGCTCGCGTCCTCGGCGCGCGGGACGGAGGGGTGCGGCACGTTGGGGATCCATTCGGCGATCTTCTGGAGGTCCGATTCGAGATCGGCGATCCGCGCGTCCAGCTCCTTGATCGTTTCGCCGACGCGCTTCATCGCCTGCACCTTGTCGGCGGCGTCCTGACCCGCCTTCTTCAGCCGGCCGATCTCCTCCGAGACCGCGTTCCGCTCGTGCTTCAGCCGCTCGGCCTCGACCAGGAGCTCACGCCGCTCCTCGTCCAGGAGCAGGTAGCGGTCCAGATCCGCCTGCGTCTTCTTGAATGCGATCGCCTCCCGCACGCGATCGGTCTCGGTGCGGATTCGCTTGAGGTCGAGCATGTCCGCTAGTGGGAGCTTTCCGCCGGGGAGAGGAGGGCGCGGGCCCCGTCGAGGAGGAGCCGGCGCGCGAGCCGCACGCCGATCTGCTCCTCGTCGCCCGCCTTCCCTTCCTCTTCGTCGCGGTAGACCTTGAGGCCCTCGCGATCGGCGATCACGCCCTCGAGGCGCAGATGGGTGCCGTCCAGCTTGGCGAGCGCGCCGACCGGCACGGAGGGATCGGACGTGATCTCGCGCTGGAACGCGCGCTCCGCCTCGATTTCCACGCGCGCGACGGGATCGTCGAGATGCTTCACCGCCTTGAGAAGATCCTTCGACGCGCGGGCGACCTGAATGCCGAGGGCGCCCTGGCCGGGCGCCGGCACCACGACTTCGGTCGTGAACACCTCCGTCACGCGGTCCTGGTACCCCATGTGCTCGACCGCGGAGGCGGAGACCACGAGGCCGTCCACCTCGCCCATCTCCAGCTTCCTCATGCGCTCCTCGAGGGTTCCGGAGAAATCGAGGATGGAGAGATCGTCGCGGTAGTGGAGGAGCTGCGCGCGCCGGATGGGCGTGTGCGCGCTGACCGCCGAGCCCTCGGGGAGCTCGTCCACGATGGTTCCGTCGCGGGCGATCAGCACGTCGAAGGGCGTGAACCGCTCGGTCACGGCAGCGAGCACGATCGCGGGCGGCGGATCCGGCGATGCGTCCTTCATGTTCTGGACCGCGATGTCGACCTCGCCCTCCGCGAGCGCGCGCTCGAGGGCGGCACCCGGCCAGCGCAGCGCGTGCCCGTGGCCGCGCCCGGAGGAGTTCCCGACGGGAACGATCGAGAGGACGGCGGACCCCAGGTGGGGCCGCAGGAGCTCGAGCACCTGCTCCCCCAGGATGCGTCCGAGGCGGTTGTCACGGACTCCGACTTTGATCTTCTGCTTGGTCATGAGCCGCCGACGCTAGCACACGCCGGAGGGAAGGGTCAACGCGGGGGGCGGATCAGGCCTGGCGGAGCGCTTCGACGATGACCCGGCGCGACGCGTTCCGGGAGGGAAACCATCCCCCGAGCGCGCCCATGACCGCGGCAAAGATCATCCCGGCGAGGAGCATCTGGGGCGTGACGCGGAAGCGGAAGGCGATCTCGCTGAACGAGGCGAAGTTCGTCGTGCTGGTCGCCATGCCGTTCACCGGCAGCGCCAGGAGGCAGCCCAGGAGTCCGCCGAAGAGCGCCAGCATCACCGATTCGACGAGGAAGGACAGGAGCACCGCGCCGCGCGAGAAGCCCAGCGCGAGGAGGGTCCCGATCTCTTTCGTGCGCGAGCCGACGGCGGCGTACATGGTGTTGAGCGCGCCGAACACAGCACCCATCGCCATGATGAGCGTCACGAAGATGCCGAGCCCGCGGAGCAGCGCGGCGAGCATGGCGGACTGCGCCGCGTAGAACTCGTCCTCGTGGTGGACGCGGACGCTCATCCGCGGATCGGCTTCCAGCCGCTTCTGGACCGCCCCGAAATGCGAGGGCTCGTCGAGACGGAACGTGACGCTCTGGTAGACCGGCCGGTCGAAGACGGGCATGAAGAGCTGCACGTCGCCCCAGATCTCCGAATCGAACGAGGTCCCGTGCGCGTCGAAGACGCCGACGATCGACCATTCGTGTCCGGCCAGCCTGATCTTGTCGCCCACCAGGCAATGCGCGATCCGCTCGTGCGCGAGGGAGCCGACCACCACCTCCTCGAGGCCGGGGCGGAACATGCGGCCCTGGGTCAGGTGGACCCCCGGCCGAAGGGCGAACGACTTCGCGGTGACCCCGCGGACCACGACGTTCGTGGTGGTCCCGCTCTTCCGGGGCAGGTTCCAGAGAACCACCAGCTCGTGCGTGGCGAGCGCGCTCCCGTCGGGCGCCTTCGCGATCTCGGGCTGGCTCTCGATCGCGGCGGCCGACTCGCGCTCCACGATGCTGGTCACTTCCGCCGTGGATCCGTTCCGGACGACGATCGCGTTCTGCGGCGAGCCCGTGGCCTGGAGCGCCGACTGGAACCCTCCCGCGAGGGCGAGCGTGAAGATGAACACCCAGGAAACGAGCCCGATCCCGAGCGCGGTCAGGATCGTGCTCACCCGCCGGGCCGCCAGATTGCGGACATTGTAGGCGAGCGGGATGCGCACGGGCGTCAGGCCACCCGGCGCAGCGCGTTCGCGATCCTGAGACGCGCCGCCGAAACCGCGGGCCACGCACCGCTCAGGACGCCCATGAGCACCGCCAGGAGGAGCCCGGCCAGGATCGTCCCGGGCAGGACGCGGAAATTCGGAAAGAACCCTCCGCCCGTGAAATCCATCTCGTGGAAGATGAGCGCGGCCAGGCCGCAGCCCAGCGCCCCTCCGATCAGCGAGACCAGGAGCGCTTCTCCGCCCACGAGACGCAGGATCAGTCCGTCCGAGAAGCCGAGCGTCTTCAGCACCGCGA
>Ga0187821_10000508_pt1 | contig 10255 bp, 8 predicted proteins | sample NC_wetland_sal_i_20_FD_132442 | JGI IMG/M metagenome (GOLD analysis project Ga0187821, IMG submission 132442) | Wetland sediment microbial communities from Neuse River Estuary, North Carolina, USA - SourceSoil_1 | ecosystem: Environmental > Aquatic > Freshwater > Wetlands > Sediment | place...
AGCGGAGCTCCGCATCCCTTTCTGCTCAGTCGCCAGTCGTCAATTCAGCCGAGTACAATTGAGAGGTTGCACTAGAAACGGGGCTCATGTGGCGTTGAAAGTAGGAGATCGCGCGCCCGACTTCCGCCTGCCGGCGGTGGAGGGCGAGAAACGGCAAGAATTCCGTATCAGTGACTATCTCGGGAAGCAGAAAGTCGTCGTCACCTTTCATCCGCTGGACTGGACGCCGACCTGTGAATCGCAGCTTCCCATTCTCGACTCCATGCACGAGAGGTTTCGCGAAGCAGGGGGCAAGCTGGTAGACATCAGCGTGGACTCGATTGAAAGCCATCTCGCCTGGCAGCGCAAGGAAATCGGGATGATGCGCTTTCCGCTGTGCTCCGATTTCTATCCTCACGGCGAAGTCACCCGTCAATTTGACATTCTGCGGGAAGAACCCCCGGTACCAGGGATCAGCGAACGCGCCGCCTTCATTGTCGACAGACAAGGCATTATCCGCTTTGCCAAGGTGTACCCCATCGACCAACTGCCGGACCTGGACAATCTCCTGCAAGAAGTGAAGAAGGTCCAGGACTAGGAATCTGTCCCGGGCCTGTTGCCTGGCAACCCGCCTCATCGCGACTTCGCGCGCTCGAAAATGTCAATCCCTTCGTAACTTTCGGTCCAGGTCCTCGAAAGCTATCCTCAGTCGGGTTCAGCGCACCAGTTCGGCCGCGAGTATTCGACTCCAATTCCCGGCGAGGGGCATACATGGACAAGCAAAACAGAACCATCGACGCACCGGGGCTGATGTTCAGCTACTCCCGGCAAGCGCAGAAAGAATCCCAGAGCACCAGCAACCTGGCCGAGGCGGCGGTGCGGATTTTGGGCGGGCTGCTGTTGCTGTATAAGCAATACGTACCGGAGTCGAGCTACTACGAAGTCCATCACACATCAGCTCAGTGAGTTGCTTCGAAACCTAGGGCTTCCTCGCCAGCAGGGCTGCGGGGAGGCCGGCTTGTCAGCCTACCCTTCCCGCAATATGATCCCTTGCCATTCGAGACGAAAATAGAAATTCGCAATGATTGCGAGCTTGGAAGACTTTTGACCGGGAGACATCGTGATCGAGCAAAAAATGAACGAATTCTTCGGGGACGATGAGTCTACTGGTTTCGGGACCGGATGGTGGAGCGGGATACTGTCAGCCTTTTTTGGCTCCCTCTCGTTCGGAGCAGTTTTGTGCCTGCACTTCCCTCAGCTGCTAACCTCCCCGGAACTGCGTCCGCACTATCCGATGCATGTCATGCGGCTTTTGATCCAATGCCTCATCGTGGGGGCATTTATCTTCGGAATCATTTCAGCGGCCCTGCGCAAGAAGAAAACTTTGGCATTCACCGGGCTCCTGCTTTCGGTCGCTGCAACGGCTTTAGGAGGATCCAGCGTAGAGATCAACGAAAGCCTGCGCAACGGGCCAGCCATCGGCCTGGACTGGTTTTTGCTGGATATGTTGCTCATGGGGCTCATCTACGTGCCACTGGAAACCCTCTGGCCGCAGTATCCAGAACAGGGAACTTTCAGGAAGGAATGGGTCTTGGATGTGGTGTACTTCATGTCCACCCATCTCCCCATTCAGGTTTTATCGTTCCTGGTTTTATTGCCCGCTACTCAGGCCACGAAATATCTTGGCGTTCCGGCACTCCAACATTTCATCGCTCAAATGCCGTGGCTTGTGCAGTTCTTCATGGCAGTTGTGATTGCGGACTTGGCTGAATATTTCATCCACCTGGCGTTGCACAAAGTGCCTTTCCTTTGGCGTTTTCATGCCATTCACCATTCCTCGAAGGCGCTGGATTGGATCGCTGGTTCCCGTTCGCACTTTGTCGACGACACGCTCGTGCGCGGATTCATCCTCGTTCCTCTCATGTTTGGATTTTCGCAATCGATCATTTTCGCGTACCTGATTTTCGTCACCCTGCACGCGACCTGGACTCACTGCAACTTCGGTCCCAATGCAAAATGGCTGGAAAAGTATCTGGTGATGCCCCGATATCATCACTGGCACCACACCTCCCAAAAGGAGGGGATCGACAAGAACTTCGCCATTCACTTTCCGTGGATCGACCGAATCTTCGGGACTTATTACTATCCTGACGAGTGGCCGGAGCGCTATGGACTGGACGGGGAAGAGATTGCGCCGGGCTTTTGGGGGCAAACTATCGAACCATTCACATTGAAGAAAAAAGCGCCCCTAGAAACCTAGTGCCTCGAGTGGAACGTCATGGGGGATCTTTTCTCCTCTCGCGGTTGCCTTCACCAGACCAAGATACTTCATGACTTTGACGGTTAGGAATCCAAAATCGTATTCCGATTCGTGGTGGCTCAGTCGCAAAAGCCCTGGATAGTGGTGATGATTGTTCTGCAGACAGGCGCTGAAGGTCGCCGTTACCGGTAGCCACTCGCCGATGTTCATGGCGTTATCGTGTTCATCGTCATACCGGCGATATCCGAAGTCTCGCGTGTGGGTCCAATAGTTTTGAATCATGTTGACCCACAGCGCAAAGATTCGCATTCCAAACCACATCACCAGCGCAAACTTCAGGTCTCGAACCAACTTCCACAAAACATAAAAACTCAGGAATTGCGCAAATACCGCAAAGAATGGGTTGGCTACGATGCGAATGGTCCACGACCTCAGAACATCGTCGCCGGTCAGATCCTCGTTGCATCGATATGGCAGGAGACACAGATACATGGTTCTCCAGAATCCGTCACCTGCAAGTTTATTAGGATCCCCGTCGTGATCAGAATTCTTGTGGTGCAACCGATGCCGGTTCACCCAGGTAACCGGATTGACGTAAATCCCGATCGTGTTATTCAGGACAGCGACACCTTTGATGAACCATCCCTTGTAGTCAAGCGCTCGATGAGCGATCCCCATGTGAAGAATATCGGCCAAATACAGTCCGCAAAGAAACCAGCCAAAGACAAAGTAAACTCCGCCAACCAGCATTCCGATCCATGGTCCCAGCGAGGTTGGGGCGGAATACATACACGCCAGCAGGTAGAGAACAATAATCAGATAGCCGTACACGTTGTAGATTTTCATGAAGACCCCGCGTGCGGTGATTCAAGCAAAAGTCGGGGATCGTTTCTAGTAACAAAGGAGTTGCCGCGGAAATTCGCCAGAACCCCCTCCGTTTCCTCGAAAGAGAACATCACGGGGATGGAGGTAGGGAATCCATTCAGGGTCAGTCGCGTGTCGCCAGTGAAGCGTTGCTAGTGCCGCGGTGAGAGGTCAACTGACGACTACCTCGGATTGCGCCTCAGAGCGTAGCGGCTTGCTGGCGGCGCCGACCCTGCAGCTCGATGTAGACGTTCACCAGCGAAATCGCGGCGGGGGTGACTCCGGGGATGCGCGCGGCGTGTCCGAGGGTGCGCGGACGGATCTTGAGGAGTTTCTCCTGCATTTCGCGGGAGAGGCCGCTGACCGAGCGGTAGTCGAACCATTCCGGGATGGCGCGCTGCTCGGCTTTCTTCAGGCGCTCGATGGAGCGTTGCTGCTGGCTCAAGTAGCCCGCGTATTTGATTTCCGTCTCGACGGACTTGAGGTCGTTGCGCTCCGCAGAAGAAAGATTCACCGCCGAGTTCGGCGAGGACGCAAAGAAATCCGGAAGCAGTTTGCGCAGGATCGGAGCGAGTTGCTCGATGACCACCTCGGGCCGCTTGAGAAGTTGCGCCAGTGGTTGGCCGAGCGCAGAAGAGAAGTCGCTGATCGGTAGTGGCGCGCTGGGAACGCAAGGTCCCTCGACTTCGTTCGGCTTCGCCTCACTTCGCTCGGGATGACAAGAAGAGGGATCGTTCCCGCAGATTGGCCTTTCGTTTTCGCAGATTGCCCCGCGGGTTATTGCGATACGTTCGAGCATTGCGGAAGAGAGCTTCGTTTTCTCCAGCAACTGCTTCATCGCTTCGAGTCGCCGCTGCTTGGCGTTGAATTCCGCCCATGCGTCGTCGTGGATCAGCCCAACCCGGCGCCCATGCGGCGTCAGCCGGCGGTCAGCGTTGTCGATGCGGAGTTGCAGGCGGAACTCGGCACGCGACGTAAACATCCGGTAGGGCTCGTTCGTGCCCTTGGAGATCAGGTCGTCGATCAGGATCGCGGTGTACGCCTCGGTGCGATCCAGGATCAACGGCGCTTGCTTCTTCACCTTCAGCGCGGCGTTTATTCCCGCCATGATGCCCTGGCAGGCCGCTTCTTCGTAGCCACTGGTGCCGTTGATCTGTCCCGCGAGAAAAAGCCCGGAGATTTTCTTCGTTTCCAGAGTGCGCTCGAGTTCGGTCGGATCGATGGAGTCGTACTCGATCGCGTAGCCGGGTCGCAGCATGTCTGCGGTCTCGAGTCCCGGAATCGACTTCAAGATCGCGAGCTGAACATCGATGGGCAGCGATGTGCTCATCCCGTTCACGTAGATCTCGTGCGTGTTCAGGCCTTCGGGCTCGAGGAACAGCTGGTGCTGCAGCTTGTCGGGGAACTTCACGATCTTGTCTTCGATGGATGGACAGTAGCGTGGCCCGATCGACTGAATTTGCCCGCTATACATCGGGGAGCGGTGTACGTTTTCGCGGATGATGCGATGTGTCTCCTCTGTCGTGAAGGCGATGTAGCAGGGCACCTGCTTGTCGTGATGCGCGACCCTCTTCGTGCGGAAGCTGAAGGGGGTCGGATCGGCGTCGCCGGGCTGTGCCTCGAAGCGTGACCAGTCGATGCTGCGCCCGTCGAGCCGCGGCGGAGTGCCCGTCTTCAGACGGCATCCCCGCAGGCCGAGATTCTTCAGCGCTTCCCCGAGCAGCACCGCATTGGGCTCGCCAGAACGCCCGGCGGGATACTGTTGCTCGCCACAGTGGATGAGGCCATTGAGAAACGTGCCGGTGGTGATGATGACGGCTTCCGCGCGCACGGTACGGCCGTCGCGCAACTTGACGCCGAGAACGCGACGGGAATCGTTATCGGAGCTTGCTGACAACTGACCACTGGCGACTGGCGACTGCTCCACAATCAGTTCCACCACTTCCGCCTGCTTGATCTTCAAATTCGGCTGCGACTCGAGCACCTCGCGCATCTTCAGGCGGTACGCCTGCTTGTCGCACTGGGCGCGCGGCGACCAGACCGCCGGGCCCCGCGAGGTATTCAGCAGGCGGAACTGTATGCCCACCGCATCCGTGACTTCCCCCATGATGCCGCCCAGGGCGTCCACTTCGCGTACGAGGTGTCCCTTGGCAATGCCACCGACGGCGGGATTGCACGACATCTGCGCAATGAGATCGACATTGAGAGTGTAGAGCGCGGTTTTCAAGCCCATGCGGGCAGCCGCCATCGCCGCTTCACACCCGGCGTGTCCGGCGCCAACCACGACAATGTCGAATTGTTCCGTGAACTGCATCTTGTTTTACGGCTTTCCAGGAACCGCGATCGCGCACACGAAAAGAGGTCCGCACGCGATCAGCGCCCACGATAGGGGAGTCCTCGCCCAAATGAATCTTTGTATATTCTAGCAATTCGACCCGTGATCGCTTGTCACAGAAGCACCCGGGCTTTTATAGTAGGCTGCTGCCAGAGAGGGGGCTGCATGACCAATCAGGAATTTATTCAGGAACTGGATGCGCGCATTGCTAAATATGACTTACTTTGCCACCCGTTTTACCAGGCGTGGAGCGCGGGTGAGCTGACGCGCGAGGATCTGCGCGAATACGCGATGGACTACTATCAACACGTGCATGCTTTTCCGTCCTATTTGGCGGCATTTGCGCTACGTTTGGAAGAGGGCGAATTGCGGCAGGCCGTACTGGCCAATATGCGTGACGAGCAGGGGGGAGATAACGAGGAGCCGCATTCTGCTTTGTGGCTGAACTTCGCCGAGGGCATGGGTGCAAGCCGGATCGCTTTCGGCCATGAACCGGTTGCCGAAGTGAAGCAACTCACCCATCACTTCGCCTGTGTGGCGGAAGAGGGCACAGCCGAAGAAGCTCTGGCTGCTTTCTACGCTTACGAATCCCAGGTGCCGCGCGTTGCCAAAGAGAAGGAGCGCGGACTCCGTTCGCGCTATGGCGCCGACGAGAAAACTACCCGATATTTCACCCTGCACGCCACGGCCGACGTGTATCACTCGAATATCTGGCGCGAGCAACTGACCAAACGGGTCGCCGCCCATCCCGAGACTACGGAAAAGGCGTTGCAGGCTGCGGAGAAAGCTGCGCAAGCGCTGTGGACCGCGCTGGATGGTATCGAGGCTCGCAGGCTGCAGCCTGCGGCTTAGCGATTCCCTGAGAGTTTTTCAGCCACTGGCCCGCCGGGGCCGGTGGCCTTTTCTTTTCAGGGTAAGACGGCGTGCGTTCAACAGGGCGCTGGTCAAAAATCTGCACCATCGAACGCGTGTATGGAATCGAAGTCTTGGCGGACAGGACGTCCGCCTCACATTCTGGATGGAGAACTGAATGGCGAAGCCGGTGCCGATGGGAGCACGAGGAGAAGCGCAAGAGACGGTGGAATTTCAACACACGCTTACCGCGCATCATCCCCTGCTGCCGCCGGTCTACTCGACGCCGGATATGATTCGCCTGATGGAAACGGCGGCCTTCCACGCCCTGCAGCCGTATTCCGAGGGGGACGAGATTACAGTCGGCACCTCGATTCATGTGGAACACCGGGTCGCCAGCGGGATCGGCACGCGAGTCAAGGCCGAGGCGATGGTCGAATCTTATGATGGGCGTTTTTATACAGTGCGAGTTTCCGCCACCGACGGATCGCAGGAGATCGGCCGCGGGACGGTGGGACGGGCGTTCGTGAGCGTAGCGAAGTTCATGGCAAGGATGAGAAAGAGCAATTAGCACTTGGCATTTAGCACTTGCCTGGCGACGTTGGATTTCGCATTCAACCGCCTCACTTCAACTAGCTCGAAATCCCAAACCATCCTGGTTGGTGATCCGAAGAAGCGAGATGGCTAAATGCCAAGTGCTAAGAGCCAAATGCTATTCCGGAAAGCGAGTGAATGAACATGTCCCCCGACCAAAAATCGAAAGCTAATAATTTCCGCGCCTTGCATCACGGGCCGAGCGTGCTGATTCTTCCCAACGCCTGGGACGTAGTCAGCGCACGTGTGTTTGAAGAATCCGGGTTCGGTGCGATAGCGACCACGAGCGCCGGTGTGGCCTTCTCGTTGGGATATCCCGACGGACAGAAAATTTCGCGGGAAGAGATGCTGGCGCGTGTGGCACGGATCGCGCACGCGGTGAAGGTTCCAGTCACTGCCGACGTGGAAGCCGGGTATGGAGCGGGTCCCGAGGATGCCGCCCGCACCGCCAGTGACGTGATTGCTGCGGGAGCCGTGGGCATGAACCTTGAGGACGCCACCCATGATGCCGCGCATCCCCTGTACGATCTGTCGCTCCAACTCGAGCGCATCCGTGCCGTGCGCGAGGCTGCTTTGAAGACCGGGGTGCTGCTTGTGCTCAACGCGCGTACGGACGTGTACCTCGCGAAGGTTGGGGATCCAGGCACGCGCTATGACGAAGCGATCCGCCGGCTGGTGGCGTTTCGCGATGCGGGCGCAGACTGTGTGTTCCTGCCGGGCGTCATCGACGCCGAGACGATTGCACGCGTCGTGAAGGACGTGAAATGCCCGCTCAACATTCTGACCGGGCCGGGCGCTCCGCCAATTCCTGAGCTGCAGAAGCTGGGAGTCGCTCGAGTGAGCGTGGGTTCCGGGCCGATGCGCGCCACTCTCGGGCTGGTGAAGCGCATCGCGGAAGAACTCAAGGGCAGCGGGACATACACGACTCTCGAGGGTGGGATCCCTCACGCCGACCTCAATCGCATGCTGAGCTAGGTCCTCTACTCCTGGTTCCTCGCAATCCGGACCGCACTTCGCGCGACAGCCCCGCGCTTTGCAACCTTCCCGACGAGAACTGATATATTCATCGCTTTGCCGGCGTTCGCCGGATTTTCTGGGATCACAAGGAGCACCACGCATGTCCTCATTCCGCGGTCGTATTGTGTCCGCGACTTGTTTCGTCGTTCTCTTGACAGTTTGTTCGTGGGCTTTCAGCGGTCCCACGATTTCCATCGCGGTGGACGCGACCGAGGCCCCGCGCAAGATTCTTCATGCCAAGCTCCGGATTCCCGCCACGCCCGGCACGCTGACTCTGTATTATCCGAAATGGATTCCGGGCGAGCACGCTCCCGACGGGCCGGTCGTCGATCTCGCAGGCCTCAAGTTTTTCGCCAGCGGCAAGCCCCTCGAATGGCGGCGCGATCTGCTCGACGGATGGACCATTCTCGTAGAAGTTCCCGCAGGCGAAAACGAAGTGCTCGCCGACCTGGACTACCTGGAGCCTGCAACTCTGGTTGGCGGCTTCTCTGCCGGGTCGTCTGCCACCGAAAAGCTTTTGATCCTCAGTTGGAACCAGGTCCTGCTTTATCCCAAAGGATGGAAGAGCGACGATCTCACTTACTCGGCCAGCCTCCGTATTCCCGACGGATGGAAGTACGCGACATCACTTCCGGTGAGCAACTCGAACGGAAGCGATCTGCATTTCGCGCCCGTCTCGCTCACCATGCTGGTGGATTCGCCCGTGCTCGCGGCGCAATATCTGAAAGCGGTGCCGCTGAATCCGGGACAAACTCCGCCCGCCGAACTCGATGCCGCGGCCGACAGTGCCGCTGCCCTCGAACCTCCGCAGGAAGTCTGGGATCGTTATCGCAACCTGGTGACTCAGGCCGGAGCTCTTTTCGGCACGCAGCACTACCGCGATTACCATTTCCTCTACACCTTGAGTGATCACGTTGCGCATTTCGGCCTTGAGCATCACGAATCGGACGACAGCCGCGTCGAGGAGCGCGGACTGGTCGATGAGACCGAACGTAAACTCAACGCTGGACTTCTCCCCCACGAATATGTCCATTCCTGGAACGGCAAGTATCGCCGCCCCGCTGATCTTGCCACTCCCGATTATCAGCAGCCCATGCAGACCGACCTGCTCTGGGTCTACGAGGGATTGACGGAGTATCTGGGCAACATTCTCACCGCGCGCAGCGCATTATGGACTCCCGAGCAATACCGTGATTACCTCGCCAGCGCAGCCGCCGAACTGGATCATCTTCCCGGCCGCACGTGGCGCAACCTGCAGGACACGGCCGATGCCGCTCCGCAACTCTACTTCGCCCGACAACCCTGGTACTCGTGGCGCCGTGGCACTGATTTCTACGAAGAGGACAACTTCACCTGGCTCTGGGCCGACGTCATCATCCGCCAGCAAACCAAGGGAGCGAAGTCGCTCGACGATTTCTGCAAGCTGTTTCACGGCGCTCCCGGAGGAACACCGGCGCTGAAGACCTACACGTTCGACGATCTCGTGAAGGCCCTCAACCAGGTCGCCCCGTACGACTGGGCACGCTTCTGGACCGAACGTCTGACCAATCACGGTCCGGGTGCGCCGCTGCACGGCGTCGAAGAGAGTGGATGGAAGCTGGTTTACCAGGACACGCCGACCGATTACTTCCGCAGCTCGGAGCACGACGCGGGGCAGATCGACGAACGCTATACCTTCGGACTCCAGTTGCGCGACGATGGCGGAATCATCGACACTGTCGAAGGAATGATGGCCGCAAAGGCCGGCATCGGCCCCGGCATGCGCGTCGTTGCTGTGAACGGACGCCGCTTCTCCGCCGAGGTGCTGCATGATGCCATCAAGGCTGCCAAGGGCGGACACGATTCCATCGAACTGCTGGTCGAGAACACCGACTACTTCCGCACCTTCAAACTCGACTACCACGATGGCGAGCAGTATCCCCACCTCGTGCGCGACGAAAGCAAGCCGGATCTATTGAGCGAAATCCTGAAAGCGAAATAGCGGGTAACTGTTGATGCCCCGGAGGGACATTCGATCGTAGCCCAGCGCTTTAGCGCTGGGAAGGTAGAGAGAAGGATCCAAGTCCCGGAGGGACGGCCGAAGCACCTACAGTTTCCGCAGCGGCAAACTGGCCTCGGCCGAAAAGTCCATCGGCGCGAACTCCTTCACCAGCCACTTGGGATACGCCGCCGCCGCGATCATCGCGGCATTATCCGTCGAAAGCGGCCGTGACGGGAAAAACACCGGCAACCCCTGCTGCGCCGCTGTTTCCTCAAATCGCGTTCGCAGCTCGTTGTTCGCGGCCACTCCACCCGTCACGAACAGGGTTACGGCGTTGAAATAATCCGCAGCCGCCAGCGTCTTCTCCACCAGG
>Ga0187821_10000510_pt1 | contig 10246 bp, 8 predicted proteins | sample NC_wetland_sal_i_20_FD_132442 | JGI IMG/M metagenome (GOLD analysis project Ga0187821, IMG submission 132442) | Wetland sediment microbial communities from Neuse River Estuary, North Carolina, USA - SourceSoil_1 | ecosystem: Environmental > Aquatic > Freshwater > Wetlands > Sediment | place...
GCCGACGTGAGGAAGACTGGCAACCGAGCGTATCAATCGTTTCAGTTCGGCAATCTTGGGTCGAAGTTTCGTGAGCGTCTTGTCTTTTCGAAAAATGGCTAGATTCGCCAGGGCGACAGCACAACCAAGAGGGTTCCCGGTGTAACTATGGCCATGAAAAAAGGTTTTGAAGTCTTCGTATTTGCCAAGAAACGCGTTGTAAATTTCCTCGGTAGCTAGCGTGGCGGCCAATGGCATATAGCCTCCGGTAAGGCCTTTGCTGATAGCCATTAGGTCTGGCGTAACATCTTCATGTTGGGAGGCGAACATCTTGCCGGTTCGGCCGAATCCTGTCGCTACTTCGTCGGCTATCAAGAGCACACGGTATTTTGTGCAGAGCTCGCGGATTCGTTTGAGATAGCCTGGTGGCGATGTGATCATGCCAGCCGCAGCCTGAACCAGGGGTTCAACGATGAATCCGGCCAGTTCCCGGTGTCGAGTCCTGAGTATCTGCTCGATTGGTTCCAGACAGGCCATCCGGCAGGAGGGGTATGTCAGCCTCAGCGGGCAGCGATAACAATAGGGCGGTTCGGCGCTGAGTGTCGGGAATAGTAATGGTTTAAACCGAGAATGGAACAACTCGATATTCCCGACGCTGACCGCGCCGATCGTGTCGCCATGGTAAGCGAGCTTCAGATGGAGAAAGGTATTCTTAGATCCTGCGGCCGGCTGTCGCTGCTGCCAATATTGCACGGCCATCTTGAGCGCAACCTCGACTGCGGTCGATCCATCATCAGAGTAGAAGACGCGAGATAATCCTTTGGGTGCGATGCGAATGAGCTCGCGCGCCAGTAATATTGCTGGCGAGTTGGACAGGCCAAGGAGTGTTGAGTGGGCGATTTTCCCCAGTTGCTTCTTAATGGCCTGGTCGAGTGCGGGATGACGATGACCGTGGAGATTGACCCAGATGGACGACGTTCCATCCAAGTATTTCCGACCCTTGGTATCGATCAGGTAGGAGCCTGTTCCATGTTCGATGATGAGGGGCTTGTCCTGTTCCCATTCCTGCATCTGGGTAAAGGGATGCCAAAGATATTTCCGGTCCCAGTCCGCCAACCTATCGGTGCGGTTTCGTTTGGCCATCTTAACGTGAACTCATTGGAAAATAGATTGAGGAATCCCCAACGAAAGTTGCAAATTATCTGGTCGTGGCGCGGATTATACGAGGGGGGTGATTTCTTTGACAACCTTGAGGCCGGCTAATATAATGAACCGATTTTGTTGAGAAATGAGCTAGGATTTGCAAAGCCAGATACGCAATTTTTCCATTATCGCCCATATCGATCACGGCAAATCGACCCTCGCTGACCGGTTCCTCGAAGCCACGGGTGCTGTCACCGCCCGAGAGGCCAAAGAACAGATTCTCGATGCGATGGATCTTGAGCGTGAACGCGGCATCACGATCAAAGCTCATGCTGTGGCGATTCGATATCAAGCGAAAGACGGGAAAACTTATGCCCTGCATTTGATCGATACGCCTGGGCACGTCGATTTCACCTATGAAGTGTCGCGCAGTTTAGCGGCTTGTGAGGGAGCTCTCCTGCTGGTCGATGCGACCCAAGGCGTGCAGGCCCAGACGATTGCCAACGTGAACTTGGCAATGGCGAATAAACTGATGATCATACCGGTCATCAACAAAATCGACCTGGCTAGTGCGGATGTGGAGGGTACGAAGCATTCGATCTCCGAAGTGTTGACACTTAACGCCAGCGATGCAATGCCGATCAGCGCCAAGGAAGGCAAGGGTGTGCCGGAGGTTCTTGAGGCGGTCATTGAGCGCATTCCTCCGCCGTCAGGCGACCCGTTGGCACCGTTGAAGGCGCTGATATTTGATTCCTGGTTTGACAATTATCAAGGGGTGATCGTGCTCACACGGATCATCGACGGCTCGGTCAGGCCCGGCATGAAGATCAAGGTGATGTCGAATGACCGGACCTTCGAAGTCATGGAAGTCGGGCAATTTACACCCAAGCGTACGAAGAAGAGTGAATTGCTGACGGGCGAGGTCGGGTATCTCTGCGCCAATATGAAAGAGGTGGCCGACGTGAAGATCGGCGACACGATTACGGATGCCGTCAATCCGACGAACGAGCCGTTTCCGGGGTACAAAGAGGTCAAACCGCTGGTGTTCTGCGGGCTGTATTCGACGGACACGGCGAAATATGAAGATCTCCGAGATGCGTTGGTCAAGTTACGACTGAACGACTCGTCGTTTGTTTACGAGCCAGAAACGTCGATGGCGTTGGGGTTTGGATTTCGTTGCGGATTTCTGGGGCTGCTCCACATGGAAATCATCCAAGAGCGGCTTGAGCGCGAGTATGGGTTGACCTTGATCACCACGGCGCCGACGGTCGTCTATCGTGTGTTGACGACGAAGGGCGACGTCTTGGAAATCGACAACCCGGCGAAGCTGCCGCCGCCCAATAGTATCGAGTCGTTCGAAGAACCCTTCATACTTACCACGATCATCACCCCCGAACGCTATATGGGTGCCATCCTACAACTGTGCCAGGAACGCCGCGGCATTCAGCGAGACATTCACTTTCTCGATCCCACGCGGGTGATGATCAGTTACGAGATGCCGTTGAACGAAGTGATTCTCGATTTTTACGATAAGCTCAAGTCGCGGACGCAAGGCTATGCGTCGCTTGACTACGAATTGCTCGGCTATCGTGAATCCGATCTCGTAAAACTCGACATTCTGCTCAACGGTGAAGCGGTCGACGCGCTCTCGTTTATTACGCATCGCGATCGATCGTACCAACGTGGACGCCAGTTGGCCGAGAAGATGAAGGAATTGATTCCGCGTCAGATGTTCGAGATCGCGATTCAGGCCGCGATTGGAAACAAGGTCATTGCGCGAGAGACCATCGGGGCCATGAAGAAAAACGTCACGGCGAAATGCTACGGCGGCGACATCACACGGAAGCGCAAGCTTCTGGAGAAGCAGAAGGAAGGGAAAAAACGGATGAAGGCAGTCGGCAGTGTGGAAGTTCCGCAGGAGGCCTTCTTGGCTATTCTGAAGGTCGGTGACGAATGAATGCGGATTCCGATCGGCCTAAAGCCGACGATGTCACGTCCGCCACGTCTCAAAATACCGTGGAGTCGGTGTCATCCCCGACGTCGGTGGAGAGTCGCGCTGTGGCCACACAGTCGGGTCGAAAGTCGATGTTCCGCGAGTATGCGGAAGCCATCGTGGTCGCGATGTTGCTGGCCTTCGCGATTCGGGTATTCGTCGTGCAGGCTTTCAAGATTCCGTCTGGTTCGATGATCCCGACGTTGTTAATCGGCGATCATATCCTGGTCAGCAAGCTTTCGTATGGATTGCAGTGGCCGACGCTCTGCAAATTCCAAATGGCTCTTCCGCCGGTCAATTGCTATGCCTCGCAGACCCTCATTGAATTCGGGAAGCCCCAGCGCGGTGATATCGTTGTGTTCCGCTTCCCGGAAGATGAGGAGAAAGACTTTATCAAGCGAATCGTCGGGACACCGGGAGATACGGTGCAGATCCGCAACAAAGTCGTGCTGGTGAATGGGCGGCCGTTGGACGACAAGGGTTTTACGCAACGGATCGACCCGGGGATCATCGACGGGACGATCAATCCTCGGGATAATTTTGGGCCGGTGACCGTGCCCGAAGGGGCCTATTTCGTGATGGGCGATAACCGCGACCAAAGTTTGGACAGTCGATTCTGGGGCTTTGTGCGGGAAGAAAAGATTCGTGGCAAGGCCTTCAGGATCTACTGGTCCTGGAGCGGGCAGGGGAAGTGGACTGAGTGGGTGCGATGGGAACGATTCGGCAAGGCCATTCAATAAGCAAGGGCGGTCGCCAGACGATCTCTCGTCAGGGAGTAGGTGATGAGGGAGGTAACGTGTCTACGAAAGTGCTCCGGCAATATATTCAGCGATTCCCGCAGGCTTCGGTATTGGTCATCGGTGACTTGATTCTCGACCATTATATATGGGGACGCGTCAGCCGGATTTCACCGGAAGCTCCGGTTCCGGTTGTCCATGTGGATTCTGAATCGTTGAAGCTTGGCGGAGCAGCGAACGTTTTCAACAATATTCTGGCTCTGGGGGGCAAGGCGGATCTCTGCGGTGTGATTGGCTCCGACGAAACGGGCCGGCTGCTGCTCAAGGAATTGGGATCAAAACGAGCGGGTCGCGGCGGGATCGTTATCGATCATGAGCGTCCGACGACCAGAAAGTCGCGAGTGATTGCGCACAATCAACAGGTCGTCCGCTATGACGTGGAACAGCGAGACGAGCTCAAGAAATCCCTACAACAGCGAATCCTGCGCTACGTGGAGTCCCGTGCGAAGGAACTGTCGTGCCTCGTCGTGTCCGACTATGCGAAGGGAGTGGTGACGACAGCGTTGATGTCGGAGCTGACACGATTGGCATCGCTTCGTCGGATTCCCGTCGTTGTCGATCCTAAAGTGGAACACTTTGGCTATTACAAGGGGGCGACGGTGATTACGCCGAACCATCTGGAGGCCACGCAGGCGGCCGGCGTGCATGGGGATGACGATCAGGCGATCGATCAAGCTGGGGCGATCATACGACAACGATTGGGATGTCAGTCTGTCCTGGTGACTCGTGGCGAAAAGGGAATGAGCCTGTACGAGGCCAATGGGGTTTCGTGGCATATTCCCACACTAGCTCAACAGGTTTATGATGTGACGGGGGCTGGTGATACAGTGATCGGAACATTGGCGCTGGCATTGTCGACCGGGGCAACGATGAGGGAAGCGGCACAACTGGCGAATCAGGCAGCGGGGATTGTGGTGGGGATGATCGGGACAGCGACGGTGTCGGCGCAACAACTGTCGGAGGCGCTCGGGAATGACTAACGGCCGATCCTCAGTGAGCGTCGTCATTCCAGCTCGCTACGGGTCGTCGCGTTTCCCAGGCAAACCGCTGGTGAAGCTGGGAGCCAAACCCTTGATCCAGCATGTGTACGAACGAGCCGCTGCCTGTGCGGTGGTATCCGATGTTGTGGTAGCGACCGACGACGAGCGCATTAAGCAATCAGTCGAACAGTTCGGCGGACGGGTCATCCTGATGACCGGAGAGTATCGAACGGGGACCGATCGCGTGGCTGCTGTGGCCAGCATGCTTCCGGGCGAGTATTTCGTGGATCTGCAAGGAGACGAGATCCCCGTAGATCCGGATCTGCTCACTGATCTCATTGAGCCATTTGTTGCGAGCGGAGCCGAGGTAGGAACATTGAAACGGGCAATCGAATCCAGAGGAGAGCTACAGAATCCCGCCGTCGTCAAAGTTGTGACCGACCAGCAGGGCAGGGCGTTATATTTTTCGCGGTCTCCGATTCCAATGGTGCGAGAAGATCCCAGCCGCTGCTCGACAATCGGTTTGGGCTATATTCATTTAGGCGTGTACAGCTACAGAAGGAACGCACTCCTGAAGTTTGCCGCGCTGCCGACGGGTGTTTTGGAAGATGCGGAGAAATTGGAGCAACTTCGTGCCTTGGAGCATGGTATGGTCATTCGAGTGTGGGAAACAACGCGAAACTCGCTCCGTGTCGATACACCGGAAGATGCGGTCACGGTATCGGAGCAACTTCGACTAGCCGAGATGACGGCGCACGGCATGACCCTCAATCGGGCTGTGCCTTCCCGTTGATTATGGTATGCGGGTTCGAATTATTCGGTCCAAACGGATGGAGTGCACGATGAGCAAGTTCATTTTCGTGACGGGCGGGGTCGTCTCATCCTTGGGTAAAGGACTCGCGTCGGCCTCGATCGGGAACCTGTTGGAAAGTCGGGGCCTCAAAATCACATTCTTGAAGCTTGATCCCTACATCAACGTCGATCCCGGCACGATGAATCCCTATCAACATGGCGAAGTGTATGTGACGGACGATGGAGCGGAGACGGATCTCGATCTCGGCCACTATGAGCGATACACCTCGTTGACGCTGACGAAAGAAAACAACTACACAACGGGGCGGATCTATCACTCCGTCATCACCAAGGAACGGCGTGGCGACTATTTGGGTGGCACGGTCCAGGTCGTGCCGCATGTTACGGACGAGATCAAGCAATGCATCGTACGAATCTCCAAGGGAATGGATGTCACGATCGTGGAAATCGGCGGTACCGTCGGCGACATTGAGAGTCTGCCCTTCCTCGAAGCTATTCGCCAGATGCCGTATGACGTGGGCCGCGACAATGTGCTCTACGTCCATCTCACGCTGGTGCCCTACATCGGGGCTGCAGGCGAATTAAAAACGAAGCCGACCCAGCATTCGGTGAATAAGCTGCGCGAGATCGGTATTCAGCCAAATATCCTATTATACCAGACGGACCGGTATATTCCCCCGGAGCTGAAGGCCAAGATCGCGATGTTTTGTAATGTGGAGAAAGACGCGGTCATTACGGCCAAGGATGTGGACACGATTTACGAAGTCCCGATTGTATTTCGGAAAGAAGGCCTGGATGAATTGATCGTACGACAGCTTCGTCTGGAGACCGGTCCGCCCAATCTGCGTGAATGGGACGCGATGGTTCAGAAGATCAAGCATCCCAAACACGAAGTATCCATCGCGCTAGTGGGGAAGTACGCGGGACTGAGGGAGTGTTACAAAAGTCTTGCCGAAGCGTTGGTGCACGGCGGCATTGACCACGAAACGCGAGTCAACATTAATTGGATCGAATCAGAGGATGTCGAACGCCAGGGAACCGAACGGATTCTTCGGGACGCCGACGGCATTCTGATTCCCGGAGGTTTCGGAGCGCGTGGAATTGAGGGAAAAATCGCGACGATTAAATACGCAAGAGAACATCAAGTCCCGTTCCTCGGGCTCTGTTTGGGCATGCAGTGCGCAACGATCGAATTTGCCCGCAACGTGGCTGGGCTTGCCGGGGCGAACAGCGCCGAATTCGATGAGCACTCTCCCCATCCTGTGATTCATTTGATGCCGGATCAGCATAGCGTGAGCGACAAGGGCGGGACGATGCGGCTGGGGTCGTATCTCTGCAAGCTGGGCGAAGGCACGTTGGCGCAGAAGATGTATGGCGTGGACGAAGTCCGCGAACGACACCGACATCGGTATGAATTTAACAACGCCTACCGCGATGTCTTGACGGCGAAAGGGTTGGTGCTGAGCGGGCTCTCACCGGATGGACGATTGGTTGAAATCGTCGAGCTGAGGAACCATCCCTGGTTCTTGGCGACGCAATTCCATCCGGAATATAACTCTCGTCCGCACCATCCTCATCCGCTCTTCAGCGGATTTGTGGGTGCGGCATTACGGAGAAAATGTGGCCACTAGGTTCGGGCCTACATCATGACGCACGAAGTCGATCTTGGAACCTTTAAAACCGGCGCGGGTCATCGGCCGTTTCTGATTGCCGGCCCCTGTGTCATCGAAAGCGAGCAGCTGGTATTGGAAACGGCTGGCCGTATTGCCGAGATTGCCAAGACGCTTGGGATACCCTATGTCTTCAAATCGTCCTTCGACAAAGCGAACCGAACGTCAATCAACTCCTTCCGTGGTCCCGGCATTGAAAAGGGCCTGGCGGTACTCAAGAAGGTCAAAGATCAACTGGGTCTTCCTGTTTTGACGGATGTGCATACAGAGGAGCAGGCAGCTGAAGCCGGCAAGGTTGTAGATGTCCTGCAGATTCCCGCGTTTCTCTGCCGGCAAACAGATCTCCTGATCGCCGCGGCCAAGACCGGCAGGGTTGTCAACGTGAAGAAAGGCCAGTTTCTCTCACCGCAAGAAATGGGCAATGCGGTGAAAAAGGTGGAAGAGTGCGGAAATCGGCGCATTATTCTCACGGAACGGGGATCTTCGTTCGGGTATAACAATCTTGTGGTTGATATGCGGTCGTTCCCGATCCTGCGAAGTTTTGGCTATCCGGTCGTCTTCGATGCAACCCATAGTGTGCAACTCCCCGGCGGCGGCGGGACGAAGTCTAGCGGCCAACGAGAATTCGTCGAACCGCTCGCCTGTGCGGCAGCGGGAGCAGGCGTTGATGGCTTCTTCATGGAGGTACATCCGAACCCTGATGACGCCCTCTCCGATGGTCCGAACATGGTCCCTCTGCATCAATTGAAGGCGATTCTTGAGCGGGTGATGCGGATATGCGACGCAGCAAAACCGAAAAACTGAAGACCAAAGAGACTGCACAAGCGTCTGGCGAACAGACCGGCTCGAGTCTCAACGAAGGCCGGCGGGTGCTCCAGATCGAGGCCCATGCCGTCCAGACCCTTATTCACCGCCTCGACGAGCGATTCACGCAAGCTGTGGATCTGCTCTATAACTGTAGAGGCAAAGTCGTCGTCTCCGGCATGGGTAAGTCCGGTCTCATTGGGCAGAAGATTGCCGCGACGTTGGCCAGTACCGGGACACCATCTTTCTTTCTCCACCCGGCTGAAGGGTTGCATGGCGACCTTGGTATGCTGGCTCGCCGCGATGCGCTGGTTGCGATTTCCAACAGCGGCGAGACGAAGGAAATCCTCCAGTTGTTGCCGTACATAGAGCGAATGGGAGTTCCGACGGTCGGCTTAACGGGAAAGATGGGTTCGACCTTGGCGAAGCACAGCGATGTGGTGTTGGACGTCTCCGTGTCGGAGGAAGCCTGCCCGATGGGATTGGCCCCGACGGCCAGCACGACGGCGACCTTGGCTATGGGGGATGCGTTGGCCGTCGCGCTACTTCAGAAGCGGGGGTTTAAGTCCGAAGACTTTGCGCAGTTCCATCCGGGCGGCACACTCGGCCGCCGCTTACTTATCAAAGTGCGTGATCTCATGCATGTCGGCGATGAAGTCCCCCGAGTGCAAGAACAGGCGACCGGTTCGACTGCGATTTCGGAGATCTCGGCCAAGAAACTGGGCATGACGACGGTGACTGATCGGACGGGTGTCCTTCTCGGTGTGATCACGGATGGAGATTTGCGCCGGTTTGTCCAGCAGGGTGGCGATGTCATCAAAGCAACCGCCGGAACACTGGCTTCTCGCACGCCGCGAACGATCGGACCGGATGACTTGGCGGCACGAGCCGTCGAAATGATGGAGCGCTACTCGATCACGACGCTCGTGGTGACGGAAGGGGAACGGCGGATCGTCGGCGTGATTCATCTGCACGATCTCTTGAAGAACGGTATCGTATAGCCGGAGGAGCTGAGAGACACGATGAACTGGGTCATCGACATGTGGAAGCAGGTGGGGCAGGAATCGATCAACGTTCCGAATCTGCTCACGCTCACGAGGATTCTCCTGATTCCGGTCTTTGTCGTCCTGTTTGCGACGCCGGATCCGCATCGATCCATCATCGCGGCCATCGTGTTCACCGTGGCGGCGGTGACCGATCTGCTCGACGGCTATCTGGCGCGCCGTTCAGGGCAGGTCACCAAGCTGGGCAAGTTGCTCGATCCGATTGCCGATAAGCTGCTCGTCTTGTCGGCGTTGATTCTGCTGGTCAACGTGGATCGCGTCAGCGCGCTTGTGGCAATTCTGATCATTGCCCGCGAGGTTGCGGTGACAGGCATCCGTGCCATTGCGGCGACCGAAGGGATGATTATCGCGGCTGAAACGACCGGCAAGTACAAGATGGCGTTGCAAGTGATCGCGATCGTGTTGCTGATTCTGGAAGGCACGGCCCTGTCGGTTCTTGGTAATCTCCACTTGGCCGGGATTGTCACCCTCTACCTGTCGCTCATCCTCGGGTACGTATCCGGCGCTCAATATGTGTGGAGCTTCTGGAGACAAGTAGCAACCAAGGGACTCTAGCCGTGCCTGAGCGCATACGTCGTTTCTCCGACATCCCCTAATCCATGGACGATCAGTTTCTCTGGACTCTCATGGCAATAGCCGGCTACGTGCTCGGCGCCATTCCGTTCGGCCTAGTTGTGTCGAAAGCCATGGGCCTGCCCGATCCGCGCACGGTCGGCAGCAAGAACGTCGGCTTTACCAACGTTCTTCGCGCATCGGGCACGAAAGCCGGTGTCCTGACCCTGTGTGGCGACATGGGCAAGGGGTGGGTCATGGGCTGGGCTGCCATGCATTGGCTCACCGATGAGCCGTTCATCATGGTCGTCGCCCTCTCACCGATTCTCGGTCATGTCTTTTCGCCGTTCCTGAGCTTCAAAGGAGGCAAAGGGGTGGCGACGGCCTTGGGATCCGTGCTGGGCCTGTCGCCCTCGATGGGAGTGCTCCTGTTGCTGATCTGGGTCGGGAC
>Ga0187821_10000511_pt1 | contig 10234 bp, 9 predicted proteins | sample NC_wetland_sal_i_20_FD_132442 | JGI IMG/M metagenome (GOLD analysis project Ga0187821, IMG submission 132442) | Wetland sediment microbial communities from Neuse River Estuary, North Carolina, USA - SourceSoil_1 | ecosystem: Environmental > Aquatic > Freshwater > Wetlands > Sediment | place...
CGCGGCGCCCTGGATCCCGCCCCCGATGACGAGGAGGTCGTACGGCATCCCTGTCCCTCCCCTTCCCCCTGCGCGCTGCGGAATCCGCTCCGGCGCGCGATTCTAGGGTAGCGGCTGGATCATCACCAGCGAGTTCGCTATGCTCGCCGCCCCATGACGAACCGGACGGAGCTGAAAGGGCGCTGGGCGCTGGTCACCGGCGCGACGAGTGGGTTCGGGCTGGCCACCGCGCGGGCCATCGCGGCCGAGGGCGGGAACGTCGCCATCACCGGCCGGCGCGAAGACCGCCTTCGCGCCGTCGCCGAAGAGATCCGCGCGAGGCACGGAGTCGAGGTCGTGGCGCTCCGCTTCGACGTGCGTGATCTCGCCGAGGTGAAGGCCGCGCTCACCGGCGCCCCGGGGCTCCTCGCGAAGCTCGACGTCCTCGTGAACAACGCCGGCTTGGCGCTGGCGCTGGATCCCCTCCAGTCCGGCGACACGCGGGACTGGGACCAGATGATCGACACCAACGTGAAGGGGCTCCTCTACGTGTCGAGGACGGTCCTTCCGGGGATGGTGGAGCGCGGATCGGGGCACGTCGTGAACGTGGGCTCCGTGGCGGGACATCAGACGTACGCGGGGGGCGCGGTCTACAGCGCGACCAAATACGCGGTGCGGGCGATCACGGACGCGCTGCGCTACGACGTCCTAGGTAAAGGCATCCGCGTCTCCAACGTGGAGCCGGGGCTGGCCGAGACCGAGTTCAGCGAGGTCCGGTTCAAGGGAGATGTCGCCCGCGCCAAGACGGTCTATGAGGGACTCACGGCGCTTCGCGCGGAAGACGTGGCGGATGCGGTGGTGTGGTGCCTGACCCGCCCCGCTCATGTGAACGTGCAGTCGGTCCTGATCATGCCCACCGATCAGGCCTCCGCGCACGCGGTGCATCGAAGGAAATAGCTCGGCGCCGGGCTACTTCCGCCGGAGCACGTGGTACAGATTCCCATCGAGTCCGGTCCGAGACTCATCCAGCGGCTTCTCCTCGAAGCGATCGAAGTACACCGCCGTGAGCTCGAACTCGCTTCCCTCGAGAATTCGATCGAAATCCTCCTGCGTCCAGTATCGCAGCACGTGTGATTCCTCGAGGACGCGCCGCTCCTGTCCGCGGGTCGCCACGATGCGGCACTCCTGATACGACCGCCGCGCCGCGACATCCTCACGCGCCACCCGCCACAAGAGCTCGGTGCGCAGCCCGGCTCGCGTATTCGGCCAGGGCCCGAACGAGGCCTGCTCCGGCGGCTCGCCCCCGTAGCTGAACTGCACGAGATAGACGCCGCCCGGCAACACCGCCTCCGCCATGCGCGCCAGATGCGACGCCACGTCCTCGTCCTCGAGCAGGTACCCGATCGAGTTGACCAGGTTGATCGCGGCGTCGAACACGCCCGGGGGCCGGAACGTCGCCATGTCGCCGCGCATCACCCGGCCGCCCACCCGCGCGATCTTGGCGGCGGCGAACGCCACCATCTCGGGGCTCTGGTCGTAGCCCAGCACGTCGTAGCCCCGGCTCGCCAGCGGCACCAGAATGCGGCCCGTGCCGCACGCGGGCTCGAGGATCCGCCGCACCGGGTCCACCACGTGCTTCCGCAGGCAGGACTCGACGAAGCTCAATTCCAGCTCGAGGTCCCAGCCGAACGCCACGTCGTAGATCTCGGGGGTGTCGTAGAGGCGGGGGCTCATGCGCTCACCAAAATAACAAGCGGGGCGGCCGTTGGACAGCCGCCCCGCAGTACTGCCGGTGTGAAGTGGTTCGGACCGCTTACGCCTTGCGGACGTTCGCGGCCTGGAGTCCCTTCGGTCCACGGACGATGTCGAACTCCAACCGCTCGCCTTCGGCCAGCGTCTTGAAGCCCTCGCCCTGGATCGCGGAGTAGTGAACGAACACGTCCTCGCCACCCTCCTGCTGAATGAAACCAAAACCCTTTGCTTCGTTGAACCACTTCACCGTTCCGTTTGCCACTTGCAAACTCCTTCTACTAGCTGGGGCATCGCCCCGACACCACGCCCTGATTTCGGGCGCCCGGCCCGGCCACCTTGGTCGGGCCTCCGGACGACGAATCGCCCAGATACAACAAAGCCGCAGGCAACTTCCTCTGCGGCGCGAATTCCTACACGGGAGTCGAACTTAAACCGCCAGGGCAACTGCTTGCCAAAGAGTATCGGTCAAACTACCTACCTTCGCAACACAAATTTTCCCGCTGATGTTACTCTTTATGTCTTATGAACTTGCGCGGCAAGAACTCGCCCCGGCGCCGGGCCCTCCGGAAGACACCCATCCGCGAGCTTGGGCTCCGCCTGGAAGGGTCCCCCGTCGAGCCCCTCCTCGAGCGCCTGGACCGGGAGCTGGGGCGGAAACTGAGGCGGTTTCGGCCCCGGTACTACCTCACGGACGAGTGGGGTTGCCCCTCCGGGCAGCCGGTCATCGGGATCCCCTTCTACCTGGCCGACCGGGAGCTGGCGCGGGTCGAGAAGGAGACCAACGATCTCGAGACCCCGCGCGAGATCCTCATGTACCTGCGCCATGAGGCCGGCCACGCCTTCAACTATGCGTATCGTCTCTACCGGAGGCCCGAATGGCGTGCTACGTTCGGGCCGTATCGTCGCCAGTATCGTGACGATTACCGGCCGGTTCCCTTCAGCCGCGAGTACGTGCGGCACCTGCCGGGCTGGTACGCGCAAAAGCACCCGGACGAGGACTTCGCCGAGACCTTCGCGGTGTGGCTCACGCCGAAATCCAACTGGCGGCGCCGCTATCGCGGCTGGCCGGCCATGAAGAAGCTCCGGCTGGTGGACCGGTTCGTGCGGGAGGCCGCCGAGAAGGAGCCCCTGGTGGCGCGGGGGCGTCCGGACATCACCGCCGATCAGATGAGCATGACGGTCGGCGAATACATCGCTCTTTCCGCCGCTCGAACGCGCGCGCTGTACGAGACGGCCCTCGATCACCATCCGGAAGATATCTTCGCGCGGCCGAGCGCGGCGCCCCGGGGCTCGCGCCCCGCGTGGGAGATCGTCGAGGAGCACCGGGTCGCGCTCACCAACACGATCGCGACCTGGACCGGGGTGAGGCGCGCGGTCGTGCGCGAGCTGGTCGATTCCATCGCCGCCGCGACCCGCAAGGGAGGGTTTCGGGGCGTCCGCGGCAAGGAGAAGGAGTACCTGGTCCACCTGACGGCATACACGACCGCGCTCGCGGCGAACTACCTGACGCGAGGGAAATTTCACAAGGTGTAGGGGTGCCGCTTGGATTCCGAATCGCTGCGCATCGGCGTGCTCTATGACGAGTGGGTGGAGGACAAGGACGCCGAGGCCGGCCCCTCGGCCGAGGATCTCCCGAAGCGAAAACGGCGCAAGGACAAGCCGGACCGGGAGGAGATCTTCGAGGCGCTGGCGAAGAAGGGGCACCAGCCCGCCTACTTCTGCCTGGATGGACGGCCCAAGACCCTGAAGGCGCTCGCCTCCGCCGAAGTCGACCTCATGTTCAACCTCACCGAATCCTACGGCGGGGACGACACCAAGGACATCAACATCGCCGCCTACCTGGACCTCCTGGGCCTCCCGTACACGGGCTCCGGCCCCAGCGGGCTCCATCTCGCCCAGGACAAGGCGGTCGCCAAGCGGCTCTTCGCCTTCCACGGCATCCGCACCCCGAATTTCGCCACGGTGTATCAGGGGCGCCTGCAGTGGGCCGACGACGTGCACTTCCCGGTGATCGTGAAGCCCAAGCGGGAGGACGGCTCGATCGGGATCGCGTTCAGCGCGGTCGCGGGGTCCATCAAGGAGCTGATGGAGCGGATCGACGCCCTGCACGCGGACCTGAACGCGCCGGTGCTGATCGAGGAGTACATCGAGGGACGCGAGCTCTACGTCTCGGTCCTCGGGAACGATCCGCCGGTCGCGCTTCCCGTCGTGGAGCTGAACCTGGACGACCTGCCGGAGGGGACGCCGCGCATCGCGGGCACCGAGGTGAAGTGGGAGCGGGGCACGGCCGCATATCGCAAGACCAAGCTCCGCTTTCCGGACGATCTGGGCGAGGGACTCCTGGCCGAGATCCAGGAGACCGCGGTGAAAGCCTGCCAGGCGCTCGAGATCAGGGACTACGCGCGCGTGGACTTCCGGCTCACGCCGAAGCGGAGGTTCTACGCGCTGGAGGTGAACCCGAATCCCTGGCTCCACTCCACGGCGGAGTTCTCACTCGCCGCCAAGCAGTCCGGCCGGGAGCACGCGGACCTCATCCAGGAGATCGTGGATTTGGCTTTGGCGCGCTACCGAGGAATCTCGCGAGCAAGTTCTTCGTAATCCGCTGCACGTCCGGGTGCGCCCCCACCGTCCGAAGCCCGGGCGCGCCCCAGCTGTCCAGCCCCCACGACCACTGCATGGTTCCGGCCGCGAACACGATCGCGCCCGAGGGCGCCGTGTAGATGGTGGATTCGGTGGGCAGGCGCTCCAGCTTGAGCGGCTGGACCCACGCGCGCGCGAGCACCGTGATCCCCTTCGGCGAGTAGCGGGCCCAGGCGGGGTCCAGGGCGAAGCTCTTGTCCACCTCGTAGCCCAGGAGCCCGGGCACCGAGCGCGTCCGCCCCGAGGCGATCCCCGTCCCCTCGTAGACCCAGTGGCGGAGCGCCACGGGGACCGGCGTGAAATCCCCCTCCACCTCTTCCGCGCTCATCATCATTCCCACGAGGGAGACTTCGGGGCGCGCGGGGTGGAGGTTGCGGAACCGCACCGTGAGATCCTTGTCGCGCTCGGTGTTGTACACCGGGTCCCGGTCGGATTCCTTGGCGCAGAAGAGAATCCGATCCGGGACGCCCGAGGTCGAGGGCTCGTAGCGGACCTGCCAGTAGCCCACGTTCGAGGCGAAGATGCCGAGGTTCACGCCGTGGTCCCGGGCGCTCTCGACGTGGTCGCGCATCGCGCGGCTCCAGTACTCGTCGTGCCCGACGATGAGGAAGGCCCTTCGTCCCGCGATCAGCGCGGGATTCCGGTGCACGTCCTCGTTGGTCGCGTAGGCCACGTCGTAGTGCTCCTCCTCCATCCAGCGTGCGAACGGGTATTCCCACGCGGCCGGACGCGGCGCGTGGCACACGCTGAGGAACTCCCCCGCGCCAGCGCCGCGGCCCGCCTCGGGGCTCGAGACGTAGGGGCGGTCGAAGGAGACGCGCGTGGCGCGCCCGCCGAAGCTGTTGAAGTCGTAGAGGCTCTTGCCGCCCCAGTTGTTGTACGCCTGCCAGGTGTTGATCGAGCACTGGATCAGGATGGGCGCTCGGTGGCCCGTCCCTGTCGCGCGATCGGGCTCCCGGACGAGGAACGGAATGAAGGATTGCTTCCCGTCGCGCGAGCCGGTGAGCCGCGCCAGGTACACGCCGCTCACCCACTCCGGACCGACCGGCACCCGGCAGGAGACCGGCCACGCGCACTCGATGAGGCCATCCTGTTGTCGCGGCTTGGGAATGGGGCGCTGTCCCCCGGGTATGCCACGGAGCTCGAGGACCTGGCGGGCGCCCGCACCGCCGTACCACCCCATCCGATAGACGTTCACCGTGAAGCTGGGCGAGGCCGAGCTCACGTGAAGTCTCAGGCTTCCCCCCGGCTCCACGCTGGCGGCCTCGGCGTATCCTTCGATCTCATGCGACCATGCGGGGCTCTTGAGCTCCCAATCCGGGGTCCCGGGCTTCTGGTTCTCCAGCGAGACCGGGTTCGAGGGGGGCTGGGCCGGGCCCGCCCCGACGGCCGCCGCCAGGGCCAGGCCAAGCGCTGCGACTCGCCTTGACTTGCGGTCTTTCTTGGCGGAACATTTGCCGCCTGATCTCAGTACTTCCATTGGTAATTCCCCACAGGCCCTAGGCCATCCACAGGAGAAAACCCAATGAACCAGCCGTTGCCACATTCCGGCGGGCGGAAGGGCGTCGTGTTGGCGAATGTCGCCTTCGCGCTCGCGTGCTCCGCGGTCCTTCTCGCCGGGGGCGTTGCCCGCGCCGCCGGCGGCGCCAAGCCGCCCCAGGTCAAGCTGGAGGTCGAGAAGTACACGCTTCCGAATGGGCTCGAGGTCATTCTTCATGAAGACCATCAGCTCCCCCTGGTCGCGGTGAACATCTGGTACCACACCGGCCCCGCGAACGAGCGGGCGGGACAGACGGGATTCGCGCATCTCTTCGAGCATCTCATGTTCCAGTCCTCCGGACATGTGCCCGAGGATTCCTACTTCAAGTACCTCGAAGCCGCCGGCGCTTCCTTCGTGAACGGCTCCACCGATTTCGATCGCACGAACTACCTCGAGGACGTTCCATCGAACCAGCTGGAGCTGGCGCTGTGGCTCGAGAGCGACCGGATGGGCTTCCTTCTCGACCGCCTCACTGCGGCCTCGTTCGCCAATCAGCAGGACGTGGTGCGGAACGAGCGCCGGCAGAGCGTCGAGAACGCCCCCTACGGCCTGGTCGAGGAGGAGTTGTATCACCAGCTCTTCCCCAAGACCCATCCCTATTATGCGTCGGTCATCGGCTCGCACGAGGACATCCAGAACGCGAAGGTCGACGACGTACGCAAGTTCTTCAAGAGCTACTACGTGCCGAACAACGCGACCCTCGTGATCGCCGGCGACATCGACAAGACGCAGGTGAAGGCGATGGTCACGAAGTACTTCGCCTCCATTCCCCGCGGCGAGCCGGTCCCGCCGATCGAGGCCACGACGCCGCCGATCACCTCGGAGCGCCGCGCCAAGGTCACGGATGAGGTGGAGCTGCCGCGCGTGTTCATGGGCTGGATCACCTCGCCCATCTTCAAGCCCGGCGACGCCGAGGCCGGCATCGCCGCCGACCTCCTGGGCGGCGGGAAGGCGAGCCGCCTCTACAAGTCGCTCGTCTATGACAAGCAGATCGCCCAGGACGTGAACGCGAGCGTCCAGTCGCTGGCGCTGGGCTCGGTGTTCGAGATCGTCGCGACCGCCAAGCCCGGACACACCGCGGAGGAGCTGGAGGCGGCGATCGACGCCGAGATCGCGAGGCTCGGCTCCGAGGGGCCGACCCCGGTCGAGCTGGCCGCGTCGCAGAACTCCACGTACTCGGCCATCGTCTCCAGCCTCGAGCGCATCGGCGGGTTCGGCGGCGTGGCCGACCGCATCAACATGTACAACCAGCACACCAAGGACCCGAATTACCTGAACCAGGACCTCGCGCGCTTCGCCGCGGTCACGCAGGACGGCGTCAAGCATTTCGTCACCGAGCAGCTCGCGAAGGATCACCGGGCCGTGGTGTACGGCCTGCCGGGCACGAAGGTCGTCCCGCCGGCGCCGCCGACGCCTCCCGCCCCGACCGAGAAGGAAGCGGCCGTGGAGTCGAAGGAGCCCTGGCGGAACACGATCCCGGGCGCCGGGCCCACGCCGGTGGTGAAGCTCCCCATGGCCAAGCGCTTCCGGCTGCAGAACGGCCTCACCGTGCTCCTCGTCGAGTCCCATCGCCTCCCGATCGTCGCGAGCACGCTGGTGCTCCGCTCGGGCAGCGCCCAGGATCCGCAAGACCTGCCGGGCCTGGCGGGATTCACCTCCAGCATGCTGGATGAGGGGACCCAGAAGCGCGACGCCCTCACCATCGCCAACGAGCTCCACGGGCTGGGCGCCTCGCTGAACACCGCCTCGAGCGTGGACGGAAGCACCATCGCGTGCCGCTCCCTCAAGGCGACGTCGAGCGCCACGATGGGCATTCTCTCCGATGTTGCGCTCCATCCGGCCTTTGCCGACAAGGACGTGGAGCGGATCCGCGACGAGCGGTCGACGGCGTTGCGCCAGCAGCGCGATAGCCCGAATCAGACGGCGAGCCGGATCATGTGGAACTGCCTCTACGGGCCCGGCCATCCGTACGGCCACATCACGCTCGGCACCGCCGACGCCATCAAGAAGATCTCGCGCGACGACATGATGAAGTTCTACCAGGCCTACTACACGCCGCAGAACGCGGCCCTGGTGCTGGTGGGCGACCTGAACGAGGCGGAAGCGAAGAAGCTCGCGACCGAGGCGCTGGGCTCGTGGTCCGGCCCGCCCACGGAGACGCCGCGGCCGCCGCAGGGCAACATGATCTCCTCGCGCGTCGTGATCGTGGACAAGGCCGGCATGCCCCAGACCGCGCTTCGCGTCGTGCAGCTCGGGCTCATGCGCTCCGATCCGGACTTCGAGCGGTTCGATCTGGCGAACACCATCCTGGGCGGGCTCTTCTCCAGCCGCATCAACCTGAACCTGCGCGAAGCGCACGGGTACACGTACGGCGCGTTCTCGGCGCTCTCCGAGAACCGCGGCCAGGGACCGTTCCTGATCGGAACGAGCGTCCGGACCGACGTGACCGGCGCCTCGATCGACGAGATCCTGAAGGAAGTGCACGGCATGGTGGACCGTCCGGTCACCGACGACGAGCTCCGGATGGCCAAGGAGTCGACCATCCGCACGCTCCCCGCGAATTTCCAGACCACCGGCGGGACGGCGGGCACGATCGCGGCCCTCTACCTCTACGACCTGGCTCCGGACTACTACCAGACGCTGCCGGGGCGGGTGATGGGCATCACCGCGGCCGACGTACAGGCGGTGTCGAAGAAGTACCTCTTACCGGACCGCATGCTGGTGATCGCCGTCGGCGACCGTTCCAAGATCGAGCCGCAGATCATGAAGCTCAATCTCGGCGCCGTGGCGTACCGGGATCTGGATGGGAAGGAAGTCGCCGCGGCCAGCACGAACTAGTCTCGCGGGCGAAGAAGGCGGCGCAAGAAGAAGGGGCCGGTCCCGTGCGGGGCCGGCCCCTTGCATTATTGGATCGCAGAAGCTATTCCGCGGCCGGCGCCGCGGGCCGGAGCCCCTTCCGCGCCAGATAGTCCTCGACGAACAATAGGTTGGCCGCGGCGCGGCGGACGATCTTGAGCAGCATGTCCATGCTCGAGACCTCCTCCAGCTGCTCGTTCACGAACCACTGCAAGAACGTGTGCGAGGTGTGGTCGTTCTCCTTGCCGGCGAGATCGACCAGCTCGTTGATCTGCTTCGTGACCGTGATCTCCCAGTCGAGCGAGAGCTTCACCGCGTCTTCCGCGCTGGAGAAGCGCGACTTGGGGGCCGGAATCGCGGGAATCTCGGGCAGCCCGCCCGCGTCCAGGACGTAATTCACGAACTTCATCGCGTGCTCGCGCTCTTCCATGGCCTGCTGGTTGAAGTGCTTCGCCAGCTCCGGAAGGCTCTCGTTCCCGAAATACGCGGCGATCGCGACGTATTGCAGGAATGCGCCGAACTCGTTTCCGATCTGCTTGTTGATGGCCGCGACCATCTTGTCGCTGATCAGCATCTCGCAACCTCCCTGTGCCCGGAATCCTGTCGCGTCGAAAGGAGGCGCGAGTGTAGCACACGCTAATGACCCGGCAGCACCGCCACGAAGTCCTTGGCTTCCTGCGGCATTTCCGGCGAGTGGTGCTCGAAGAGAACCGCCTGCGCGGAGACCGGCCTGCCGTAGTACGCCTCGTTCGCCTTCTTGGAGACGGTGAGGCTGGACCCCTCGAGCGAGATCCCCGCGAAGAGCCCCTTCGACTTGGCGTAGGAGTAGATCTCGGCCTTCAGATGGAGGTCGGTGGCCGCTTCCCCGCTCCGGCCCAGAGGCCCGGCGGCGACCGCGGCCTTTCCGCCGAGCGTGAACTTGCTCTGTGTAACCAGGGAGCGCGCCCCCCGCTCGGTCATGAAGAAGAGGACCAGGTCCGTCTTCTCGGCGCCGATCTGGAGTCCCCAGCTTCCGCCCTTGAGCGACACGAAGACGGGCGCCGTCCACCCGCCCTGGGCATCCCGGCAGCTCATGACGCCGCTTCCCCAGCGGGCTCCGAATCCCAGCGCGCCCTTCATCATGTCCGGAATGACCACGACGCATTTCGCGTTCTCCATCAGCTCCTTCGGCACGCTCCGATCCGACGCCGTCATCAGCTCCTGGAACACGGCCTTCGCCTCGGTCACGCGGTCCGCGTATTTCACCTGGTCGTCCTTCGCGCCCGCGATCGAGGGCGCGCCGAGAACGGCACCCGTCACCACGAACGTCACGATGCGCTTCCAACTCTGGAATGGTCTCATCAGGTCCTCCTCTGTGGGTTCATCTCTCCGATCCATCCCAAAAGCATAGACGGGGCCGGGGGTGGATTACGACTGGGAGAACTACGTAGTTCATCGATTCTCTTTCCGCGGATAGGGCTTTGTCCG
>Ga0187821_10000512_pt1 | contig 10222 bp, 9 predicted proteins | sample NC_wetland_sal_i_20_FD_132442 | JGI IMG/M metagenome (GOLD analysis project Ga0187821, IMG submission 132442) | Wetland sediment microbial communities from Neuse River Estuary, North Carolina, USA - SourceSoil_1 | ecosystem: Environmental > Aquatic > Freshwater > Wetlands > Sediment | place...
CCTTTTCGTTGCCGCACTCGTTGGAGAAACCGCACGTCACGGTCAAGATTCCGATGAACTATCGACTCGATCGCTAAGTCGAAACGGCTGATACGACGTGGCGGGCAATCCTGTCGTTTCGTCGCAAGCAGTCCTCCACATACCATTGCATAATGTTTTCTTTTACTCGTCGAGCTAGGGCACGCGAATCCTGTTCTTCAAGCCAGACGACACCAACATCCGGCCTTCGGCGTCGACGATGATTGCCTCGACATCGACGAGGTGCTCCACGAGTTCCATGCCGCGCTCGGGTCCCATCACAAAAATCCCGGTATCGAGCCCGTCGGCCCAGACGCCTTCGCGAGCGATCACTGTGACGCTCTGACAGCCACGAGCCGGTTGGAGCGTGTGCGGGTTCAAGATATGATGGTAGCGTATACCATCCCGCTCAAAATAGCGTTCATAGTCCCCTGCCGTCGAGATCGCTTCGTCTTGTAAATCGATCCAGGCTAACACCGCTCCTTCGTTGCGTGGGTGTCGAATGCCGACGGGGAATCCTTGCCCATCCGGAAGTTGACCGAAAGTTTTGATATCACCGGATAGGGCGACGACCCCAGCCGATGCTCCCGCCTTCCGCATGACTTCAACGGCACGGTCTGCCGCATAACCCTTCCCGATTCCCCCGATGTCGATTCGCATACCGACTCGATCTAGTGAAATGGTCTGTTTCGATACGTCGACATGGATGCCATGGATATCCACCAGCGGAACGAGCTGTTTCAGTTCGGCTTCTGTCGGAATATGTTGCCGCTCGGTTACACTCCACGCCTCGACCGCCGGTCCAATGGCAATGTTGAATCCTCCGTCCGTTAGCTCGGCAGCTTGAAGTGAATATGAAACAATCGCTAGCGTTTCAGGACTTACCGGCACGGCTGTGGCTCCCGCGGCGGCGTTGACACGAGACAGTTCGCTGGCTGGAATCCAGGTACTCAGTAATTCTTCCAAACGGCGAATCTCGCCAAACCCTGAACTTGCGGCAGCCTGCGCGATGGACTCGCTCTCAGCCAAGGCGGTGATGGTGACCAATGTGCCCATGTGCATCTGAGCACGTTTGATGACCACCGGGTTTGAAGGGCGAGACAAGCTACTACAGCCTGACACTCCCGTCAGTACTGCAACCATCATCACCAAGAGGTAACGGGAACCGAGCAGACTGATTGGCAACATCGATGTTCTTACCAGTGGTGCCGCTGGAAATATCGAGGATAGCGAGGATAAGGCATGACTTCATACAACCGTGCTTCACTTTCGGCTGGGCCTGGTACGACCGTCACGACTGGGTGGATTTCATGAGCGGGGTATTTTTCTTTAATGGTCTGCTCAGCCTGCGCCCTATCCTCCTGGTCTATAACCATCGAGAGCACCACCATCCGCCCGTATCGAGGTGAATCGACCCCAAACCGCCACGTTCCCAGGTACGTGATGGCGCCCTGCTCCACGTCAAACGAAGCAGACAGCTGGGCCATCGACATGAATGGTCCTTCGCTGATCTGGATTCGGTTTAACGCATACTTTCCAGGAGGCAGGGACAGAGTAAACTGCTCATCGTCTGACTGTATATCCACTCGAAATCGCTCGTGTGTTTGCAGGTTTTCCAACTCAAAAGTGCGCAGCGCCGGTTCGTAGATTCTCTTCCTCTCCCCGGTAAGTAACGTGGTGACTCGACCGACCACAAGCGTTGTCGCACCGTCAGCTGATTCGACTGTTGTTGGTAATTCGGTCACACATCCGGTGAGAATGATAAGCAGCACCCCAGCCCATCTCTCTTGCCAGTCTAGGCGCGTCGAGGTCTCACGCATGAACCCATTATAGGCAATCAGTTGACCTGATGCACCCCCCTCTTGATTGCATTCCGGCGCTCAGTGGGCTCTTGACAGTGATGTTTAGAATAGGATATTAATAATCGTTCTCAATTTCATTTGAGCCGAAACGTACCTGCATGATTGCAGCTAAATCAGAATCGAATGCTGGTGCACCAACCGGCGAAACCCGTTGCGAGTGCGGCCAACTTATCGCAAAGATGGGACAACAGGGATTGGAGTTGAAGTGCAAGCGATGCAAGCGGATCGTGATGATTCCTTTCTCGTCTATTGAAGGATGGACGTCCCTTTCAAGTGCAGGTCAACCATGACAAGGAGGTATTGTAACAAGAACGGGTTTGCGCGTGTTGTGTGCGTCATGAACTGGCAGACCAGAGACCAACGAGTCCCGAGTCAGACCAATAACCTTATTAGTACGGAGGTTTACCATGAGGATCCGGTCAATCCTCGGGGCTCTCGTCATTGCCAGCTTGCCAGCCATGCCGGCTTGGGCGGAAATGACCCCGGAGGAAATTAAGAAGATGGTCGACGAAGCAGTGGAGAAACGGCTTCAAGAACATGAACGTCGTGAAGGACCGATGGAACGCCGCGAAGAAATGCCTGGAGGAGCGCAGTATCCCACGCCGATAGGGCCGATGACTGACATCAAGGTCGAGCGTCCTGGGGAAGAAAGGGTGCCCCTCTCGTTCGGCGCTACCGGTTCAGGACGATTAGTTTACGCCAAGCCGTTCGTCGCCGCACCCAAAGCCATCGTCGGTGGGTATATGGACATTCAGTACCGTGCCCAGAGCAAAGGCAGTATCGACAACGGCTATGGAGGCGGCACGAATGGGTTCGATCAACAGCGGTTCGTCCCGTTCATCTATGCGGACGTCACCGAGCACGTGAAGTTTGCATCTGAGGTTGAAATTGAACACGGCATCAGAGAGGAGACCCAAGAGCATGAATTCAGCCTCGAATTTGCCCATATAGATTATCTCATCAATGAAGCAATCAATCTTCGAGCTGGTATTTTGCTGCTTCCAGTCGGTAAGTTCAACTTACTACACGACTCACCGTTGAACGACTTAACCGATCGTCCACTTGTCAGCCAATTTATTATTCCTACGACACTGTCTGAAACCGGAGCAGGTTTTTACGGAACCCTTTATCCAGGCAGAACCAGTAAACTGGACTATGAGTTGTACTTTACGACGGGACCCTGCTCGTACGATCCTAATGGAACTCCCAGGATCAATGAAGCAGACGGGACGATGAATTCCAGGCAGCGGACTTGCAATTCAACCGATGGCTTGGACATCAACAACGGTAAGGCGGTCGTTGGGCGCTTAGCCTTCAGCCCCATACTGGGCGTCGAAGTTGGAGGATCAAATTATTATGGCAATGGCTCCCCCAACGGCAACTACAATCCTCTCAGCATCACGGCGGTAGACTGGACGCTCCAGAAAGGCCCGTTTGAACTGATCGGTGAGGCAGCCTGGGCCTATTCGAGAGGAAATTTGCGGGCCATCCCATCGAGCACGCTCGGCGTCCCTCCAGGAACCCTATTGACGACACCAGTGACGGGACCAATCGGCAACAGCGGTCCCGGCATCCCGCCTCAGCGCATGGACGGATTTTATATTCAAGGCAACTACCATTTCATGCCGCAATTCCTGACTAACCTTTCCCCGAAGCGGTTCGGTGAGGGATCGACCCTGACTGCCGTCATCCGATACGACAGAGTCAACACAAACTTGGACAATTCCAATGGTACGGGTGGATGGGGCAATTTGGAGCAAATCTCTTTTGGTCTGAACTACCGCCCTATCGAAGATGCTGTGTTTAAGATCAGTTATCAATATCAGCCGATGGCATTTAATCCCAATACCAATCAACGGATCCATCAGAGCGCATTGGTGATTTCAGCCGCGACGTATTTTTAAATCGATGGCCTGCGCGAGCCCTCTCGCCCACCGAAGGGCTCGCAAGGTTGTTTAGGAGCAAGACTTCACATGCGAGCAAGTATCCTGACACTCATCGCTTCTCTCGCTTGTAGCGGTTGTGCGTCCTTGAGCGGGAGCAACGATCAGTTCTTCGTCTGTTCGTACGACGTCGTGTGGGACGCGGCTGTGGAATCTGTTAAAGATCGACCGGTACAAGTTCAGAATAAGGAGAAGGGGCTGATCGAGACAGGCTGGATCGAGATGGAAGGCACAGAGCGGTCCTATGGACTTTTCGAGCGGGAGGGGTTCGGAAATCGAGAGCGGGCGCGCATGACCGTGGCGGTAAAAAAACTGAACGACGTCACCTCGGTGAGCGTTCTGGAAAACCGACAGCGGTGGCATTTAAAAGGTGGCATTACGCAGCAATCGACAAAGTGGTGGCCGATTGATCCGTCAGAAGAGGCCGAAGCGAAAGTCGTGGAACGACTTAGTACCAAACTCAAAGAAAAGGGTTGTGCGGCAACATGATGTTCAGGAGCTTACTTCTGGCGACGTTTTTCACTGTTCTTCTCATTCCTATGGCCGCTCGAGGCGAACGGGTCTGGGACGCCGAACTCAAACGGTATCTCACAGAACAGGAGATGATGCATGCCGAGGTCTTCCTGACCGAGGAGGAAGCGTTAAAACTGATATTCCCGTCATCCGAGCGAATTCGCAAAGATGTCATTCGACTGACCGAGGAGAAAAAGTCGCAGATCGAAGAACGGATCGGCTGGAAATTTCCTGAAGAATCGTTCGAAGTCTATATCGGCGAAACCGGTACGAAGATCGACGGCTATGCCCTGGTTCAGAATACTATTGGCAAGCACAAGCCGATGACATACATGGTCGGCATCGACAACAAGGGACGGGTCTTAAACGTAGAGCTGCTCGTGTTTCGAGAGGCGCGTGGCAGTGAAGTCCGGACAAAGCGATTCAATTATCAGTACGAAGGGAAGACTTGCCTCGACCCAGTCCGCATCAACAAGGATATCATCAATATTAGCGGTGCCACTATGTCGGTGCGTTCCATGAGCGCGGGGGTCAAACGTGGCTTGGTTCTGATTGACGAATTTTACCTTAAACCCTTTGGCCTCGGGAGCGACACAATCACCGCGCAGAAATCCGACAAAGGGTTTTTTGGCTCTCTCTTTGGCAACTGACGGCGGCCGAGATCTTTCGAATGCGCAATTTCAACACTCGGTTCCGCCTGCGAGATTCGGATCGACACATCCGACTCCTGTATACCCTGTTTCTGTTCTTGATGTTTGTCGGATTCGCCTTTTCATTTTTCTGGGCGCACAGCATGACAGGGTTGTCGCCACAGGGTATCGCTGATCACTATCGAGGGTCGGATGCGACATTCGGTGAACCGATGTCGTTCAGAGAGTTGGCGGAGATCACTCATTTTCACTTATTTACGATGCCGGTCGTCTTCATGATTCTGGTGCATGTTCTGTATCTGACGGCAACAAGCCCGGGTGTCAAGTTTGGGACGACTTGGATGGCGTTCGGCGGAGTGATGTTGGACCTGCTGTCGCCCTGGTTGATCAGCTACGTCTCTCCCTTATTCGTTCTCACCATGCTCCTGGGGGATATTTTGATGACTGCCGGGTTTCTTATTATGATGACGATCCCTCTCTATGAGATGTGGATCTTGAAACAGCCGCTCCTGGCAGGAAAGCAGGGAGAAGAAGGATAGGTTAACGCGCCCGTTTATCCATATTTCAGCGGCCAGCGGACTTATAGCCCAGAGCCCAGGATCAATGAGCATTGATCCTGGGCTTTTTTTATTAGTGGGTTCGATATGCCACTCCATATCCCGACTGAGAGTAATCCGGTAGCACTGAAGATACAGGGGTTGCTCCACAAAATCGATCGCTTGCAACTCCCGACATCGTCGCGTCGAGACCTGGAAAGTATTCTGGTCCGTCAGGTGAGCAAGGAGATCGATCACGCCCTACCCTGGCAGGCGGGACACGATCGCCGCACAGCTGCGCTCGCACTCATGATCGGGCAGACAATAACCCTAAATTCAAGCGAGCTGCATGCGCTAAAACTCGCCGCTTTTCTCCACAGTATCGGGCTCCTCCTGCGATCTCCTCGTCTGGTGGCACATGGGGGCCTTGTCGAATCCAGCCCCCCGCACCATCTTTTGAACAGGCATGTCCGCCGATCTGTACTTGAGATTATTCTGGGCCGGGCCAACGGATATGAAGTTCGAAGTTCATGGACTGGTCACACGACTAAGGTTGATTTTGGTCTGCCGGGATATGAGAGCGGCATCCTAAAACGACTGCCAGTCCACTGAGAGGAGAACTCTCTCATTTGCTGTGACTAGGATTCACAGGAGGCACAACGGCTGTGCCTCCTAGCCCAAGCTTGTAATTATGAGCCTTCCTTCTTGATCTGTTCTGCAAGATAGTTTTCCAAGCCGATCTGTTCGATGGTTTCCATCTGGGTTTCAATCCAGTCAATGTGTGCGTCCACATCTTCGGCCATATCTTCAAGCATATGGCGAGTGGTAAAGTCGCCCACCTTGGTGGCATGGACCACTCCGTCGCTCAACAACACCAGCATTTCTTGCTCCGCCTTTAGATCCAGCTTCAACTGCTCAGGCACCGTCTCACCGACCTGAACCGTATTCAATCGCTGAACGTTGGGCACACCCTCCAGATAGAGAATGTGCTCGATCAACTCCTCTGCATCTTTCATTTCATCGATGCTGCGCTCACGGACTTTGTGATGGAGGCGCTCATAACCCCAATTCTCACACATCTTGGCGTGTACGAAATATTGATTAATCGCCGTGAGATCCGCCGTGAGAATTTTGTTGAGCACATTCACGATACCTTCTTTTGCCTTCATGATTGTCCTCCCTCCACAAGTTAAGGGACCGCGCAATCGAACATTCGGTCACCATCCCAATTTCATTATCGATACGATTTGGCCGTTCGTCAACTTGAGGAACTGGCAGTTTTTGATCCTAGGTCTCAGTGTCGATGACACGAATTCTCATTCTCGCGGTACAGTCGAACCGCGATGACAGGCATTCATGATTCCGTATTTCAGGGCGGGAGATCCGGTACGTAGGAACGGGAAGAACGAAGAGGTAGCCTTATCCGGCTTCGCGGTAGCCGCAGTCTTCATTGCGGCATTGGACGCTCCGCCCCGCCTGCTTACTAACTTTCTCGACGAGGAACGGAGCCTGGCAGGTCGGGCAGGCCTTATTCACCGGACGATCCCAGAGCGCATATTCGCATTTCGGATACCGGCTGCACGCGTAAAAGGAACGACCCTTGCGGGTGCGTTTTTGAACGAGGTCACCTCCGCAACCGGGTTGTGGACACTTCACACCTAAAGCCAGCGGCTTGGTCGTCTTACATTCCGGATAGGCAGAACAGGCGATGAACTTCCCGAATCGCCCGGTCTTCACGACCATCGCACTCCCGCATTTCTCGCAGAGCTGATCGGTCGTGAGTTCCTGTTTCGGCACCACTTTGATGGTACCGTCCGGAAGTTTTTCGAAATTTTGCGTGTTCTTGCACGGAGGATCTTCTTTGTAGCCAGGGCAGGCGAGAAACTTCCCGTTGCGTCCCCACTTGATTTCCATCATACGACCGCATTTTTCGCAGGGGATATCTGTCGGCGGCTCTACGATATCCTTCGGGCCAGGGATCGTCTTGGCCTTTTCCATATCGCGCGTAAAGGGCTCGTAAAAATCACGGATGGCCGCCACCCACGGTTTGCTGCCTTCTTCGATTTCGTCCAATTCCTCTTCCATCTGCGATGTGAAATCGACATTAATGAGGTCGGGAAATCCCTTCATGAGGAAGTCGTTCACTGTGCGCCCGGTTTCCGTGGGAGCAAACCGCCCCTCAATTTTCTCGACATACTTGCGATCCTGAATGGTCGAAATGATCGAGGCATAGGTCGACGGGCGTCCGATGCCTTTTTCTTCCAACTCTTTGATCAACAATGCTTCGTTGTATCGTGGCGGCGGCTGAGTAAAATGTTGCTTCGCTGTCAGGCCTTGGACTGTCTCGCCTTCCTGCGAAACCAATCGCAGCTGTTCACCCTCATTGAGCACCGGCAACTGGCGCTCGCTGTCCTCCTCGACGTCCTGTTCACCCTTCGGTTTTTGAGCAAAGAGTTCGCGATCGATGCCTTCCATATAGACGATCGTATGACCGGGGAATTTCACCACGGTTCCGGTCGACCGGAAGAGATACTTATCTTTTGTGCTTATCGGGCTGGATTCGACCCGGGTGACGTCGAGAATGGCCGGAACCATTTGAGAGGCAATAAATCGATTCCAGATCAACTTGTAGAGATTGTAGACATCCGGCTCGAGATATTGCCTGATTGATTCCGGATCGCGTGAGGCGGCCGTCGGACGGATCGCCTCGTGGGCCTCTTGCGCAGCCTTCTGTGTCTTGTAGACATTCGGCGTGGCAGGAAGATATTCAGCGCCGAATCGATCCTGAATCACTTGTCGCGCATCGGCCATGGCCTCATTGGAAATTCTCGGCGAATCGGTTCTCATATAGGTGATGAGCCCCGTCGCCCCCTCCGCACCGATTTCCATACCCTCATAGAGCTGCTGTGCCAACGTCATGGTCTTCTTCGGCGAGAAATGGAGTTTACGCGCGGCCTCCTGCTGCAATCGGCTCGTAATAAACGGCGCCACGGGATTCCGTTTCTTTTCCTTCCGCTCGATCGACTCGACGGCAAAGGTTTTCCCTTGAATGGCCGCGACGACCCGTTGCGCCTGTTCGCTGGAGGCAATAGAGGCTTCCTCACCATTGACGCTATGAAGTTTGGCTTCGAAGGCAGGCGGATTCGTTCCCGCGAGGAGCGCTGTCACGGACCAGTATTCTTCCGCGCGGAAGGCTTCGCGCTCCTGCTCCCGCTCGCAGATCAACCGAACGGCTACCGATTGAACACGCCCCATGGATAGGCCGCGTCGCACCTTGCTCCACAGTAATTGACTTCCTTGGTAGCCGACAATTCGGTCGAGCACTCGCCGCGCTTGCTGTGCATTCACCAGCTTCATATCGATCTGTCCTGGAGATTGCAACGCGCGCTTGATCGCCGACTCAGTGATCTCATTGAAGAGCACTCGAAAGACCTTTTCGTCCTTTTTCTTCTTGGCTTTCCCCCCCAATTCTTGCGCGATGTGCCAGGCAATCGCTTCGCCCTCGCGGTCCGGGTCGGGCGCCAGAAAAACCTTGTCTGCCGCTTCCGCCTTCTGTTTGATCTCGGCTAAAATTTTCGATTTGCCCTTGATCGTCACGTAGTGAGGTTTGAAGTCATGCTCAAGATCGACCCCGAGCTTGCTGGTCGGTAAATCCTTGACGTGCCCGACGGATGCCATCACCGTATAACCTCGGCCGAGGTATTTGGTGATCGTCCGTGCCTTGGTGGGAGACTCAACAATAATGAGCGACTTGGCCATGAACACTCCGCCTCTGAAAAGTCGTCAGCCTATTACCCGTATCAAATATAGCAGATACATGCAACTGGGCGGCCTCGTACGGTGCACTCTAGGTCTTCAGGTAGCGCTGCCCGGGCAACTGACGCACTCGCTGTTGTAGTTCGAGCGATAAGAGCGCGGTCACCACTGCTGATGCCTGCAAGCCAGTCTGTTCGATCACAATATCCACTGAGGATGGAACATGCGAGAGGGCATCATACACGATCGCTTCGTCTTTTCCCAAGTGACCACTGGTTTTCTTGAACGGTACCACGTCATGTAGCTTCGCTCGCAGTTCCGGTTCCAATTGCGGCATCAATACATCTAACACATCCTGCGCCTGCTCGACCAATCCAGCCCCGTCTTTCAATAAACCGTTCGACCCTCGACTCGTCTCTGATTTTATATGACCGGGCACGGCGAAGACTTCCCGCCCCTGCTCCCCAGCCAGCTTTGCCGTGATCAGCGACCCGCTGTTCATCGCGGCCTCGGTCACGATCACGCCCAAACACAATCCGCTGATGATGCGGTTACGGCGCGGGAAATGATGACTGTGTGGCGGCGTGCCCATTGGAACCTCAGACAAGACGGCGCCGTGTTCTTCGATTTGTTTCCGAAGACGATCATGCTCTGGCGGATAGGTACGGTCGATTCCACACCCGAGGACAGCAATGGTGCGTCCGTTGGCACTCAACGCACCTCGGTGCGCCGCCGCATCAACACCACGGGCCAACCCACTGACGATGGCGATGCCTGCTGCAGCAAGATCGTGGCTCAATTCTTCCGTCACCAGCCGACCTGAAGGCGACGCTTTACGCGCACCGACTATCGCCACAGCCAGTCCATCCTCGTCAGTCAACGTACCAGCAACGTACAGCAAAGGCGGCGGGTCCGGGATCATCTTCAGTCGAACAGGATAATCG
>Ga0187821_10000513_pt1 | contig 10209 bp, 8 predicted proteins | sample NC_wetland_sal_i_20_FD_132442 | JGI IMG/M metagenome (GOLD analysis project Ga0187821, IMG submission 132442) | Wetland sediment microbial communities from Neuse River Estuary, North Carolina, USA - SourceSoil_1 | ecosystem: Environmental > Aquatic > Freshwater > Wetlands > Sediment | place...
CCGTCCTACAACCATATCGAGCCAGAACTCGCCGGCATCCCCTTCTTCTACTGGTATCAGATGTTGTGGATCGTGTTGGGGGCGGCCGTGATGCTGCCCGTCTATTTCCGCGAGGAACGTGCCAAGTGATTGCACTGAACTCAATCGCGGTCGCGATTTTTATTGCTCTTTTCCTCTTCGTCACCGTCATCGGATTTTTCGCCGCGCGTTGGCGGCGCGGCGATCTCAACCTGCTGAGCGAGTGGGGTCTTGGCGGGCGGCGCTTCGGCACACTCGTCACCTGGTTCCTGCTCGGCGGCGATCTCTATACCGCCTACACCTTCATCGCCGTCCCGGCAGTTTTGTTCGGCGCAGGGGCCACGGGTTTTTTCGCGGTGCCTTATACAATTCTCGTCTATCCGCTGCTCTTCGTGGTCTATCCGCGGCTGTGGGCCGTGGCGAAGGCGAAGGGTTATGTGACGGCCGCGGACTTCGTGCGCGGGCGTTTCGGTAACGGCACGCTGGCACTCGCCGTCGCACTGACCGGAATCGTCGCGACCATGCCTTACATCGCGCTGCAACTCGTCGGGATGGAAGTCGTGATCGCTGGACTTGGCATCAACATGAGTCCGTCGTTGCCCGTTCTCGGAACGGTGCATGACTTTCCGCTGCTGATCGCCTTTCTCGTGTTGGCGCTCTACACCTATTCAAGCGGACTGCGCGCGCCTGCCCTGATCGCGGTGGTGAAGGATTTCCTGCTCTATGCAACGGTAATCGCCGCGATCATCATCATTCCGGCGGAGCTGGGCGGATTTGGCAAGATTTTCGCCGCTGCCGATCCCAAGACGCTCATTCTGGCACCGGCAACAGCCGCCAATCTCGGTCCACAATCGGCCTATGCGACACTGGCGCTCGGTTCGACATTGGCGCTGTTTCTGTATCCGCACGCGGTGACCGGGCTTCTGAGCTCTTCGAGCCGGCATGTGATCAAGCGCAACGCCGTGGCGCTGCCGGCCTATTCCTTCGCGTTGGGTTTGATTGCACTTCTCGGCACGATGGCCGTCGCATCCGGTGTGAAGGCGATGCCGCAATACGCCGCCGGCTTCAAAACTTTCGGCAATCAATTTGCGGTTCCGGCGCTCTTTCTGCAGATGTTTCCCGCCTGGTTCGTGGGCATCGCTTTTGCCGCGATTGCCATCGGCGCCCTGGTTCCGGCAGCCATCATGTCGATTGCCTGCGCCAATCTTTTTACCCGCAACATCTACCGCGAATATCTCGCGCCCGATTGTTCGCCGGCCCGCGAGGCACAGGTCGCCAAGATCGTTTCGTTGGTGGTGAAATTGGGAGCGCTGTTCTTCGTACTCGAACTTCCGACCGCATATGCCATCCAGTTCCAGCTCCTGGGCGGCATCCTGATCATCCAGACCGCGCCGGCCGTATTGCTCGGGCTCTACACAAGCAAACTCAATCCCTGGGCTCTGCTTCTGGGCTGGCTTGCCGGCATGGCAAGCGGCACTTGGATGGTCTTCGAGAACGCCTTCAAGATCTCGATCTATCCGCTGCACATTCTGGGCGTCGTCGTGCCGTGCTATGCCGCGGTATCATCGCTCCTTCTCAATCTTGCCGTCAGTCTTGTGTTCAGCTGGCTGTTCGACGCGGTGCTGCGCACGCCGCCGAGCGATGCCACGGAGGAAGCGGACTACGCCTAGCCGAAGCGGCCCGTGATATATTGCTCGGTCTGCTTTTTTTCCGGCGCGGTGAAGATTTTTTCCGTCGGACCGAATTCCACGAGCTCGCCCAAATACATGAAGGCGGTGTGGTCGGACGTGCGCGAGGCCTGCTGCATATTATGCGTGACGATGACGATGGTGTATTCGTTCGACAATTCGTCGATCAGTTCCTCGATCTTCGCGGTCGAAATCGGATCGAGCGCGGAGCAGGGCTCGTCGAGCAGGATCACTTCGGGGTGCGTTGCCACGGTTCTCGCGATGCACAGGCGCTGCTGCTGCCCGCCGGAAAGACTTAAGCCGGACTCCTTGAGCTTGTCCTTCACCTCACCCCACAGTGCCGCACGCTGCAACGCGCTTTCGATGCGATCGTCGAGTTCCGATTTCGCCATCCGCTCATAGAGCCTGACGCCGAAGGCAACGTTGTCGTAGATCGTCATCGGGAACGGTGTCGGCTTCTGAAACACCATGCCGACGCGGCTGCGCAGGAGATTGGTGTCGAGCTTCGAACCCAGGATATTTTCTCCATCGAGAACGACTTCGCCTTCGGCACGCTGGTTCGGATAGAGTTCGTAGATGCGGTTGAGCACGCGCAACAATGTGGACTTGCCGCAACCCGACGGCCCGATGAAGGCGGTGACCTGCCGGTCATAGAGCGGCAGGGTGACATTCTTCAGCGCCTTGTTGGCGCCATAGAAGAAACTCAAGTCGCGAATGTCGACCTTGATGTTGGCGTTGCTCTTCGCGGCGTCCATCAGTGACTCCGTTTGGGCTGCAAAATGCGTGCGATGATGCTGATCGTGAGGACCGTCGCGGTGATGAGAAGCGCGCCCGCCCAGGCCAGCCGGTGCCAATCTTCGTAAGGCGACATGGCGAACTGGAATATGACCACGGGAAGGCTCGCCATCGGTGCGTTGGGGTCGCTACTCCAGAACTGGTTGTTGAGTGCGGTGAATAGAAGCGGCGCCGTCTCGCCAGAGATGCGCGCGATGGCGAGCAACACGCCCGTCACGATGCCGGCGCGCGCCGCCCGCCAGGTGACCGATTGGATGACGGAACTTAAGGGTGCGCCCAAAGCCGCCGCCGCTTCGCGAAGGCCGTTGGGAACGAGTAGCAACATGTTTTCCGTGGTCCGGACGACGACGGGAACGACAATGACCATCAGCGAAGCGGCGCCCGCCCATGCCGAGAAATGTCCCATCTTCACGACCAGGATTTCATAAGTGAAGAGGCCCGTGATGATCGAAGGAGCGCTCAAAAGGATGTCGTTCACAAAGCGCACGAAGAAGGCAAGACGAGTATAGCGGCCATACTCGGCGAGATAGGTTCCGGCAAAGAGACCGAGCGGGGTGCCCGCAAGAACAGCAAGAGCGCTCATCATCACGCTGCCGAGAATGGCGTTCGCCAAGCCGCCATTCTCACCCGGCGGCGGCGTCATTTCGAGAAAGAGCCTGGATGAGAACGCCGCCACGCCATTGTAGAACAGCGCACCAAGGATGAAGCCAAGCCAGATCAATCCGAAGGTTGCCGCCAGCACCGACAGCACCAGAAAGAACCCGTTCCACAGCTTGCGTCGCGCATAAAGCGCTTTGTTCATCATGTTGCACTGCCCGCTCGCGCCTCGAGCGCCCGCAACATCAATTGCGCACTGGCGAGAACGATGAAGGTGATGAAAAATAGGATCAGGCCCATTTCAACCAGAGAGGAAAGATAGAGGTCGCCGACCGCCTCTGTGAATTCATTGGCGATCGTCGCCGAAATCGTCGTTCCCGGAGCAAAGATGGAGCCCTGGATGTGATGGGCATTGCCGATCACGAAGGTGACTGCCATGGTTTCGCCAAGTGCCCGCCCGAGCGCCAGCATCGCACCACCCACGACGCCCGAGCGCGCAAATGGGAGAACGACGCGCCACATCACCTCCCAAGTCGTACAGCCGAGCCCGTGGGCGGCCTCTTTGAGCACGCTTGGGACCGTCTCGAACACGTCGCGCGTTACCGCCGATATGAACGGCAGAACCATGATCGAAAGGATGAGCGCGGCGGTGAATATGCCGATGCCATAAGGCGGGCCCGCGAACACGTCGCGCAGATAGGGAATGTCTGCAAACGCATCGACCATCCGCGTCTGAACATGTTCCTGGAACCAGGGCGCGAAGATGAACAGCCCCCAGATGCCATAGATAATGCTCGGAATGCCGGCGAGGAGCTCGATGGCGATACCGATCGGCCGCCGCAACGGTCGCGGACAAATCTCGGTCAGGAAAATCGCAATACCGATGCCGACCGGAACCGCGACCAACATCGCCAGCATGGAAGTGACGAGCGTGCCGTAGATTGACGCCAGTGCGCCGAACTTCTCGGTCACTGGATTCCACGCCTCGCTGGTGACAAAACTCCAGCCAAACTGTTTTATCGCAGGCATCGCGCCGATTACGAGCGACGCCATGACCCCGGCGAAGATCGCGAGAACGATCAACGCGGCGACAAGTGTAAGGAGGCGAAAACGGGTATCGCGCGCGCCGCCTTTGCGCACAGCGAGCGTTCGTTCGGGGACGCGGCTCATCTGTTCGACAAGGGCGATATCGGCCATGGGAATCCGCAAGCGCCAGCTCTGAACGTTTCCGTTTCGCAGCCGGGACGCCATCCGAAATGAAACACGAAACCCATCCCAGCGGCGTTGCGCGCCAGCACCATCACAGTTTTGCAAAGCTTTTGTGACAGCCGGGACGACAGCCAGTGTTGCACTTAACCTGTTGAATTATATGAGCTAAACTGTCAGCCGGCGAAGCGGCTGCACCGCATTCGGGGGCCGAAATTGCACCTTGGCGCCGGCCAGCGGCGACACTCGTGGCGTCCGGGGCCTTGGTTAATTGCGATACTCATTTCGGCAAGCGAATTTACTTCACTTGACCACGGCCCGCCCCGCTAGATCCTCCAGGTTAATGCATCCTCAACCTTACCCAAATCGATTGCTTTGAAGATTACCCATATCAGCCCAATGCTTACGCCAATCTGGGTATAGAAACGGGCGGGACCTTGGTCATTCTTCGAACCGGATTTGGACTGCTTGCACTGGCGATGCTGGTCGCTCTGATCGGCGACGTCGGGGTCCACGGCCACTTCACGTTAACGACCCCCTGGGTGTTCGAAGCGCTCATATTCGTCGTGCTGCTGTTTCTGCTGCACGAATTTGTCGGCGTTCGCCTGCACAATGAACTGCTGCGCCGCCAGGCCGCCGAGATGAAAGCCGCAACCGCGCGCCTGCAACATTCGCTGGATTCGGCCGCGGCGATGAACGTCAAACTCAACCAAAGTGAAGCGCGCTACAAAGGCCTTGTCGACGCACAAGGTGATGCGATCTTCCGCCGAACACCGGATGGCCGACTGACCTATGGCAACGATGCCTTCTACAAAATGTTCGGTCTGAGGGCGCAAGATTGCGTCGGCGAAATCTTTGCGCCGGAATCGCGTCCCGATTCCCGCATACCGGAATTTTGCAGTTTCACCGCGCTCGAGGCGGGAAAGACCTGCGTGCGCCACGACCAGCATGTACGCACGGTGTTCGGCTGGCGCTGGATTTCCTGGGAAGATTTCGCGGTTCGCGACAGTCACGGCAATATTGTCGAAGTCCAGAGCGTCGGACGCGACATCACCGAGCGCAAAGCACTTGAAGATGCGATCGCGGTCGCGCGCGACAAGGCCGAAGCGGGCAGCCGGGCCAAATCCGGATTCCTCGCCGTCATGAGCCACGAGATCCGTACCCCGATGAACGGCGTACTCGGTATGGCGCGCCTGCTTCTCGAAACCGAGCTGCGGGCCGAGCAGCGCACCTATGTCGAAGCCATCAGCCAGTCGGGCGAATCGCTCTTAGCATTGATCGGAGACATCCTGGACTTCTCCAAAATCGAATCGGGCACCTTCACGCTCGACGACGACGAAGTCGAATTGCGCCAGTTGGTCGAGGGTGTCGTCGAGCTGGCCTGCCCGCGTGCCCATGACAAAGATATAGAGCTTGTCGCCGTCACGCAGGCACAGGTCCCGAATGTGGTGCGCTGCGATCGCGTGCGTCTGCGCCAAGTGCTGACGAATTTGGTCGGAAACGCAGTCAAGTTCACCGAGAAGGGCGGCGTTCGCGTCGATGTCGGTGTCGTCGAGGCTCACGAACGTCACTTCATCCGCTTCGATGTCAGCGACACCGGCGTCGGCGTGCCGATCGCCAAGCGCGATGAAATCTTCAATGAATTCGTGCAAGCCGACTCGAGGCACGCGCGAAAATTCGGCGGCACGGGCCTAGGTTTGGCGATTTCGCGCAAGCTGGTCGAAGCGATGGGCGGCGAAATCGGCATCGAAGGCGCACCGGGCGGAGGAAGTCGATTCTGGTTCACGCTCCCGCAGCGCATTGTCAGACCGGCAGCTCACCCGCATATGCCGATGAGTGGTATGCGCGTGGGCATCCGGACACGAAATCCGATGTTACGCGCCGGCCTGACGGCACAAATCGAGGCCGCGGGCGGTAGCGTCGTTCCGGCGGGCGTTGCCGGCGGCGACGCCATTCTGGCCGACGCCGGAACAAGTGCGCGCGCCGCGTCGCCCATGCCCGACCCCGCCATTCCCACCTTTGTCCTTGTGACATCCGCGACGCGGTCGGCCCAACTAATGGGGATGGGATTTGCCGGATATCTGGTCAAGCCGTTGCGCCAATCGAGTCTGATCGAACGGCTGGTGCATCCTACCTTGTCGGGTGAGGTGCGACTGAAGTCGTTCCCCGACGACGCGCAGGTGCAGCCTCGACCGATCGCCCAACGCAGCGAGACTTCGACGCATCGCCCGCCTAGCGGGCTCAAGATCCTGCTTGCCGAAGACAATCCGATCAACGCGCTACTGACGCGCGAATTGCTGCGCCGCCGCGGTCATCATGTGATCGAAGTCGGCACAGGGGACGCCGCGCTGAAGGCAATGGAAAACGATTCCTTCGACATGGTTCTGACCGACATCCACATGCCCGGCATGGATGGGATCGAGGCCTCGCTCGCGATCCGGGCACACGAATCACAGCATGGCAGGCGCCGCACGCCGATCGTCGCACTGACAGCGGACGCGCTCGAGACGGGAATGCAGGCTTGCAAAGATGCTGGGATGGATGGTTTCCTCACCAAGCCCGTCGATCCCTCGCAGCTGGACGCCATGTTCGCCACTTTAATTTCCGAAGCGAGCCGATTGCGCACCGCCGCAGCATGAGCGCATTGGATGCCGCGGTTCGGCCGCGAAGAACACTGGCGGCCTACCTGCAGCCCAAGACATTGTTGATGCTGGTGCTGGGGTTTTCTTCCGGCCTGCCGTTTCTGCTGGTCGGCAACACGCTCGGCTATTGGCTGCGCGATGAAGGAACATCGCTTTCTGCGATCGGATTCCTCTCTTGGGTCGGCATCGCCTATTCGCTGAAAATCCTGTGGGCTCCGGTCATCGATCGTGTGAGCGCACCCGGGTTCGGAGTGTTGGGGCGCCGGCGCGGCTGGATGGCGATTTCGCAAATCGCCGTCGGCGCAGCTTTCATCGCCATGGCTCTGATCGGTACTGCTCACGGGCTCGTGCTGCTCGGCGCCTTTGCACTGCTGGCAGCCTTTTGTGCGGCGACGCAAGACATCGTCATCGACGCATGGCGAATCGAGTCGGCAGCCGACAATGACGAGCTCGGCCTGCTCTCATCGGCCTACCAATTTGGCTATCGCATTGCCCTACTCGCGACCGATGCGGTCATTCTGGTGGTAGCCGAACATACGAGTTGGTCCGTTTCCTATGCCTTGTACGGCGCCTTGATGGGCATCGGGCTGGGCGCGACGTTCCTCGCTCGCGAGCCGGCTCGCGCCGATGAAGTGATGAACGCCAAAGCGCAGGCAATGCCTCTATCCAGCGTGCGCGGCCTTTACGACGCAATCGCCGGGCCTTTCATCATGTTCTTCAGAACGCATGGCGTTCTCGCCGTCACGATGCTCGCCGCCATCAGCCTTTATAGGCTGCCCGATTTCGTCATGGGGCCGATGGCCAATCCCTTCTACCACGACATCGGAATGACCAAGGATATTGTGGGTGCAGTGCGTGCCTCGTTCGGTCTGATCGCTTCGCTGGCCGGCATTGCGATTGGCGGCTTTGCCGCGCTCCGCTTCGGCTACGAGCGCGCCCTGATCGTGGGCGGGATACTGCAAGCGGTCTCGATCGCCTGCTTCGCGCTGCTTGCTGCGCCGCATCCAAATTTTGTGCTGTTCGCCAGCATCATGGCGTTTGACAGTTTTTCGACAAGCTTTGCCGGTGTTGCCCTTGTCTCCTACATGTCGAGCCTGACGAGCCTTGGCTACACGGCTACACAATATGCCTTGCTCGCGTCGGCTTATGTCTGGCTCGGCAAAATATTGAAGGGGCTTTCGGGCACCGCCGTGGAAAGCATGAGTGCGACGCTCGGCCTGATGAAGGCCTACGCGTTTTTCTTCATGGGCGCGGGAGCGATCGGTATCCCGGCCCTGCTCCTGTTCGCACTCTTGATACGGCAGCACAACCGAAAGGCGCCATCCGCCGCCTGACGGAACGATGAAGTTCGTTTGCCTGGGCCCGTACGCTCCGGTAAAATTGCAAAGTCTCGGGAACCGGCCAGCTGGCTTAAAGGGTCGGCGCCATCCCTAAAGGATCCGGTTGCTTGGTCAACATTCACGAGCCTGGCCCGCTTGAGGCAAGACTTGCGCAATGGCCCGTTCTGGCCGTGGCCGGCGCCCTCGAAGTGCGACTTGCGGAAACCGATGCCGAAGTCGAACAGGCACAGCGCCTGCGCTATCACATCTTCTATGAAGAAATGTCTGCCGTGCCTTCGCCGAAGATGCGCGAGCAGCGCCGCGACTTCGACAAGTTCGACGAGGTCTGCGATCACCTGCTCGTCGTCGACCGTTCGGCCCACTCCGACGATGGTCAGCCACTTGTCGTCGGCACCTATCGCTTGATGCGCGATGTCGACGCAGCGCGCGTCGGCGGGTTCTACACTTCCGGCGAATTCGATATTTCACGCATGCTGGAAGGCAATGCGAGGATGCGCGTTCTCGAGCTTGGCCGCTCCTGTGTCCTCAAATCCTATCGCAATCGAACCACGACCATGCAGCTTTTGTGGAAGGGCCTGATGGCGTTTGTAGCACGTTTCTCGATCGACCTGATGTTCGGTTGTGCCTCGTTCGCGGGAACCGATCCAGACGCTATCGCGCTGCCTTTGTCCTACATGCATCACTTTCATGCCATGCCGGAGAACGTGGCGGTGCGAGCGCGACCGGAAATATACGTCCCGATGAATCGCATGGCCAAGGAAGTAATCGACCCCAAGGAAGGCTTACGTGCCTGTCCCCCGTTGCTGAAAGGTTATCTCAGGGCGGGCGCTTTCATCGGCGATGGCGCAGTTATCGACCGTCAATTCTCGACCATCGACGTCTTTATCTATTTTCCGCTGTCGCACATCGATGCGCGCTACAAGAGCCGTTTCGGGCTGACGACCTAAGCTAAATCGAACAAGAGCACTTCGCTGGGCGCTAGCGCATGCACGCGCACCTCGTTCTCACCCGTGATCGCTGCGGCATCGCCCGGCTCTAGAATTGTCCCGTGGAGTTCGAGCTCGCCAGCGACGAGTTGCACCCAGGAACAGCGGCCCTTGGCCAGGCCGTGCACCGCTGTGATATTGCGATCGAGTTTAGTCGCCCAGATCTCGGCGTCTTGCACCAGACGGACTTCGCCGTCCTCGGGAACTGGCGCGGCAATGCGGGCGAATTTGTTGCGAACGGCCTCGGGCGCAATCTGCTTCTGCTCGTAGGAGGGCTCCAGACCGCTCGTCGACGGCGTAATCCAAATTTGAAGTAGGTGTGCGGTCTCATCGCGCGAGGCGTTGAATTCTGAGTGGACGATGCCGCGTCCAGCGCTCATGCGCTGGATCTCGCCAGGGCGAATGACGCCACCGCCGCCAACGGAATCCTTGTGTTGAAGCGCGCCATCGATGAGGTAGGTGACGATTTCCATATCGCGATGGCCGTGGGGCTGAAAGCCGCCGCCGCCCGCGATCCAATCCTCGTTGATGACGCGCAACGGTCCGAAGTTCACATGCTTCGGATCGTAGTAGTCGCCAAACGAGAAGGAGTGTCGTGAATCGAGCCAGGCGATCTTGGTTCTGCCGCGGTCGCCGGATTTGCGAAAGGTAATCATGTTCGGTCGGATAAGAGGTTGCAGCCTCGATATGGGGCCGAAATTTCCGCCTTTAAAGGCACAGCCGTTATACCTGCTTGCGGCGCTCGATCGCATCCCAGATCAGTTTGGCGATGTCCTGCCCGCCGAAGCGGCGGACTTCTAAGATGCCAGTCGGCGAAGTGACGTTGATCTCGGTCAGATAGTCGCCGATCACGTCGATGCCGGTGAAAATGAGGCCGCGCTTTTTCAGCTCCGGGCCGAGCGCGGCACAGATGGCGAGTTCGCGTTTCGTCAGTTTC
>Ga0187821_10000514_pt1 | contig 10209 bp, 12 predicted proteins | sample NC_wetland_sal_i_20_FD_132442 | JGI IMG/M metagenome (GOLD analysis project Ga0187821, IMG submission 132442) | Wetland sediment microbial communities from Neuse River Estuary, North Carolina, USA - SourceSoil_1 | ecosystem: Environmental > Aquatic > Freshwater > Wetlands > Sediment | place...
CGGCAGCCAATTCGTCCGCAAGTTTGTCTTTGTTTCCCGATCCGGCTTGAAGTGCCGCAAGTGATGCTTGTGACGCCGCGAGTTCGGCGGCTAGGCGATCTTTTTCCCCCTGGGTAGAAGACAATTGGCTTGCCAGTCTCGAAGATTCGCCCGCACCGGATCGCAGCGACGCCAGTTCCCGATCGCGTTCGGCCTGCTGCCGTTCAAGCTCAGCGATACGCGACTTGGATCGGTCGAGTTCAGCCTGGGCCGATCGGAGGGAATCACTGGCGCCGGATCGCAGAGAGGCAATCTCCCGATCGCGCTCGGCCAGCTGTTTCTGTGCAGCGGCCAGTTCATCTTTTAACCGCTGCTGTTCCTTTTCCCAGGCACTGGGGTGACGGTATTCATAGCCGCCATCGCAACAAATTCCAGTCAAATCGATGGCTCCAGCATTGCCGGCGATGGCCAGCATACTGACGGCCAGGAAAGAGATCTTCATAGCTTTCATCATCGTCTCCTTATGCTTATTGAGGTGATGCGTGTGTTGGATCGCTCAGAGTGCACCCTAGATGTTGGACGTACAGTGCGCGCACTTGGTCGCCTTGATTGGGATCGTCGACAAACACTGAGGACAGTCTTTGGTCGTGGGGGCGGCTGCCGCCTCCGGCGTCTTGAGCCGGTTCACCTGTTTGACCAACATGAAGATTACGAACGCGATGATAATGAAATCGAACACCGTCTGCAGGAAAACACCGTAATTGACCGTGGGTGTCCCGGCTGCTTTCGCTGCTGCGAGCGAAGGCTGCGGCGTACCCGAGAGGTTGAGGAAAAGGCTGGAGAAATCAACTTTCCCCATAAGTAAGCCGATGGGCGGCATCAGCACGTCGCTGACAAGCGACGACACGATCTTTCCGAACGCACCACCGATGATGACCCCGATCGCCATGTCGAGTACGTTGCCCCTCATGGCGAATTCCCTAAATTCCTTCAACATGATCTCTCCTCCTTTGAAGCGATGTTCGAGTCGAGAGCCCCAAGCCTATGATCGGTTTCGCGAGATATCTACCGCCTATCCTAACGTCATCAGATAAAGATTGTGTGTATCCCGGACTGGTGGCAGTGTCGATTTGGCGCCCTCCGCCGACTTCGCCGTAGATGATACTGCCGTCCATGAGCGTGACGACATCCATCACGGCAGGCGCATCAGCAGCAAGTGCTGGACTCAGCAGAGTGAAGAAGCACAACACGATCAGCGCGAGGACCGACGATTTCCTCAATCTCTCCTCAAACCCAAAGAAGAAACCGGCACACCATCTCGGTAAGGGGCTAATCATATACCGATACGTCTTAGGGTTAGATGACGCTCAACTTTTGGGGGTCCGTGTATAGCTCACTTCGTGAAATATCGCAACGGTGAAGTGTGAAAACTCAGCCAGGAAATTCAGCAAACTTGATGCCCTTCTTGACCTGGCAAGAACTTTCCAATCAATTCACATGGTTGCTCATGAGGAACAATGCCTATAGAGCCACACCGATCCAGTAATTCTGTGGCGCCATGCCCCAACTAATAGACAGAATGCCACAGAGACAGGAGTCTCTCAACGCCGTCACAGGGGAGAGCGAGGTGGGATCCTCGTGCTTATGCCGGGGCAGGAGGAGTGGAAGGAAATTGAATGCGAGCATCCCGAAATCGTTCGATAATGGCTTTGTTAATTTCACCTTGAGCGGAAGCATACTGGACGACTGTAGTCCACGGCTCTATGGCGATTGTCACCGCCGGATGACCCAGGTTGCTGACACCAAAAGAAGGAGCTGGGTCTTTCAGCACGTGCGGATGACCGGCCACGACTTCGCGAATAATCGCTAATGCCTGGTTGAGATCGGTGGTATACGCCACGTCAACAGTCAAATGAATTTGGCGGATCGTTCCAAAATTGTGGAGAACTTCTCCAATGATCTTCCGATTGGGAATGATGACACGCGAACGGTCCGGGTGCATCAACGTCGTTGAGAAAATGTCGATCAACACAACATCCCCGTGGACGCCCAATAAGGAGATATGTTCTCCGACCTTGAACGGTTTTGTGAAGATGATGGAGAGCCCCGCCATCACGTTGCTCAAGACGCCCTGAAGAGCGAGGCCGATCCCCACACCAGCAACACCGATTCCCGCTACGAGCGGCGCGATCGGGACTCCTAGGGCTTCGAGAGCGATGACCGCCGTAAACAGGAGCACGATGATCTTGACGACACGAACGAGCAACAGACGAACGGGTGGTTCCATCGCGTGGCGTTCAAGCTGCTGCTGGGTGAGGTTGCCCGCCCATCGTGCCGCCATCACTCCGGCGGTGAAAATCCCAAGCGCCACAACGGCTTGTAGGCCGTACTGCACGGCGTATTGCGTGACGGTATCCATGGCAATCATGTGGCGATCCTCCTAGCGGCCAAGAAAGTCCTTGAACAACTCTTGGCCTTGTTGTTTCAGATCCTCCGGTTTCGTCGTGCCTTTCAGAAGCCCACCGACGGCTTCCTCAACTTTCTTTTGCACCTGTTCCTGAACCTTCCCGCTAATCCCTTTCATATCCAATCCGTATGAGGGCGCTTGCGCGGTGCCCGTGACGAGGAGCGGCAAAACCAGTCGCCCATCCTTGATGGCCAGTTTGGCGACGGGCGAGGCCCCGGCGATCTTCTGACTGAGGTCTTCTGAGAGGTTGAGATTCACCGTGAGATTCAGAACTTGATCAAATCCGATGGTGCCACCTCCGGTGGCCTGGAAATCATGGCTATCCATCAAGAGTCGCTGGACGTAGATGATTCCTTGCTTGATGGCGAGATCGGTCTCGATAGTCGAGAAGGCTGTCGCTTTCGGATTGTCCATCGAGATGCCGGCGACCTTGAGGATGGAGATGGCCTCCTGCAACAGATTGACACCTTCGACTTTGCCCTCTTTCACCGCGACATGGCCTGTTCCTTCTAGAGATTTGGTGAGGTCCTCCATCGAGAAACCCCGACCCTGCAAGTTCATATCGGCTCGAGCAGATCCGCTTACCGACACTTGCGGGGCGGCGACTGCATCGAGCGCTGGACCCAACTGCAAACCTTCCATAGTCAGTTTGCCACTAAATGGGGGAGCATCGGAACCGGAAATAAGCTTTCCCTGCGTCTTCACCTCTCCGTCGAAGAGGTGCAGCGACAAGGTGTGAAGTTGTGCCTCTTGGCCGTTGACCTCTGCTTCTAATTGGAAATCGTGAATCTCAACCGGTTTCTTCAGCGGTAGGGCGACTGGAAGATTGGCCGTGTTAATCACTGGTGAGCCGACGTTGATCTTGGCATCATGTCCGGCGGTGCTCCCGGTAATCGTAAAGGACGTTTTCCCGAGTGCAAGCTGCACATTGATCGCGTCGATGTCCGTCGTTTCTTTCAGGGGTCCGAATGTGCCATCCAGTGCCACCGGCATGTTGAACGGTTGAACGAGTGTCGTAAGGTGAAGGCTCGGTGTTTGACCCAGCCGGACGGATTTGAGGCGCAGTTCCAAATCTTGCAACATGTACTCCGTCGAATTGGTCGTCGACAGATCGCGATAGGTCAGTTTCCCACCCGAGATGGAGACCTGATCAACCGCTAGCAGTGCGAGAATCTTGAGCGGACCTTCGGCCGATGGGACAGGTGCACGCGACGGCGTGGCAGGAGCGGCCACGCCCGTGCGACCGAGCGTCGATACATTCAAGACGCCGTTCTTATTCTTGATGATGGTGATCACCGGGTCTCGCAGCGCGATATCTTCCACTTCGACTTTACCGCCCAACAGAGGCATCAGCTTGACCCCTACATCAAGCGACGTCAGCGACGCGAATGAACCTGATTCAAACGCGGGATCGTCCAACACGGCAAATCCGGCCACGCGCGCACCGATGCGCGGCCAGATGGTCAGGCGGATGCCTTGTAGTTGAATCTTGCGATTGAGCGCGTCTTCGATGAGCGGCTTGTACTGGTCTTGATACTTGTTCAGGTCGATGAGAAACGGCAGAGAGAGGATTAATCCAATCAGGAGTAAGACGATCACCCCGAGCCCGACCACGATTTTCATTGAGCGCCTCCGTTCACTTGACCGCAGTATAGGAAAGGGACTTCCGGCGGTCAATGTCTGGCGAGCAGACCTGCATCGACTCGTGCGTCTGGTTGTCTTGCTGGTGCTCAGAGCGCGTGCTAAGATGCTCGCCGCCTGGCATGAGGTCGGTGTGGAGAGGTGCGAGAGTGGACGAATCGACATGCTTGGAAAGCATGCGTCTCGGCAACGGGACCGTGGGTTCGAATCCCACCCTCTCCGCCAAACCCAAACGCTGAGTAGTGAGTGCTGAGCAATGAGGTGTCAGACTAAAGCGGATTCCGTTTCCAGCTAGCACTCAGTCCTCAGCACTCAGTACTTCGAATAGGGGCTGGGCCCTGTGCAACAGAACCCTGTGAACCCCGCCAGGTCCGGAAGGAAGCAACGGTAAGCAGTTAGTCCTGGGTGCCGCAGGATCACCTGGCCCCGCTAATCGGGAGGCTGAAAAAGACCGCCAGCTTCGTTCTCACGTCGTTCAAAGCCTCAACGTACCAACCGGGTACGCCTCGGCTTTTCGCTCACTGCGGCCTCGCTGGACAGTCTTTTTGAGCATCCCGTCGAACTTTACCTATGGATTATCAAGTCTCCGCCCGTAAATACCGCCCTGGGACATTCGACGATGTCATCGGTCAGCCGCATGTCGTGCAGACGTTAGTCAATTCCATTACGACCAAACGGATCGCACATGCGTACCTGTTCTCCGGCACTCGCGGAGTGGGGAAGACGACCGTGGCGAGAATTCTCGCAAAAGCGCTCAACTGCGAGCGTGGACCGACCGGTACACCCTGCGCGACGTGTGCGAACTGCCAAGAAATCGCTCAAGGAACGTCGGTCGATGTGATCGAAATCGACGGCGCATCCAATACGAGCGTGGACGATGTGCGCGAGATTCGCGAGAATGTGAAGTTCGCGCCTTTCCGCGGTCAGTATCGTGTGTACATCATCGACGAAGTGCATATGTTGTCCAATTCGGCCTTTAACGCTCTCCTCAAGACGTTGGAGGAACCACCGTCGCACGTCGTCTTCATTTTCGCCACCACCGAAATCCACAAGATTCCAGCCACGATCCTTTCTCGTTGTCAGCACTATAATTTCCGTCGCATCGCGCGCGCCGAAATTGTCGAACGGTTGCGCCATGTCGCGCAACAGGACGGCATTGCGCTCGAGGATCGCAGCCTGACGGCACTCGCTCGGGCCAGCGAGGGGAGCATGCGTGACGCGCTCAGCTTGCTGGATCAAGCCGTCGCATTCGGCGGAACCACGATCGTTCACGCCGACCTCGAGGCACTCTTAGGGGCTGTGCCTCAAGAACTCGTCCGCGGGATGATCCAGGCGGTCACCGGTCAAGACAGCGCAGTAGCCCTTCGCATGTTGGCCAATCTGCTCGATCAAGGGCACGATCTCCGAGCCTATTGCGCCGACGTGGTCGAATATCTGCGTAACATGTTGGTGGCGTCGGTCGTCACGGCGCCACAGGATCTACGGGGGCTGATCGAAGCGTCAGCAGAAGACCTGTTACAAATGGAGGCTGATGCGCGATTGCTCTCGCCCGAGCAACTCCAGGAACTCTTCGCCATTTTTACCCAAGCAGAAGATGCGCTCCGATTCAGCGCCCATCCTCGGTTCATCCTTGAATCGGCGGCGGTTCGTGCCACTCGTTTAGCCCGACGCTCGGATGGAAAACCTGATCAGGGGACGCAAGCAATTCAGAAGCAAAAGTCTCCCTCTGAAGTATCGACTAGACCGAACAAACCGGAGCTGCCGGGCCGTTCGACACTGACTCCATCGATGGGAACTTCGCAATCTGGCAGTACCGTATCGAACAGTCCGCTGCCCATCGAACACATACGCGTTGCAACCGTCGGGGCTGCTCAATCCACGCCTGATTTGGTGGTTGATCAAGCAGGTGCTCGGCAATCCGCTGTGATGCCGGTCGCCCCCGACCCCTCGCCTCCGCTCGCAACCCTGAATTGGGAGGAATTTCAAGAGGCTGTTGCCGCAACACACCCGAATGTGGCGCCGTTTCTTGAAATGGGGCGATTGGTGGCGACTGAGGGAAATCAGGTGACGATTGGATTTAGCAAGCAAGCGACGGTTGCGCGAGGAATGATCGAGAAACCGGACAATCTTGCCGCCTTGACTACACTCTGCGAACGGTTGAGTGGCCAGAAGGTCCGGTTGCGCATTGTTGAATTAGCGGAAACGGACCCGCCTGGAAAAACGATGGCGCAGCTCAGGGCCGCTAAAGAGCAGGGACAACGGCTGGTCATGCTTGAGCAGGCTCGGACTCATCCTGTGGTGAAAGAGGCCCTGGAGATCTTCGGAGTTGAACTTGCAGATGTCCGACAGGTGTTGAATCAGAAGGAGGCGGGGCAATGAAAAATCCGTTGGGCAACATGGCGGGCTTGCTCAAACAGGCGCAGGCCATGCAGGCTCAGATGGCGAAGGCACAAGAACAAGCCGCATCCAAGACCGTGACCGGGACGGCCGGGGGAGGGAGTGTGACCGTCACGGCGAATGGCGCGATGGAACTCGTCAAGATCGTTATTGATCCGGAAGTCATTAAAAGTGGAGAGGCCGACATGGTACAGGACCTCATGTTGGCCGCGACGAATGACGCACTACGGAAGGCACGCGAAATGATGGCCAACGAAATGAAGTCTCTGACCGGCGGGCTCAACATCCCAGGACTCTTCTAGCAGGTTGGCTTCTCATGGCGGTTGATCAACAGGGATTGCTGGCTCGCTTAGTTCGAGAGTTGGTCCGTTTGCCGGGCATCGGACAGAAGACAGCGCAGCGGTTAGCGTTCCATGTGCTAAAGGTTGATCGCGAGGACGCGCTGCGCTTGGCTGATGCGATTCGTGCCGTGAAAGACGGTCTCACGTTCTGCCGGCAGTGTCGAAATATTGCGGAAGGAGAGTTGTGCGAGCTCTGCCTAGATCCGAAGCGAGACCGTACCAGAATCATGGTGGTGGAAGAACCCAGCACTCTCTATGCCATCGAGCGCGCCGGCGGTTATCGTGGCCTCTATCATGTCTTATTGGGTGCCCTCTCACCGTTGGACGGGGTTGGACCGTCCGATATTCGTGCGGAAGAGCTCATCGATCGTGTGAAGCTCGGGGGGATCGAAGAAGTCATCGTCGCGACCAACCCTACGATCGAGGGTGAAGCCACGGCTATTTATTTGACGAACCAGTTGAAACCCTTTGGGACGCGAGTTTCCCGAATTGCCTATGGGATTCCGGTCGGTATGGATATCGAATATGCCGACGAAGTGACATTGCTCAAGTCGATCGAAGGCCGTCGCGATCTTTGACGGACCCGTCCGATTGTTGTTCTGACAAGTCCCATTGACCCTCTCTCCAAGCCCCTGCTATAGTCCAACGCTATTGAGTTTGGTGCCAGCTTCAGCAGGTTTTGGTAATGAAAGCACGGACCGCTTCCAAACGAACCGTTTCTTCGAAATCTCTCGCCGGCACTGTCACAACCAAACGGAAACAACCCTCTTCAGCGGCGCGTGGGAAGTATACCGGGATCCGTCGAGATCTTGAGCGCCAGCGCGCCGCGATTCTGGCGGAGGTTGGTGAGGGACTTACCACTCGGAAGAGCCAGGAAACGTTCGCAGATGTCAGCGATCAAGCGACAGCGGAAGCGGATCAGAATTTCTCTATGCGGATCAAGGAGCGCGAGCAGAAACTGCTCAAGAAAATCGACGAAGCGCTTGATCGTATGGACAAGCAGACGTACGGGATCTGTGAACGATGCGAAGACGACATTCCTTACGAACGGCTCAAGGCCAGACCGGTCACTACGCTCTGTATCGCCTGTAAGACACTCCAAGAGCAGGAAGAGAAAGTCCGCCGGTAGGTGCTATCTCGGAATTGGTAGACTCCCCTGTTACGATCTGCGTACGTTCTTTCAGACAATTAGAAAACCACGGTTGTACGGCGCCTGTTTAGGGCTTTTTCAGGGCCTTCACCCGTTGTTGCACGAGCGCGATCCGGTCGGCTTCCTCGGGGATACCTTCGACGAGTGCGAGATAGGTTTCGTACTCCGAGATCGCGCGTTTGGAGTCAGTCGGTTCATAAGCTTCCGCGAGGTTATAGCGGGCAATGGCGTAGTTCGGACGAAGGGTGACGGCTTTTTCGAATGACGCCAGCGCGTTCGCCTTGTCTCCCAACTTGACGTACACGGTCCCAAGATTGTTCAAGACCTCCGGGGTGTTGGGCCTGATTGCCAGGGACTGCAGCATCTCCGCCTTGGCCTTTTCGTACTGACCTTTCCCTTCCCAGGCAAGTCCGAGCTTGTGGTGTGCCTCGGCCAGCCACACTTTGTTGGTAAATCCGCTTGCGATCGATTTTTGATAGGCATCCGCGGCGATGTCGTAGTTTTGAATGCCGCAGTACGACAGCTGTGCCGTCTGACCGCGGGCAAATTGTTGGAGCGACGGGAATGCTTCCTTATCCTCGGCCCCTTGGCTCTCAAGCTTCTGGCTAGGCTTGGTGCCAGTCGGGTTCCGCAGCCGTTCAAGAAATTCACGCCGGTAAGGAGAGAAGAGGCGCGCGTAGGGATCGATCGTGATAGAAGCTTGGAGTAGCGTCGGATGTTCCACTGCGGCGAGTACCAAATACTGGGTGGTTGTTTTCTCGTCCCCCGTTTCATAGAGCGTACTGGAGTTCATGCTGTCCTTTGATGAGAGATTCGCCACATTGACGTAAAACTCCAGCACGGGCTTTAACTTGGCCAGCGTATCGCGGAGCACGGGATAGGGAGAAAGATCCAGGCCGGACGGGAATGAGAAAAGGGCGCCGACCAAGAACCCGTCTTCATCGAAGAAATATGACTCGTCGGCATGTGACGGACTCCGGTCGGACGGGAGGATCAATTCTTGTCCAGTCCCCCACGTCCTTTGTTTGAGCGACGCCATGGGGTGGTTTTTATTAAATTCGGCTCTTTGACTGCAGACTGCGGCCGACTTCAACAGGATTAAATCGCTCTCGGACGGTGGCAGTGGAGGCCGCGGAACAGGGGTTTCACAACCTGGGAGCAGAAGGAATAGTCCTACCCAAAAAATTAGCGCGAAATGATGCAGAAAAGGCAGACGTGGTTCCACAAGTTGGCTACTCAAGTTCACCAAGGGGAGGATACACGAGATGAGAACTGGTTTGCCAAGAGGAGAAATGAAAACGCCCACTCAAGGTCTGAGTGGGCGTTGTGTCAGATGCACCAGAGGAAACTAAGGTTATTGGCGCTGGCTGTCCAGCACCGCGTCCTCACTGGTATAGCCGAAGAGATAGGGCATCGAGCTGGTGAGCTTGTATAGTGGCCGATTAAAGCCGTAATCCAATGCCATCCCAACAGGGTGTAAGATGAATCCGGTCCAGCGCCAGGGGTTATCGTTGATTGGTGACCCAGCGACCGGGTTGGTATACACCAACGCGGTGCTGTCCATGACGCTGTAGATACTGGCTGGCGCCCGATAATCTCCATCTCCGAGGTCTGCCGTGGTCGGTTCTTGGCGATTGCTCGCACAGCCGGTAACAATGAGCAGGAGAAGCATACCCACGGCAAGAGCTGTTGTCCGCATGGCTAACCTCACTTTGTCTACGTCAGTTCGACCTATCTGATTGATACTGATTTGACAAAGTGAAGTGTAGCCGACGTTCCGAATTCTGTCCAGAAAACAGGCGGTTTCAACCAACCCTTTAAAAAACTCGAATCTTTGCGCGTTTAGGAGAAGAATGCGGGGTAACCCTGCCGAAATGGTGGGCGATACTGGTATCGAACCAGTGGCCTCTTCCGTGTGAAGGTAAGCCTCGAGTTTTTCGCAAATGCTTGCTGTTGCGAAGGTTTCCCCGTTTCTCTTCATGTTTTCAAGATGTTCGAGCGTTCCTTTGCTTCTATCGCTTTCGGTCCCTTCCATAGATTTTCGATCAGTTCTGGCACAAAATTGACCACAGAGGAAGTACGTAGTCTGAGTAAATCTTTGTGCATTCCTTCCTCACGCGAGGCATTCGGTTATGGTTTCTTTCTGAGTCATCAAATTTAGGTAAACACGTCGTCATCTGAACAAGAGCAACCTTTGAAAATGGCTTTGATTATTTACAATTGACCCGGGCCAA
>Ga0187821_10000515_pt1 | contig 10198 bp, 3 predicted proteins | sample NC_wetland_sal_i_20_FD_132442 | JGI IMG/M metagenome (GOLD analysis project Ga0187821, IMG submission 132442) | Wetland sediment microbial communities from Neuse River Estuary, North Carolina, USA - SourceSoil_1 | ecosystem: Environmental > Aquatic > Freshwater > Wetlands > Sediment | place...
CCTCGGTTAGGCGCGCGAGTAGATCCGACAGACGCTCATCTTTCCAGAACTTTTCGCGAGCGGAGATGTCGTACTCGAAATCGTCGCTGAAAAAAGCGCGAGCCCAATGGGAAAAATCCGGCAAAAGGCGTGTTCGCGGACGCAGCAAGTCGACAGTGCGTGCGAACCACTCTCTTTGAGATGCCGCCCATTCAGGACGCCAGAGACCCGCGCGCTCCAACTCGGCTTGGACGGCCGGAAGGAGTTCATCGATCGAAAGCTTCTGCAGATATTGCTGATTGAACCATTCGAGCTTGGGACGGTCGAATACCGCATTAGTCCGGCTCACGCCACCGAGCGAAAAGCGCTGAATCAGGTCGGCAGTGCGAAACATTTCAGTGTCATCGCCACTCGACCAGCCCAGCAAGGCGAGAAAATTGCGGAAGGCTTCGGGCAGAAAGCCTTCGTCGCGATAGGAGCTCACGCTGGTAGCGCCATGGCGCTTGGAGAGGCGAGTGCGGTCGGGCCCAAGAATAAGGGGAACATGCGCGAAAATGGGGGGCGCAGTGCCCAGAGCGCGATAGAGCAAAATTTGCTTAGGTGTATTGGAAATATGGTCGGCGCCGCGAATCACGTGCGTGATGCGCATGTCAATGTCATCGACTACCGCGCCGAGCTGGTACGTGGGTAATGGGGTCGCGCCGGTGCCGGTTCGAGCGGAGCGAAGCAGTACGAAATCTTCGATTTCGTCATTTTGGACTTCGCGCGGGCCGAACACGGCATCCTCGAAACCGGTGGTCCCACCTAGAGGCACGCGAAAGCGCACCGCTGGATTTTGGTCTGTGCTAAATGGCTTGCCATCACGGCAGCTGCAACGAACGATGCGCCGGATTTCGGTGTTGGCTCCGGCGGCATCAGCCGCAGCATCGCCGCCCGCATATCTTTCAGGAGGGCAATAACACAAATACGCCGCGCCGGCTGCGAGCAGTTTTTCCGCTGCGGCGGCATAGCCGGGCAGGCGCTGGGACTGATAGAGCGGGCCCTCATCCCAATCGAGACCGAGCCATCGCAGGCCATCCAGAATACCCTCGACCAACTCGGGGCGATTTCGCTCGACATCGGTGTCTTCGACGCGGAGGATGAATGTGCCGCCCTGATTTCTCGCAAAGAGCCAGTTGAAGAGGGCAGTGCGCGCGCCGCCAACGTGCAGATAACCGGTGGGCGAGGGGGCAAACCGCACGCGGACGTCTTTACCAGGCAAATCTCGAACGGTGCTTTTAGGAGCTTCCGAATCGGTAGGCATCGAGTCGTTTCAATCTCAACAAAAAACTGATGATAGCCGATGGCAGCGCGAAAGGCGAGCCAACCGAGCGGCACCAGGCAATGTTCCAAACTTGGTACTGGCGTACCGTTGCTCGGTCAGAGAGCGTGGTCTATAGTTCAACATTGGGTCTTGGTGCGAACGTTTGCCCATTCTTCAACGACTCGAGCCGCTGGGGAGAGGGAACCCGCGCGCCGCGACGGCTTTGCATAATCCTTTAAAAATCCGCTTACAGTGCAGGTTTGAGGAAAGTGCCCAGTGATACACAGCGCTTTCATGCATCTCGGCATTCTTGCGTTTAGTGTCCTGGCAGTCCACGCGCTTATAGCGGGCTTTTTCACATACCTCCAGAAGATCAAGCCTCAACGCTACCTTCAGGTGTGGACGATCGGCTGGTATCTGATCGTGCTACATAACGTCATCATCGGACCTACAACAGGATCGGAAACGGGGCAAGCCGGGCCGCCAACCTGGCAGGTGTTCGGTGGCAGGTTCCTAATAGCGGCCAGCGGAGTTGTGTTCTTCTGCGCGGCCCGCCTTTACATAAATTCTCGGGCCTGGACTCCATCTGCTTTGCTGATGGGTTCGTGGTTGGCATTGTACGTTCTTTGCCTGAAGTTTGCGCAGCTTGGGTTCGTTCAGCAGATCGGCATGGCCGGCGTGTACCTCGCGGTGGCCTACGTTTTCTGGCAAGCAGCACGTCGTCAGGAGAGTCACGGTGATTGGGCGTTGGCGGCGGCGTTCGCGGGCTGGGCCATCATACCCTTGCTAAGGCTGGCGTTTGGGCCGATGGGCACGTTGCCCACCGGACCGGATTTCATGGTGATTGCCAGTTTCCCATCGCTGTTGGCTGCCGTGGTTATGGTCATGGTGCTGTATGAGGACCAGAGGCGGCGGGTCCAACTCAACATTCTCGCGCTTTCGAGTTTGAATCTCACAACATCAAGTTTCATGGGTAGCGAGTTACAAAAGTCGCTGGTGGAGGCGCTCGAGCGAATACTGAGCGTCGTGAGCTTGCCTTCCGGACTCTTGAGCTTGCGCCGGCACGGAGCGCACGAACCGACCTTTACGGCTTCGGTAGGCATCGACGCGGCACTTTATCGCGCCATAGGGGAAGACGGTCTGGACAGCGAATTCGTGCAATTGATTTCGCGGCTCGGAGGGCTGGTGGTCTTCCGCGAACTTGAGCACGATAACTCCTGGCGGGCGCTCGAGCATGAGGCCGCATTCGTGCGTTTTCGGCAGTTAGCAATGACCCATGGCATGCGAACCGTCATCGCCATTAGCCTCCAAGCCAAGGAGGAGCCATTCGGTTTACTGCTGCTGAGCAGCACGGAGAATCGCCGGTTCACACAGGCGGAGCTGCGGCTGCTGTTGACTTTGGGTCACCAGATCGGCATGGCTGTGGAGAATAGCTATTTGATTCAGCAGACGACGAGGCGTTCGGAGGAGTTGCACCTGCTGAATGAGATCGGGCGTGCACTGAGCTCTACGCTCGACGTGGATGAGCTTTTCAATAAAATTTTCGCGGCGTTGAAGCGCATGTTCGATGTAAGCAACTTCTACGTGGCGATGTACGACGCGGAAGAAAATCAGATTCGTTTCGAGCTGGAAATTACGGAAGGCATCCGCTTGCCGAAGCGGAACCGTCCTTTTGGCGATCACCTCACCGAATACATCCTGCGCACCCGGCAGCCATTATTAATCAGACAAAACCTGAGCGAAGAAGCTACCAAGCTGGGGTTGCGGCCGGTTCAGGAGACGGGTTCATTCTGCGGCGTGCCGCTGGTTGCCTACGACAAAGCAATCGGCGTAATGGCGTTGAGGGGGTTGCAAGAGAACCTTTACGATGAAGGCCATCTGGAAATGATGCGCGTATTAGCTAGCGAGGCCAGCATCGCCATCGAAAACGCGCGCTTGTTCCGGGAAGAGCAAACCAAATCGCGTCATCTGGCGCTGCTGAACAATATTTCACGACACGCCATCACGACGCTCAATCCCGAGGAGATGCTATCGAGAGTGGCCGAGCAACTGGAACGCGGCCTGGCTTTTGACCACGTTGGCATTGGCTTGCTCGACTATTCGGCTAAGGAAGTGATTATTCAGGCGGAGGCGGGCCGCCGACGTGGCGCTCTGGGGCGGCGCTTGCCTTTGGGCGAAAGCATCGTGGGTAAAGTGGCTCGCAGCGGACAAATGTGCGTAGCGCGCAATCTGACCGGCGCAGAAATGCATGGAACTGTTCTACAGGGTTCCGCATCAGTTTTGGCTCTGCCTGTTTTTTATGCCGACCAACTGCATGGCGTGCTTTATGTGGAAACCGCCCAGCCAACAGACTTTTCCGAAGAAGATGTCCGGCTGTTGCATACGCTTGCCGATCTGATTTCTGTGGCGCTGCACAACGCTTTGACCTTGCAAAAAGCGCAGGAGCAGGCCATTACCGATGGTTTGACGGGCGTCAAAACGCATCGTTATCTAATGGAGGCGCTCTCGGCCGAATGGAAACGTGCGACGCGGGCAAGCCGGCACTTTTCGCTGGTTCTGATCGATTTGGACCGCTTCAAATTCGTGAATGATTTCTACGGCCATCTCGAGGGCGATTTGGTGCTGCACCGCGTGGGCCAGGTTTTGGAGCAGAATTGCCGTAGCTCCGACGTAGTGGCTCGCTACGGCGGAGACGAATTTGTTATTCTCATGCCCGAGACGAGCGCTTCGCAGGCGGTGCAGATTGCCGAAAAGCTGAGGCCGGCAATTTGTGAGGATCCTCTTCTCCGGGAGAAGACCATCACCGCGAGTTTTGGCATTGCCAGCTTTCCCTTACATGGCTCGACGCCCCAGGAGTTGATCCAGGTGGCAGACGCTTCCATGTATATCTCGAAGCATGAAGGCGGAAATATCGTGTCTACCGCTGACCATTGTGATGCGGCGGAAAGCAAGAAATGGAAGCGCGATGTCCTGGAAGCTTACCTTGGGGTCACGCTCAAACGCCTTTTTGCTACCGGCCCTGAAGCATTCACGGAGATTCGCGAGCGCCTGAATCAATTTGCCGCATCGCTCGGCCCTGCCGAAACGGAACCACAGAGTTCAAACGGCGGGCGTTCCGAGCCGGAAACGCTCTTCGGAGATTTGCCCCCTGCCCTTATCGATACGGTGACCTCGCTGGCCCTGGCCATTGATTCCAAGGATCACTACACACAAGGGCATTCGCAGAAAGTGGCCTCATATGCGGCGCTCATAGCAGACGCTATGGGATTGACTGGGGAAGAGATCGGCGAAATTCGGCTGGGGGCGCTGCTTCACGATATCGGCAAAGTGGGCATTCCCGAAGAAATTCTTGGCAAGCGCGGTCCTTTGAATCCGGAAGAGTGGGAAAAGATGAAGGAGCATGTACTCTACGGCGATCGCATGCTCGAACCGCTGCAGACAATCTCGCGCATTCGAGAGATGGTCTGCCATCATCACGAGATGTTCGACGGTTCGGGATATCCGCACGGCCTTGTGGGCGACCAGATACCCATAGGCTCACGCATCATCGCTATCGCTGACGCATACGACACCATAACCTCCGATCGAATTTATAAGAAGGCGCGAACTCCAGCGGCAGCTTTTGAGGAATTAGAACGTTGCGCCGGGTCGCAATTTGATCCAGAACTCGTTCGTTTATTCATCGAGGCTGTTCAGCACTTGCCGCAACGGACTCTGGAACGCAGCGATATTCCCGCCGAACGAAGCGCTACTTAGTTTCAAACCCGACGCGAGCCGCACACAGCTTGCTTGTCACCTTCTTAACGATTGCGTAGAATCGCGCTTCTTTAGAAACTGAAAAAACAGTTGAGGGTTTAATTCCGGAAGGACAGGTGATGGGAAAACGCCTTGCCGCAAAGATTACTGGAGTCGCTGGATATGTGCCGCCAAAGCTGCTCACGAATGCAGATTTGGAACGCATGGTGGACACGAGCGACGAGTGGATTCAGCAGCGCGTAGGCGTACGCGAGCGGCATATCGTCGACAATGGCATGGCCACATCACACCTGGCCACCGCAGCGGCTCAAGAACTTCTGGCAAAAACCGGCACGAAGCCCGAACAGATCGATTTAATTGTGATTGCCACGGTGACGCCGGACATGTTCTTTCCGGCCACTGCGTGTTTGGTTCAGACGCGAATAGGAGCGACGCGGGCATGGGGGTTTGATCTTTCGGGGGCTTGTTCGGGATTCGTCTACGCGTTGACCGTTGGCGCGCAATTTGTGGGAGCGGGCACTCACAAGAAAGCGCTGATCATCGGCAGCGATGTGATGAGTTCAATCATCGATTATCAAGACCGCAATACGTGTGTTCTGTTTGGCGATGGCGCCGGCGCGGTGCTGCTGGAACCTTCCGAGTCCGAGACGGAGGGCATTATCGATTTTCGTCACGACATTGATGGTTCAGGCGGCGAATATCTTTATATGCCCGGGGGTGGTTCGCGGCATCCGGCGTCCCGTGAGACATTGGATCGAAAGATGCATTACGTGCATCAGGACGGAAAGCAAGTTTTTAAGTATGCCATACGTCGAATGTCCGAGATCGCGTGTGAACTTCTCGAGCGCAATGGGTATACGCATAAAGATGTGGCGCTGGTGGTGCCCCATCAGGCAAACCTGCGAATTATTCGCGGCATGCAGGAGCGGCTTGGCCTGGACGACTCCAAGGTGATGGTCAATATCGATCGATTCGCGAACACCACAGGAGGCACTATTCCTTTGGGGCTTCGCGACGCGGTAAGTCAAGGCCGGTTAAAGAAGGGCGATCTCGTACTATTGGTCGCAGTCGGAGCAGGCTACACGAGCGGCGGCATTTTGATGCGCTGGGCTTATTAATTGCGGTTCTGGACTATTTTCGCTGGGCGGCCGCTACGTTCCCGCAATTTATGATTCCAATCTTCTACGTTCGCCGATAACTAATCCACTATTTTGACTTACCGGGTGCGGCCTTAGGGGCGGATGGCGGAGCGGCGCTCTGCTGACACAAGTATTGGCGAATCTCAATGCGCCAAGCCGGGCCCGAAAAGTTGGGGACGAAACGCTGTTTCCAGGCGTAACCGGTATCGCGAACCAAATAGCGAGTAATACGGTCTCCGCATTGTGCACTCAGCTTTTCGCCTACATCGTTCATCGCGGCTAATTCGTCAGGAGGCGAAGAACCGCGAATCCAGAGCACAGTGGCCGGGGTGGGATGCCCTGCGGCTTCCCACTGTTCGGGATCCCAGACCGACGGATATTGAACCTGCCGGGGCAGAGCGCCCGTGAAATGCCACCGGGAATTGGATTGCGATGGCTTGAGAGTGTAGGTCAGATAGAAAAAGAAGGCATTGTCGTTGCTGATCACGCCGGAGCCACTGCGAAGGGTGTCCGCAGCATCCTGGGCAACGGTGCTCCAAGGCTCCAAGAATCGTTGATCGGCATAGTATCGCCGATTCAGTGCTCCGTACCAGCCCATTGCCGCTACTGTAGCCAGCGCCAGCGCCATGGGGATACGCCATTGCCATTTCTCGGTCGTGCCCAGCGCAATGCCGATCGGCAATAACAACCAAGGGCCAACCAGCAAAAGCCACTTCGCTTGCAAGATTCCGGTCAGAGCCATCAAAGCAAACAACGATAGGGAAAAGATCAGGAAGCGCCGAGCTTCACCCCGGATGACGGCGAACACAAGGACTAAGAGAGCAGCCACACCAATCACGGCGGGAATGCTGAAGCGCCAGAACCACGGCGCCATCGAGTGGCTCACGAATAAGACATAAAAGTTGTATGCAGCGTTCAGAAATAGAAGCCGAAGGGAATAAGGCAAAACGAGGTGGGAGTCGAGTTCACGAATGAACACCGGCCATCTTGGCGCGAAGCCTATCGCCAGCACGGCAGTGGTAACTAGGATTGTTTTGATCTTTCCTTTTTTCTCGAGCCGCTCGGTTTCAGGAGCATTGGTTGCGGGGAGTCGCCAGGAATAATCGATTGCCAGCAGGATAAGCAACGCCCAAGCCAAGTCGCTCGTGTAGAGCAGTGCTAAAGATAAAACACAAAAAATGATCCAATCGGATTCAGGACGAGGGCGGTTGGAGCGAGTGGCACGAAAGTATTGCCATGTGAGCGCAGCAATCAGCAGAAATGCAAAAGTAGACGGTCCGGCCAGGCGCCCAGCCTGAAATCCAAACGGCCAAAGCGCACCTAACCACACCAGTGCGTTGCCGCTCTCTTCTCCACTCAATTGGCGCGCCACACGGGAGAGGAGCCATAAGCCGAGCACAAAAAAAACAATTGCCGGCGCGCGCAACCAATCGAAAGCACCGCCCGTAATCTGTAACCACACGTGCATCAGCAGGTCGTATACCGGGGGATGGGCGTTGCCGACGGTGGATCGTGCGGCGCCTAAAATGGTGGTTACATTTTGAGCTGCTGCGCTGATTGAGGAGGTTTCGTCGTCGATGAGCGTAAACCAGCGGTTTGTGTAGAAGAGCGCCGAGCCCAGCATAAATAGGGGGGCGGCGTCGCGAAGGAGCGGGGTTATGGTGCGGCCCGGTTTTGCGGCGCGCGACTGGGGTGGACTGGGCATCTCAGTGCGGCTCCGGCCGCAGCGGAAATCCGAAGGCCGGTGTTGGCCCACGGACTTCTCCGCGGAAATGCTATCCGCGTATGGCGTTCAGGTCAAACGCGCCGCGCATACGAGAGGATGATTGGGTGGCGGTACGCTCCAAGCTTTGATCTACCAGAGCAGCTTCAGCCCAAATTGGATCTGGCGGGAGTTTGTGGACGTGCTGGTGATGGTTCCCGCGGTAGGTGAGACAACTCCGGCAGCGGCATTTGCACCCGGTGTAAACGAGATCAGGCTAGGCGTGTTGAAGTTGGTGCGATTCAGCAGATTGAAAAATTCAGCTCGAAACTGCAAGTCCAGCCGTTCGGTCAGCCGCGTGTCCTTAAGGGCCGAAAAATCCCATGTAAGAAGGCCGGGCCCAATCAGGGTGTCGCGCCCTAAGTTTCCGTAGAAGCCGCTCCCGCTGGGCGGACCAATAAACGCATTCGGATTGAACCACTGGTTGGGATTTCCAAGAATAACCGGCCCTGTAAACGCCGGATTTACGAACGGACGGACAGGATTTCTCGTGTCCCCGTTATTTGACGGGTTATAGCTGAGTTGCGGGGTGAAGGGAAAGCCGGACTGGGCCGTGACAATGCTTTCCACGTTCCATCCCCCGATCAGACGATTCGCACGCGCGCCAGCACCGTTAAGGAAATGCTTTCCTCGTCCGAAGGGCAGCGCGTAAGTTTCCGTAATCACACCAAGATTTCTGACGTCATAGGTCGCCAAGCCCCAATCCGCACGCACATCAAGAGGATTGGCCACAAGTCCGGGCGCATTTGCAGCCGCCGTAGCATTCAAAGAATCGCCGTCGTCGAGAGCTTTGGAGAAGGTATAAGCGCCGCGAAGCGAAAGGCCTCCGCGGAGGCGGTAATTAAGATCAGCTTGCACGCTGTTGTAGGAACTGTTGCCTTCGGAAAACCACGTCCATGTATTTGCTATGGCCGGATTTGCTTTAGGAGTGCCGGCGGGAATGAAATATGTCCCGGCTGGTATGGGTGCTCCCGCCATAGGCCCGAAACCCGCCGGAAAAGTTGCGGGGCAGGGCGACGCCGGACAAATTACTGGGATCGGCTCGTTAGCATCAACGCCAATCAATTCGTGGTAGCCGTGACTCCCGACATAGCCAACGCTAATAGACGCGTTATTCGAAAATTCGCGCTCCAGCTTCAGCGAATACTCCACCACACTTGGCGTATACATGTCCGGCTGAACGCCTCCGGGCACGAGCAACGCATTCGCGGCCGGCGCAGCACCGGGCTGAATTGGAAGGCGCAAATTTGCGATCGGGCCCGCGGGTATCGTATAGGCTGGATTAAACGGCGCGTTTTGATCGGCGCGGTAGCCCAGCGCATCTTGCAAATCGTTATACATTCCGAATCCCGCGCGAAACACCGTGCCCTTTCCCAAGGGGCTCCACGCGATGGCCACGCGGGGTTCGTGCAGGAACTTGGCGCGGTTGATGGTGAAGAGGGAACTCCCCACCTGAGGTTGAGTCACAATTACGCCGTTGTTGAAAACGTAGTTAGAGGCGCGTCCATGCGCTTCGTTCCACCCGCTGGTGGATTCCGCGCGGAAGCCCACGGAGAGGACAAGCTTGGGGCTGAAATGAATGGCATCTTCGACGTACCACGCACCGAAAAAGGAACGCCAACTGAGCGGCGTGGGCGTTGCGTCGTATAGCAAGCTCCCTGTGCCGTTCAGAAAGTTCTGCACGCTGGTGAAAGTCATCTGTCCGAACTGGCTCAGTGCGAGTTCCTCGTTTGATTGGAAAGGTTGGACCCATACACCCAGCTCGAATTGATGTTTGCCTCTCGTCCAGGAGACCTGATCGGAAAAGGTGAAAAGATTGCGTGCGACGCGCAAATTACTGCCGTTATTGCTGCCTGCTAATCCGATCTGCGCCTGCGGATTTGAAGCGGCACTGCCGCCCACGACAACGGCGCCGACCGGATTGCCGGCGATAAAGCCGGGCACGCCGGCGGCAGGTGTTCCCGGTGTTGGCTCACCCGTATAGAAATATCCGGCGCGAGAAAACCCAAAGCGGGCGGTGTTCAGTAAACGGCCCGAGAAGACGTGTGTTTCCTGTAGACTTAACACCTGCTCGCGCAAGCTTTCCGTATCCGTGCTGAACGGGTCGAGCGGAGTCGCAGTGACGCTGGCACTATCGTCGATCGTAAATACGGCGTCGGCCGAGTCCTTTTCTGAAAAGATCTGGTCGAGCCGGGCAGTTCCGAAATCCTCCCGAATTGTCTGCAATGGGCTGCTGAATACTTGCGCGATGCCATTGAA
>Ga0187821_10000516_pt1 | contig 10192 bp, 8 predicted proteins | sample NC_wetland_sal_i_20_FD_132442 | JGI IMG/M metagenome (GOLD analysis project Ga0187821, IMG submission 132442) | Wetland sediment microbial communities from Neuse River Estuary, North Carolina, USA - SourceSoil_1 | ecosystem: Environmental > Aquatic > Freshwater > Wetlands > Sediment | place...
ACTCCACGAGCTATGGCCAATTCCCGGGCGCGCTCGCGAGCCTTGGTCCGATGGCCTCTGGCGGTACCGCCAGTTCCACCTCGGCAGACTTGGTTGATTCTGTGCTCGCCGGTGGCAGCAAGAGCGGCTACGTCTTTACGTTCACGGCCGGCACGAGCAACCAGTCTTACAGCATCACGGCCAAACCCATCACCGCGGCAACGACTGGACAGAACATGTACTACACCGATCAGTCCGGCGTCATCCGCGTAGATACCTCTGGGTCTGGCGCAACCAACACCAGCACCCCAATTGGATGAAGTTCGTCCGACGCTAATGATACCGAGAAGGGGAGGCGCAGAGCCTCCCCTTCTTGCTTTTCAGCCGACGAGTCTGCCTAGAACTAACTCCACCAGATCAAAGCGGTAAAGGCCACGAAAGGCTCGCGCGAAGCAACCGGTCATGCAAACGAATGGATGAGCAAAGGACATTGCCGACTTCGGGCGACACTGAGCCAATTCCTATCTGGAAGCAGTCCGCTTTCGCTTACCTGCTGCTTTTTGCCCTCGCCACTTTGCCTTATGCCAACACTCTTCTGAACGATTTTGTCTACGATGACGATCTGCAGATCTTAGAAAATCCGGCGATTCAAAACTTCCACCGTTTTGGGCAGATACTGACCGACGTTTGGCGGTTTGCCGGGACGGACGGAGCACGTGCCAAATATTTCCGGCCTGTGATGACTCTCGCGTACCTCGGGCTCCATAAGATTTACGGCAATCTGCCGCTCGGCTTTCACATCGTCAATATAGCTCTCGCCGGGTGTGTGGCTTGTCTTGTTTATGCCGCAACGCTGCAATGGACTTTGAGCAAGCCCGTGGCGTGGATAGCGGCGGCTATTTTCGCTTTGCACCCAGTGCACTCCGAAATAGTCGCGTGGGTGGCCGGCATGGGCGATCTCGAGGCGACACTCTTCCTTTTGATCGCCTTCTTGATGTTTGTTGATGTTCCGCGCGGCAGCCCCCCTTCGTTGGGGAGGAGTTTCTGCATGGGCGCGGCATTCAGCATGGCCATTCTTTCCAAAGAGACGGCTGCGCCCTTTCCTGTACTCGCTCTTCTTTTTGAGCATTTTTTCCGGGCGCGAGGAGATAAAACCCCTTTCACCACCAAGCTCCAGCGGTACGCGCCATTCTGGATCGTACTCAGCGCGTATCTCGGGGTCCGATGGGGCCTTCTCGGCGGCATGCACGCGAGCGCCACACCCGCGCCTTTGCCGACATCTACCGTGGTGCTGACGGGCTTTGCTTTGCTTGCCAAATATATAGGCAAACTATTTTGGCCCGCTCACTTGCTCGCCTATTACGTATTTTTGCCCCGAACAGGGCTGCTCGATCCCCTTGTTCTTGCCGGCATCTTGGCCTGCGTCGTGATTGCGTGCCTGGTGGTAATGCTCAGAAGGCGTCAGCCGGTCGCCGGGTTCGGGCTGCTATGGTTCTTGCTTTTTCTGGCACCGACGCTGAACATCCGATGGCTGGCCTCAGCAGCTTTTGCGGAACGATATCTCTTCCTCCCATCTGTGGGATTTGTCTGGTGCCTCGCTGCCGCAGCGACGCACTTGTGGCAGCGCGCACAGACTCGAAATCGAGGCCCAGAACTTACATGCCGGCGTGCGCGGATTGCACGCAGCTATGCGTTAGTCTGCATCACGACGGTACTCGGGTGCGTTTGCATCATGCGAATATGGATTCGAAACCGCGACTGGCATGACAATGAAACTTTTTACGAGACGATTCTCCGCGACGAACCTGGCGCAAGCCTGATCAGAGTGAACCTGGGTGTCCTATACGCGAATCAAGGCAAACAGGCGCAGGCCAGATCGGAATGGCTCCGCGTCGCGCGGGAGTCGCCAAAATTTTCCGATGCCTGGACATATCTCGCCATAGCGGCCATTGACGACAATGATCTCGCCTCTGCCGAAGAATATCTGCGACATGCATCAGAAAATCCTCTTACGAGCTCTTACTATTACCAGCATGCCCGTTTGCACCTAAAGCACGGACGGATCCAGGAGGCAGAAGTTGATCTGCGTCATGCGGCAGAGCTTTCTCCAATGAATAGCGCTGTTCACCTGGAGTTGGCCCGAATTGGGTTGGCTAAGGACGAGAAGAAAGAGGCAGCAGTTCAGGCCGACGCGGCCAGCGAAGGTGCCATTAACCCTGAAACCTGGTGCAGCCTGGGAGATTTGTACTTGGAACTGGGCCGCGCCAATGCGGCCGAACAGGCCTATGAATCTGCATTGGCTATGAACCCGTTTCACCCATTCGCCCACGGCGGCTTGGGGCGTATATACGAACAGCGCGGTGAACGCGAGAGGGCTCGAGCGGAATATCAGGCCGCTCTGGTGATGGACCCACGGGACTCCCGGATTCTCGAAGGATTGCGGCGAGTCACAGCGCCGAGCTTTTGACAGAAGTCGGTTTGTAGGGCCCTGAAAGATCTCACATACTGCAAGGAAGAGTTTCGCGGTTTTCCATTCCTCTTACATACGTGCAACATCCCATCACGCGTTGTTAACATCTGATGGGTGGGTGGGGTTGAGGCCGCTGAAATGTTGACCTAACGGCACTTACGGCGCAATTACTGCCATGCGCCGGGGGCAAACTGAAATCAGCGAACGTCGTTTGAGCTATGTGGAAGGAACTGCTTTTTCGGTTTCTGATCGGCGGGACTTTGGTCTCGGTCTTCGCCATTATCGGTGATCTATTCAAGCCCAAAAGTTTTGCCGGCCTATTCGGAGCGGCCCCGTCAGTCGCATTAGCGACGCTCGGACTGGCGATTGTACGGGACGGCCCGTCATACGCCGCAATTGAAGCGCGTTCGATGATTGCTGGTGCTGTAGCCTTTTTTGTTTACGCCTATTGTGTGAGTTGGCTAATGATGCGGCACAAGGTGCGGGCCTTGGTAGCGACGAGTGTGTGCATGCTCATGTGGGTCGTGGTAGCGTTTGGACTTTGGTTCATCTGGTTGGCAAGAGCATGACCAAAATTGTGGTAGACCTTTCCAGTTTGCGCCAAACCACCTGGCGAGAGTACCTGAAGCGCTTCCTTGTGGGTGGAACGATAACTGCGATCGTAGGCATCATCGCTAGGAAGTTTGGACCGGGAATCGGCGGGCTCTTCCTGGCGTTTCCCGCAATCTTCCCAGCGAGCGCCACTTTGATTGAGAAGCACGAATTAGAGAAGAAACGCCAGGCGGGAGTAAATGGCGTGTTGCGCAGCAGGGAAGTGGCAGCAGTCGATGCAGCAGGCGCGGCGATGGGATCCATCGGTTTAGTGGCTTTTGCTTTGACCCTATACAAAATGCTGCCTCTATATCCAGCGTGGCTAGGGCTGAGCGCCGCAGTATTGATCTGGATAGCTGTATCTGCCCTTCTGTGGAAAATACGAGACGTGCTCTAACCTCAGGCGAGGCTGCTCAGCCGGAGCTTGGATGTCTTTCACGCCGTTAGTTCGCCACCCGAGTAGTACTCACTGCGCACATTCAAGTACTGAGGTACCGTTGTGGCGGCTAGTCGGAATTGGTATATTCAAGTCGCAAATCAGCAGTTAGTGTACTAAGCCTAGCTTTTACAATAGCTTACGGCGATCCCAGTCCGGAAAGGCCGGCATTGAAACTCCGTACGAAACTGCTGTCTTCGCTTGTCCTGGTGATCGCGGCGCTCACCTGCGCAACGCTGCTTACCCTGCGTCACAACGCGAAGATCCAACTTGAGCGACAGGTGGAGGACGAAGCCCGAAATGTCATCCTGACCTTTCAGGTGATGCAGCAGGAGCGCCAGATCGCTCTCAGCCACAAAGCCGACCTATTGGCAACAGTGGCATCCATGCGGAATGGCGACGTGACCACCATCGACGCCGCCGGCGAGGATCCCTGGCAGTCTCCCGGTCGTGATCTTTTGGCGCTAAGCGATCAGAGCGGACGCATCCTGGCCATGCACACTACGGCTGGGGAATTTCCAATTTCCGCCGCAGAGGCAATGTTGCGCCGCTCCCGGCGGGCAGGCGAAAAGAACGGATGGTGGTACAGCGGAACACAGCTTTATCAGATCGCCATCCAGCCTTTCTACAGCGATCCTCCTTCGAACAAAGTTACCTCGGGAATGGTGGTCGCCGGCCGCGGAATTGATGCGCAGGAATTGCGCGATCTGGGAAAGATTTCGGCGGCGCAAGTAGCCGTGCGGTATGGCGAGGATATCGTAGCAAGCACGATTCCCGCCCTCAGGCAGGCGGAATTGGCGAATCAACTCCGCGACGAGGCGGCGCCGGAACAGTTGCAGATTGGCGGGGAACGATACTGGGGCAGCCTAAAAGTCTTAACCCCGGGCATTAAACCGGCTGTGAGCTTGATCGTTCTTAAATCGGATCGCGAAGCTGTGGCCTCGCTAACCCGCTTGAATCATTTACTTTTGGGACTCGGTCTGCTTGCCGTGTTTGCCGGAGGAGCGCTCGTCTTTGCGATTTGCGATCGGTTCACGCGTCCTCTCGGCAGCTTAGTCGGAGGCGTGGGCGCGCTCGAAAAGGGCGATTTCGAGTATCGGTTAAATGCTCGTGGAAACGACGAAGTAGCCCAGCTTACGCGCGCCTTTGGCCGCATGCGCTCGACCTTAAGGACGAACGAAGCGCAGCGGCAAAAGCTCGAGGACCATCTGCGTCAGTCACAGAAGATGGAAGCAATCGGAAGATTGGCCGGCGGGGTGGCGCACGATTTCAATAATCTGCTGACCGTTATCAAAGGACACACTGCTCTAATGCTCGAGCAGTTGCAGCCCGGCGAGTCGCTTTATGCCGGTAGCCAACAGATCGAGCAAGCTGCCGATCGTGCTGCCTCGCTCACGCGGCAATTGCTGGCGTTCTGCCGCATGCAAGTCTTGCAGCCGAAGATCGTTGATTTGAACGCGCTGATCTCCGATATGGCAAAGATGCTTACCCGGCTGATACGCGCGGATGTGCTGTTTAGCTTCCGGCCGGATGAGTCGCTCGGTAAAGTGAAAGCCGATCCCGGACAGCTCGAACAAGTGATCTTGAACTTTACAGTGAACGCCGTCGATGCAATGCCTAACGGCGGCACGCTAACCATCGAGACGCGCAATGTGATTGTGGACGAGAACGTGGCAAGGAATCGCCCCGTCGTGCCGCTCGGTTCTTACGTGATGCTGGCCGTCACGGACACAGGCTGCGGCATGGATAACCAGACGAAGGCGCGCATTTTTGAGCCTTTCTTCACCACAAAGGAATTGGGTAAAGGCACCGGCTTGGGGCTGGCGACGGTCTACGGCGTCATCAAGCAAAGTGGCGGCTGGATTTGGGTTGAGTCTGAGCGCGGGAAGGGAACTCGGTTCGAGGTTTACCTGCCACGCGCAGCCGGAGCCGAGGAGACGCTGGCCTCACCGACAAAGATAGCGATCGCTCCTAGCCGAGGCGAAACCGTCCTTATTGCTGAAGACGAAGATGCCGTAAGAGATTTGGCGTCGCGCTTTCTGAAGGCGGCGGGCTATACCGTGCTATCCGCCAAGGGCGGCAGCGAAGCACTCGAATCAGCCCAGCGCTGGGGCAAACCGATTCATTTGCTCTTAACGGATATGGTGATGGCGCATATGCGCGGAACGGATCTCGCCGCGCTGCTGAGGCGCCAATATCCGGCCATCAAGACGGTCTACATGTCCGGCTATCAGGATTATGGCTCCAGAGATGCCGATCTTGAGCCGGGAAGCTCGTTCGTACAGAAGCCGTTCTCGCGGGACAACCTGCTGGAAGTAATCGCTCAGGCACTCAAAAAAGCTTCGGTCGAAGAAGAGCAGGTGGTGTCGACGGTTCAGGCCATGGTCACTGTACCGATGAAGGTGAGGCGGCGATCATCGCGCCGCAGCCGGAGACCAATGGCCGTCTGAGGTTGTCCTGTTTCGTGAAGTTCGCGGCTAAGGAACCCCAAAAAATGATTGATCGTGGAGCAGCGAGTCAATCGCTAGTGGCAACGCCTTCGGTGCATCCGACTTAAGCAGATAACCGTGAATGCCGGTCTGTTGAATTTTGGCGATTATGGGGGCGGCGTCGTGCATTGTCAGGATCAATATTTTCGTTTGTGGGCTTTCATTCAGGATCTGCCGAGCGGCATCCAATCCATCCAGTCCGGGCATGCTGATGTCGACCAGGGCAATATCCGGCGCGAACTTTTTAGCTAATATCACCGCTTGCAGACCATCAACCGCCTCGCCGACGATGACGCAATCGGTCTTGATTTCGATAATCTCGCGCAGGTTTCTCCTGACGAGTTCGTGATCATCCGCTAACAATAACCGGCAGGACATGGCCGGAACTCTATATAGGAAAGGGCCGTGTTCCCATCCGTGGTTCGCCTTAGATTCTAAGTTTGGGTAACGGAATTCTTGTAGTTCAGAACGATGCGATTCAATTCTTCGACTGGCTGGCTGAGCTTACCAGCCCCAACCGAGTGCCTGACGAAGGAGAATGTCTGGATTCGGTTTATCGTCTTCTTTCGCGCCTGAAGGTGAGGGATTGTCGAAGAAGGTTCCGCCACCCAGCAGCCGGTCCAAAGCATCGATAAGGTCTTGGGCGGCTCGGGATTTGACTACATAGCCTTGAGCGCCGGCCTTTCGAACAGAGGGAGCCAGGCTCTTTGATTCGTGCATGGTGAAAATCAAGACCCGGGATGGCAGTTGAAGTTTGGCGATTTCCTGAGACGCCTCGAGTCCGCTCATGTGAGGCATGGTGATGTCCATAATGACGACGTCGGGATTGAGTTCTTTCGTGAGGCTTATGGCTTCCCGGCCATTGACGGCCTCGCCGCAAATCTGCCAATCAGGACGCGCCTGCAGGATCGCGCGTATTCCCTGACGCACGACTTCATGGTCATCCGCGATCAGGATCCTCGCTGACATTTATAATTCCTCCGCTCTACCAGGCCCGCCCGCTTGTCCGGGGAAGTTGCAAACAGGAAGCTCCGATACTAGGCACACTGCCAATGGGCTTTTATAGCAGCTTTGAGACAAACCGCAAGGCCTTTCCTCGCTGACTATTACTGTACGGCATACGCTGTAAATACGCCTCGGTATCCCGGCAAATGCTGGTGCGAAGAAAAACGACTTCTTAAATATCGCGCCTTGCGAGCGAGATGCATTTGCAACAGGCACGGCGAAGAGCTTGAAAATCTGCAGCGGATGTATATGATGTCTCTTCTCTTTGCGCTGTGGTGCAGGATGGGGCGCGGTCAAGGAGTGCCACAGAATCGGTGGGAGCGGCCATTCATGCGGGTACCGCGGCAAATCGTCCGGAGTGGAGGAAGATGAAGAAAAAAAGCGGAGAGCAGGGCTCGGCTGCAGTCGCGTTGACCTTGGCTACTTTCCTCGTGATTTTCACCATTGCTACCGTTTACCTCTTCCTGGCTAAAATCTGGTGGTTTCCGCCCGCGATCAGCGAGTTCGGTAAGCAGATTGACGCGCAGTTCCATCGCACCCTCGTTATCACCGGCGTCGTCTTTGTCCTCGCGCAACTGGGGCTGGCGCTAGCCATATACACAGGCAGAGACCGGGGCCAGAAGGTGAGCTTCTTCGAGGGCAATTCGACGATGGAGTTCGTCTGGACGCTGGCCACAATCATTATGTTCGTCGGCCTCGGCCTTTATGGAGAGCACGCCTGGGCCGAAGCGCATTTCCAGGGTGCGGAACCCGGAGCTTTGCAGTTGGAAGTGACCGGACAGCAATTTGCGTGGAATTTTCGCTATGCCGGACCGGACGGTAAATTTGGCGGAACGAAACCAGAATTGGTGAGCGCCTCTACCGGAAATCCATTGGGACTAGACCCTCGTGATGCGACGTCGAAAGATGACGTCGTGTCGCCTGTGGCGTACGTTCCGGTGGGCCACGAAGTGGAGCTCATTATCCGCACGCAGGACGTCACGCACAGCTTTTATGTTCGTGAGCTGCGCCTGAAACAAGACGCCGTGCCAGGGATGACCATCCATATGCATTTCAACGCCACCGTTCCCGGGGAATACGAACTCGCCTGCGCTGAACTCTGCGGATTGGGGCATTACCGCATGCGGAGCTTTGTGAATGTGGTTTCGCAGGAGGAATTCGATAAGTGGATGCGCGATCAGGAGACAGCTTTACAACAGCAGTAGATCGTGGGAATAGGAGCCGAGAGGTTCCAGGAGCGATTCGATGGTGACGCACGAGAGCGGCGGCCATCACCACCCGCCGACTGGTTTTATCCGCAAATATATTTTCAGCCTCGATCATAAGGTAATTGGCATTCAGTATTACATCCTGGCGCTTTTCTCGGTTTTTCTGGGAATGGCGCTATCGATGCTGATGCGCATCCACCTGGTGTGGCCCAACGCGAAGATGCCGTTCACGCCAGGCGGCCAGATGACCCCGGAGCAGTACCTGGCGCTGGTAACGATGCACGGATCGATCATGGTGTTTATGGTTCTGACGACCGCGCCGCAATCCGGGTTTGGCAATTACATGCTGCCCATACAGATCGGCGCCGAAGACATGGCTTTTCCGGTGCTGAACATGCTTTCGTTCTGGACCACGTTTTTGTCTCTGGTGGTCCTCACTTCGGCATTTTTTGTCACGGGCGGAGCGCCCATTTCGGGCTGGACTGCTTATCCTCCGCTAAGCGCACTCGGACAGATTACTGGTCCTGGAGAGGGGACGGGCCAGACACTATGGGTGATCGGAGTAGCGATCTTTTGTATTGCTTCGCTACTGGGAGCACTTAACTTCATCACGACGACAGTTGATCTGCGCGCGAAGGGAATGACGTTGGGACGCATGCCGCTAACCGTCTGGTCTTGGCTTATTACGGCCATACTCGGCCTGCTCGCGTTCGGCGTACTATTGGCCGCGTGCCTGCTGCTTTTGCTCGACCGTGTAGCCGGCACAAGCTTTTTCATTCCCGGCGGGCTGGTTGTGACCGACACGCCCATTGTTTCGCATACCGGCGGTTCGCCGCTGCTATGGCAGCACCTATTCTGGTTCTTCGGGCACCCCGAGGTTTATATTGCCATTCTTCCCGGAATGGGCGTGGCGTCGCATGTGCTCTCGACGTTCTCGCGCAAGCCTGTATTCGGGTACAAGGCCATGGTTGGCGCGCTCGGCGCCATCGGCTTCCTGGGCTTCTGCGTCTGGGGCCACCATATGTTTATCAGCGGCATGAGCCCCTATTCGGCATTCGCCTTTTCTCTCTTGACCATGACCATCGGCGTGCCCTCAGCCATCAAGACTTTCAATTGGCTTGGCACCGTGTGGGGCGGCAAGATTCACTTCACCACGGCGATGATGTTCGCCCTGGGGTTCGTTTCGCTATTCGTGACGGGCGGTCTATCCGGATTGTTCCTGGCGCAGCCCTCGATCGATCTTTATCTGCATGACACTTACTTCGTCGTGGCGCACTTCCACTTGATCATGGGAGTGGCTGCGATCTTCGGTATTTTTGCGGCGACCTATTTCTGGTTCCCCAAGATGTTTGGCCGCATGCTGAACGAGACCATAGGCAAGATTCACTTCTGGTTAACATTCGCCGGGGTTTACGCCATTTTCATGCCCATGCATTTCCTGGGACTTGCCGGCCATCCGCGGCGCTATGCGGATACGACTGGGGTGAATTTCCTGGCGCCGCTGCATCCGGTACATTACTTCATCACCATAGCCGCCATGATTACCATCACGGCCCAATTGATTTTTCTATTCAACTTTCTCTACAGTTTGAAGGCGGGGGAGAAAGCGACCGAAAATCCCTGGAACGCTACCACGCTGGAATGGAGCATTCCCTCGCCGCCCCCGTTCGACAATTTTGCCGGCCACGTTCCGGTGGTCTATCGCGGGCCCTATGAATTCAGCGTTCCCGGTGCGACGGAAGATTACATTCCGCAGCACGTGACACCGGAGAGAGTGGGCAAGGCACACTAGCGGAGCACGTTATGCCGGGTACCATCACGGATGAAATCGAGATCATTGACGCCGGTCGCGGCGGTGGAACGGATATTCCCGCGGGTGGCGATGACGACGGAGACGAGTCTGGCAGCGGCTCGCGCGGTACGCCGCAGCGCGCCTACTTCACGGTCATTCAGCTTGCATTGGCCGGGATCATCATGTTTTTCATGGCGCTTACCAGCTCTTTTCTGGTGCGCA
>Ga0187821_10000517_pt1 | contig 10191 bp, 9 predicted proteins | sample NC_wetland_sal_i_20_FD_132442 | JGI IMG/M metagenome (GOLD analysis project Ga0187821, IMG submission 132442) | Wetland sediment microbial communities from Neuse River Estuary, North Carolina, USA - SourceSoil_1 | ecosystem: Environmental > Aquatic > Freshwater > Wetlands > Sediment | place...
CATTTAGGAATTCTGCGGCGCACCCTCGCGATGCTTATTTGAGGCAAGGAGCTTCATGGAACTCGGCGATTCGAATGTGACCGTTCCTGCGCTTCACCGGTTGAAGCGCGACGGCCGGAAAATTGTGGCTGTGGTCGCCTGGGATTATCAGATCGCGCAGATTGCGGATCGCGCTGGCGTCGAGATCGTGTCGGTGGGTGACAGTGTCGGCGTGAATCTGTGGGGCCATTCGAATCCGCTGGAAGTCACGATGGAGGAAATGCTCATCGTGTGCAGGGCGGTGCGGCGTGGGGTGAAGCGCGCGCTGCTGAGCTGCGATTTGCCCTATGGGCCGCTGCAGGAGGGGACGGATACTGCGGTGCGGGCTTCCATCCGGCTGGTGAAGGAGGCGGGGGCGGATTTGGTCAAGCTCGACGGAGCCGCTGATTTTCCCGACTCGGTTCGCGCTGTCGTGCGTGCGGGCATCCCGGTTTTTGCGCAGTTCGGGATTACGCCGCAGACTGCTTTGCAGTTCGGCATTCCGTACAGCGCCGCTTCGAGTGCAGCCGCGCAGGTGCCGCCGCAAATGACGGCCAAGATGGTCGAGGATGCCAAACGTCTTCAGGATGCGGGAGCCTCGCTTCTCGATTTCACCAACTCCGGTCCGGTTGCAGGTGCGGCGGTGGCTTCGGCCGTATCGATCCCGGTGATTGGCGGCTTCGGGGGCGGGCCTTGGCTTGACGGGCGCATTCGCATGGCTCACGCCGCCATTGGATATGCCGCAAGCAACCTCGATTCGCCGAAGGAGAGCTACGCCAACGTCGCCAAGATTGCCTTCGAGGCACTGGGTGCCTACGTAGAAGACGTGCGCGCCGGCCGGCAGATCAAGGGCAGTGCGCCTCCTAAGACGAGCCCTTGAATGCGGTGACAAAGCGAAGACAGGAACAGCAGATCCCTCACCGCCGTTCGCGAAAAGCGCGCGCCCGGGTTCGGGATGACAGCTAGCTGCTTGGCGCACGCCTGAGTTCAGGCCGATAGGCTAAGCGTGCCACTTGCGAACAACTCCTCGATCGCGATTGGCCGATCGATGATCTTCTGCGCCACTGCGTGGCGGATGAGTTCCTCTAGCACGCGGCGGTTTGGTTCGACGCCGTAGGGGAGAGGATCGCCGGTGATTTCCATGACTCGCTGGTGCAGCTTGTCCATGGCAGTTGGCTGCTCGATTTTTGCCGCTTTGAGACGATCGAGATAGAGACGCTTGGCCTCGGCGAATGTATTGAAAAGATCTGCTGCCAGGTCCGGATGCGCCTCCAGCACTTCGTCCTTCACTACCACGAGATGATTGATCGGATAGTGGCCGCGCTGGCGCAAGGCTGTCAGACCTGCGTCTAGTGCGTTCGGGATGAGGGGCTTCACGTCTGGCGAGTTGGCCTCGACGCCGATGGCCGCTTCCAATTCACCGGACGCCAGCAACTCGCTCATTTTTTTGCCTTTTTCCATCGGCACTACGTTCGAGGGCGGCCGGTACTCCGCTACGTGCTCATCGCCGGAGAGGACCCAGGTGATCTTGCTGAGATCGACGCCGTATTCGTCTTGCAGAATGCCGCGCGCCCAGACGCCGGTGGTCACGGTGTAGCCACGGTTGACGCCGACCCGCTTGCCTTCGAGGTCCTTCGGCGTGCGAATGCCGGAATTCGTGTTGTACAGGATCGCGCCATGATGAAACGCGCGCACCAGAAAAACCGGAATCGCCGTGAAGCGCTTCCCATAGGCTTTGGCGCAGATGTACGTCGTGATGGCCAGTTCGCAGATGTCGAACTCCAGCCCGCGCACCATGCGCCGGAAGCCGTCGATCAGGACCGGGACCTCTTCGAATTCGAAATCGAACGTGCGCGGCTTCACGCTGCCGTCTCTTAGGGCTTGGTTGTTCCCTTGCGTCCGGATGACGGTCTTGAATTGGGGTCTTGTCATATTGGGTTTCGCGCTCGCCTTGGGCTAACAGCCCATGATAGCAACGACGAAAAAATCCCCGCACGCAAAAACGGCGTGTGGGGCACCTGTGAGCTTTCAAGAAAGCGGGAGCTTCGCGCCGGCAGAAATTCGCCGCTATACTCCCGTAGCTGAACTGGTCGAGCATCGGTGTACAGCGCACCGATGCTAACTTTGGCGACAAGCGCACACGCAAGAATGCCTGTGCCACTGCGCTCCAGGGGAATCTCGCGAAATGGCAACCACACACACATCTCGTCCCCAATCACCGACGGACCGGCCTTCGCCGGACAAGATCATGCGTTTTGTCACCGGGGGTTGGGCCTTGAGCATCCTCGGCTCGGCAGCCCGCCATGGGATTTTTAATTGCCTTGAGGAAGGTCCGGCTACCGTCGAGCAAGTCGCGAAGAAAACAGATATTTCGCCACGAGGGGCGCAGGCGTTGCTGGACGGACTTACGGGGCTCGGCCTGCTCGTGCTTTCGGGCGGCCGCTACCAGAACAGCGTGGACGCTTCCGCCTTTCTTGTTAAGGGCAAGCCCAGCTATCTCGGCGGCATGGCGGAAGTTTTCATGGAAGATCTCACCACGTGGCAGAAGCTGCCGGAAGCGGCGAAGACAGGACTACCTGTCGCTCCGCACACAACCGATGTGGCGGATAACCCGTTCTGGCATGTGCTGGTGCCCGCGATTGCGTCGCTCTCGGTTCCCGTCGCGCAGATGGCCGCCGAGCACCTCGATGTGGCCAAGGCTGGATCTGTCTCATGGCTCGACGTGGGCGGCGGCTCGGGTGTGTGGTCGGCGGTGTGGCTCGGCGCGAACCCGCAAGGTAAAGGCGTGCAGCTCGATTGGCCGCACGTGAATAAGATCGCGCGCGAATTTGTAGCGAACTTTGGCGTGAAGGCAGGCTTCAACACCATCGACGGCGACTTTCACTTCGCGGACTTCGGTTCTTCGCAATATGATTTCGGCATTTATAGCCACATCGCGCACCAGGAAGCGCCGGAAGACAACGTGGCGGTCTTCCGTAAATTCAGGCAAGCGCTCAAACCAAACGGAACGCTTGTCATTCAGGACTTTATTCTCTCGGATGAGCGGACCGGTCACCCGATGGCGTTGATGTTCACGGCGCAGATGCTGGTCGTCACGCAGAGTGGGTCGGCGTATCGCGAAGGCGATTACCGGGCGTGGTTGACGGAGGCGGGATTTCGCTCGGTGGAATTCGTGCAGCCGCCGGGCGCTACGACGTTGGTGCTGGCGCGGTAGATCTTAAGCATTCGTTTGACTCACTTTGGCTTGAACGTGAGGGTCGCGATATTGGTGGCGACCATGATTACGCCGAACAGAATCACGAATACGCCGAAAATTCTGCGAAGCTGTTGAGCGCTGAGTTTCTCCGTCAATTTCACGCCGAAATAGGTCGTGAGCAAAGCTGCGGGAAGGAGTTCAAATAACTGTGTCCAGTTGGTGTTCAGGGAATGGCGGTGGCCATAGAGTGCCAGCGCGCTATTGCCCGCGATGATCAGCAGTGCGGTGCCGGTCGCCGACTTAATAGGAATGTTCAGGAAGAGAACCAGCGAGGGCACCACCATAAATCCTCCGCCCACACCAAGAAAGCCCGCCAGAAATCCGACCGCCGCGCCGGCCAGCACCACCGGCCAAATTTTCGGCTTCTCGTTCGCCTTTGCCTCGCTGCGCTTGATGAGCATGGCGATTCCGGAAACGGCCATGAGCAAACCAAAAAGCAGGAGAAGGACAGTGGCGGAAACGTAGCGCGAAAAGGTCGCGCCCAAAAGATTGGTCGGCGCGCCGAAAAGAATAAACAGCAAGCCGTCTTTCCAAGCCACCGGCGCAGCTTCCTGGTGCAGAAACGCTCCGACCAAAGCCGTGCCGCCGACGAGAATCAGGGAAAAGCTGATCGCCGCGTGGGCTTCGAGGCCCATGACGTAAACCAAAATCGGCGTGGCCAGGATCGAGCCCCCGCCGCCGAGCAGCCCGAGAACCAATCCCATGAGCGCAATCAGAATGATGGTGAGCCAGAGCAAATGGTTCCTTTCCACTGAAGAAGAGGCATGGCTCTAGGGGCGCCTTGGGAGCGGCGAACCTCAAAGGAGCTACGGAGACGGCTGCCTGCTCTGACCTCAGTACACCAGCCAGCCAAAAGGAGGCCGTGCTGAACAGCATAGGCCGCGATGAGGGTAACACAACTTGGGGACTCCAGACCGCTCTGAGCAGCCGCCAGCAATCATCAGACTTGGCCAAGAGCGTTAGATTTTAGGTCCAAAGTGTGATATGCAATCCTACCGATTTACATTTTGGGGAGTCAGGAGCGATCGATGCAAAGTACCTTCGCGAGAAAAATCTGCGTGCGCGCCGGCCTGAGTCTGGGGGCGTTGGCATGCCTGATTTCGCTAACGAGTGGCAGCCCGGCGCACGCGCAAGCCGTGCCCAAATATAAGGTCGACGTCTCTTGGCCCAAGGTGCTGCCGAACAACTGGATCATGAGCGTGCCGACGGGTATTTTCGTCGATAAGCAAGATCATATTTGGGTGATCCACCGCCTTCAGAATCTTCCGGCGGACGACATCGGAGCGTCCAAGAATCCTCCCACGCAGGAGTGCTGCATTCCGGCGCCCCCGGTCCTCGTCTTTGACAAAGACGGCAACGTGATCAAGTCCTGGGGCGGCAAAGACGCTTCAAAAGATTGGCCTCGCGGCGAGCACGGAATTTTTGTGGATGGCGACAACAACGTTTGGATCGGCGGTGCGAATCTTCCGAATTTCGCGAATCCCAGGGGACTGATGCCGGATCGTCAGGTGCTGAAGTTCACCAATGATGGCAAGCAGCTTCTCGAGATCGGGCACCCTTCAGCCGATCCGATCAACAACGCGGATACGAGCATTCTCGGCGCGCCTGCCGAGATTTATGTCGACGATGCCGCCCATGAGGTGTACATCGCGGACGGCTACCTGAACCGTCGCATCGTGGTTTACGACTCGAACACCGGCGCGTTCAAGCGGGGCTGGGGTGCCTACGGCATTCCGCTCGATCAGATCGACAATGGCCCTCGCCCGAAATACGAGCCGCCTCCGGCTGCTCCGCCGAAGAGTTTTGGCGCGCTGAACTACCCGGTACGCGCAGGCGTCGTTATCGGCGTCGATGTGTCGAAGGACGGATTGGTTTACGTCAGTGACCGCGGAGGCGATCGCATCCAGATCTTCACCAAGGACGGCAAGTACGTGAAGGAGTTCATCATCCTGCCGCAGACGATCGGGCAGTATGGCTCGGTATGGTCGACGATCTTCTCTCGCGATCCCAAGCAGAAGTATATTTACGTCGCCGACGGCGAAAATAATCAGATTCACGTGCTCAACCGCGAGGATGGCAGCCTGGTCACGAACATCGGTTTCCGCACCCGAGGAATCGGCGGATTCGACGGCTTGGAACACATGGCCATGGACTCCAAGGGCAATCTCTACACCGACGAAGTGCCAAACAACACCCGCATCCAGAAGTTCGTTCCCGTGAAGTAGCGCGCGTCGCGAGCTTATGGGATCCCCAAATTCTGCGCGAAGGAGCTCTTGATGCGTGCTGGAAAGTTCGCGACATTGGCCGGAATGTTTGGCCTGTTCATTTTGCTAACGGTTCAGGCGCACTCTCAGTCCGTGCCGCAGTACAAACCGGTGGCACCATGGCCCAAGCCATTGCCGAACAATTGGATGCTTGCCAATGCTCCGGCCATGTTCGTCGACAAGCAGGACCACATTTGGATTGCCAACCGCCCACGGCAGCTATTTCCTGACGATGCAGCCGGCGCGCAGAATCCCCCGTTTGCCCCTTGTTGCGTGCCCGCACCGTCTGTCATCGAGTTCGATGCCGAGGGAAATGTGCTCAAGAGCTTCGGCGGACCGAACTACCTTCCCGATTGGCCCATTACCGAGCACGGTATTTTTATCGACGGCGGCGGGAACTTTTGGATTGGCGGAAACTACCAGCCGCCGCAAGGTCCCAACGGGTTCAACCCTCTGACTGCGCCGATTCCCAAGCCCAAGGACACATCTCTTGGCGACCGCCAGGTGCTCAAACTGGACCCAACGGGCACCAAAGTGTTGCTGGAGATCGGCCATCCTTCGGCCGCGCCGATGAATAACCAGGACACAACAATCCTGGGTGCGCCCGCCGAAGTTTTTGTCGATGACACCGCGCACGAGGTCTACATCGCGGACGGGTATTTAAATCGCCGCATCGTGGTCTACGACTCGAACACCGGCGCATTCAAGCGAGGCTGGGGCGCCTATGGAATGCCGCTGAGCGAAATCTCAAATGACAAGGCTCCGCCGCACGATACCGAACATCCGGATAAGCAATTCCACGGCACCATGAACGGCGTGGACATCTCCGAAGATGGGCTGGTCTACGTATCGGATCGGGGCGGTGACCGGGTCCAAATTTTCATGAAGGACGGCAAATTCGTGAAAGAGTTTCTGACTTCGCCGAAGACAACCGACGGCGCAGGAACCGTTTGGTCCACGATGTTCTCGCGGGACGCCAAGCAGAAGTACCTATACGTTGCCGATGGCGCCAACGGCATGATCCGCATCCTCAACCGTGAAGATGGGATGCAGGTCGGGAGCGTTGGCCATAAGGGACATCAAGCCGGGCAGTTTGATTCCGTCGAGCGCATGGGCCTGGATTCGAAGGGGAACTTGTATGTCAGCGAAGTGAACCACAACACGCGGCTGCAGAAATTCGTTCCAGTGAGGTAGTGCGCGTCAGGACTCGCGCCACGTAGAGGGCTACGCGGGAGGGATTTCAATGCGGATGAAAAAGCTCAGGAAATTGGGCGGAACGCTTTGCCTGTTGGTCGTAGCCTCGGCTGGCGTTCATGCGCAGTCAGTGCCGCAGTACAAGCCCGTGGCGCCTTGGCCGAAGCCTCTGCCGAATAACTGGATGCTGGCCAATGCGCCGGCCATGTTCGTCGACAAGCAGGACCACATCTGGATCGCGAACCGTCCGCGGCAGCTTTTTCCGGACGATGCTGCAGGCGCGCAGACTCCGCCGTTCGCCCCATGCTGTGTGCCTGCGCCTTCCATCATTGAGTTCAGTGCCGATGGCGATGTGCTGAATAGCTTCGGCGGGCCGAACTATTTGCCCGATTGGCCGATCATGGAGCATGGCCTTTTCATCGATGGCGAGGGGAACTTCTGGCTCGGCGGGAACTATCAAGGCGGAAATGGCAACGGCCTCACTGCGCCGATCCCGAAGCCCAAGGATTTGACGCTCGGTGACCGCCAGGAACTCAAGATCGACCCGACAGGCAAAAAGGTGCTGCTGGAGATCGGGCATCCTTCGGCCGCGCCGATGAACAATCAGGACACCTCGATTCTGGGGGCGCCCGCCGAAGTTTTTGTCGATGACGCGGCGCATGAAGTCTACATCGCGGATGGGTATCTGAATCGGCGCATCGTGGTCTTCGACTCGAACACCGGCGCGTTTAAGCGCGGCTGGGGCGCCTATGGAATGCCGCTAAGCGAGATCTCAAACGACAAGGCCCCGCCACACGATACCGAGCATCCGGACAAGCAATTCCACGGAACGATGAACGGTGTGGATATTTCGGTGGACGGGCTTGTTTATGTCTGCGACCGCGGCGGCGATCGCGTGCAAATCTTCACGAAGGACGGCAAGTTCGTGAAGGAGTTTCTGATTTCGCCGAAGACCACCGAAGGCTCTGGCAGCGTGTGGTCCACGATGTTCTCGCGCGATGCGAAGCAGAAGTACCTTTACGTTGCCGATGGCACCAACGGCATGATTCGCATCCTCAATCGTGAGGACGGCATGCAGGTCGGCAGCTTCGGCCACAAGGGACACCAGGCGGGGCAATTCGACTCGGTGGAGCGCATGGGCCTCGACTCGAAGGGAAACCTCTACGTGACCGAGGTTAACCACAACACGCGGCTGCAGAAGTTTGCGCCGGTGAAGTAGGGGAACTGCTGGCTGCTTGAATTCGTGACTTCCGAGCACTAGAGAAGCAAAAACCGCTAAACCCGCGTGTGGGGCACCCAGTTGAAATTAAAGTCGCGCGGCACTATGGATTCGTGCGTGGTGTTTCCAGTAACTTGGCCCAGTTCGAGAGCAGATTCAGCGACGTATCGTGTGTGCGGTCTAGCTCGAGCGGCGTGATGGAAATGTCGCCAGCGGCGACCGCTGCGTAGTCGCTTCCGGGTTCCATGTCGTCCGTGATCTGTTCCTCGTTCAGCCAATAGTATCTGCGGCCGCGCGGGTCCGTGCCTTCCTGCAAAACTGTGCGCGAGATCTTTTTTGACTGGCGCGTGAAGCGCACTCCCCCGCCGGTCCACTCCGATGGAACGTTGACGTTGAGCAGCACGCCGGGCGGTATGCCTTGCGAGAGCGCGACTTCCGCCAACCGCCGCGCGAAACGCGCCGCCGAGTCGAAGACGATGCCGGCGCCACGGTGCGCGACGGAAATCGCGATTGCCGGCACGTGGTTGATGATTGCTTCCATTGCGGCGCCGACCGTGCCCGAGTAAAAAACGTTTTCGCCCATGTTGGCGCCGCCGTTGATGCCCGAGATCACGAGGTCCGGCCGCTGCGGCGGAGGGAATAGCCGGTGTAATGCCACGATCATGGTATCGGTCGGCGTGCCTTCGACCGACCACTCGTTTTCGGCCACCTGCTCGAAGAAAATCGGCTGCCGCAGCGTCAAGGATTGCGCGGCGCCGCTGCGCTCCTGGCTCGGCGCGACGATGCTGACCCGGCCGAAGCCTTTCAAACCGTCGAGCAGGGCGCGCAGGCCGTCGGCATAAATTCCGTCATCGTTGCAGATCAAAATATGGGGCATAGGTTGCTCAGACGAATCTCCTCGTCAGGCTTTACTGATTTTTGTCTCCTTCTGAGACTTCTGCCTCAGCAACCAAACGATTCCGTATGTTGCAATCCACAATAGAAAGCCTAGGGATGCGGCACCCCTTCCGAAGTTTCGACTCAGAGGATCTGCCACCCGTTGGATCCAAGCATGGACTACGGCCAATTGAATAGCGGAGGAGAAAATCAGCGCCACCCAGAAAGCGACGTCTCGCCAAAGGGACCTCCAGCCAGCCATGATTACAACCGAACTGATCATCATTAATGCGGCAGGTTCTTCCCAGTCGGGTCTGAAGTGGTAGCGGTTCGGAAGCTCAATATACGCGAACGAGATTAGACCCATCGCTAGCAGTCCCGAAAGTACTTGGAGGAGAGAAAAGTGGCTCACCCCGAACAATTTACGCGGACGCTTCCCCCTGTGTTCAAGGCGATCCATTCGACGGACATGTCGTTGATATTCCGCCTGGTCCGACTTGGTGAGATGGCGGCGACTTAGCTCAGTGTCCAGAGCAGCAGCAGCCTCGTCGACGAGGGAGGCTCGATGCGAAGCCAGTAGCAAAAGTTCATCGTCGCTACGATGCGCGTACTCCTTGACGAAGTCGATGACCATTAAGGGCTAGAGGGCGGAATGGAATCTGGTCGGGACGCCGGGATTTGAACCCGGGGCCTCACGCACCCCAAGCGTGCGCGCTACCAGGCTGCGCCACGTCCCGATCGAGCGAAGACTCCGCTGAATGGCTGGGCTTTCGGCCCTGGAAGGCGCCAAGCGGATTCTACGGGGTTCAGGCAGCGTATCACTCGTTTTCGAGGAGCGTCAAGAATGCGCGGAGCGAGTCTCGGAGTTCGAGCAGCACGTTCCGGCCGATGGTCGGGACGGCCTCGGCACGGCGCTTTGGGGCGGCCGCAGCGGCAGCGAAGAGATCATCATTGTTCCCGGCTCGGTCTTCGGCATGGCGATTCCCTGCGGCGCCATTGTCGTTGCTATGCTGCTGATCTTCGATGAGCGGAACAGCTTCGGCCAAGTCCACGGTCGCTCCGCCCTCTTCGCGCAAGAGACGCCGCGCGCCGGCGATCGTGAAGCCCTGGTCATAGAGCAGACGCTTTATGCGCAGCACGGTCTCAACGTCCTCTCGCCGGTAGAGGCGCTGGCCTTTGGCGCTTTTCACGGGCTGGAGAGTGGGGAATTCGGTCTCCCAGTAGCGTAGGACGAAGGGCTTAGTGTCTGTCAGGCGGCTGACTTCGCCGATGCGGTAGAAGTTCTTGCCTGATGTGGAATCGGGGTAAGTTTCTCCGAACATTGCGCCTCTTATCCTATGCCGATTCCGGCGGCTGTCAATGCG
>Ga0187821_10000519_pt1 | contig 10182 bp, 11 predicted proteins | sample NC_wetland_sal_i_20_FD_132442 | JGI IMG/M metagenome (GOLD analysis project Ga0187821, IMG submission 132442) | Wetland sediment microbial communities from Neuse River Estuary, North Carolina, USA - SourceSoil_1 | ecosystem: Environmental > Aquatic > Freshwater > Wetlands > Sediment | place...
GTGCGGCACCCCTCACCCTGCCCTCTCCCTAAATTGTCCTCCCCTTTGTAAAGGGAGGCCAAAATTATTCCTCCCCTTTGTAAGGGGAGGCTAGGAGGGGTAGCGTATCAAGATCCACCTCCCCACAAGGAGTCTGTCCGAGTAATGCCGTTCTACTGCGGCAAGCGATCTGCAGGCATCTGCATCGTTCTCGGCCCGAAAAACTCCTCAACGTATTCCAGAGAATACGCCTCCGGTTTTTTCGAGCCTGCGGCCTCGCATCTACCAGCAGCTCCCTCGCCTCGCAACGAAGGATGACTCGGACAGGCCCCTGCCCCCTCCTTATCAAGGAGGGGGATGGTGAGGGGGCCTCGCGCCTCGTGCCCGCCATCGGTCGGCATCATAGAGAACCGTCGATCAACCGGTCAACCACAGGGTTTTGTGCCGACCGTGCCGAACGGTTCTTGCTCCTCCATATGTAAAGCCGCATAATGCGCATAAGGAATTTGCCATGGCTCTCTCCGGCCACGTGGTTGGTTTGCTCAAGGAATACATGCAAGACCTGGTTGCCCAGGCCGAACAGGAAGCGGCCGCCCATGCGTCGTTTGGATTCTCATCTACTCCCTATCGATCAGATCAGGCTCTCTCGGACCTCCTCGCGCTGCTCGACGATCGTATCGAATCGGAAGGTATTCAAGTCGGCCTGCCGGATGGCTTTCTCCACGAGATGTGGACCCTGTGTAACGAGGTCCAAACCACAGTAGGAGAACAGGTGTGGATGGAAACAAACAGTAGCAATCAGCCTGCCTCAAAGGCCCGTACGAGAGAGTTGACCTATCGGGCCTTGATCGATCTGATTCACTCCCGCTCCCAAGCATAGCAGGATGCTGAAAAAGTCCGCCAGCTTCGTTCTCGCGTCGCTCAAGGCTTCAACGTACGAGAAACAGTACGCCTCGGCCTTTCGCTTGCTACGGCCTTGTTGGACGGCCTTTTTGACCATCCTGCAAGCTCGTTCATTGGATATTCAACGCGTGCCGTTTCACGACAGAAGATTCCAAGAAGTTTTTCAACAGCCTGTCAGATAGGGCGTCATGGCGTATCTGCTCCGAACGGGAATTCTTGGTGTCATCGCGGTCCTGATCGTCAATCTCGGCGAATGGTCGCGGGCTGGAGCAACGGAGTCGGCTGGTGCGTCGGAGGCTCTCTCGTTCGAACTGACACCCATCGTCACTCGCGGACTGACCTCTCCCTTGTTTCTGACCCATGCTGCCGATGGATCCGGACATCTCTTTATCGTCGAGCAGGCGGGAACGATTCGGGTTGTGGTGCAGGGCGTCCTTCAAGACAAGCCGTTCCTGGACATTACGGAGCGCGTACTCTCCGGGGGAGAACGAGGGCTGCTCGGGCTCGCATTTCATCCCGACTATCGGCGCAACGGACGCTTCTTCGTCAACTACACCAAGCAGCAAGATGGCGCGACGGTGATCGCGGAATATCACCGTGAGGGGACAACGCTCCAGGCTTCACGCGACGAGCGGATCATCATGACGGTCCCGCAGCCCTTCGCGAACCACAACGGAGGGATGGTGGTGTTCGGCCCCGACGGGTTTCTGTATATCGGGCGCGGCGACGGAGGCTCACGCGGGGATCCGCAAAATCGCGCGCAAAATACCGGAGAACTGCTGGGGAAAATCCTCCGCATCGATGTCGATCGTGAGCAGCCGTATGCCATTCCAGCGGATAATCCGTTTGCACGATCGGGCGGCCGTCCGGAAATCTTCGCCTACGGGATTCGCAACCCCTGGCGATTCTCCTTTGATCGGGAGACCAAAGTCCTCTGGCTTGCGGATGTTGGGCAACATAAATGGGAGGAGATCGACCTGGTCACGAAAGGCAGCAACTACGGCTGGCGTCTGATGGAAGGCTTTCACTGCTACGACCCGGCAGAGAACTGTCCGACTCGCGGGTTGACGAGGCCGGTCTTCGAGTATGGCCATGAGAAAGGCCGGTGTTCGATCACGGGCGGCTACGTCTACCGCGGGAAGATGATCCCATCGTTGCGAGGTACCTATATCTTCGGTGACTATTGCTCGGGAGAGCTGTTCGGGATCAAGACGGAGGGAGTCACGAGCCTGAGGTCTGAACCGGACCTCGTCCGGAAAACCGGAACACGTATCTCCTCGTTCGGTGAAGATGAGGCCGGTGAGCTGTATGTGGTCGACTATGGCGGAGCGGTGTATCGCATCAGCCCGTCCAGTCCTTAGCAGGCTCCCTCGCCTTCCATCTCTCCCCCCAGGGGAACCTTCCCTAACCCCTCCTTATTAAGGAGGGGCAAGGGGAGGTCGTTAGATCTTTCCCGTCAGCCAGTAGACCGCGAGTCCGATCACCTCTGCGATCGCATCCTGGCTGTATTGTAACGCACGATCGTTCGGTAGGAAGTCGAACAGGTCCAGATCGTTCCAGCCATCCTGAGGTTTGTTTTGCGCAACGTAGGCGCAGGGCGCAGGGGTCACGCGGAATCCTTGCTTCGAGAAGAGGGCCGTGGCGCGAGGGAGATGGCTCGCTGAGCTGACCAGGAGGATCGACGCCGGCCCCAACAGCCGTCTTGTGCCAATGGCATTTTCGTACGTGGTTCTGGCTTCCTCCTCAGTCAGGATCGCGTCTTCGGGAACGCCGAGACGATGCGCCCACCGTTTCATTTCAGGGGCTTCTTTTGGACCTGATCCGAACACTGATCCATCGCCTCCCGTCAGGACCATCTTGGGAGCATAGCCCCTCATATATAAGTCCACACCACATGTCGTCCGATTGCGCGAATACGAAGTGAGTTCGGTAGCGGGACGGAGCGTGCCTTTTTTATCGATCCCTCCTCCGAGCACAACGATGGCGTCATATCGATCGGAAGGGCCGATCACCGGTGGAGGGTACCAGGCTTCCAGGGTTCCGATCAGTTGGCCGGCCATAAGAGGGCTCGAGACGGTGACGAGCAGCACCAGCGCGGCCAAACTGCTTCTGCGTATCCATTTGTGACGTGAGGGATGAGGAGGCAAGAGAGACAACAAAGCGGTAACCCCCAGGAGTACGACCACCCAGCTGAGCGGGTACACCCCGTACTTGACGAACTTGTAGAGACCGAACAAAAATGGCGTGAGTTCCATCAATGCACCTCATCGCGGGTAGTGGAATAGCGCGTAGAATACATCACAAACCTAGCGTCACCAAGGAGGAATGACCACACGATGGCACAAGGCCGACGGTATTGGCTCATGAAATCCGAACCCAGCGCGTTTTCAATCGACGATCTTGCGAAGTCCCCGAAGCGGACAACCTGCTGGGATGGAGTGCGAAATTACCAGGCCAGAAATTTTATGCGGTCCATGGCCGTGGGAGACCAAGTGCTCTTCTACCATAGCAGTGCGGATCCGCCTGCCGTCGTCGGAATCGCGGAAGTCGTGCGAGAGGCGTACCCGGATGATACCCAATTCGACAAATCAAGTAAGCACTATGATCCCGACAGCGATCCTGGCATGCCGCGATGGGATATGGTCGACATCATGCATCGTCAGACGTTCAAAACGAGTCTTTCACTTGATCGACTGAAACTCGAACCGAGACTGAAGGGGATGGTGCTCTTGCAGAGAGGTTCGCGTTTGTCCGTTCAGCCGGTGACTGCCACTGAGTGGGCGGTCATCCTCAAGTTGGCTGAGGGCTGAATCACAACCCTGTCGATCTGCCATTCATTCAAGACACAGGAGACAGTCTCAGTCAGGAAGAAGGCGATCAGCCCCACTTAACTCTTGGCCTTTCCGTTGTCCAGGTGGCGGTGTTGCCAGTCCAGCCAGGCGTGGCCCAGTTCGTGGGCGAGGATATAGCGGCGTCTCGTGACGGGAAGTCGCTTGCGTAGATAGATCGTTTTGGCCTCATCGTCCCAGATACCGTCTGCATTCGAATCACGTCGATCCATTTCTGAGTCCGACAGTTGACGGATTGAGATTCGATAGCCGAAGGGTAAGACCACTCGAGAAGGAATTCGCATCGCCGTTCTTCCTCCATCGAATGTTAGCCTAGCACAAACGCCAGGTCCGCTTCACGGCAAAATAGTCCATTAATATCAATATGTTATGTCTTTTATTTGGGTGGAATTTATATGGAGTTGAGGCGGAACAATTTGCTCTAGAAGCTGGCCACCAAGCGGGATTGTTATGTTCGGTATTCCCCGTCAACCATCGGTCTAAGGGTGGTCTCGCTAGAAAGTGATGGACAAGGTCTCGCACAGTCGTGAGAGGAGGTCGGCGAGTTTCTTGACGGATCTCTATAGAGCCCGGGTGGATAGGGGACTGACCCCTCTATACGGAAGTGCGAGCAATGCTTTGCCTGATGCAACGCAGGGGTATAATAGACACTGAGTGAGGTCATCGATGCGTCGGGTTCTGGTCCTGGGGGCGGGGAAAATCGGTTCTCTGGCAGCGTGCTTTCTGGACGAGAGCCGCGACTATGAGGTGCATCTCGGGGATGTCAGTCTTGAGGCCCCCAAGCGACTGATCGAGGAGTTGAGCCTGGCACGCGTCACACCGGTCCTGCTTGATGTTCGGCATCCAGATGCGGTCAGCGCCTATCTGACTGCCCACCGGTTTGAAGCGGTTCTTTCCAGCCTCCCGTATTTTTGCAATCCCACGGTCGCCGGACTGGCCCTGAAACATGAGTTACACTACTTCGACCTCACCGAAGATGTTGAGGTCACCGAACAGGTCAAGGTGCTGAGCGCCGGCTCGTCTCACGCCTTTGTGCCGCAATGTGGCCTGGCTCCCGGCTTCATCAGCATTGTGACACATGATCTCATGACCCATTTCGAAACCGTAGACACGGTCAAAATGCGCGTCGGTGCCTTACCGGTTCATCCGAGCAACGGGCTCAAGTATTCGCTCACCTGGTCGACGGACGGACTGATCAACGAATATGGCAACGTCTGTTACGGCATCGAGGAAGGCGAGAAAATTCCGCTTCAACCGCTTGAGGGATATGAGACGATCGAACTGGACGGATTGCTGTATGAGGCCTTCAACACATCGGGAGGGCTCGGGACATTGGCCGATACCTATGCCGGGAAGGTTCAGACGATGAACTACAAGACCTTGCGGTATCCGGGCCATTGCGAAAAAATCCACTTGCTGATGAAGGACCTCAAGCTCAATGAGGATCGCGAGACGCTCAAACGGATTCTCGAACATGCCGTTCCGCAAACGTTGCAGGACGTGGTGCTCATCTATGCGTCGGTCACCGGGAGGAGAGAAGGCGCCCTGTTCGAAGAAAACTATGTCAAAAAGATCTATCCGCAATGCATGAAAGGCAGGCTCTGGTCGGCCATTCAAGTGACGACCGCTTCGAGTCTCTGCGCCGTGGTCGATCTCGTACTGGCCGCTCCGACCCAGTACAAAGGATTCGTGACTCAAGAATCGATTTCCTTGCACGACGTGCTTACGAACCGGTTTGGAGCATGCTTCCGATGAAGAGGACCTCGGAGGTCTTGAAAGGATTGGGCCTGAGCGCGGTGAACGCCGGCGGGAGCACCGGTGTAGGCTGGTGGGCGAAGCGGGACGACGGCCGATCATTCGGTTCGGTGAATCCCGCGACCGGTGACGTGATTGCCCAGGTGCAGCCGTGCTCGTCCGACGACTACGAAGTCCTCATGCGCCAAGCGTTCGAATCGTTCGAGCGCTGGCGACTGGTTCCGGCGCCGCAGCGCGGGGAGTTGGTCCGACAGATCGGGGCGGCGTTGCGTGAAAAGAAAGACCTGCTTGGATCGTTGGTATCCCTCGAAGTCGGGAAGATCAAGGCGGAAGGCGACGGCGAAGTCCAGGAGATGATCGATATGGCGGATTTCGCGGTCGGACAAGCCCGCATGTTGTATGGCCAGACGATGCAATCGGAACGGCCGCAGCATCGTATGTATGAGCAATGGCATCCCTTGGGGCCGATCGGCGTGATTACGGCGTTCAACTTTCCTGTGGCGGTCTGGGCCTGGAATGCGTTCATCGCCGCGATTGCCGGGGATACGGTGGTCTGGAAACCCTCGCCAAAAGCGCCGCTCTGTGCCGTGGCGGTCCAGCATATCTGCAACCAGGTGATGGAACAGCAGGGCTACCGCGGCATCTTTTCGCTCTTGGTTACCGAAGAGAAGACGCTCGCCGAGACGATGGTGCATGATCGCCGATTGCCGCTCATCTCCTTTACCGGATCCGTTCCGATTGGTCGGCAGGTTGCCTCGATCGTGGGGCAGCGGTTAGGCCGGACGTTGCTGGAACTCAGCGGCAACAATGCCATCATCGTGGACGAAAGTGCCGACTTGAACCTTGCCATCCGGGCCATTGTCTTCGGTGCGGTGGGAACGGCGGGCCAGCGTTGCACGACGACCAGGCGGCTGTTGGTCCATGAGTCCCGTTATGACGAGGTGGTGGGGAAGCTCGCCTCGGCCTACAAACAGGTGCGCATCGGCAATCCATTGGAGGCGGGTGTGCTCATGGGACCCTTGATCGATCACGCCGCCGTCGAAGGGTTTCGTACCGCGGTCGAGGAAGCCACGAAGGAAGGAGGCACCATTCTCTATGGAGGGCACATCCTGGACCGGCCCGGGTTTTTCGTCGAGCCCACGCTCGTGCAGGCCCAGAACCACTGGTCCGTTGTCCAGCGAGAAACCTTTGCGCCGATCCTGTACATCATGACGTTCAAGACGATCGAGGAAGCGATTGCGATGCACAACGATGTGCCGCAGGGCCTCTCCTCCGCGATCTTTACGTCCGACATTCGCCGGAGCGAGCGGTTTCTGTCGGCAGCCGGGAGCGATTGCGGGATTGCCAACGTGAACATCGGCACCTCCGGGGCGGAAATCGGCGGTGCATTCGGCGGGGAGAAGGAAACCGGCGGCGGACGGGAAGCCGGCTCCGATGCCTGGAAAGCCTATATGCGCCGCCAGACGAACACGATCAATTGGGGCACGGAGTTACCGTTGGCTCAGGGAATCAAGTTTGGGGAATGACCTCCCCCAGCCCCTCCTTATTAAGGAGGGGCAAGGGGAGGTAAGGAGTCATCATCATGGACCAAGCGGCTCAACTCGATACACTGATCAGCCGGATGATCGACGCCTATGTGTCGCGTAACCACGCGGCCCGCGTGCTCCGGGGATTGCTGGAGGAGGCCGGTGTCGGCTTCTACCCGGTGGCGGACCATCTGACCCTGCGGACGCTGGACATCGATCGGCGCGCCGAGGAATACACAAGGCTCGGCTATGCCTACAGCGAGACCTTGCAGTATGACGATTGGTACGCCAAGGTCTACCGGAAAGCCGGCTATCCCGCACTGTTTGTGGATCAAGCCTATCCCGACGATCGGGGGAAAACGAGTATCATCCCAGGGTGGGTCAAGAAGTTCGGGGACCAGGTCTACCATCACGTTGCTGTGCGTGTAGACGATATCGAGAAGGCAATCGATCGGCTGAAGGCCAAAGGCGTCGTTTTCACCGGTCAGATCGTGGGTGCGCGCGGCGGCCCATTACGCCAGATCTTCACCGCTCCTGAAATGATTGATGGCCAGCCGTTTTCGGTGCTCGAGCTCGCCGAGCGACACTGCGGCTATCAAGGATTCTCCCCACCGCAGGCCGACAGCCTGATGAAGTCTACGATCAAGTAGCCTACACCGTTCCCAATACATGGGATGCCCGGGGCTGCAACACCCTGAGGCCGATAATCCTCAAGGTACGAATAGAGTCCGCCACCGCTTTCAATGCATCAGGACGAGCGAATCCTTTCCTCCAGGCCAATCCGATCTGCCTCGCCGGCACCGGCTTCGCGAATGACAGCGCGGTGAGCCGCTTATTGTGGTATTTGGGCGTGAGCGCGCTACAGGGCATGACCGTGATGCCGAGTCCAGAGGCCACCATATGACGGATGGTCTCGAGCGAGTTCCCTTGCATCCCTTCCATGTCGGATCGGCTGAGTTCCGGACAGGCCTCTAAAACTTGAAGCCGAAAACAGTGACCTGCATGGGGCAGGATCACTTTCTCGCTCCCCAGTGTGCGGGAGTCGATGGACTTCCGGTGCGCCCATGGGTGAGTGACGGGAACGACGAGTTTAAATTCTTCCTCATAGAGCGGTTGAGTGACGATACCAGGCTCATCGAAGGGGAGCGCCAGGATGATCGCATCCAGTTTTCCATGTTTCAGCATGGACGTGAGATTCGCCGTGAGGTTCTCTTCGATCTCCAATGGCATGGCCGGTGCCCGCCTGTGCAATAAGGGAACTAAGTCAGGCAGGATATAGGGTCCTACGGTGGCGATGACTCCCAAGCGTAGCAGGCCGACAAGCTGATCCTTCCCCTGCGCCGCAATCAGCTTGATGCGGTCCGCTTCTTCCAGCACTCGTTGCGCCTGCTCCACGATCTTCGCTCCAACCGGCGTCAGCGTCACGTCGTTTTTGCGGCGCTCGAAGATCGCGCTGCCTAATTCATCCTCCAACTTCTGAATCGCTAGGCTGAGGGCTGGTTGCGTAATGAAGCAGCGAGCTGATGCACGACTGAAGTGTCGTTCCTGCGCGACGGCCACGATATAGCGAAGTTCGGTTAGGGTCATGAGTCAGGTTTTCACAACAGGATGCCGCATGAATTAGTAAAACATATTGCTGCACATAATACAATCAATTGGACTAATCAATGAACCGACCTTACAGCGAATACATGATGGCCAGCTGACACCAGAGTCGCGTGAAGAAGGAGGGAGACGCCATGAGGCACACATGATTCATAGGAAGAAGTATGGTGATCGCCGCGGTCCTGATGGCTGGCTGCGCTGCCAAGCGACGTGGACAGGTGAACTAGGCTGGAGAGCGACCCATTAATCTGAGGCCAGCCGATATAGTCGTTGATTCAGAGATGCACCGAGGGCAGAATGGCAGTGCTTGCACTGCATAAAGGGAGGAGAGGGAAATGAAGGAACGAAGAATGATGATTGTGACGTCCGTATGTGCGTTCACGGTGTTCGGGCTGCTCGGGGGGCTCCCTCCCGGTGAGGGACGAGGGGAGCAGCCAGCGGCTGGCGACAAGTCAGCTCATGCGACGCAGGGAGAATACAAACTCACAATTCCGTTCGGCCTAGAAGAAACGGCAGTGGTGATTCCTGCCGATAATCCTCTGTCGAAGGAGAAGGTTGAGCTCGGGCGCCTCCTGTTCTTCGACAAGCGTCTGTCAAAAAACAACACGATCGCCTGCGCCAGTTGCCACTTGGCGCAATTTGCCTTTACGGACGGGAAACCTGTGTCGACTGGAATCAATGGACTCAAGGGAGGCCGCAGCGCTCCGGCCTCGTTGAATCGGGTGTTCAGCAAGGCGCAGTTCTGGGATGGCCGAGCTGCGACGTTAGAAGAACAGTCTGTCGGGCCGTTCATCAACCCAGTCGAGCATGGCTTCAGCAACCACGACGAGATGATCGCGAAGATGAAAAAGATCGCCGGTTATCGAAAACTGTTCAAGGACGTATTCGGGGCGGACATCACCATCGGTGACGTCGGGAAGGCCATCGCGAGTTTCCAGCGCACGATCCTTTCGGGCAACAGCCCGGGAGACCGGTTTGATCAGGGGCAGGATGAGAAGGCAATCTCACCGGCGGCGCAGAACGGCCTCGTCTTATTCCGGGAAAAAGCTCGGTGCACGAAGTGCCACTCCGGGTTCAATTTCAGCGACGAGAAATTTCATAACCTGGGTATTGGCTGGGATGACAACAAGGTGGATCTTGGTCGCTATACGGTCACCGGCAATCCGGAAGAGATCGGTGCATTCAAAACCCCGACCTTGAGAGAGATCGCTCGCAGCGCGCCGTACATGCACGACGGACGGTTCAAGACCCTCGAAGACGTGGTGAACTTCTACAACAAGGGCGGGGTCAAGAATCCTCACCAGGACAATCTCATCATCCCGCTCGAATTGACGGACCAGGAAAAACGCGACCTTGTGGAGTTCCTCCGTACGCTGAACGGCGAAGGGTGGCAGCACGTCAAAGCGCCGACGTCCTTCCCCAAGTAAGAGCGTGGTGCCTGTGCGACGCGGTGATTGGCAGAAGGCGGAGGTTTTCCAGAAAATAGATCTCCGAATCCTTTTATCTGACCGTGGCTCTTATTCACACAAGAGCCACGGTCTATGCCGGTTCGATCTCCGGACCGA
>Ga0187821_10000521_pt1 | contig 10160 bp, 9 predicted proteins | sample NC_wetland_sal_i_20_FD_132442 | JGI IMG/M metagenome (GOLD analysis project Ga0187821, IMG submission 132442) | Wetland sediment microbial communities from Neuse River Estuary, North Carolina, USA - SourceSoil_1 | ecosystem: Environmental > Aquatic > Freshwater > Wetlands > Sediment | place...
CGGAATCCCTTTGGATTTGAGGAGTGCGGAAAGCGTCCCGAGTTGAATCGAGGGATACTTCGAAAAGCTGAAGGGCATGTTGACAAGCGCCACTTGCGCCTTGTCGTTCATCTGGCGCCTCGTCCGGATACGGTCACGTCTGCCAACGCGCGGTCAGCTAGCAGCGGCTCGAAACGGTTCGAATTCACGATCAGCTTTCGCCGCCATGTAAAAGTCGCTTTCGGTGAGACCATTTATTTTGTGGGTCCAGATTTCCACCTTGCACTTCCCCCAGGCGAGGTACAAATCGGGATGGTGCCCTTCTGATTCGGCGATCGCCCCCACCTTGTTGACATAGGCAAGAGCCTGGGCAAAATCCTTGAATGTAAAGAGCCGTTCGAGATGGCCTGCCCCGTTTAGCGACCAGCCCCGGCCCAATTCCTTGAGGAGGGCCTGGCTACGATCAGGCGGCAGCGGAGGCACACCCCCGCGGCACGGAACACATTTGTTGTCGGCGAGGCCCATGGCAATACCTCCAGCAAGACGATAGACAGATTATTCCTGTCCTCAGAGAAGTATTCTAAAGGGGCGCCGAGAGGAAGGGCAAGGTGGCTTATCCGGTTGGTCCGAGGGTCATTCTGCCTCGTCCGCTGCGCCGCCAGAGCGGGCCAGATCGCCCAGTTTGATCTTATCCGGATTGAATTTGACGGCAGCATTCATCATGCGATCAATCGCCTCGTCAAAGGAAAGGGGAGAGGCGTCTTGCGGGCGAAACCGGATCGGGTTCACGCGCGCCACCACAAAGCTCTTCAGGTAGGGGCTGGTTAGTCCTTTTGCTTTGAGGGCCTCAACTTGGATGACAATTTGATCATCGAGCGCGAGCAGGGCTTTTGCTCGCGCCCGCCGCACATCTAATGTCGCGTGAAGCGGTTTCTTTAGAAAATCGTCAACTCGCTTCAAGACCGGATGATAAGCTCCCCCACTGAATCGCGGTCGCTCCTCATAGCAGAGCCCTAGTGTAATGAAGGCTGGCTCTTCGAATTCGAGTGCATAGGTCTCCTCGGTGGCATCATCCAGTCGAGCCAGTTCCTTGTACATGCGAATCACTTCCAGCGACTTTTCTCTCAGATTGTGGGCCTTCTCGGTATTAAGCGCGAGAATCTGATAGGCGGCGGCCGTTTCAGGAACCACGATAGCAATGATGCTCTTGGCCCCGAGCGTTCGCATCGCAGACAATCGATGGTTGCCGTTCGGCGTCCAGTACTTGGCTGCATGGTCAGGCTTGGGTGCACGCACCGCGATGATCGGATCGAGAAATCGCCCGATCTTCCCGATCACAGCTTCCAGTTTCCGCACATGCGTATCGGACAGATTGCGCTGATAGGGGGTCGGTTCCACCAGTTCGATCGGCAAGGCGCTGAGGACGAGCCATCGCCCTCCATAGGGTTCACGATAGATCGCGAGGACCTTGCCGCCATCGTCATCGATGGCCCGGTGGAGGGCCGCAATTTCGTTCGGGGGCGCTGCAGCCTGAAGCTCGCTCGCCGCCAACCCTGTCGACGCACCGGCCGGCTTCCGCCGCCGGCGTGAACCGACCGAGCGAACAGACTTGGGCTTCTTCTCAGCCATGATGAGATTGTGAATGGTAGGGAAGTATCAGCAAAAAAGAAAGACCCACTGTTCCTAGGCATTCACGGATGCTCAAAATGGCTGTTGTACCCGCCCAGCCCCGTCGCGCCGAGACGCGCCCCGCCTCAGGTAGGCCGCAACGAGCGAGGCCCTGAAGGCGTACATTTTCTGGTACGTCGACGGGGTGAGCGACATGAGAACGAAGCTGGCGGACATTTTCAGCATCCGACAGATACAACACGGGCGACCCTGCACGATCGGTGGGAGGTCGCCCGTGATTGGCGCTTAGGGCGCCGGAACTCTTGTTCGGTTGTTTCGGCCCAGTGAGACCCACGCGAACGTCATTGATGCTTAGGCTTCTGATCGGGGGAACGCTCAGTCCCCAGGCGCTTGTGTTCCTCAACGCCAGCGACGGATTCTCATATCAGATTGAGGCTGGATTCCAGTTGGGCTCTGGTGCCAAGAGGCACAGCCAACGGAGAATCCGGTCAGCGTCGACCGACTAGAAGCCCGCCTCAGTTCGGCGGGCCATTGAGGCCAGGTGGAGTCAGGTCATCCATCATTACCCTCCTCCCTCTTCGAAATGGCTTGAGGGATCTAGCTGACAGCCGCGCGGTCTGCCCGGTCCCTCAATAATAGTACTACTTGATGGGCCGATGATTTCCTCCTACGCCCATTAGAAACATGTGTCAATGGGGAGAGGGCCTTTGCTTACCAATTTTTGTGAAGCATAACACGTGCCCGCCAACACCAGGTCTTCGAGTGGCGAATACCAGCGAAGCGAATAAAAAAGAACCGGTCGTACCGTACGACCGGTCACTGCGAACTGACCTTCAGAGCTCGCTCTTCGTCTTCGCGCGCCCCGTTGCGATCGCCGAGTTGCTTGCGCACCTGAGCCCGCATCTGATAGGCACGCGGGAGATTGGGGTTGAGTTGGATCGCTGCGTTGAGATCATCCCGAGCCCCGAACTGATCGTTTGCTTGGGCTTTCGCCTCTGCGCGCAGAAGATAGGCTTCCGTGTCGTTCGTGCTCAGTCGTAGCGCGTTGGTAGCATCATCGACGGCACCTGAAACGTCGTTCATTTTGAGTTTGGCCATCCCGCGTTGCCGAAAGGCCGCAGCGTTCCCTGAATCCAACTTGATCGCATCGGTGGCGTCAGTAATCGCTCCTGGCCAATCCTGCAGGAACGATTTTGCTACTCCCCGGTCGCCATAGGCCTTCGCGAGTTTCGGATTCATCGCGAGCGCCGTCGTAAAATCGTCTATCGCCCATCGGTACCGCTCTAGTCGACCATTGATCACACCGCGTTTCCAGTACAGCTCCGCATCCTTCGGCCGCAAACGAGTGGCTATGTCCACATTCTTGAACGCCTCGGCCTGCTCGCCGCGCATGGAAAGCGCCCATCCCAGGTTTTCGTAATAGTTGGACTCCTGTGGATCGAGTTTCACCGCTTCTTTGAAGTCTTCGATCGCTCCCTGCACATCACCTTTCGTGAGTCGGATCGCACCGCGGTTGTTGTATCGACCGGCCTCTGTTCCCGAGTAGTCGTCCACAATTTCATAGGTGTCGGTGGTGATCCGCTCTTGAGGAGGGTGTCGTACCGAACAGCTGGTAACTCCGGCTACGGCACCGACCAGGAAAACCAGAAAGCATCCGATGACCCGTACGTTCTTCACTGCCACCCCTCCCGATCCATCAACTTTGTGGCCCGATAAAATCCTCAGCAGCCCTACAATGAACCGGCCAACCGTCAACCCACAAACGACCAGACGAACCGGCATAGGTGTGCGCCTTTACAGAATCTTCAGCTTATCGAAATTGACTCCTTCAGGCTCCGGAGGCGACTTGAGCTTCATATCCTCCAATACCTTCACAACCCGGTCGGCGATCACGAGGTTCCGATACCACTTGCGGTTCGCCGGTACGATATACCAGGGCGCACACTCGGTACTCGTGGCGGATATGACATCTTCGAACGCGCGCATGTAATTCTCCCACAGCTTGCGCTCTTCCAGGTCGCCGGAATTCCATTTCCATCGCCTCTCCGGGTCGTGTATGCGGGCCTCCAACCGTTTTTTCTGCTCATCCTTTGAAATGTGAAGAAAGAACTTCACAATCGCCGTGCCGTTCTCGTTCAGCAGTTCTTCGAATTCCTTGATCTGGTTGAATCGCTGCTTCACGACCTTGTCCGATATCCAGCCATGAACACGCGTGATGAGCACATCTTCGTAATGCGAACGATTGAAGATCCCGATGAATCCTTTCGGCGGCGCCTCGCGATGCACGCGCCACAGAAAGTCGCGGGCCAGTTCGTCCTTAGAGGGAGTCTTGAAGGCGACCACCTTACACCCCTGCGGGTTCACCCCCGACATCACGTGTTTGATCGTCCCGTCTTTCCCACTCGTGTCCATACCCTGAAGCACGAGCAACAGGGCCCGATTTCCATTTGCATAGAGCCGTTCCTGTAGTCCATCGAGCCGCGCTATAAGAGCCGACGTCTTGGACTTGGCTCGTCCTTTTCCCTGGTCGTTCTTCTTGTAGTCACCGGTCTCATCCGGATCATAGTCCTTGAGGTTCAGCTTCTTATTGGGGTCCACACGGTACCTATTCATCGTTGCCTCCAGTCAAGCCTCCGAGTCGCCCCATTGTACATCGGCATGACCCCTCTGTGCTCTTTCTCATTGACAGGCCAGGATAATTACCGAAGAATCTTGCTGATTGTTTCAACGGGAGGTGGCGCATGTCGGTTGACCAAGACAAACTCCAAGCGTTTCTAGGGAAGGCTGTTGGCGATATTGGCGCAGCCATGAGTGCCAACATGGTATTGCTCGGTGACAGGCTTGGGCTTTACAAAGCCATGGCGAAGATGGGCGCAGTGACCCCTGCTGAATTGGCGAAGGCGACAAAGACGGCTGAGCGGTATGTGAGAGAGTGGCTGGGCAACCAAGCAGCCGGAGGCTACGTCACCTATGATGCAGACTCCGGGCGGTATACGCTCCCCGCGGAGCAGGCGATGGCGCTGGCCGACGAGGGTAGCCCATGTTTTTTGCCCGGTGCGTTCCAAGTGATCGCGGCCACGTTTTCTGCCAATCCAAAAATTGAACAGCGATTCAAGACCGGAAAGGGCCTCGGATGGGACCAACATGACCATCGTCTGTTTGAAGGCACCGAACGGTTCTTTCGCCCGAATTACGCGGGCAACCTCGTGACGACCTGGATTCCTGCGCTCGACGGCGTCGAAGCAAAACTCAAGATGGGCATCCGTGTGGCAGATGTCGGCTGCGGTTTCGGCGCTTCGACCATTCTGATGGCCCAAGCCTATCCGAACTCAATCTTCTTCGGGTTCGATTACCATAAGCCTTCAATCATTGCGGCGCGGAAGCGGGCCCGCGCAGCAGGGACGAAGAACGTGACCTTCAAGACGGCGAAATCGACAAACTACTCCGGTAAGGGGTACTCGCTCGTGACACACTTCGATTGCCTCCATGACATGGGTGATCCGGTCGGTGCCGCGAAGCATGTGAAAGAGACCCTCGCGCTGGACGGCACCTGGATGATCGTGGAACCATTTGCAGGTGACCGAGTGGAAGAAAACTTGAACCCAGTGGGACGCGTCTTTTATGCCGCCTCCACGATGATTTGTGTGCCGGCCTCGCTCGCCTATAAGGGACCGGCGCTGGGTGCCCAGGCAGGGGAGGCGAGACTGCGGGATATCGTGATGAAAGGCGGCTTCACCCGTTTCCGCCGCGCTACGCAAACACCGTTTAATCTGGTGCTGGAGGCGAAGCCTTAACAGACGATTAGGTATCAGTCGCCAGGCTGTTATCCGAACTCAAGGCTGATACGGCCGGGTTATCGGCCGGCATCGGGCTGTCGCCTTTGGTCTCTGAAGAGCAATCTGAATGATGCCACGCGCGTGGAGCGAAGAATCTACGGCGTCTTCGGAACGTCCTGCGCGCAGCGAAATCCGACATTGGGGCGTGCTTCCGTCGGGTTATCTTTCGTGCGGAACGAGGTTCGGAGCCGATACGGATTGTTGGTGTACGACCCGCCCCGCTGCACTTTTTGCGTCCCTTCTGACGGCCCGCGAGGATTTTGGGAGGGTGTTTTCGCATAGTACTCATCGTCGTACCAGTCAGCCACCCACTCGTAGAGACTGCCCGCCATATCCTGAGCCCCGGAGGGACTTTTGCCTTTATCACGGCTACTGAAGGGCGGAAGACTCTCGCTGCCTTCTTTCTGACCGAACACCGCGTGCGCTTGAGTGGGCAACTCATCACCCCAGGGATACTGTCGCCCATCCGTCCCGCGGGCGGCCTTTTCCCACTCCGCTTCGGTCGCTAATCGTTTCCCGGCCCATTGGCAATAGGCGGTGGCGTCAAGCCACGTGACCCAACGCACTGGTTGTTCCGCATGGGCCACCGGTGTGTCCTTATCATCGAACCCCCACGGCGGCTCACCCTTGATCGCATCAATGAACTTCGCAAACCTGCCGTTCGTCACTTCGAACTTGTCGATGTAAAATGAATCCGTCTGTACGCGATGGACCGGTTTTTCATCGTCGTCGCCCTTGTCACTTCCCATGATAAATTCCCCCGCCGGTACGAGCACCATCGAAGCCCCGTCGCGGCCGGTGAATTCCTCTGGCAGGGGCGGGGTCACCACTACACGAGAAACCGTGCTTGTCCCACCCGGGCTCACAGGCTTCTCGGCACTCTTCGTCTCGGCCTCTTTCTGATCCTTCGGTCGCGGCTTCGTACCAGCAGTATCCGGAGAAATCCCCGTCGAGCCGCCGGCCCCGTGCGCGGGAACCGTGCTACTTTCAGCTTTAGCAGCAAGAGGCTTCTTGGGCGCGAGGAACACAAACTCGCCTTTCTCGGGATTCAAATCCCACCGTTGCGGCTTCTGCGCCAGTCCCTTCGGCTGCAGGATGCTGATCATGCGCTGATCCACATAGGTCAGAAGTTCGGAGGTTGGAATCAGACCGTCCTCGTTGAGATCCGCGGTGCCCTTCTCCAACCCCTCGATCATCACCGAGGCAAAGAGGCTCATGCCCGCTTCGCTGGCCTCCAGCGCCTGTTGAGAGGGGCTGCATGCCGTGAGAATTTCGCGACTCCGTTCCACCATCGTACGGCGGAGTTGCGCCTCGAGGGCGGGGGACGGACTTTGTGATGGTGCCCCGCTGATGCCGCCATGACAGCCATCGAGTATCAGGAGCACTTGCTTCGCCGGCACTGCGTCAATCAGCTCTCGAATCATGGAGAGATTCAAGGCGCTGTCGGACATGGCCCCGTAATCGCCCGCAACGGGGAAAAAATGACTGACCTGCCGCCCTGCTTTCAGTATCTTCGTGTCGGCATGTCCTGCAAGAAAGACCAGTACCCGATCATTTGGGCCGGCTTGCTTCGCCAATTTCTCCCCGAGTTCAGAGAGAATCTGAGTCTTCCCCGCCTGCCCATTGATCAAGAGCGTCACTGTGAAACCCTTGCGTTCCAGCAACCCCGCCATCGCTTTCGCGTCAGTCGCTGCATAGCGGAGATCCGGCAGCTTCTCGTATTCGCTCACGCCGACCACCACTCCCCAGGATTTGCCACCCCGCTCCGCCAAGAGATCAGCCGGGGCTTTCACCTCCGGTTTCGCAACTTTTCCGTTCGTCCCTTCTGCTGCATAGAGGGAAATAGATGACAGCGAGGAGGCGCACGCTAGGAGGACCATTATGATGCGCATGACGAATACGCGCAGAGAGGTCCTCGTGCACTTCTCAGGCTTTCTCGTCAGCATAAGACATTTACTCTACCTGCCAGGGTAGTGAGCATCAAGAAGGAAAAAGCCCTTGAGTTTGCCCCCTTACAAGCTCCGTCGAAATGGATACGCGAGGCCAGAGCAGTAACGCACATCGGTGAGGAAATAGTCTTGTGGGTTGAAGACTCTTTCCGGCGCCTCACTTACGATAAGGCAAGGAAGAGGCGCCGGTACGCACGAAGTGCGGTTTGGTGGAGGCGAGGGGAGTTGAACCCCTGTCCGAAGATCGTCAGCGCACCGGTTCTACATGTGTAGCCGATCGTTTAAGTTTCGCAGCCACCCACGCCCATCGGCAGGCTTAGAATAGCCGCTAGCCCAGAAAGTTCTCGTCCGCAGCCGCTGAGCACCAGCCTTGGACCAGCCCGCTGCATCGCGCCCCGTCCACCCCCGCGGGCCTCAGGTGGAGGGACGTCACGGCTTAAGCCGCGAGTGCCAGTTCTTGATTGGCAGTTGCATTTTCCCGGAGGTTTAACGAGTCCCCAGGAGCTCGACATGCTCCGATGACTTCAGTATCCCCGTCGATACCGGTCGCCCCCTTTCAGTCGGACGTTGAAAAAGGCTTCTGGCTACGTTCTCACTTCGCTCCGAGGCTCGACGTACAGAAGCAGTACGACTCGCCCCTTCGCTCGTTGCGGCCTTGCCAAAAGACCTTTTTGAACATCCTCAAGATCTCTGGCTGGCCATTGGCCAGACGCTGTTCTAGATGCTCATGATACCGCATGGGTCAAGGGGATGCCAGTGAAGGCTTCTTGCATGGCGGCGCATCACCACGCCGCAGCTTTGAACGTTGTCGACGCTCCGCGTCGTTCGATCAAGCCACGAAGCTGAGCCTTCATGTCATTGGGCGTCAGCTTGATTCGATCGCCATGGCCTGCGAGGACCCATTCGAATTGATGGTCGAGTAGCTTCTCGAGAGAAGCGGCGAGAGCTTTCGCTCTCCAGACCAGTCGTTGCGGGGCACCGAGCGTCTTGGTCTCGTGGTCCCACCAGAGATGATCGCCGGTGAAGAGAAACTTGGCTCGATACAGGAGGGCCATGCTGCCGGGTGTGTGGCCCGGGACCGGAATGGCCTGAATGCCGGTCACGAGCTGGACAGCATCGGTGCCGTTAACAATCCATTCGGCGCCTGGCATCGCGGCCGCATCGGCTTGATGGATGATCCGTTTGGCGCCGAAGTGTTTGGCATACTTGTCGGCATCGGCGACATCGTCTTCGTGTGTGAGAAAGATGTATGCGAGACCGCCCTTCTGCTCAAAGGTATTGATCAGATGTTTGATGTACCGTGGGGAATCAACCAGCCAGTTGCCCTCCGGATGTTCGATCAAAAAGCTGTTGGCACCGAATGACTTCTCCGAGTTGAAGCCGCAATACGAGACCCCCTCCTCGAGAGGGAGGGGGAAGCTGGTCATCGCCGCTTGCATCCGTGACTTATCGCTGTGCTCCGTGCCGATAGAACCGACCGGGCAGGCCAGGAGCGCCTGATAAGCCCGATGGACCTGCTCATCGCTCTCGGGTTGATGTAGGACGGCGGAATACTCTCCAACTTCCTCAAAACTTCGTGGCGCCAACTGGCGACAGGTGTCGCAGTTGATACAAGTCGAGTCGACATAGAAGTTGCCTGGGATGTTGGAGTCGAGCCGTTTCTTCGGGTCGGCCATCAGATGCTCTCTACGCCTTGACGCGCGTTGCCGGCTTGTTTTTCTTCGCTCGATCGGCTGCGCGCCAGAGATACCAGGCGGCAGCGGTTCGATGGGGCTTCCAGCACTCACCATACCGCAGTACCTGTTTGGATGTCGGCATGGTGCGACGACCGTATGCGATCCGAAATCCGTTGCGCACGCCAAAATCATCGACCGGCAATACGTCTGGCCGGCCCAACTGGAATATCAGCAGCATCTCGACGGTCCAGCGTCCGATGCCCCGCACCTCGATGAGCCGTTCGACAATTGCGTCATCGTCGAGCGTTTGAATGACTCGTCGCGCTGGCACCGTCCCATCCAACGCCTTGGCAGCGAGGTCACGGAGCGCCAGTACCTTCGCGCGCGAGAATCCTGAGCGCCTGATCGCTCTCGTGTTTGCAGCAAGAAGTTCTTCTGGACGGGGAAAGCGACGACCGGGGAACAGAGCCAGGAATCGCTTCAGAATGCTCTTGGCAGCTTTGTCGTGTAGTTGCTGGTAGGCGATCGCGCGCGCCAACGATTCGAATGGCGAGCAGCGGATCTGCGGCTTCAAGGTAAACGGGCCGGTCGTTTGAATCAACCGCCGCATGACCGGATCGGCCCTGGAGAGATGCCGAGTCGGCTGGCAATTCATGCAAATCTCTTCACTGCACACACCACTATGGTTTCAAAACCGGTGAGGGGATACCCCAGGTCCCGGAGAACACAAACTCTGCAATTGGATTGCGCTCACGGGGCCTCAGTTCCCGCTCGCGCAAATAATCCGGCAGCGTCGCAGGATTGCCCGGATACCCGACGGCGATCATCGCCACGGGGTCATATCCATCGGGAATCTTGCACTCCTTCCGCACCTGATCGATGCGAAAACCCGCCATTTGGTGAACGAACAGACCCATGGCCGTCGCCTGAATGATCAGGTTCTCGACTGCCATGCCGGTATCGTGGAAGGCATGCCGATTGGCAGACCCATCGTCAAACGTGAGCGTCGCGACCGAGAGCATCAACACCGGCGCCTGATGGGCCCATTTCTGATTCCCTTCCACGAGACAAGTGAAGAGTCGGTCCCAATC
>Ga0187821_10000522_pt1 | contig 10151 bp, 5 predicted proteins | sample NC_wetland_sal_i_20_FD_132442 | JGI IMG/M metagenome (GOLD analysis project Ga0187821, IMG submission 132442) | Wetland sediment microbial communities from Neuse River Estuary, North Carolina, USA - SourceSoil_1 | ecosystem: Environmental > Aquatic > Freshwater > Wetlands > Sediment | place...
ATTTTCTTTGGGCGGGGCTGATTCACGCGGCATTTCCGGGCGCAATCATCATTCATTGCCGACGCGCCGCAGTCGATACGGCGTTGTCGATTCATCAGACTCACTTCCATGCGGGCTTCGCATTCCCGACAGGAGGCGAAGATCTGGTCGCATATTTCCGCAACTATCAGAAGCTGATCGACCACTGGAGGAAAGTGTTGCCTGGGGATCGCTTCATCGAGGTCGATTACGAGGAACTCACGGGTGCACCTGAGCCAGTGATCCGTCGAATGATCGCGGCTTGTGGGCTCTCGTGGAACGATGCATGTCTACAGCCAGAATCAAATCCGCGGGCTGTGAAGACCCCGAGCAAATGGCAGACCCGGCAGCCGATTTATCGCTCCTCCGTCGCGCGCTGGCGACGTTACGAACCTTGGCTGGGCGCCCTGCGTCCGCTCGTCGCGGGTGAATCGGACCACCCTGCGGGTATCGCTTCATCGTCATCCCTCTGAAGCAGTCCTCCTCACCGGTTGGATATCACGCAGCAGACATTTTCAAGCGCCTCCACTTAAGTGAGTCAACTGGATTGCAAGATGAGGAAAACATCGGCTGATGTAACCGCAATTTCACCCCAAATTCATGCAGGCGTCACATTTCGTCTGTAACGTTGGCCAACTATCGCTGGTCGTATTTCCACCTCCTAAAGCACGGCCGAGGCCGAGTTGCGTAATAAAAATTTCAACGAGGAGAAACGGTATATGGCTCGCAGAATTAAGATCAACCCGAGAAAGAAATCTCGGAAGAAGCGTCTGAGTCCGCTCGCCACGCTGCTTGCTGCTGGGCTGAGTTTCCCAGCAATCGCCGCTGCTCAGTCCACGCCGTACCCAACCTACGTCACCGGCCCGCAGTCGAACGGCTCGTGGATCGTCGGCAGCGGCCAAGTCATCAGCCCAGCCGGCATCCAGATCGATCTCGGCATTCGGGTCCGTGCGAAGGCCATTGCGCTGAACCCGAATCTCAACACTCACACCGCCGCCGTCCTCACTTTGGGCGCAGGCGAAGCTGTGGAGGTGTTCGACACCAACACCGGCGCTGTCCTGCAGACCTACAGTTTCGGAGGGTCGGATTCGAGCGGCAGCTATAGCGGAATCGCCTATTCCGCGGATGGCAAGTATTTAGTATTCAGCCAGGACAGTAGCAACGTCACGATCGCCAAGGTCAACGCCCAAGGCTTACTGGAAGATGGTGCCCAAGTCAGCGTGCCGCCGGACAGTTCCTTCATCACCTGCTTTCCGAACAGCCCCATCGGCCCTTACGCCCGGCCTTGCGCCACCTTCTACAGTCCGTGGACTTCTTATCCCGGCGGCGTCGCACTCTCCAAGGATGGCAAGAGTGCTTACGCCCTGCTGAATCAGAACAACACGCTTGCCAAGATTGATCTGACCACGAACCAGCAGGTTCAGCAGATCCGTGTGGGCAATGCGCCGCATAGCATCGTGATCGCCAGTGACGGCGCGACCGCCTACATCAGCAACGAAGGTGGCCGGGCGGCAAAAGAGTCGGACTTCCAGATCTACTCCGCGGGCACTGAAATCGTGGCCGACCCGGTCGTGGGCGCCGCGATTACCGGCACCGTTTCTGTAGTTGATCTGCCCTCAATGAAGGTGACGCACACCATCTCCACCGGCCTGCATCCGACCGGGATGGCCTTCTACGGACGGCAGTTGCTGGTCGCCAACGCTTACAGCGACACCATCTCCGTGATCGACCCTGAGGACAACGAGGTGGAGCGGACGATCGACCTTGGACTCCCGATCCGAGTTCCTGGCGACCGCCGAGCGGCCTATGGCGCCGGGCCGAACTCGATCGCCGTGGATAGCAAGAACGGAGTTGCTTATGTCGCGCTTTACAATGCCAACGCGATCGCGGTGATCAACCTCAAGAATGGCGAGGGGCATGCCGTCCTGGGAATGATCCCGGTTGCCTATGCGCCGAGCTCGGTCGTGCTGAACCAAGCCAACAACACCTTGCTCGTTGCGAATGACAAAGGTATCGGTGCTCGCAATTCGTTCGAGACCGACTACGGCGTTTCCAGCTACAACACCCACCAGGACAATGGCACCGTCAGCATCGTCCCCATACCAGATAACGGGAAGTTGCAGGCGATGACCAGACAGGTCTTCCAGAACAACCACTGGGACCTGGCACAAAATATTCAATCTGCCGCAGGTGGCAACTCGCATGCCAAGCCGGTCGCACTTCCCGAGAAGATCGGGGATCCCTCGCTGATCAAGCACATGTTCCTGCTCATCCGCGAAAACCGCACCTATGATCAGGTCCTGGGTGACGTGTCCGCTGGCAATGGCGACCCGTCGCTAGCGGTGTTCGGCGGCAAGATCACGCCCAACGCGCACAAACTGATTAAGCGTTTTCCGCTCCTGGACAATTTCTACGACCCCAGCCGTCAGTCGGCTGATGGTCACCAGTGGATTTCCGAGGGCATGGCACCCTACGCCGACGATATCCAGTCACCAGACTGGAATCGAAGCTATCCCGGCGGGAATGCCGGAGATGCGCTGGCCTATCAGAAGAAAGGCTTTCTGTGGTCGGAGGCGACAGCCAAGGGTCTGCCGGTGAAGATCTATGGCGAATATGTCGAGAACGATACCTTTAGTCAGCCGAACGGCTCGACCAGTGAGCCGAGCTGGAGCGATTTCTATACCGACGCCAAGAAATTCGAGGCTGGGCAAGAGAAGACGCTCTATTACCAGAACACGATTCAAGCAGAGTCCTCTGTCCCGGCCGTGTCCAACTATCTCGTCAAGAACTTCCCGCAGTTCGACCTCGGTATCCCGGATCAGTTCCGCGTCGATCTATGGGTGCAGGATTTCAACAAAGATCTCGCAGCCAATACGGTTCCCACGTTAAGCGTTCTCTGGATCATTGACGATCACACGGGCGGTCCACCAACTCCAGAAGCACAACAGGCCGATAACGACCTGGCCGTTGGTCGGATCATCGACTACATCAGCCACAGTAAGGTATGGTCTTCGTCGGCGATCTTTATCGAGGAAGACGACGCGCAGAACGGCGTCGACCACGTCGACGGTCATCGCAGCCCGGGCTATATTGTTAGCCCATACGCTGTCCAGAACGGATCCACCGACCACACCTACTACACGCAGGTGAACATGACACGGACGATCGAGCAAATCCTCGGTCTGCCGCCCATGAATCAGTTCGACCTGGTGGCGTCACCCATGAGGACGGCGTTCGTCAAGGGCACACCGCCCGAGGGAAACTTCAGGCCGTGGAAACATGTGCCAAACCAGGTTCCGTTGGACGAGGGTGTTACCGCGAGCGCAACTCCCCTAATGGACAGCCCTGCGGTCCAGGCCCTGAGGAAGGCATGGCTGGAGAAGAAGGCGCAACTCTTCGCCGGCAAGCTGACCAGGCCCGATGCGGAAGATCCGGACGCCGTAAACCACTTCAACTGGTATATGACGACCGGATTTACGCGGCCCTATCCGGGAGAGAGCAAGGTTCGGCCCCCAAGCGACTTCAATAACCCAGCGCCAGCCAACGCTGACACGGACGACTAAAACACGTCTCCCACCCCAACTGGCCTCTCCTCGACGATTGGGGAGAGGCTTTCTCTTTCTTGATTCTTCCGATGGTTGGGATTCAAATCCCGTGGGGTATGCAGGATTCCAAGAGACTTATCGGAAACCCCAATTTTGCCGGGGATATATCGGGGACACACAACTTTTCAGCCTGACGGCTCTTCTTCCCTCTTGTTGACCCGCGAGCGCGCCTGTTGCACCATTTCCACCAGAACTTTCCGGGTCTCACCCTGACTGCTTACCTCCCTCAAGAAGGCTATGCGGGCGCCACGCATGCCCTCAGCAGTTTTCAAGCGGACATGAAAGCCGAGGCGATCGACTGCGGTCATCGTCGCTTCCGTTGAGTCGATGTGAGCAAATGTCCGGGCCAGCATGACGAGCGCATCCTTGTGGTCGGCATTCATGTGCTGAATGATTTCGGCCATGCAGTCCGCAAGAGGGTCGGATTGGCTGCGGTCATAATCGGGTGCGGATACCCAGCCCATCACTCCGAAGCCTCCCACGTAATAAACATCAATGACATCCATGCGGTAAAAAGAAAAGTCTTCAAAATCTACCCAATACTTGCTGTTGGCATGACGCTCCAGGTAGAGTTTGCGAGCCTCAGCCAATTCGGGCTTCGGTACTGGCAGAACATTCCCTACGAGCGTTACCCTCGCTGCTCCAAGTGGGTCGCCCTCGGTGTCCTGCTGCGTGACAAGCAGGCTGGCACGGGGATCGGCCTGCAGGTTCTGCGTGTGCATGGCCATGGTGCTGATCAGGAAGATCGGACGGCCGTGATCGTCGAGCCCATAGGGCATCACCGAGCCGAAAGGGAATCCTGGCTGTTTTCGCGACAACGTGGACAGGCTGCCCACGCGACCCAAATACACCAAAGTGTGGGCACGCTCGGCGAAGGTGGGCTCGGGCACCGGCGGCAGGTCGGTCGCTGGCCCGGGCCCCGCGTGTTTTCTGGCTGATGAACTAGTCATTCGTGGTCTCGTCTCTCCTACTCGTCGTCGGGTGGACCTGCCGCGCCGGCGAGGTCCTGAGGCCTGATCTTCTCGACATTAAACTTCGCGACGCGCTCGCGCATTGTTTTCAGAACATCTTCGAGAGGAGGGGGTTCGCCCTTGATCCATCGCAACGGGTTGATTCTCGCTACAACAAACGATCGCAAGTAGGGACTTACCAATCCGCGCTCTTTCAACTTTTTGACTACGGCGGCGACCTTTTCCTCGAGCTCGAGCACCATCGTGGCGCGCTTCTCGTGCTGCTTCAGCGCAGAGCGTACAGAATCGTCGCTAAATTCTTCAAGGCGGCGAAGAATGGGATGGTAAGCGCCGCCGCCAAAGCGGGGCACCCGTTCGTAGCAGACTCCCAGAGTGACCAGTGCAGCCTGGTCGAGATAGAAGGCAAATCCTGATTCGGGCCGCGAGCCATCCTCGTCGACCAAGCCACGGTAGATCCGTATGACTTCGAGTGAGCGCTCTTTGAGGTTATGTGCTTTCTCCGTATTTAGCGCCAGGATCTGCCAGGCAACCTCGCGTTCCGGGATGACGAGTGCCGTGATGGATTTAGCGCCAAGGCGACGCATGGCCTCGAGCCGATGCCGGCCGTTGGGGGTCCAGAAGCCACCAGCGGGCGCGAGGACTGCGATCAGCGGGTCGAGAAAATATCCTGTCTTATTTATGACGTCCGCCAGACGTTTGTGGTGAGTGTCGGAGAGATCGCGTTGAAACGGTGTGGGCTCGATCTTGTCGATGGGGAGAATGGAAAGCAGGATGGCATGACCACCGAGCGGTTCCTTGTATCGACCCACCACACAGCCCCCAGCCTTCTCGACTGCTTCTGCCACTTCCGCGGCAGATCCCTCTGACTCCTCTAACCTGCACTGTGCCGGATCGAGGCCCTTGGTGCCGGGTTTGGCTTTTCGAGGACGTCGGGCAGGTGCGCGCTTTGCCATCTAGAGACTCTACCTTATTCTGCACCGGACTTCCGGATGTAAGGGGCCGTTTGTTGATTCCGGACATTGTCCTTGGCGTCGCGCACCTGCTCGCAAATCATTCTTGACCACAAACCTAAGTTTCTTGCGCTTGTCGGCGTCTGCACCGACAAGCGCGGCTATTAGTAGACACAGTCGCTCACTTCGACCATTTCTGGTGAATCGCCTCCAATCTTCACATCGCATGAGAGTGATTTAGGCCGAAAAGCTTCGTGTCCCGCTGTGTCCCCGTCGCCTGCTGTGTGCCGCCATCTGCGAACTACCAGCCGCCTGCTAGTTCTTCAACAGGGCTGCGATGCATTCGGAATTCGCCAGCTCCTGCCAGTTCAGCATGCCGCCGAGACTGCGGTCGTGCTCGAGCGTTTTGGCCAGGCACTGCACCAGTTTCAGCACATGCTCTACTGTAAAGCCGTCACCATAGTGCCCAGCCATCCCGATCAGTAATCCTTTCATCACGGCAAATTCCAGGCACAGCATGAGAAACTCCTGCTGCGGACGCTCGAAACACTGCTTCGCATCTTGGCCGAAAGGAAAGACCACGCGGAAGATGTGGTTGACCAGGTAATTCTCCAGCAGGAACGGGTGCGCATCCATGAAAGGCCGGTAATTCTGCTCGTATGCCTGGCTGTAGCGCTTCGTGCAAACTTCCACGCCGGCCGCTCCGACGCCCTGCAGGAAATCCTGAAGGCACTCATGAATGCGGCAGAGTTCGGGCTTGTGCTGTGGAAGGTAGCCAAACGCCACCTGCGCCACCATTTGGACCTGCGCCGCGGCGCGCACCGGAATGCCCTCCATCGCAGAGCGCAGGCTGCCGCCGGCGGCTATCTCCGCGTACTCGCGGAGCAGTCGCGGCACAAAACCAAATTCCCGCGCCACGCAGATTTCCCCCAGCCGCTTCGAGAACATCCCCAGCAGAAACAACCGTTGCCATAGCGGATAACTGCGGTCGGTGACCAGCAGCAGGCAAAATTCCCGCACCTGCCAGAAGTACCGGAACTCGCGGGGATGCCGGATTTCGGCGGGTTGCGCCATCGCCAGCAGCGCAGCGTAGCGACCGTCTTCCGCGGGATTCCGCGGCAACAACTGCGGGTCGAGCAGCACCAGCCGGGCTGCCTCAATGCAGGAAAGCGACAGCGGCGCTTCCATCAGCCCGTCCACGCGATGCGGATTGCGTGGATAGGTGGCGCATACACGCGGCAGCGTGTCTTCCCCATATTGCTGTTGCACGGTGCATAGTCCCTTGCCCGAAAGAAAAGGACAGTTCCCCGAGGAATCGAGCCGGATCAGCGCGTGCCGCTCCTCGGTTGCGCCTTCTTGAACGAAAGAAAAATTGCGCTGAGCCTGCAGGCCGCGCAGGCGTTCCAGACGTCGGTAACTGGCGCGATCGATGGGAATTTCCCAGTTCCGGCAGCAATTGTCATCACATTGCTCGCCCAGACAGCGAAATCGCCGGGCATACAGCGGACGAAGATGATCGTACATGGCGGGTTAGTGAAAGCACGCCGCCCGCCAGTCGGCGCGGGGATTTACGCACGAAGGTCCTGGCTGCGAACTCCGAACGACGAGCGAGTGAGATTCACTTTCGCGCACTGAACACTGCCCCTAGGTGCATGTTTTCTTTGGACACCCTAGCCCGTGTTTATTCAATACGGTGGAAGAAATAGCAGGAAAAAACTGGCGGTTGGCGTCCCCGACGGGATTTGAACCCGTGTTACCGCCGTGAAAGGGCGATGTCCTAGGCCGGGCTAGACGACGGGGACGCGATCAGGCAGGACAATCTTGTTCTGGAACTCCTCATCGTAACAAGCCTTTCGCTGCAGTGTCAAAGATCACTGAGCCCAACTGACAGCATCCAAGTCACAGCGACGAACACGACAAATCGTGCGCATCTGCGTGAAGCGTCAGGGACTCGGACGGTTCCGCATTGGACGAGTGCCGCGTATGCCCGACTTAACGGCCAACAATGTCCTGCTCGAGTTGGCCCGCTACGCGTGTGCCATTCCGCGTTTAACAACTCCCCGTTTTACAATAGAGCCGACGTCAAAGGTTGAGGGTGATGGCTGATCCGCTGCATTTGAGCTTGTGGTTTCCCAGTTTCGACGAAGACGACATGATGGCTCACGTCGTGTCGGTGCTGAGGCAGTTCCCCTTCTCCGAGCAACAGGCGGGAGTGACCTATCTCGCCATTCATCCCGTGTCATGGAATGAACCCACGATTCTGGAAAGAAGGTTTGTACCTGGAGTCGCGCCTGAAATCGCGGCCGCCGTGGCTTCGGATCTGCTCCACGAGGACTACGCGTACGTCTTCGAGCAGAACTGGGATCTTTGGACGCTGGACGCGACCGGCCGACAGTGGGCACTGGCCCCTAATCACGTTCGCCTGATTGCCTACGGAAGTGAATTCGACGAGCGAACCTCGGAATCCTCGGGCCAGATCGAGATCGACTTCGGTCTGGACACCGCGTTCTTACAGGAACAGGTAAGCCTCGACGATGATGCCGAGCAGCGCGTGCGCGCCAACGTGCACAAGTTGGTGGATTTCACCAATAAAGTCGAGAAGAACGCCCAAGCCAACGGACGACTGCTCTGGTCCGATTCAGAAGACAATCTGGCGCAAAAGCTGATCGCACGGCTGCAGAAGGTTCAATAGCCGCCATCTGATTCTGGGGCAAACGGAACGGCGGGCGAGGACCTTTCTGCTTCGCTCAGGGCAGGCTGCCCGCCGCTCCATCGAAACTACATTGGAAGTTTACTTCGTACGCCCACCTTCCACTTTGAGGTGGTCCGAAGCTGCAGCCTGCGCAGCCGCAAGCCGCGCGGTCAGCACGCGGAAGGGCGAACAGGATACGTAGTTCAGGCCCACGCGGTAGCAGAACTCGACGGACGATGGCTCACCGCCGTGTTCACCACAGATCCCCACTTTCAAGTTGGAGCGTGTCTTGCGTCCGCGCTCGGTTGCAATCTTGACGAGCTGGCCCACGCCTTCCTGATCGAGGGCCGCAAACGGATCCTGCTTGAGGATTCCCTCGCCCAGATACGAGGTGAGGATCTTCCCCACATCATCGCGGGAGAAGCCGAACGTGGTTTGCGTGAGATCGTTGGTGCCGAACGAGAAGAACTCGGCTTCCTTGGCAATCTCGTCCGCCACCAGGGCTGCGCGCGGCAACTCGATCATGGTACCCACCAGGTAGTCGATCTTCATTCCTTTTTCTTTGAAGACCTCTTCGGCCACCCGGCGCACAATCGCCGCCTGGTTTGCCATCTCCTTCACTGTGGCAACCAGGGGGATCATGACTTCAGGCAGAACCTTGACGCCTTTCTTGGCGCATTCGACAGCGGCTTCGAAGATCGCCCGGGCCTGCATTTCCGTGATCTCGGGATAGGTGATGCCCAAGCGGCATCCACGGAGCCCGAGCATGGGATTGAACTCGTGCAATTGCTCCACGCGCGCCAGCAGCGCTGGCAGCACCTTTTTCAGATCGCCAGCCGCCTTTACGCCGTAGTCTCTGTACTTCGCCACCAGTTCTTTCTTGTGCTTCGCGTCGTACGAAGGCAGCAGCGAGATGTCCACCATCAGCTCCTCGCGACGCGGCAGGAATTCGTGCAGTGGCGGATCGAGTGTGCGGATGGTCACCGGAAGCCCATCCATCGCCTTGAATACTCCAACGAAGTCCTCCCGTTGCATGGGCAGAAGCTTTTTGAGCGCGGCCCGGCGATCCTTCTCGTTGTCGGCGAGGATCATGGCGCGCATATGAGGAATTTTCTTCTCGCCAAAGAACATGTGCTCGGTGCGGCAGAGACCAATTCCCTCCGCTCCAAACGCACGAGCCTGGATCGCATCGCGCGGGATGTCCGCATTGGCGCGAACCTTCATCGTGCGGTGCGGGTCGGCCCACTCCATGAACGTTTGCAGTTCAGGATCATCGGCATTGGGAGGAATCGTGTTCAACTTGCCCTTGATCACGCGGCCAGTGGTGCCGTCCATAGAGATCCAATCTCCCTCTTTGAAGACCTGCCCCTTGACGCGCATCTCGCGCTTTTTTTCATCCACCACGATGTCGCCGGCGCCCGCGACACAGCACTTCCCCATCCCACGAGTGACTACAGCCGCGTGACTGGTCATGCCACCGCGCGAGGTCAGAATTCCTTTCGCGACCTCCATGCCGTGAATGTCTTCTGGCGTCGTCTCTCCGCGCACCAGGATGACCGACGCTTTGCCATTTTTGTGGATAGCGTCGACGGCAGCGTCCGCGGTAAAAACGATTTGACCAACCGCAGCACCGGGCGATGCGGGAAGCCCAGTCGCCAGCACCTCCACTTTGGCGCTCTTCTCGTCGAGTCGCGGCACAAGAAAGTCATAGAGCTGGTTCGGCTCCACCCGGAAGATCGCTTCCTCTTTCGTGATCAAGCCCTCTTCGACCATCTGCAACGCAACCCGCACCGCCGCCAGACCCGTGCGCTTGCCATTGCGGGTCTGCAGCATGTAGAGCTTGCCGTCCTGGATGGTGAATTCGAAGTCCTGCATGTCCTTGTAGTGCTTTTCCAGCCGCGTGGTGATATCGCGA
>Ga0187821_10000523_pt1 | contig 10146 bp, 8 predicted proteins | sample NC_wetland_sal_i_20_FD_132442 | JGI IMG/M metagenome (GOLD analysis project Ga0187821, IMG submission 132442) | Wetland sediment microbial communities from Neuse River Estuary, North Carolina, USA - SourceSoil_1 | ecosystem: Environmental > Aquatic > Freshwater > Wetlands > Sediment | place...
CAGTCCGCCTGGAGCTCGAGCGCCACGGAGTACTGATTGGCCGCGGCGGGATCGCTCTGTTCGGCGCGGCGCACCTGCGCATCGGTGCCGAGGATGTGCTGCACGTGATGCCCGAGCTCGTGCGTGATGACATACGCCTGCGCGAAGTCGCCCGATGCGCCGAACTTGTTCTTCAGCTCGTCGTAGAAACCGAGGTCGATGTAGACCTTGTTGTCGCCGGGACAGTAGAACGGACCGCTCGCGGTCTCGGCGAAGCCGCAGGCCGAATTGATGCCGTCGCGGAACAGCACGAGGTGCGCGTGTTGATACGGCGTTCCCTGCTGCGCGAGCAGCCCGGTCCACGTCGCCTGGGCCGTGTCGAGCACGAAGGTCACGAACTGCACCAACGTGTCCTCGCGCGGCGTGGTGACAACGCTGTCGCCCACCACCGTCGCCGGGACGCCGCCCGTTGCGCTGCTGTCGAGCAGCGTGAAGAGGTTGCGGCGGAACAACAGGCTCAGCACCAGCAGGACGACGAATCCGCCGAGGCCCAGACGCAACCCGCCGCCGCCGAAGCCGCCTCCACCGCCGGTTTCGCCGCGCCGATCCTCGACATCCGAGCTGTCCGCCCCAGCGCTCCACCGCATGCGTCCTCCTCGATGGCTAGCGCGTGCCGCGCTGCGCCAGGAGCTCCAGAATCTTCGCGCACCCCGCCAGGATCGCCTGGCGTCGCTCGTCGCGCACCAGCGGCGTGCTCTTGCCGCCGCTGTCGATTTGCGCGCGCGCAATCTCCATCGTGGTGCGACCGTAGGGGTCCTTCACGAGTGGGTCGCCGCCGCGCGACAGCAGCAGCTCGACGACCTCGGGATGGCCCCATACCGTGGCAAGCTGCAGCGCGGTCCATCCGCCCACCAGGGCGTTGACCTGACGCCGTGGACCCTTCACGAGCTCTTTGACGCGATCGAGCAATCCGTACGCGGCCGCCCGGTGCAGGTCGACCTCGGCGCCGCGCTCGTAGAGATACCGCACCATCTCGACGTGGCCTTCTTCGTTGGCCCAGCCGATCGCCGTCATCTGGTAGGTATCGTCGCGGGCGTTGAGGTCGGCCCCAGCGGCCAGCAAGGTGTCGACCATGCGTCGGTCGTTGGCGATCGCCGCGAAGTGCAGTGCGGTGCCACCCTCGTTGCGGGTCGAGACCAGAGTAGGATCGTCAGCGAGGATGGCTTTGACGCGGTCGGCCGACGGCTCCTGCACCGCGGCGAAGAAGGCCGCGGGATCGGAGCGCCGCGTCCCGGGAAGGGCGCCGCTGTCCGGCGTGGGGTTGGTCATGGCTCCTCCAGCACTGGGGCGCGGGTACCGTCAGGGAAGTTGGCCGGGTGGACGGGTCCCCGTCAACTCAACAGCAGCTTGCCGGCGACGAACACCAGGAACACGCCGAACGCGCGCCGCAGCGTCGTGTCCGAGACGCTCTGTGCGAGCTTCGCGCCGAGCAGCGCGCCCAGAAGTAACCCGACGGCGATGAGCGCCGCATAGGCGAGATTCACCTGTCCGCGTTTGTAGTACTGCAGGAACCCCAGCAACCCCACCGGCAGGAGCAGCGCCCCGAGCGACGTCCCGTTCGCGGTGTGTTGGGGCAGCTTCGCCAGCAGCACGAGGCCGGGCACGACCACGATCGCGCCGCCCACGCCGAACAGACCGGAGATCACGCCGGCTGCCAGACCCAACACCGCCACCAATGCGTAGGTCATGCTCCACTCCTCGTCGCTGATGGTTCGTTGCCCCACCCACCGCCTCCGGGCGTCTCGATGCGCAGCACATCCCCCGCGGCGAGCGAGACGTTCACCTTCGCGGGCAGGGGCGCACCGTTCTTCAGATTGATGCCGCAGGACCCGTCGCCGCCGCCGGCGGAGCCGCGCGGCGGATGCCGCCGGCGCTCGGAGAGGATGCTGGCCTCCGCAGGGACGAGCAGCTCGAGTTCCCGCACGACGCCGGCACCGCCACGCCAGCGCCCCGTCCCGCCGCTCCCTGCGCGTAACCCATAGCGTCGCACGCGCACCGGACATTCGAGCTCGAGCACCTCGATCGGCGTATTACGGGTGTTCGACATCCCGACGTGGACGCCGGACGCCCCGGCGCCGTTGGGGCCCGCTCCCTGACCACCGCCCAGTGTCTCGTAATACGTCCAGCCCGGCGCGCCCAGCGTCACGTTGTTCATCGTGCCCTGACCCTGCGCGGGCACCGGCACACCGCCGGCAGCGAGCGCCCGGAACACGGCGTCGGCAATGCGCTGTGACGTTTCGACGTTGCCGGCCGCCACGGCATGAGGCCACCGCGCATGGACGAGGCACCCTTCCGGCGCTGTGACGCGCACCGCCCGTGCGACGCCTGCGTTCATCGGGATCTCCGCCCCGATGATCGTCTGCACGACGAACAACACCGCGGCGTGGGTCACGGCGATCGGACAGTTGACGTTGCCGGGGACGGCGGCAGCGGTCCCGGTGAAGTCGGCGAGCAACCGACCGTCCTCGATGGTCACGGTGACGCGAATGGGAATGTCGGCGTCACTGATCCCGTCGCCCTCGAGGAAATCGGTCGCCACCGCCGGTCCCTGGGAGCCGAGCGACACGCGGGAGAGCACCGCCCGCGCGCGCGTTTCCGCATCGTCCATCAGGGCCCGTGCCGCGTCGTGCAGGAATGCCCAGCCATGCCGCGCCGCAAGCGACCACATCCCCTCTGCCCCGCGCTCCACCGCGGCCTTTTGCGCCGCCAGATCGGCGCGGCGCACCTCGGGCGTCCGGACGTTGGCGAGCACCAATCGCTCGACTTCCGGTGTGAACAACACCGGTGGCAGGACGACTCCCTCCGCAAACAGCTCCCGCGCTCCCGCCGGCATACTCCCGGGCGTCGCTCCGCCCACATCCGAGTGGTGCGCCCGCACGACGCTGTAACCGCCGATTCCGTCGACGGTGCGGATGACCCCGATGAGCGTCAGGTCGGGCAGGTGTGAGCCGCCGGCGTACGGATCGTTCAGGATGTACAGCTCTCCCGGCTGCGGCTTCTGGGCGCGGACCGCCTGCACGGCATCCGCCAGGGCGCCAAGATGAACGGGGATATGCGCGGCCTGCGCGATCATGTCGCCACGGGCATCGAACAGCGCCGCGGAGGCGTCGCGCCGTTCGCGGATATTCGGCGACACGGCCGAGTGAATGAGGACGAGCCCCATCTCCTCGGCGATCCCCGCGAAGGCATGCGCCATCACTTCACGCGCGACGGCGTCGAGCGTCACTGGCGCTCCAGCAGCACAGCGCCGCTCTGGTGCACGGTGCCGCGCCACCCTGGCTCGACGAGCGCCGTAGCATCGGGGCCGGCGAGCACGGCCGGCCCCGGAATGCGAATGCGCGGCGGCAGCTCGCCGAGCGGCCAGACCTGCGCACGCACACGCTCTCCTTTCACCACCATGCGACGCCATCCCGGCGTGGGCCGACCGATCCCGACGCGCCGCCCGAGCGCGGGAGCCGGCGCGGGACGCTCGGCGACGACGCGCAGGTTGACGATCTCCACCGGCCCTTCGACACCGCCATGCCGGTAGCGCGCGCGATGCGCCGCGTTGAACGCGGCTTCGATACCGTCGGGCTCGCCGTTGGTCAACGGCACGGTGATCTCGTATCCCTGCCCCACGTAGCGGCAGTCGGCGAGCCGCTGCAGGGCGGCCCCAGGCAGCAGCGCGCCGGTGCGTGCCTCCAGCTCGGTGAAGGCGGCGAGGATGGCCGGCCGCTCGGCAGCCCCCGCCCGTCGATGCAGCGCCTCGACCAGCTCCACCCGTTCGGCGGCGGACGCGAGCCCCAGTGCCGATAACACGCCGGGATGCGGCGGGACCAGCACCGTCCGCATGCCGAGCTGATCGGCGAGCGCGCAGCCGAACAGCGGCCCGGCGCCGCCGAACGGGACCAAGGTGAGCCGTCGCGGGTCGACGCCGCGGGCGACGCTGACGCGCTTCAGCGCGCGTGCCATGACGGCCGTCGCGACGTCGACGATCCCTCGGGCGGCGCGGCGCACGTCGCCGTCGAACCTCCGCGCCACCGGCTCGAGGGCACGCTCCGCCGCCGCCACGTCGAGATGCACCGTTTCAGCGAGGGCCCATTGGGGGTCGAGCCATCCCAACATGAGGCACGCGTCGGTCACCGTTGGCTCTGTGCCACCGCGTCCGAAGCACGCCGGTCCCGGGAGCGCACCGGCGCTCCTGGGCCCGACCTTCAAGGCGCCGGCGTCGTCCACCCAGGCGATACTGCCGCCGCCGGCGCTGACGGTCTCGATCAGGACCGCGGGCACGGCGAGCGGCACGCCGCCGACGACCGTCGACCCCTCCTCGCGCGCTTCCCCTCCCTGCACCAGGCTCGCGTCGGCGCTGGTGCCGCCCATGTCGAGAGTGAGGAGGTCGGCGTGCCCCGCGACCGCGCCGAGCACCCGCGCGCCCACCACGCCGCCGACCGGGCCCGACAGGGCGAGCGAGGCCGCGGACCGCGCCGCGACGCCCGCGGTCACGGTGCCGCCGCCGGACGTCATCAACCGGAAGGCGGCGATGTTGCGCGACGCCGCCGCCGCTTCGGCCCGCGTCACGTAGCCGCCCACGAGCTGCCGCAGATAGGCTTCGGCCGACGTCGTGGCGCAGCGCTCGTACTCGCGGAACACCGGCAACACCTCGTGACTCGCGACCACGGGAGTGCGCGGCAGGGCGGCGCGCAGCGCGGCCGCGACGCGGCGCTCGTGACCGGGATGACGGAAGGCGAACAGAAAGACGATCGCGACCGCTTCGGGATTGATGGCGCGGACCGCCGCCACGACACGCTCCACCTCTTCGTCGACGAGCGGAGTGATCACGCCGTCGGGGCCGGCACGCTCGGTGGTACCGACGACGTCCTCACGACGCACCAGCGGCGGGGGATGATCGAGACCGAGATCGTACAGGGCCGCGCGGTCCTGGCGACGCAGCCAGAGCAGATCCTCGAAGCCGGCGGTCGTGACGAGGGCGGTGCGCGCTCCGCGGCGCTCGAGCAGCGCATTCGTCGCGATCGTGGTGCCGTGCACCAGCAGCTCGATCGCCGTCCCGGGCGGCACGGTGAGGGCGTCGCACGCCTCGAACAGGCCGATGGACGGATCGTCCGGCGTACTCAGCACCTTGCGGATGTCCAGCGTACCATCGGGCGCCACAGCGACGAGATCGGTGAACGTCCCGCCGACGTCGACGCCGACTCTCATACGTACTCGAATGCAGAATGCAAAATGCCGAATGCAGAATGCTCAGGGGTCCAATTCATCATTCTGCATTCATCATTCTGCATTGTCAGCTCCTGTGAGCCACACGGTGAACGATGAGCCCGCCAGTCATCACGAGCACCGCTGCCACCGCCAGCCGCCCCACCCAGTCGCCCCATTGGACGTACAGCGTCCGCACGTCGCTGGTCACCAGCGGTCCCGTCACGACGGTGCGCGTCTCCAGCTCGGACTGACCGGTCGCGCGCCCGAGCGGGTCGACGAACTCCGAGACGCCGTCGTTGGCGCCGCGCGCGATGCCCATGCGCGTTTCGATCGCCCGCAACACGAGATGGGACTCGTGCTGATACGGCGCCGCGGTGCGGCCGAACCAGGCGTCGTTCGTGATGTTGACGAGAAAATCGGCACCGGCCCCGCGATACCTCCGGGCCAGGTCTTCGAACGCCGACTCGTAACACACCACGACCCCGGCGCGGCCCAGCGACGTCGGGAAGAGCGGCAGCGAGTCACCGCGACCGAAACCGCCCGACCATCGGCCCAGGCCCGGAAGGGCCCGAAACCACGCCACCGGCACGAACGGTACGCGCTCGACGACGGGTACCAGATAGTGCTTTTCGTAGACCCCGTGCGGCCGCCACTGCCCCAGCGTGTCGAACATCAGAGCCGCGTTGTAGACCGTGTATCCACGATCGCGATACTGGAGGTGCACCACGCCGGTCAGCACCGGGATCCGGCGCTCCGCAGCAAACGCGCCGATCCGGGCCTGCCAATCCGGGTGCTCTTCGAACAAGCCGGGCACTGCGGCCTCGGGCCATACCACGAGATCTGGCCGGACCCCCGTGGTGGCAGTGCGGGACATGCCGACCAGGAGACCGACCTCGCTGTCGGCGATAGCGGGATCCCATTTCTCGTCGAAACCGATGTTGGGCTGCACCAGGGTGATCGTCCCTACCGGGCGCAGCGGCAGCGTCCGCTCGCGCCATGCACCGTATCCCCACGCTGCCAGCACCGTGAGCGCCACCGGGACGAGACGCCGCACGTAGCGTGGTGCACCCGCCAACCCCTGACCGCCAATCGCCATCGCCACGAGCACGTTGCACCACACCAACCACAGCGTCACCCCACGCGCCCCGGCGATGTCGGCCCACTGCACCAGCACCCTGCCGTCGGCGAGCGACGTGCCGAGTCCGAGCCAGGGAAAGGCGACGTCGCCCAGGTGGCCGACGGCCCACTCGAGCGCGGTCCACGCCAGTGGAAACACCAGGAACATTGGCAGCCGCGGATAGACGCTGCGCACGCGGGTGACGAACCAGAACAACCCGCCCGTGAAGACGCCGAGCAGATATACGGTGATCGCATAGCCGAGCGCGGCGAATGGGGTGAAATGCCACAGCGCGACGACCATCCAGCACAGCACCAGCGCATTGGTGATGAGACCGTAGCGGAACCCCCAGCGCCAGGCGGCGCGCGGGTTGCCCTCCGTGTCGAACGCCAACAGGGCGGGTGGGACGAGCGCGACGAAACTGAGAAACGGGAGGGGGAACGGTGGATAACATCCCGCAAGCGCGACCGCGCCAAGCGCGACCAGCGTCCAGCCGCGGCGCGAAGAGAGACTCACAACAGGAGGTCGCGGCCTTCGTCAGCGGAGCGGTACACAGCCTCGAGCACGCGGTGCAGCAGCAGCTGATCCTTCGGCGGCGGGGCGTTCACTTCGCCGCGGATCACGGCGAGGAAGTAGGTCCACTCCGCGCGGTACGACTGGATGAACGGCGTCTCACGGCCACTCGCCCCGGTGGGCGTGACGTCGGTGGGCGCCCCATGCAGCTCCTTGTAGACCCGCAGCGGGGCGATCGCCGCGGTACCCTTGCGCCCCACCATCTCGAACCAGAACCGCTCGCCACCGCCCAGGTGGCGCCAGCTCACCGCGACGCCGATGGACAGGCCGTTCTCGCACACGATCATCGCCATCCCCATCTCTTCCACGCCGTCGCGGCTGCCGCCGACCAGCTGGGCGGAGACGCGCTTGGGGATCGGCCACCCGGCGAGCCACAAGCCCAAGTCGATCAGCGGCAGTCCCAGGTCGAGCATCGCCCCGCCGCCCGACTCGGCGCGCCGCAGGCGCCAACCCAGCTGCTGCCGCGCAGCCGAGGGCTGGAACGTGAACCAGCCGCCGCGCAGCATGTCGATCGTCCCCAGCTCACCGCCGGCGAGAAAGCCGCGCACCGCCTGGACATCGCTGCGGAAGCGGTGGTTCATCGCCACCATGACGCGCTTGCCGTAGCGCTCCGCCGCCTTGAGCACGCGCTCCACACCGTCGACGCTCATGGCGAGGGGCCGCTCGCACAACACGTTGACGCCCGCCGACAGGGCGGCCACGGCGTGAATCTCGTGCAGATGGTTCGGCGTGCACACCACGACCACGTTGGGGTGCGCGTACTTCAGCACCTCCTCGATGTCGTCGTAGGTCTCCCGCACGTCGAACCGCGCGGCCAGTGCCTGCGCCTTGGAGAGGTCATTGTCGCAGATCGCCGCGATCTCGACGCCGGCGATCTTCCGCAGGACCGGGAGGTGCGCCACCTGGGCGACGCTCCCCGCCCCCACGACGGCGACGCGGACCGGATCGCTCACCGGCGGCCGCGACCCGCGGGGAGGCGGTACATGAACCCGACGCGCGCCGAGAACTGCGAGTAGTCGCTCAGCAGGGTGCCGCGCAGCTCGCCGGTGAGCCGCCAGGCGGGGGTCAGGCCCACCTCCACCCCGGCGGTGCCGTTCAGCGCCGGCGACACGCCGCTGAGCGCGTCCTGAATGAAGGTGCCGTTGATGGCACGCCCGCTCCCTTCCCGGATGTGTACACCACCCCCCAATCCCAGCACGGCCGTCACCGGCTGTCCGTCGTTGAAGACGTACTGCAGGTCGAGGTCGGCGATGAAGTCGGACAGGTGGACCCGTCCTACGTCGATGGTCGAATTCGAATCGGGGTCCGTCACCAGTTTGAGCAGCTGCCGGTTGACCCGCGCCACCGCCCGGTCGGTAAACCGCGAACGCGTATACGACGCGCCCACCAGCACCCGGACGTGCGGCGCCAGGTACCCGGCGTCCATGCGCAAACCGCCGATCATGGCGCCGCGCAGGTCGTGCGTCGCCACCGACCCGACGTCGAACTCGAATCCCGAGACCCGCAGCTGATCGTACGTAAACTTCGACAGCAACCCCTGGGCGGCGAGCAGCGGCGACGTCACGAGCGTCGCACACGCGCCGCACACCAGCGCGGCCACAAGCAACCGGCGGTGCCCCGATCTATTAGTAGAGTCGCTCAACGGTCGTTCCTGGAAAGTAAGTGGTGAGGATATCGCGATACTTCTGTCCGGCGCGGGCGCGCCCGATGGCACCCCATTGACAGAACCCGACGCCGTGGCCGGCGCCGCTGCCCTGAGCCACGAGGCGGCTCACCCGGCCGCCGTCCGTGGTCACCGACACACGAAACGCCGCGCTCTGCAACAGCCGGTCGGCGGCCGGTCGTAGAATCGACCGCACATCCGGACCAGCGATTCGCACGTCGCCGTGCGCGAACACCACGCGCAGCTCCGCCACCCGCCCCGACGACGTCGTTCTCGTAACCTGCACATCGGTAATGGGTTGCAATCCGTCGCCGCTCACCGTCATCACTGCCGGGAGCGTCCGCGTCAATATAGTGCGCAGCGTCTGGGCGTCCCACTCCTCGCGCCATTGAAAGTGCGGCGCCAGCTCGCAATACGAATGACCACCGCCGCTCGCGTCGGACACCGAGCGCAGGTACGGCTGTCGCTGCGCGCTCTTGAACACGTCCTCGACCGCGGCGGTCCGGCCGCCGCAGCTCGCATGGTAGTAGGCGTCGATGATCTTGCCCCGGTACTGCACCACCTGCCCCGTCGTGGCGCGCAGGGCATCCCACACCTGCGCCGTTTCGCCGTCGACGCCCGTATACACCTGATCGCGCGTGTCGGCGGTGGCGTCGAACCCGTTCGCTTCCCAGCGCCCCCGGTTGCGCACCGCGAAGGTGCGGGCGATGACGGCCTGCGCCAGCAATGCCTCCCGCTCCTCCGGGCGCCGTGGCCCTATTTCCTGACCGAGGACGCCGGCCAGGTAACTCTCGAGCGGCAGGCGGTCGATGAGCAGCAGCCCGCCCGGCAGGCGCACCACGTTGATCCGCCCCCGGTAGCGGCGCCCGTTGGCCATCGCGAAGCGGCCCTCGGTCACGTTCACCGCCGAGATCCCCTGGTGCCGCTCGGTGCGCGTCCCATCGGGCCGCAGCAGCGTGAACCCCGCACCCGAGTCGGCCGTGATCGTCCAGACGCTCCCCGGAGCGATGGCGCCCACCGGCTGCCCGTTGCCGTCATCGGTGACGAACAGCTCGCCATCGCCCCCCAGCCGCACACTGGAGAGTCCCATGGCGAGACCGACGCGCAGCTCCGGCTCCGGGCCACCCGGGGCCGCTTCAGTTCCGGGCTGGGGGTGCGGGCAGCCAAGGGCTGCGACGAGCGCGGCGGGGAGCAGCCAAGAAAAAGGCGTCCCGCGCGGATGCCGGGACGCCGTGGACCGGAGAGCGGCGCGGGCGCTCACGCGAGCGCCACCGCCCGAAAATCGTAGTCCAGGCTGTCGGTGAGCCGTGCCCGCACAAAGCTGCCGGGACCGGCCCAGCCCCCTTCCCCGAGATAGGTCACTCCATCGACGTCGTCGGCTTGCCACGGTACGCGGCCGACGTGGGTCGCGCCGCTGTCGATCGGATCGGCGACACGATCGATCAGCACGGCGACCTCACGGCCCACGAAGCGCGACAGCCGCTCCGCCGAGATGGCACGCTGCACCTCGAGCAGTTCTTCCAGGCGATCCCGCTTCACGTCGTCGGGGACGTCGTCG
>Ga0187821_10000524_pt1 | contig 10144 bp, 8 predicted proteins | sample NC_wetland_sal_i_20_FD_132442 | JGI IMG/M metagenome (GOLD analysis project Ga0187821, IMG submission 132442) | Wetland sediment microbial communities from Neuse River Estuary, North Carolina, USA - SourceSoil_1 | ecosystem: Environmental > Aquatic > Freshwater > Wetlands > Sediment | place...
CTATAGCCCGTTCGCGGTGGTCCTGACGCTGACGCACATCTACACACCGTTCACGTTCCTGCCCATCTACGCGTCTCTGGAACACATTCCGCGGAATCTCGTGGAAGCCTCGAACGATCTGGGCGCGTCACCTGCGCAGACTTTCTGGCGCGTGATTTTTCCGCTTTCGATTCCGGGTGTACTCGCCGGGGCGACGTTTGCCTTTGTGCTCAGCCTGGGTGATTTCCTGGCTCCGCTCCTGCTGGGTGGACCGAGCGGCATCATGATTTCAAACATCGTGGTCAGCCTGTTTGGCGCCGCCTACAACTGGCCCCTCGGCGCCTCGATCTCCCTGTGCATGCTGGTGCTGGTGGTCAGCTTGCTTTTCGCTTCCGAGCGGCTTGAGAAAAAATGGAGCTTCTCGTGAGCGAATCGTCGACGCGGCCATCCGGATGGCTTTGGGCACACGCTTTGTTGGTCTTTGGTTTCCTTTACCTGCCGATCGCGGTACTCATTATTTATTCGTTCAACGGGGCCGGCGTGGGTGGATTCCCACCACGGGATCTGACGCTCGCCTGGTATCGCATCCTGTTTGCCGATGGGGCGATCTGGGATTCGGTGGTCAACAGCTTGCTGGTAGCCGCGGCCGCTGTGGCCATCGCGCTTGGGTTCGGCATCCCAGCTGCCCTCGCGCTCGACCGTGCGCACTTCCCAGGCAAAGCGCTGTTCCGTCGTCTCGTGCTCCTGCCTTTGATTCTTCCTGGGATCATCACCGGGGTATCGTTGCTGATGTTGTTCAACAGGGCACAGATCAAGCTCAGTCTGCTCACCATCGTTCTGGGCCATGGCACGGCGCTGATTTCCGTGGCCACGACCGAGGTTTTTGCTGGTTTGCAGAAACTCGACCGCGCCCAGGAGGAAGCGTCGCTCGACCTCGGCGCCACTTACTGGCAGACGTTTTTGCGGGTTACGCTTCCGAATCTGAAGCTTTCGATCATCGGAGCCGCCCTGCTCATCTTTACTCTTTCTATGGATGAGATCGCGGTCAGCTTCTTCCTGATCGGCCGCGACAACACTCTTCCGCTCGAAATCTGGGGACGCCTGCGCCGTGGGATCACCCCCGAAATCAACGCCGTCTCCACCATTATTTTTGTTTTCTCACTCGCAGCTATTGTTCTCTGGTATCGCCTGCGTACCCGCGCGGAGGGCGCTCCGGAGATTGCTGCTGAACTGATGGAACCCGCAGCCCAAGGAGCCCAATCGTGAGTCCGAATCGCAGAGACTTCATCAAGTTCGTCGTGGCAGGTGCGGTCGCGTCCGGCTGTCCATTTGATAGCTCACTGCTGGCGCAACCGGCAGACACAACGCCGAGCGTCGAAGGCGAGGAGAACCGGATCTGCCATCAGGTGCGGGACGGCAAGGTATTTTCGCGACCTCCGGTCTCAGCCAACTATGACGTAATCATCGTCGGTGGCGGCATGAGCGGCCTTGCGGCGGCCCACCTCCTGCAAAAACACAATTTCCTGCTGCTCGAAAAGGAACCGCATTTCGGCGGCAATGCCTATCTGATGGAGTACCAGGGACAAGCCTACGGAACAGGATCCGCCTTTGCCGATAACGAAATCGTGGTGAAGTTCGCCAGAGAGATCGGGCTTGAGCCGTTGCCCGTCGACAATTTCGATCCCACCATCGTCAATGGGGAATTTGTGGAGGACACCTGGGGTGATGGCATTGACAAGCTGCCCTATCCGCCTGCTGTACGCGATGCCTTCAAGAAATTCCGCAAAGAAATGCTCGCGATCGATTACGAAAAGCGCGAGCAGGAACTGCTCAATACTCCGTTTACTGATCTGTTGAAGGACTATCCCGAGGAACTGAAGCTCTGGTGGGACGGCTTTGGCGCTTCGAGCTGGGGAAGTCGATCGGAAGATTCGCCTGCCGCACTGGTGGTTTCCCAGTTGCAGTGGATGGCGGCTCCCAAGCGCAAAGATGACCGCTACACCTGGCCCGGCGGGTTGGGTGCGCTTAGCAAACATCTGGTTGACGTGCTGCAGCCGAAGTACGGCGAGCGCATGCAGACCGGCGCAACCATCGTCGCTGTATCGAATGAAAAAGGTGCGGCCAGCGTCACTTACATGCAGGGCACGGAATTAAAGACAGTTTCGGCAAGGGCCGTGATCATGGCCACGCCAAAGTTCATCACGCGTCGGATTGTGGAGGGAATTCCCGACAAGCAGGACGACGCGATGCATGAGATCCGTTACATCCCATATGCCCTGGTGAACCTCATCTTCGACAAGGAGATCTATCGCAAAGGGTACGACAACTGGTGCCCAGGAAATTCATTTACCGATTTCATCGTGGCCGACTGGGTGGTCCGCAATCAAGCGGGCTACAAGCCAAAGTACAACATCCTGAGCTGCTACACGCCCCTGCACGAACAGGATCGGGCCATGCTCCTGACGGAAACCAGTGCACGCAAAGTGGCGACGAACGTTCTGAAAGATTTTCAGAAGCTGCTGCCCAGCACGAATGTCGACCCGATTGAAGTCCACATCTTCCGGCGAGGACACCCGATGTACATGACAACCCCGGGGCTTTTCACAAAAGTGCAGCCGCTAGTGCGCACTCCTCTCGATCGCGTGTTCTTTGCGAACACGGATTCGGAAGGTCCCGTCTCCAGCACGACCCAAGCGATCGCGGCTGCACGGAGGGTGACGCAAGAAGTGGAAAAACGTCTAGCCGGGTAGAGTATTCCAACTGGCTCGCGCCGGACTAGCGATTCCGACTAGCTCTCGACTATTTGGTGCCGTTCAGGACGCGTCTCGCCTCGCGAAAACCGCCTCGCATAGTAAAGTAATAAGTGCAGCAGCCCGCCACTGCTTTCGATCGTTCATGAAAAGGACCTGCTAAATTTTGAATTCCAGCATTCGCAACATCGCGATCATCGCGCACGTCGACCATGGCAAGACCACGCTTGTGGATGCCATGCTGCAACAGAGCGGCACGTTCCGCTCGAACGAAGCCCATGTCGACAGGGTGATGGACTCCAACGAACTCGAACGCGAGCGCGGAATCACCATTCTCGCTAAGAACACTTCCGTTTTTCACTGCGGAGTGAAGATCAACATTGTCGACACCCCGGGCCACAGCGACTTCGGAGGAGAGGTCGAGCGCGCACTCAAGATGGTCGATGGTGTGATGCTGCTGGTGGACGCAAGCGAAGGGCCGCTTCCCCAAACGCGCTACGTACTGGGGAAGGCGCTCGATGCGAAACTCCCACAGATCGTGGTGATGAACAAGATTGACCGGGCCGATGCGCGCCCGCAGGAAGTGTTGAACGAGATCTATGATCTGTTCATTGATCTCGACGCGAAAGAAGAGCAGCTCGAGTTTCCTGTCCTGTACACGAACGCGAAAGCAGGAACGGCTTCCACCAGCATGGAAGGTCCGGGACAAAATCTCGAACCTTTGTTTGAAGCCATCGTGAACACGATACCGCCGCCGCCAGGCGATGCTGCGGGCCCGCTTCAGATTCTGGTTGCGAACCTGGATTACAGCGACTATCTCGGCCGGTTGGCAATCGCCCGCGTTTTCAATGGCACACTCGAAACCGGAGAAGAAGTGAGCATCGCCAAGCGCGATGGATCTCTTCAAAAAACAAAAATCACGAAATTGTTTTCGTTTTTAGGATTGAAGCGGACTGACATCACGAAAACCGATCTGGGTGACATTGTGGCCGTTGCCGGCGTGGAAGGCATCACTATTGGAGAAACCATCACGGATGCCGAGAACCCCGCGCCTCTTCCTCCGATCGTGATTGACGAGCCGACGATCGCAATGATGTTCACGGTGAACACTTCGCCCTTTTCTGGCCGTGAAGGGTCCTACGTAACTTCCCGAAATCTGCGCGACCGCCTCGAAAAGGAATTGCTCACGAACGTGTCGTTGCGCGTGGAAGATTCCGGCAGCACAGATTCCTTCAAGGTCCTTGGCCGCGGCGAGCTGCAGCTTTCCATCTTGATTGAGATGATGCGGCGCGAGAGCTATGAACTGATGGTCGGTAAGCCAGAGATCGTCACCCGACGCATTGATGGCAAGCTGATGGAGCCCGTTGAATACCTGACCATCGATATCCCAGAAGAGTTCGTCGGGGTGGTGATGGAGCAACTCGGCACTCGCAAGGGCGAAGTCGCGAACATGCACAATCACGGCTATGGCCGAGTGCGCATTGAGTTTCGTGTTCCTAGCCGAGGATTGATCGGTCTGCGAAGCCAACTCCTGACCGATACACGCGGGACGATCGTGATGAATTCGCTCTTCCACGGATACACGCAATGGCAGGGCGAAATTCCGCACCGGCCAACCGGGGTGCTGGTGGCTGACCGGCCGGGCCTGTCCACTTCACACGCCCTTTACAATCTGCAGGAGCGCGGAGAACTCTTCATCGGTCCTGGCGTCGAAGTGTACGAGGGCATGATCATCGGCGAGAACGCGAAAGACAATGATCTGGACGTCAATGTAGTGCGCGAGAAAAAGCTGACCAACATGCGCGCCTCGACTGCCGACGAGGCCATTCGCCTGGTTCCCTTCCGGCAATTGAACCTGGAGCAGGCCATCGAGTTTATTGCCGATGATGAGTTCGTCGAGGTAACGCCGAAATCCCTTCGCCTGCGCAAGAAAATCCTTCCCGCCAACAAGCGCAAGAAGAGCGGCACGGTTGTAGCGATGGAGACGCCGTAGTGGCGAGGCGTGTGCGGGGAAAACCCGATTGCCCTCCGCTGCGCATGTATCTGGTGCCCTGCAGCTGCGGAGCAAGTTTTGCTGTAGCCGAGAATTACGATCGCCAGGGGAGTCAGTGGAGCCGCTACCTGGTGTGTCCGCACTGCGGCAAGCGGCACGATCCCAAGAACCGCTTACTGCGCCTTGGGTATCAGCCTGAAGGTTTCTGGGATGTTGAAGACTGCTAGTGAAAACACGTAAGCAGTCCTTAGAGGATTTAGAGTTGCCCAGCTAACAAGGTCTCGGTCGCCCAGAATTCCTGCTATACTTCCTGCCGCATTTGACTGTTCGTCACTCCGGCCTCGATTCCAGGATCAGCACACTAAGGCACCTGCCTTCCCTGCCGAAGTCGCCCACACTCAAATAGCTTATCCCCCGAGGCACCTGCTTGAAAAACATCTTTGTTGGAAACCTGGATTTCAATACCACCGAAGACGAGTTGCGTCAGCTTTTTGAAGTGCACGGCCAGGTCGACCGGGTCAGTATCATGACCGATCGCGATACCGGACGTTCGCGCGGTTTCGGATTTGTCGAGATGGCCAGCGACGAGGATGGAGAAAAAGCGATCGCCGCGCTCAATGGTTCACAACTCGGAAGAAGGACCTTAAACGTCAACGAGGCGCGACCGAAAGCCGAGCGCGCGGGCGGCGGTGGCGGACGCGGTCACGACCGCAGCGGCGGCGGCCGCAATCGTTGGTGAACCTCGCGCAAGGGCAACGTTTCCCCTTGGTTCGTCGCTTTGCTGCTGTCCGTATCCGGATGTAAACTGGGATTTGCGCGCCCGTAGCTCAGCTGGATAGAGCGGCAGCCTCCGGAGCTGTAGGTCGGGAGTTCGAATCTCTCCGGGCGCGCCATATCGCAACACCAGTTTGAGCAACCCTTTCAACCTTTTCCTTTCCCCAGCCTAAATTCTGCGATCGATTACTTTCGTCACGTTTGTTGTCCTTCACCGACCTAATATGCTGTGGGCGGTACACACGACTGGGAACTTCTCTCAAGTCTTCAGCTGCCTCACAGATATTGGCCTGACCCATGAGTCTGAGCAGTCCCGCCAAGCCGACAACCCGCAAGTTGAGCGGCTGGCAACGCCGATACCAGCGCCACCGGGCTGACTTTCCCGTGAAGGCTTCCTTGCTCCGCGAAGGCGGATATCAGGAACTCAGTGGACGTTGCGGAGACCTCGGACATGGCGGCATGGGCGCGGTGCTCACGCAGGAAATTGCGAAGGATGAAGTCCTCTCCCTGGAGTTTTTGTTGCCCAACTTTCCCGTACCTCTGCTCGTACGATCTATCGTTCGTTATCGCCGCGGCTTCCTGCACGGTCTCGAATTCCTTGGACTGACCGAGGAGCAGCAAACCGCCATCGACTCGTACTGCGCCGCGTTGCCCCTCACCTGAAAGCCGAACCGAAAGGTTACTTACGTCCGTAACCTACGTCATCTTGCTTCGGTCGTGCCACTGCGGCAACCTTTAGGTTGACGCTTTGTCGGGCATCGCGATCCGACGAAAACTCCACATATGAGTGATTCCAAAGTTAATCTCACGCCCGGGACGGACTGGACCCGTCTGCTCAGCGATCCCGACCTCGTAGAGCACCTAGGCAAGCTGTTGCAAACCTACCGCGAAGCACCTGCGGAAAGGCGCGAAGAAGCTCTCCTGACCGCCATGCGCGAGATCAAGACGCAAGCGGGAACCGTTGGCTCGGCGGCCGCCCCGGCGCCGGCCATGGCCTCCGCGGATATCCCCAGTCCGACACCTGTGCCTTCTGCGGAAATTCCTCCCTTCGAACCCAGCACCTATGTTCCTTCCTGGGTGGATGATCGCAGGCAGTTCCCTCGGATCAAGTGCTATGTGGCAGTCGAACTGAAGGTGGATGGATCGGAGACCCCGATCTGGGGAAACCTCGCCAATACCAGCATGGGCGGATGCTACGTAGAAACTGTCACTCCGGTAAAAAGTGGTTCTGACGTGCAAATCGGACTATGGATGGCGAATGGAAAGGTCTGGATCAAAGGCCTCATCCTGAACGGAATCGTGATCAAGAGCAATCCATGTTTCGGTGTCAGAGTCAAGTTTGACGTTGATAGCGCCGTCCGCGAGAGCCTCCGGCAATTTCTCAAGCACGTGGAAACCACGACGAAGGCTCAGAAAAGCGAGCACAGCTACTTGCAGAAGCTACAGAAGTAACTCTTAGTTTCCGCGGAATGTCCCAAGCCGCGTCCATTTCACGAAATTTTCATATCCCCGTTCTCTGCTTTCCGCCTGAAGCCCACACTCGCGCCGGAAATTGATACACTCTAGTTCGTTTCCGTTGCACCCTCCATCCATGGATCGCAATCCAATCGATTAAGGGCGTGGACAACGCGGGGCATACAGTTATCACTGCAGGAGGACGGCCGAATGGCGGTAAGTGAACAAACTATCGTGACCGGGGCACAACTCGACACACTAGCCATCAATACCATACGAACCTTGGCCATCGATGCGGTGCAGAAAGCGAACTCCGGACACCCCGGCGCACCGATGGGACTGGCTCCCGTCGCTTATACTCTGTGGCAACAGTTCCTCCGTTACGATCCCGAAAATCCCATCTGGCCGAATCGCGACCGTTTCGTCCTTTCCGCCGGCCATGCTTCGATGCTGCTGTATGCGGTCCTATACCTGGCTGGTGTGCGCAGGGTCATTGGCGATTCGCAAATCACGGATGAGCTTTCGGTCTCTCTCGACGAAATCAAGCGCTTCCGCCAACTCGATAGCCGAACCCCGGGGCATCCAGAATCCCACATCACGACTGGCGTGGAAACGACGACCGGTCCCCTGGGCCAAGGCTGCGGGAATAGTGTTGGCATGGCCATCGCGGAGCGCTGGCTTGCTGGCACCTACAACCGGCCCAACTTTGAAATCTTCAACTACAACATCTGGACGATTTGCGGCGATGGCGATCTGATGGAAGGAGTCTCCGCCGAGGCTGCTTCGCTGGCCGGGCACCTCAAACTGAGCAATCTCTGCTGGATCTACGACAACAATAAGGTCACGCTCGACGGCCCCGCTCACTGGTCCTTTAGTGAAGACGTGATGACCCGCTTTGTCGGCTACGGGTGGAATGTCACCCGCGTCAGCGACGCCAATGATCTGCAGATGCTCGCGCGTGCCTTCAACACCTTCCTCGAAACCCAAGACAAGCCGACTCTGATCGTGGTCGATAGCCACATCGGTTACGGCTCTCCTCACAAACACGACAGCAGCGAGGCGCACGGAGAGCCGCTGGGCGAAGAGGAAGTTCGTCTCACGAAGCGAAACTATGGTTGGCCAGAAGACGCGAAGTTTCTTGTGCCCGAGGGCGTGAAAGAACACTTCAAGGAAGGTATCGGGAAGCGCGGACATGATTTTCGAGTGCAATGGGAGAAGCTGTTCGCTCAGTACTCGAAGGAATATCCGGACCTCGCCAAGCAACTGCAACTGATGCAGACCCGGAAGCTCCCTGAGGGCTGGGATCAGAACCTTCCCACCTTCCCTGCCGACCCCAAAGGCGCCGGTACCCGCGAGAGCGCGGGCAAGGTGCTGAATGTGCTGGCTCAGAACATTCCATGGTTGGTGGGAGGATCGGCGGACCTGGGCAACTCGAATAAGACCACCCTCAAGTTCGAGGGAGCCGGCAATTTTGCTCCGGGTTCGTATTCGGGACGCAACATCCATTTCGGCGTGCGCGAGCATGCCATGGGTTCCGCGATGAACGGCATGTCGGTTTCAAAGCTGCGGCCGTTCGGCGGCACGTTCTTTAACTTCAGCGATTATCTGCGGCCCACGATTCGCCTGGCGGCCCTGATGGAGACTCCCGTAATCTTCGTCTTCACCCATGATTCAATCGGCTTGGGCGAAGACGGGCCGACGCATCAACCCATCGAGCAGTTGCCGGCACTTCGAGCGATTCCGAACACGCTGGTATTGCGTCCTGGCGACGCCAATGAAGTGGTGGAAGCCTGGAAGCTCGCGATTCAGAGTTCCCACGGCCCGGCTCTGCTGGTCTTGACGCGGCAACCTGTCCCAACTTTGGATCGAACCAAATATGCACCCGCGTCGGGCACTGCGAAGGGAGCTTATGTACTCGCGGATGCTGAAGGTGGAAAACCCGCAGTCATTCTGATCGGCACTGGCAGCGAAGTTTCCCTGTGCGTGGAAGCTTACGAGAAGTTGAAGACGGAGGGCATTCGCGCGCGCGTTGTGAGCATGCCTTCCTGGGAACTCTTCGAGAAGCAGGATACGGCCTACAAAAACAGCGTCCTGCCGCCGGAAGTAGCGGCGCGTGTCTCGGTAGAAATGTCGGATCCGCTGGGCTGGGAGCGCTACGTCGGACCGAAGGGGCAAATGGTTGGCATGCGCACCTTCGGCGCCTCGGCCCCATGGAAAGATCTGCAGAAGCATTTCGGTTTCACGGTGGATGCTGTTGTAGCCGCCGCACGCAAAGCGATGTCTGAGGCGAAGTAAGTACTCAGCTCGCTTCCGGACAAATTGACCTCGGGCTCCAAGGCCCCCTTGTTCCTGAACGTTGCGCGGTCCAACAGCGTCAACGTTCAGCAAAGTTTTCTCCTGGAGGATCGTTATGAATCCCGCTGGAACTCTCGAAAGCGCCAAAGCCATTAACCCCCTGAAAGAACTTTTGACGCACGGCCAATCGGTCTGGCTGGACTACATTCGGCGCAACCTGATCACCAGCGGAGAGCTGAAGCGCCTGATCGATCAAGACGGCCTGCGCGGGATGACTTCCAATCCCTCGATCTTCGAGAAGGCCATCGCGGGCAGCACCGACTACACCGACTTCCTCAACTCTCTAAAGGGCCGTAACGATCTGGACGCCAAGGCGCGGTACGAACTGCTTGCCATACGCGACATTCAAGACGCTGCCGACCTGCTGCGTCCTGTATATGACAGTGCGAATCGCAAAGATGGATTCGTCAGCCTGGAAGTGTCTCCCTACCTGGCCAACGATACCGAGGGCACAATCGCGGAAGCTCGCCGCCTTTGGAAAACGGTCTTACGAGACAACGTGATGATCAAGGTCCCGGGCACAGCCGCTGGATTGCCTGCTATTCAGCAACTGATCAGTGAAGGCATCAACATCAATGTCACCTTGCTTTTCTCGCAGCAGGTGTACGAGGAAGTAGCCGAAGCCTACATTGCAGGGTTGGAGAAGTTCGCCGCGTCGGGTGGCGATGTGAGCCGAGTCGCCAGTGTGGCCAGCTTCTTTATCAGCCGCATCGATACGCTGGTTGATTCCTTAGCGAATGAGGGGCTCAAGGGCGCCACCGATCCCGCTCAACAGGCGCTTCTCAAGAGCATTCTGGGCAAAGTTGCAATCGCAAATGGAAAGCTCACTTATCAGTCC
>Ga0187821_10000525_pt1 | contig 10143 bp, 7 predicted proteins | sample NC_wetland_sal_i_20_FD_132442 | JGI IMG/M metagenome (GOLD analysis project Ga0187821, IMG submission 132442) | Wetland sediment microbial communities from Neuse River Estuary, North Carolina, USA - SourceSoil_1 | ecosystem: Environmental > Aquatic > Freshwater > Wetlands > Sediment | place...
CCTTCCCCTGTTGGCATTCGGTGTACAGCCCTTCGGCATACATGGCGAACCCCTCGTGCAGCCAAATGTCCGCGTGGTCCCGCGCGCTGATGCTGTTGCCCCACCATTCATGCGCGCTCTCGTGGATGATGATGTAATCCCACCGCAGGCCGATTCCCGTGCCCGAGAGGTCACGGCCCAGATACCCCGCGAGGTAGCGGTTGCCATAGGCGATCCCGCTTTGGTGCTCCATCCCCAGGTAGGGCGTCTCGATGAGCTGGTAGCCGTCCGCATACCACGGATACGGCCCGAACCAGGATTCAAAGCACTTCATCATCGACGGCACCTGCAGAAACTCGCGCTGGGCGACGTCCAGGTGATAGGCGAGCGGCCAGAAGTCGAGCGTCAGCGGCCCCGCGGCGCCGTCATAGATCATGCTGAAGTGGGCGTAGCGGCCGGCGCTGATCGCGACGTCGTAGTTGTTGATCGGTTCGGTCGTGAACCACTCGTACGTCGTCGTGCCGTCCGCGTGCGGGGTCACACCACGCAGCCGCCCGTTCGAGACGTCGAAGAGGGAGTCCGGCGTGGTGATCGCGATGCGCTGGCTGTCGGGCTCGTCGGCGAGATAATCCTTGTTGGGCCACCACACGGAAGCACCGGTGCCTTCGTTGGCGGTCGCGACCCAGCGGTCGCCCATGCTATCCCGCGCCCAGATCAGGCCGCCGTCCCAGGGTGGCCGCCGGGCCACGACCGGTTTCCCATGATAGTAGACGGTGATGGTGTGCCGCTCCCCTGGCCGCTGCCGCGCGACGCCCGCGAACCACGCGTTGCCGTCCCGCCGCACGGCAAGGTGCCGTCCTTCCTGCACCATGCTGTCGACCAGCAGCGGCTGCTGCAGGTCGATCTGCATGTCCCGCGACGGCTGCAGCACGCGATAGCTGATGCCGTTCCAGCCGCGAATCGTGCTGTCGGAGGGGTCGACGCTGACGTGCAGGTCGTAGAACGAGACGTCCCACCAGGCCCGCTCGGGTGTGTTGGAGCCGCGCAACGTATCGGCATGCGTAAAGGGACGGGCCTGCGCGGCAGCAATCCCGAGCGGAGCAGACAGCAGAGCGACGACGAACGACCCGAGGCGCATGCACGTCTCCGGCGAAGGGACTGGAATCGTGAAGCTAGCCTGGTCGCCGACGAGACGAAACGCGCGGATATTGGAGCCACCCATGCATCGACTCCTGCTGTGCGCGATCGCCGCGAGTGGCGCGTGCGTTGCCGCATGTCAAAGCAGCGGTGAGCCGCCGCCACCGCCGCCTGCGGGGCGACTCATCGCCGCGCCGCCCTGGTTGTCGATCGAGGCCGGCGACTCGATCACGGGCGACAGCGTGCGCCTCACGCTGCTCACCGACAGCGGCGCTCCGGTTCCTGGCGCGTCGGCCACGTGGTCGAGCAGCGACACCGCCGTCGCTCGGATCGGGAGCACCGGTCTCGTGCGCGGCCGCCATCCGGGTGTCACCACGATTCACGCCGTGGCCGCGAACGCAACGGCGAGTCTGCAGCTCACCGTGACCGATCCGGTGCTGGTCGGCGCGGGCGACATGGGCACGTGCGCGTCCACGAACGACGAGGCGACGGCGCGGGTGCTCGACAGTCTCTCGGGAACGGTGTTCACCGCGGGCGACAACGACTATCGCGATGCCACCCCCGAGCCGGCCTATGGGGTGTGCTTCGATTCCACCTGGGGCCGGCACCAGTGGCGCGTGCGTCCAGCCGCCGGCGACGACGACTCGCTCACCGGCTACTTCAGCTACTTCGGGGCGGCGGCGCACGGCCCGAAGGGCTATTACAGCTATGACCTCGGCACGTGGCACGTCGTCGTGCTGAACAGCGCCGTCGCCGTGGATTCGGCCCAGGTGCAATGGCTGCGCGCCGATCTCGCGGCGCATCCCGCGGTGTGCACCGTGGCCATTTCGCATCGTCCGCTTTTCAGCTCGGGGAATGCCGGGAATTCACCCGGGCAGGCGCCCTACTTCCAGGCGCTCGACGATGCCGGCGCGGAGCTCATCCTCGACGGCAACGATCACGACTACGAGCGCTTCGCCGGGCAGCGGGCGGATGCGACCGCCGACCCCGATGGAGTCGTGGAGATCGTTGTCGGCACGGGCGGCAAGAGTCACGGCCGCATCAACCAGCCGCTCGCCGCGAACAGCGTGGTCCAGAACGCCGATACGTACGGGGTGCTTCGGCTCGTGCTGCACGCGGCGAGCTACGACTGGCGGTTCATTCCGGTGGCGGGAAAGACGTTCACGGACGCTGGGAGCGGCAACTGCCATTGAAGGGGAAAATGGGCCTGGGTAGAGTTGAACTACCGACCTCACGCTTATCAGGCGTGCGCTCTAACCACCTGAGCTACAGGCCCCCGGGGCCCACAATCTAGCGCCACCGCCCCGGCCACGGCACTCGCCCCGACAGGTCACCGTAAGCCGCTCCGGGCTAGCCTAGCACATAAGATGAAGTAGCACTTCTTCGGCAGGCTGCCGACGCTCCGGTAGGCAGGGTCTCCCGGCCCTGGCCAGTACGGCGGCGTCGGAGCCTGCCGCTTGTGTCAGTCCCACTCCCGCTTCGGTCCCTTGCGGGGGCGGAACCCATCCTCGTCTTCTTCGTCGAACTCATCGTCGAGGTCGTCGTAGTCGTCGACATCCTCGAGATCCTCATCGTCCAGCTCGTCTTCGTCCAGCTCGTCCTCGAAATCTTCGTCGAGCTCCTTGTCCTCCTCGAAGTCCTCAAACTCCTCGTCGATGTCGTCGCCGCGACGCTTGAGCGACCACCCCACCGACGTCTCCGCGGCCAGCATTGTCACCCCCAGCTGAGGTTGAGATTGGCGTCTCCCTGCTATTCCTCCTGCGCCCGCACGATCCTGGCCAGTTTCCGCCGCGCCGTCGCCCCCAGCTCGCGCTTGCGCAGCCGGATCGAGGCGGGCGTCACTTCGATCAACTCGTCATCCTCAATGTACTCCAGCGCCAATTCCAGCGTGATCTGACGCGGCGGCTCGAGGATCACCATCTCGTCGGACGCCGTCGTCCGCATGTTCGTCAGCTTCTTCTCCTTCGTCGCGTTCACGTCGAGGTCGCCGGGCCGCACGTGCTCGGCGATGATCATCCCCTCGTACACCGGATCGTTCGGCTTCACAAACATGGTGCCGCGCTCCTGCAAATTGAAGAGCGCGTACGCCACCGCCACGCCCTCCCGGTCCGCCACCATCACGCCGCGGCTGCGTCCCGTCAATGGACCCGCCCAGGGACCGTACGCGTGAAACACGTGATGCAGGATCCCCGTGCCGCGCGTATCCGTCAGGAACTCCGAGCGATAGCCCAGCAAGCCGCGCGCCGGAATCGTAAACCGCAGCCGCACCATACCGAGACCGGCGTTCTTCATGTCCTTGAGCGTGGCGCGCCGGGGACCCAGCTTTTCCATCACTACGCCGAGATACACTTCGGGGCAATCGATCAACAGCTCTTCGTACGGCTCGAGCTGTTCGCCGTCGGGCCCCTGCCGCGGGATGATGCGGGGGCGGCCGACCTGAAACTCGTACCCCTCGCGCCGCATCGTCTCCATCAGGATCCCGAGGTGCAGCTCGCCGCGGCCCGACACGGTGAAGGTCTGCGGATCGTCGGTGTCCTCCACCCGCAGCGCCACGTTGCGCTCGAGCTCGCGGTACAGCCGGTCGCGCAGCTGCCGTCCCGTGACGTACTTCCCTTCGCGCCCCGCGAACGGTGCGTCGTTCACCCGGAAGTCGACCGAGATCGTCGGCTCCTCGACGGCGATGCCGGCGAGCCGCTCCAGATGATCGGGGGCGGTGACCGTCTTGCCGATTTCCACCCCCGCGAGTCCCGAGATCGCCACGATCTCCCCCGCGGACGCCTCCTGCAGCTCGATGCGCTCCAGACCTTCGAACCCGAAGAGCTTCACGATCCGCGCCTGCTCGAACGTCCCGTCACCCACCGGGCCCGCCTCGCCCAGCGGTAACAACGCCACGGTATCGCCGACGTGCACCGTGCCGCGCTCGATGCGCCCGATGCCGATCCGCCCGAGGTACGAGGAGTAGTCGAGCGTCGAGATCAGCATCTGGAACGGCCCGTGGGCATCACCCGCGGGCGGCGGCACCGTCTCCAGGATCGTCTGGAACAGCGGCACGAGATCGGTCCCGGGCACGGCGAGATCCCTGGTGGCGATGCCCTGCCGGCTCGACGCGTAGAGGAACGGGCAGTGGAACTGCGTCTCGTCCGCTTCGAGATCGAGAAACATCTCCAGCACTTCGTCATGCACCCGCTCGGGCTCCGCATCCTGCCGGTCGATCTTGTTGATCACGACGATCGGTTTCAGCCCGAGCGCCAGCGCCTTCCCCGCCACGAAGCGCGTCTGCGGCATCGGGCCCTCGGCGGCGTCGACGAGCAACAGGAAGCCATCCACCATCCGGAGAATTCGCTCGACCTCACCCCCGAAGTCCGCGTGCCCCGGCGTATCGACGATGTTGATCTTCGTCTCGCCCCAGCGCACCGCGGTGTTCTTGGCGAGAATCGTGATGCCGCGTTCGGCTTCGATGCCGGTGTCGAGGAAGCCGGTGGCTCCGTGGCGCAGCGCTCTGGCCTGCTGCAAGAGCTGCGACACCAGCGTCGTTTTGCCGTGATCGACGTGGGCAATGATGGCGATGTTGCGAATCTGCAAGGGATTGCGTCCAGAGGGGGTGCGAGTGAGCGGGCAGTATAGGGAGGGCCCTAGTCGCAGGTCAAGTCCTTCTCCATCTGTACCGTGACGTGCGTGATCCCGAGCGAGCGCAGTCGCTGTTGCGCGTCCTCGAGGATGCGCTGGTTGTCGCCGGGATTGCGCACGACGAGATGTCCGCTCATGGCGACGACGCCGCTGGTGAGCGTCCAGACATGCAGGTCATGCACCGAGCTGACGCCCGGCAGCCCCGCGAGCACGTCGTGCACGCTGGTGAGGGCGATGTGGGACGGCGTCGACTCGAGCAGGATGTCGGCGCTCTCGCGCACCAGACGCCAGGCGCCGTTGAGAATCAGGAGGCCGATGAGGAGCGAGATGATCGGGTCAGCGAGGTGCCACCCGGTGGTCAAGATAAGGAGCCCCGCCACGACCGCACCCAGCGAGCCCAGCAGGTCACTCAGCATGTGCAGGTAGGCGCCGCGTTGATTGAGGGAATGGTCGTGGCCGTGGTGCAGGATCCTCACACCGACGATGTTCGCCGCCAATCCGACCGCCGCCACACCGAGCAGCAGACCGCCGTGTACCTCGCTCGGCGACTCCAGCCGGCGCACCGCTTCGATGCCGATGCCGACCGCAATCGCCACCAGCGCAGCCCCGTTCACGAGCGCCGCGAGGATCTCGAGCCGCAAGAGGCCGTAGCTGCGCTCTGGCGTCGCGGGCCGCTGCGCGACACGCGCCACGAACAGCGCGAGCCCCAGCGCGCCGACGTCGGCGAGCATGTGGCCGGCGTCCGCCAGGAGCGCCAGCGAATGCGCCAACCACCCCCCCAGCGCTTCGGCGATCGTCACGCCCACCGCGAGCAGCAGCGCCGCGCGCATGCGCTCGGCGCTCTCGTGCCGTGCCGGCGCCTTGTGCGCGCATGTCACATCGAGGGGCAGGACCTGGGTCATCAGGGGGAAGCATATGGGGGGGGAGGGCGGGCGAGCAACCATGCCGCTAGCTTCCTGTCCGATGCCTGTCACGGAGTATTCCCTGGGGCTCCGTCTGGCGACCGTCGCCCTGCTGGTGCTCGCGAACGCCCTGTTTGTGGCCGCCGAATTCTCACTCGTGGCCGCCCGCCGCACCCGGATCGAGGGCCTCATCCGGCGCGGCGACCGCCGCGCCCAGGCGGCCCTCGCCGTCATGCAGAACATCACCCGCTACATCTCGGGCACCCAGCTCGGCATCACGCTCACCAGCCTCGGCCTCGGCTGGGTCGGCGAGCCGGCCCTGGCGGATCCGCTCGCCCGCTTGTTCGCCGGCCTGCCGCCGACCTTGTCGACCGCCGCCGCGCACGGCGCCGCCGTCACCCTCGCCTTCATTCTGATCACGTTCATGCACGTCGTCCTGGGCGAGCTCGTGCCCAAAGGTCTGGCGCTGCTCTACCCGGAGACGCTGGGGCGCTGGCTCGCACGACCCCTGACCCTGTTCACCGTCGTCACCAATCCTTTCATCTGGGTCTTGAACAGCTCCGCCACCGGCCTGCTGCGATTGTTCGGAGCACGCCCGATGAGTGAGCGCGAGCGCGTCCACTCCCCCGAGGAAATTCTCATGCTCGTCGAGCAGAGCCGCCGCATCGGCGACCTCGGCTCGCAGGACGCCCGCATGATCCAGGGAGTGTTCGAGTTCAGCGAAAAGAATGCGCGCGACGTCATGACGCCGCGCACCCAGATCGTCGCCCTGCCCCTCGCGCTGTCGCTCTCCGAAGCCGCCGACCGGGTGGGCGCCGCCGGCCGCTCGCGCTATCCCGTGTACCGCGAGTCACTCGACGACATCGTCGGCACGGTGCACGCCAAGGACATCCTGCGCGCGCTGCGCTCGGGCGGCGAGCAGACGCTGCAGGCGATCCTGCGGCCGCCGCTCCTCGTCCCCGGCACGCGCGAAGTCGAGGACGTGCTCGCCGACATGAAGCGGCAGAAGGTCCACCTCGCGATCGTGCTCGACGAGTACGGCGGCACCGCCGGGCTCGTGACGATGGAGGACCTGCTCGAGGAGATCGTGGGACAGATCTACGACGAGTACGACCGCCCCGAGCCGGGAGTGCGCCCGTCGACGGTCGGCCCGACCCCGATCATCCCCGGCGCGATGGAAGTCGCCGACGTGAACCGCGTGTACGGATTGAAAATCGACGATGCCGACTACACGACGATCGGCGGCGTGGTGTTCGGCACCCTCGGCCGGCTGCCCAAACCGGGCGATCGCGTCGAGCTGTCCGGCGCGTCGTTCGAGGTCGTCGAGATGGAAGGCCGCCGGGTCGGGAGGGTGCGCGTCACGCGTCCCGCCGCCGCGGAACCGGTCGAGAACTAGTCGCCGGAGCGGCTGCGCTCCGCCAGGGTCACCCCCAGCTCCAGGGCAGCCCGCATGCTGCCGGGATCGGCCCGTCCAGTTCCCACGATGTCGAAGGCGGTGCCGTGATCGGGCGCCGTCCGGGGGAACGGCAACCCGAGCGTGACGTTCACGCCGCGTCCGAATCCCGCGACCTTCACCGCCGTCATCCCGACGTCGTGATACGGGGCCAGCACGGCGTCGAACTCGCCCTTCAGCGCGCGCACGAACACGGTGTCGGCCGGGAGCGGACCCGCTGCCCCGAGCTCCGTGGCCGCGGGGCGCAGCACGCGATCGTCCTCGTCGCCGAACAGTCCCCCCTCTCCCGCGTGCGGGTTCAGCGCGCACAGCGCGAGCCGCGGCGCCGCGATTCCCCACCAGCGCATCAGCGCCGCGGCAGCGATGCGGCCCACCGCCACGATGCCATCCGCGCTGAGTCGGTTCGGCACCTCGCGCAGCGGCAGGTGCGTGGTGACGAGCACGACGCGCAGGGTCCCGGCCACCAGCATCATCGCCGTCGGCGTGTTGCCCGTGAGATTGGAGAGCAGCTCGGTCACGCCGGGAAACGTGTAGCCGGCGAGATGCAGCGCGTGCTTCTCGACCGGTGCGGTGACCACGCCGTCGACTTCGTGGGCGCGGGCCAGCCACACGGCGCGCTCGATCGAGCGGGCGGCGAGCAGCCCGGCGTCGCGCGCCTGGTCCGCGCCCTTGTCCCCCCATGCTCCGACGCCGATGCGGCTGCGGGCGGGAATTTTTTCCAGCTGGTCGTCGGGTCCCACGAGCACGATATCGGCGCCGAGCGGCGCCTGGCCGAGTGCCTTGGCGACGACCTCGGGACCGATGCCGCGCGGGTCGCCAAGCGTCACGGCGAGCCGCGGGCGCCTGGCGGTGGGGCCGGCCACGCTAGAGCCGGATATCGATGTACGTGACGCGCCGCAGCTGATCGAGATAGTGCTCGACGCCGAGCTGTTGCGAGAGATCGCTGCGGATCCGCTCGCGCACGTCGTCGTAGGTGAGCGGACCTGCCGCCTGGCGGGCCGTGACCTCGATGACGGCGAATTCCGGGCGCCGGCTCCCGGCGCTCATCTCCACGACCGGCTTCAATCCCACGGTCGAGTCCTTCGCCAGCAGCTGCTGGTACTCGGGGGCGAGCTTGGTGATGTCGACCGCCTCGGCGAGTTTGGGCGCGTTCTCGTCGCCGTAGCGCTGCGCGAGTGAGTCGAACGACAGATGCCGGGCGAGCGCGTCGTGCACCGTCTCGGCCTGGGTCCGCGCCGCGGCGATCTGCGCCGCGCTGATCTTCGGAGCGATCAGAATGTGGCGCGCCAGAACTTCGGCCGGCTGCACGCGCTGCACCTGAATGATGTGAAACCCGAACACCGTCTCGACCGGGTACGAGAGGTCCCCGGGCCGCAACCGGAACGCCGCCTGCTCGAACGGCTTCACCATCGTGCCGCGGCGGAACCAGCCGAGCGACCCGCCGGAATCGCGGCTCACCGAATCGTCCGAGAAGCGCCGCGCCAGGTCCGCGAAATCCGCGCCGGCGCGCAGCGCCTTGAGCAGCGAGTCGGCGGTGGTCAACGCCTGCATCCGCGCCGCGGAGTCCGGCTGCGGCAGGACGATGATCTGCCGGAACGACACCGTCGCAGGTCGCGTCTGGTCGGGGGTGCGGTTCTCCTCCCAGTACGCGCGGATCTGCGCATCGCTCGGCGGGATCGGCTTGATCTTCCCCTTTTGTCGCAGGCTCTCGATCAGCCGCTGCTGCAGGATTTGCCGCCGCTGCTGCTCGGTGAGCCAGCGGCGCCATTCCTCGACACCGCCGAACGCCGCCAGCTTGAGCTGCGACTGGAATTCCTGCTCCGATGCGAACCGGTTGCGCACGTTCTTCACCGTCTGCTCGACCGCCTCCTGCACTTCCTGCTCCGTCACCTTCACGCTCGTGTCGCGCTCCGCCTGCTGCACCAGGAGCTCGGTCTCGACCAGGTTGTTGAGAATGCGCCGCCGCACCGCCGCCCTCCCTGCCGAGTCGCTCGGCAGCTGCTGTCCCTGCGCCTGCGCGGACGCGATTTCCTCATCGAGCTGCGACGACAGAATCGGCTGCGTGCCGACGACGGCCACGATCCGGTCGACCAGAATCGGGGCCTGGGCCCTGGCCGCCCGCGGGGCGGCGGCCAGGGCGACGAGCACGGCTGCGGCGAGCCGCCGTCGGCTCATTGCACCGACCGGCGCACGGGCCGCTTGCTCGTATCCGGCAGGCCTACGGGCGGGGGACCCGGTGCGGGCTGCATCTGCGCGCCGCCGCCCGCGGGGCGCAGCGAGTCGGCGCTCGCTCGCAGCGCGGTGGCGCGCTCGACGGCGCGCTGCACCGCCGCGGCGTCGATCGACCAGTCGCCTCGTTCGCGCAGCACTTGCGCGAGCAGCGGCGGGATCGGGAGGAACTGCGCGCGCCCCGAAATGGCGCGATCGAAGTAGTCGTTCACGCGCGCCATGGCGAGCCGCGCACGGCCGTCTGCGGTGGAGGCGGAATCGTGCACCATTGCCGGGGTGAGGTTCAGCGCCCGCTCCAGCACGGCGAGCGTCGAATCGTATTGCCCGCGAATGTCCGCCCACTCGGAGTCCGTCGGCTGGATGCCGGTCGAATCGGCCTCGTGCAGGGCCATCGACCGCTCCACCAGCTGGTGCAACAGCAGGTTGATCTGGGAATCGTTCGCCGTGACCATCATCTGCGCGTACCGCGGATCGATCGCGAACAGCCAGCGCACGAAGTCCTTCACCGCGAACTTGCCGCCGCTGTAGCTGGCGAGCGTCTTGTCGCTGCGGCCCGCGGCGTCCAGGTCCTCGAAGGCGCTGCGCACCGCCTCGCCGGCTCCGCTCACGACCGCGATCTTGTGATTGTTCGCCAGCGCGGCAAAGTACGTCGAGTCGCTACGGCTCGCCGCCAGATGCTCGACGCCCGCGGTGAACGTGTCCCGGATCTCCGCGAGCGGCGGTCGCCGGATGATGTGAAATCCGAAGCTCGACCGCACCACACCCGACATCGAGCCCGGCGGCAGCTGCCACGCGGCGTCCTCGAACTGCGGCACG
>Ga0187821_10000526_pt1 | contig 10131 bp, 12 predicted proteins | sample NC_wetland_sal_i_20_FD_132442 | JGI IMG/M metagenome (GOLD analysis project Ga0187821, IMG submission 132442) | Wetland sediment microbial communities from Neuse River Estuary, North Carolina, USA - SourceSoil_1 | ecosystem: Environmental > Aquatic > Freshwater > Wetlands > Sediment | place...
CAAAGCCGTCTGGAGTATATCGCTCGAGCAGGTCGTGCTCCACCAGCAGGACTTCCGCAAGCTGGTTCGCAGCCGCTTGCTCGGCGAGCCCGCGCACTCCTTTGCCGATGACGGCGGCAGCCACGCTGCTACCCGGTTGCGCCGCAGCGATTTGCTGCGCCGCCACCAACGTCTCGGAGCTGACCGGATTCCATTTGGCCTCGCGCTGCTCGGTGATGACCAGAATTTTCATTTTCGTGAATATGCGCGCCTACAGAACGCGCGCCTCGTGGCGCAATTTCTCGATCAGCTTTGCCGCGGCCTCTTTCGGGCTGCCGTCGATAAATTCCGTGTGTTTCGCTTTCTGTGGCACGTAAATCCGTTCCACCCGCTGGGTCGGTTCGTTGGCGATGCCCAGCGATTCGCGCGGGATGACGGCGATCTCTTTCTTCTTCGCCGCCATGATTCCTTTTAGCGAAGCGTAACGCACTTTATTGATACCAGACTGGATCGTTAGTACGGCCGGCAGCGGCAGTTCAACCCATTGGAACCAACCTGACTCCAATTCCCGCTTGAGTTTCAGCCGCTGGCCCTGTACCTCGATCTGCATAATGATCGTGGCGTGAGCCATGCCGAGCAGTTCTGCGAGCAGGACGCCGGTCTGGCCGAAGCCCTGATCTTCGCTCTGCAAACCTGTAAGAATTAGATCGAAATTCTCCTTCTTAAGTGCCGAAGCGATGGACTTTGCGGAGCCAAGCGGATCGAGCTGAAAAAACTTGTCGTCCGCGAGATGTATTCCCCGGTCCGCCCCCTTTGCCAATGCTTCCTTGATTACCTGTTTGGTGCGCTCCGGGCCCATGGAGAGCGCCACCACCTCGCCCCCATGCTTCTCTTTCAGCCGCAATGCTTCCTCCAGAGCGAAGCTATCCGGCTCGTTCATCTCAAAACCGATATCGGTTTCGCGGATCCAGGCGCCCGTATCCGTAATATGCAAAGGCGCATCTTTGGCGGGAACTTGCTTGATGCAGACGGCGACCTTCATCTCCACTCCGCTTTCTATATGCTTTCTTTAACTCAGATCCAATTTTCAATTATTGCCAACGCTTGAAGACCAGCGCCGCATTGGTGCCGCCAAATCCGAAGGAGTTGGATAAGGCGTATTCAAATTTGCCCGTTCGCGAACGGTTGGGCACGTAATCGAGATCGCACGCAGGATCGGGGTGCGCGTAATTTATGGTTGGGGGCAGCTTCTGTTCGCGTAGCGCAAGGGCACTGATTCCCGCTTCCAGGCCTCCGGCAGCGCCGAGCAAGTGTCCCGTCATCGATTTGGTCGAGCTCACAGCCAGCTTTTTGGCGTGATCGCCGAAAACGCGCTTGAGGGCGAGCGTTTCGATGGCATCGCCCAGCGGCGTGGACGTGCCATGCGCGTTGACGTATCCCACCTGTTTGGCGTCGATTCCGGCGTCATGTATCGCTGCGCACATCACGCGATATGCGCCGTTACCATCCTCTGCCGGTTGCGTGATGTGGTTGGCATCGCCGGACATGCCGTAGCCAACAAGCTCCGCAACAATGGGAGCATTGCGCTTTTGCGCGTGATCGAGGGATTCGAGAATCAGAATGCCCGCGCCTTCGCCAACAACAAAGCCGTCGCGCTCGGCGTCAAAGGGTCGGCTGGCGCAGGCCGGCTGCTCGTTGCGCGTGGAAAGCGCTTTCATCGCCGCGAATCCGCCAATACCCATCGGCGTGATCGCTGCTTCCGAGCCGCCGCAGATCATAATTTCGGCATCTCCCCGCTCGATAATGCGGAAGGAATCGCCCACCGCGTGCGCGGACGCGGAACATGCCGTCGCCGTGGCCGAATTCGGCCCCCGAGCGCCGTAACGAATCGAAACCACACCCGAGGCAAGATTAATGATGGCGGCAGGAATGAAAAACGGGGAGATACGGCCTGGGCCGCCCTCGATCAGCTTGGTATGCTCGCGTTCAATTATGTCGAACCCGCCGATGCCGGAAGCGATGTAGACACCCGCCGAGTCTGCAATGGATGGCGTAATCTCAAGACCTGCCAGCCGCAAGGCAAAATCGGCGGCCGCGACCGCAATCTGGATGAACCGGCCCATCTTCTTCAATTCTTTTTTCGAGATCCAGTTCAGCGGGTCGAAATTTGGAACTTCAGCGGCAATACGGCAGTCGAATCCGGTGGTGTCGAATTGCGTGATTGGGCCCACACCGTTCGCGCCGGCAATCAGTTTCTCCCACACCTGATCGGTCCCGATGCCCAGAGCGCAAACTAAGCCCACACCCGTTACTACTACCCGGCGCCTCAAGTACGATTCTCCTTGAAAGGATTCGTGAAAGGATTCTGGCGAGGGGGGATTATTTCTTCGCCTGGGCGTGCTTATCGATGTAAGCGACGGCATCCTTCACTGTTGCGATTTTCTCAGCGTCCTCGTCGGGAATTTCGATGCCAAAAGCTTCTTCAAAGGCCATCACCAGTTCGACTGTATCAAGCGAATCGGCGCCCAGATCGTCCACGAAAGAGGCCGTAGGCGTTACTTCCGCCTCGTCAACCCCTAACTGTTCTACGATGATCTGCTTGACGCGTTCTTCTACACTGGCCATTCTGTTTGCCTCCGCTGTCCGCCACGCCGGTCCGCGCTATCGTTTGTCTTGGCGCTTGAGCGTCCGCCCATTCTATTCGGCGCTCTGAACCAGGTCAACCGCTCCTGCATTCAGTTCATCCGCATTCCGCCATTCACGTCCAGCACATGCCCCGTGATATATCCTGCTTCATCGCTGGCCAGAAAAACCACTGCGGCCGCGATCTCCGCGTCCTGGCCCATTCGTCCCAACGGGATTCGAGCCACCAGTTCCTGTTTTACCTCGTCCCGCAGCGGATCGGTCATGGGAGAGACGATGAATCCGGGCGCCACCGCGTTGACGGTGATGTTCCGCGATGCCACCTCCGTGGCAATGGCGCGCGTCAGCCCGATCAGGCCAGCCTTGGCGGCGATGTAATTTGCCTGCCCGGCATTGCCGGTTTCGGCCACCACAGAAGTCACATTTATAATGCGGCCCGAGCGTTGCCGCAACATCGCCGCCAACGCCTGCTGAATGCAAAAATACGCCCCCGTCAGATCCGTTCGCAGAACCGCTTCCCAGTCTTCCGCCTTCATTCGAACCGCGAGACCATCCCGGGTAATCGCCGCGTTATTCACCAGAATATCCAGCCGGCCGAAATGCTCGATGGCCTGATGAAAACCGGCTTTCACCTCTTGCTGATTGCCCACGTCCATTTGAACCGGGAATGCTGCACCTTTAGTGGCGCCGATCTCTTCCGCCAGCTTTTGAAGCTTTTCCGCATTCCGCGCCGCAATCACCACGCGCGCCCCTGCGCAAGCGAGCGCCAGAGCAATGGCTCGGCCGATCCCTTGCGATGCGCCGGTCACCAGCGCCACGCGATCTTTTAGGCTGAACATGGGCAGAATCGGGGGTCCATCAGGAGACTTCGGCTTCCGTCTCGCCTCGTATCTGCGTCAAGCGATCGAGCGCGGCTTGCAGTGACTTCACGTCTTCCACGTTCAGGGTATGCACCGAGCGGTCGATCTGTCGCAGTAGTCCGCTGAGCACGCGTCCCGGACCCACCTCGACGAATGTGGCGGCGCCGTGTTCGATCAGTTCGCGGATCGACTCCTCCCAGCGTACGGCCAGAGTTACCTGCCGAATCAGAGCTTCCCTTGCCTCCGCTCCATTCGTAATGATTTCCGCATCCACATTGGTGACCAGAGGAATCTTCAAAGGCGAAAATTCGATAGCGCGCAGGTCTTCTTTCAAACGTTCTTGCGCCGGCCGCATCAGTTCGCTGTGGAACGGCGCTGAAACCGGCAGCACCACGGCGCGCTTTGCGCCTGCTGCCGACGCATGCTGCACGGCGCTCTTCACAGCTGCGGCGTCACCCGATATGACCGTCTGTTCCGGAGAGTTCAGATTGGCGGGCATCACTTTTCCATCGCTGGCTTTGCGGCAGATTTCGGCCACTTGTCCCGGCCGCATGCCAAGGATTGCAGCCATTGCTCCCTCGCCCTGGGGAACAGCCTCTTGCATATATTGACCGCGTTTTTTTACCAGGCGAACCGCATCGGCGAACTTCAGTGCGCCGGCGGCTACCAGCGCCGAATATTCTCCCAAGCTATGCCCGGCCACATAGTCGGGACGCACACCCTTTTGTTCCATCACGCGATAAGTGGCCACCGAAACCGTGAGGATGGCGGGTTGCGTGTTTTCCGTGAGCTTCAGCGCCTCCTCAGGCCCGGAGAAGCAAAGTTCGGAAATCGAGAATCCCAGGGCCTTGTCTGCTTCGTCAAAGACTCCACGGGCCACCGGAAATGATTCGGCGAGTTCCCGGCCCATACCGGCATATTGCGATCCCTGACCGGGAAAAAGAAATACAACTCCGCTCATTTTCTGTTCCGAGGCTCCTTCAGAGTTAGCGGATTAGGTCCCAACCGCAATTGGGAGAGAGGAAAGCTCTCGCTCGATGCGTTCGTTCACACGCGCGTGGGTCAATTCGGAGGCCACACGTACGGCATTCTTTATGGCATTTGCATTTGATCGGCCATGCCCAATGATGGCAATTCCGCGCACGCCAAGCAATGGCGCTCCGCCATATTCGGAGTAGTCGATGTTGCGTCTAAATTCCTGGTAGGCGCTCCGCGAAAGCACGTAACCCACCTGCGAGGCGATCGTGCTCTTCAGCGCCTTTTTCAGTACGGTGGCGATATGCTGGGCCACTCCTTCGCTGATCTTCAAGGCCACATTGCCAATGAAGCCATCGCACACAATGACGTCCACGCTGCCGGAAAAAACGTCGCGCCCTTCAATATTGCCGACAAAATTGAGAGGCAGGTCCTTGAGCCGATTGTACGCCTCTTTTGTAAGCTCATTGCCCTTGGATTCTTCCTCTCCTATGAAGAGCAGCGGGACCTTTGGCCGTCGCGTCCCAAAAATCGCGCGATAATAGATCTCTCCCATTACCGCAAACTGCAGCAGGTGGGCGACCTTTGAATCGACGTTCGCTCCCGCGTCGATCAAGACGCTCACGCCTCCGCGGCTGGTCGGAAATGGCGCTGCCAGGGCCGGACGTTGCACTGAAGGAAGCGTCCCCAGGACGAATCGCGCCACAGTCATGAGCGCCCCGGTATTGCCTGCGCTCACCAGCGCATCCGCCTGGCCTTGCTGCACCAGCCTGGCCGCTACGTGCGCGGAACTGTCCTTTTTCCGCCGAAAAGCCTGCGCAGGAGAATCGCTCATCGCGATTACATCGCGGGCCGGTACCACTTCGACCGATGCGCCTCGCAGTTTGTGCCGGGCCAGCTCGTCTTTGATCTGCGCGGGCAGGCCCACCAGCAGAACTCGAATTCCCAATTCGCGGGCCGCCAGGACCGATCCCTCCACCTCGGGGCGAGGAGCGAGGTCACCCCCCATAGCGTCCACGGCGATGGTAATCATCTGCGAGCCGCCTCTGGCGACGTTTTATTACCGGAGATTAGCCTGGAAAGACAAAACTCGCTCGCCGCACCTGCCATTCAGGCAGAAGTATCCATCACTTCGCGGCCCTTGTAATAGCCGCAGTGCGGGCAAGCTCGATGGGGCTGCTTCATTTCATGGCAATTCGGGCATTCGGTGAAGGCTGGCGCGGTCAAATGATCGTGCGCCCGCCTGTTGTTCTTGCGTCTTTTCGAATGCCGCCGTTTTGGATTGGGCATGCAAACTCCTCGCTCGGATCGCGCTGCGTCGCGCGCGATTCTATGGTTTTTCGACCCTCATAGCTATTGCTTTTTGAACCAGTCTTGCTTCAGACGAGCCAACGGCGCCATGCGCGGATCGCCGGCATGACTTTCGCAGCGGCACTCGTCGGTATTGAGGTTGGAGCCGCAATGCGGGCAGAGACCCTTGCAATCGCTGCGGCAAATGATCTTCATGGGTAACGCCAGCAACACCTGCTCAGCCAGCACATCCGTCAGAAAGAGGCCTTCGCCTTGGAAGAACCCCACCTCAGTATCATCCAGCTTCAGGCGAACCTCTTCCTCCCTGGAAATCGATTGCATGGGCCGGTAGTACAGGTCGAAGTCGCGGGTCACCTCTTCAACCACGGGCTCCAGGCAGCGCGCACAAGCCATCTCTACGCGGGTGCGCAGTTCGCCGGAAATACGAATCTGGTTCTCTACCAGTTCGGCGGTTGCCCGGACTTCCAGTGGCTCAATCTGGCGAAAGTCGCGGGTGTGATAGTCTACGGCGCCCGGTGCGTAACTCTGGTTGAGACGCAGCTTATGCTGGGCTAGCTCTTTGACATCGAGGAACATACAAGAAACCTTTGGAAAGCAAAAAAGTTATTATACGGTCCACCTGTGCGATGTCAAGAAAACAGCCAGACCTCTTCTCAACGAGCGTGCTCAAATAGGCGCGGGTATCCCGACGAGCTCACGATGCTGGCGTAGCAGGAAATGGTCGGTCATCCCGGCGATATAGTCGCACACCACGCGGTGCCGCGGTTCCCGTGCAGCTAATTCAGAATAATATTCCGGCATAGACTCCGGATGCGCCAGATAATACCGAAAGAGTTGTTCGAGAGCGTTCACCGAGCGGTCCCGCTCTTCCACGATTGCCGGATGATCGTAGAGCCGCCGGTAGAGAAATCGCTTCAGCTCATTATTGGTTTCCGCAACCCCTGGGCTGAATCCTGCCAGGCGCTCTGGCAGCTGGCGAATATCGTCCGTATTCTTGGCGCCACTCGCCGAAATTCGCTCCCGCGTTTGCTCGATTAGATCGGTCGCCAAATAATCGAGAAGTCTTTTGATGGCCTCGCCAAGTTTGAGCTTTGTTCGCCCGCCGGGATGTCCACGGTCTACCTCGTCGTAAATCTCAGTGAAGAAAGGCAGTTCCTGTCTGAGCATGTCGATCTGGAGCAGACGCGACTCAAAACCGTCATCCAGATCGGCGGAGTTGTAAGCAATCTCGTCCACCGCATTCATAAGTTGCGCTTCCAAGGGAGGCCGCAGATCTAATTCGTATTCAGCAAGTTCCGGAAAATCTGCCGGCGAATAGTCGCGGGAGTGCTTAATGATGCCTTCGCGAACCTCGAAAGTCAGGTTTAATCCGGGAAAATCCAGATAACTCTGTTCGAATTGTTCCACGATTCTCAGCGCATGCAAGTTGTGATCGAAACGGTCGCCATACCCGCGCATCAATTCGTTCAGGCGCACTTCGCCCGCGTGCCCAAAAGGTGGATGCCCAATGTCGTGAGCCAGCGCAAGCGCTTCAGCTAATTCGGTGTTCAGACCGAGCGCCTGCGCCACGGTACGCGCAATCTGAGCCACTTCGATCGTATGCGTCAGGCGATTCCGGAAGTGATCGGAGTAGCGGGTCGTAAAAACCTGCGTCTTGGCTTCCAATCGGCGAAATGCACGCGAGTGGATCACTCGATCGCGATCCCGCGCATATTCTCCCCGGTACGGATGCTTAGCTTCTGGCCAGCGACGCCCGCGCGAGCGGTTCGCATCCATGGCTACGGCGGCCAGATTCATGCCGTCATTCTATGTCACGGTGATTTGGCGGGAAAAGGACCACACCGCAAGCACTGGCAGAGAACAAAAGAGGCTGAAGCCGTTCAGCCTTTTGCCTGCAGCAATTGCAGGCGCTCGTCCGCTTGCTGAGCGGCCTGGGTATCCGGGAATTCGCTCTTCACTTGATTGTAAAGTTTGGCCGCCTGGGTTGGATCCGAACTGCTGTAGTGGTCAGCTAACGCCAGCAAGACGACCGGCTTGGGCACGAAAAGGCTCGACTTATTCGAAAGCTGCTGGTAAAGCTGCAAGGCCTGCGCGCCTTTTCCATCTTCGTCATAAACCTGCGCCAATTTGAAACGCGCCAGCGCCGATAGGCTCTCATCGCGACTAGACTCCAAAGCCTTCAAATCGTTTTCAGCTTCGCCATACCGATTTAGTCTTTCGAGGCTCAGGGCCGCGTAGTAGCGAGCCAATTGCCCTGGACGCGTACTCCCGTAGCGGTTTGAAACGTCCGTGAATTTCTTTGCAGCGTCCCCGTATTTGTTCTTTTCGTCCACGTAGGTAACTTCATCCGGCTGAGCGGGTTCTGCCGCCGTCCGAATCCGCGCCTGGTAAACTTTCATGGCGTCCGCCAAAGCCGTCGCTCCCTTGGCAGTTTGACTCTGGGTGTAGAAGCGCCACCCTAGAACCGCGATGGCAACCAATGCGGCTATGCCACCGTAGACCCAAATTTGGTGTTGATGCGCAAACACAGCCTGGGCGCCATGGCTCAGGGTTTCGCGGACTTCATCCTTCTTCAATTCCTTACGCGAGAGATGTTTCGGCAAATTATGCTCCTGATAGGTTTTCCTTCAAAAATCCTATCACAATCCTGCGGAGAGATCGAACCGCCGTCGCCCACCCGCGGTTAGCACAATTGTGGTTCGCACAAATAAAAGACAGGCCCCATTCGCATGGCGAACAGGGCCTCCTTCAAATCAACGATAACGATGGATCAATCTTCTACGCTACGGTAACGTTCTCGGCCTGGTAGCCTTTCGGCCCCTGCTTGACCTCGAACTCTACCATTTGTCCCTCCGTCAGCGATTTGTAACCATCCATCTGAATCGCGGAGAAGTGGACGAATACGTCCTCTCCCGACTGGCGCTGGATGAACCCATACCCCTTTGCTGCATTGAACCACTTCACCACACCTTGTTCTCTGCTCAACTTCTTCACTCCTCGTCGTGATCTTCGCCATTTGCCGGGTGTAACGCCAGTCGGTGGAGCTCGGAATTACCCGGACGAACGGGCCCTTGCACCACTACGGGATTACAAAACCCAATCAAATGCGGCGCAATGCTGGCATAAAACCGCCCGCGCTGTCCAGAGCCTTTGTAGGCTCTGAAGCCGGTAATATCCCACCTAAATGTGTTGAGTCCGGAAGATTTAGACGTAGCGCCGCGGACTTCAGCGCGGCACCCAGGCCCTGCGAGGTAATCTTTAAGCGGGACGCTTTGCGCCTCAGAATAGATATTGCTGCGGGTCTACTTATCCTGTAAATGAGGAGCGGAGTGAGGTTGGCTCAGCTTTTTCGCCATAATCAATTCCGCGCCGCCCTCCGCTGTGCGGCGCACCTCGAATTCATCCATAAAAGTTCGCATCAAAAATATCCCACGGCCGGAGGTCTTCAACAGATTTTCTTCCGCCAGCGGGTCCGGCACTTCGCAAAGATCAAAGCCCCGTCCCTGATCCATTATGTGCACCACGAACTTGTCGTCCCTGACCTCGAAATTCAGTTGAATCTTCTTGTGCCGCTGCTCCTGGTTTCCGTACCGGAAGGCATTGATCACGCCTTCCCTCACGGACATCCCAATTTTCAGACATTCGTCGTCATTGAACCCGGCCGCCCTGGCCACGCGCTCGGTTATGCCTTCGGCCAATGCCACGCTGTCGAGCAGCGTCTCCATCGTCACCTCGATGCGATTGGCAGGATTCGGCAGAGCGTTCATTTCGATTTCGGAGCCACTAAGTAGAATAGCTGATTTTGCAGCGCCCACAAGAGCCGCCAAGGCCTGCCTGCGCGAATGCGCAATCGAAGCATGGGGTAGCCCATCCGGAACATTGGATTTCACGCCCAATAAGTACGATCGAGCGTGCGGTACTGGATGGCTTCGCCCAGATGGCGCGGCGCGATTTCTGCAGCGGAATCGAGATCGGCAATCGTCCGCGCGACCTTCAAAATGCGGTCGTGCGCACGCGCAGAAAGCCCCAGCCGCACCACGGCCGTCTCCAGCAGCTTCTCGCCCTCGGCGGAAATCGCGCAGTGCTTGCGGATCAATTTCGGAGGCATCTGCGCATTCGCATACACATGCTTTTCCGGTGCGAACCTTTCCATCTGGCGTCTTCTCGCGCGTACCACGCGCTCTCGAACGGCCGCTGAATCCTCCGTGCAAGCCTCTCCGCGCAATTCCTTGTATTTGACCGCGGGCACCTCGATATGGATGTCGATGCGGTCGAGCAAGGGACCCGAAATCTTCGACACATAGCGCTGAATCTGTGGCGGCGTGCAGTGGCATTCGTGCGACGAATCGCCAAAAAATCCGCA
>Ga0187821_10000527_pt1 | contig 10126 bp, 12 predicted proteins | sample NC_wetland_sal_i_20_FD_132442 | JGI IMG/M metagenome (GOLD analysis project Ga0187821, IMG submission 132442) | Wetland sediment microbial communities from Neuse River Estuary, North Carolina, USA - SourceSoil_1 | ecosystem: Environmental > Aquatic > Freshwater > Wetlands > Sediment | place...
CAGCCGCATGCTGCGCGTGTCGCAATGGCTTGGCGGTCAGGACCAGATTTTGATGCGCAATGCAGCCTTGCGCGCCCTCTTGGCGCGGACCATGGTCGAGACCGCCCGGCAAGGCGCAAGCGCCAACCGCCGAGAAATCGAGCGACTCGTCCGTCCCTGGGGCTTCGATGTCCGCCAGATAGTACTGAAGCGCACATTTCTCTGGCACGGAGAAAAGGACCGCATCATGCCCGTCGGCCCGGCGCGAGTGCTGGCAAAACGACTCGCCGGCTGCAGCGCGGTCTTCTATCCGGACGAGGGCCACTTCTCTGTGTTAGTCAATCGTTCCGCCGAATTGCTCCAGGCGCTCAAGCTCCCTTGATGCGACATGATTGACTTTGACTTTTGACGGCTTACTTCGAACCTGATCTCATTCATCTAACCCGCCGCACGGCTTGACATGGCACCCCGTTCACACGCGCACCATGCAGTCGTCCACGATGCCGTCGGACCCGATCTGCCGCTCATCGACGCCCTAGCCTGCATCGCGCTTGGCGTGGTCTCGCTGTTGTTGGCAGGAGTCCTGCCGGAGATTCTGGGGGCATTGGCCGACGAGCACCGCATTTCCGTTGCAGGAATCGGCTTGACAGCCACGTTCGAGGCGCTCTCCATGGGTTTGACCACTGCCCTTGCCAGCACCTGGCTTCCACCTTCCCGGCTGAAGTTGATCGGAGCGATTGCTCTGGTTGCTCTTGCTCTCGCCGATTTCGCGACCATGCGGGCACATGACGGCGGCGTGATGGCGGCCCGAATGCTTGCCGGGGTGCCGGAAGGCTGCCTTCTCTGGATCATGACCAGCATGATCGCCAGGACCAAAACGCCGGAACGTTGGGCCGGGCTGTTCTTCGTCATCTCGACCGCCGCGCAATTCGTGCTCGCACTTGCCTTCGCGCGCTGGGTTCTGCCGCAACTTGGCGCGGATGGCGGGTTCGCAGGTCTGGCGCTCCTCAGCGTGATCGGCCTGATCTTGCTGATCTGGGTTCCGCGAAGCTTCGCACCTCTACCCAAGCCTGAGGGCGAAAGCGGAGCCCCACCACCGCGCGGCTGGTTCGCGCTTCTGACGACGCTGATCTATGTGGGCGCCACAGGCACCGTCGGCATCTATATCCAGCCACTTGCCCATGAAGCGGGCCTAGGCGTGGAAGTCGCCCGCACGTCGGTCTGGGTTTCGCTCGCCGCTCAGATGGCAGGCGGGCTCGCGGCCACAGTCTTGGCTGGGCATGTTCGCTATTTTTCTGCTTTCGTCGCCGCAACGATCACGTTTCTGGCGGTCTGGGCAGTATTTCTTTCCCATCCGCCAGGTTGGGCCTTCGTCGCCGCGAATGCTGCGGGCGGGTTGATGGGTATCTTTATGTCTCCTTTTCTGGTTCCGATGACGATCGAAGCCGACCCTTCGCGACGTGCGGCGGTCCAAAGTGGTGGAACCCAAGTGCTGGCCGGAGCGCTTGGGCCATTTGCGACATCGTTCGTCGTCGCTGACGGCGATGTGCATGGCGCCATCTTCCTCGGCGCTTTCGGTCTCATCGTCGGCATGGCGATGATCGCGATGCTTCGCTTCAGCGCGCAACCCATTGCGCGAAGCATTGCCGAGGTCTAACCGTTGCTCTTCACGCGCGAAATTTCGCGCAACAACTCTAGCGAAGGAAATGCGAGATGGCCCGCAAGACAAAAAAATCGACAAAAAAGAGCAAGCGCGCATCCCAAAAAAGAGTTCCGGCACGGCGCAAAGCCTCGGCCAAGTCCGCGACGAGAAATACGAAGCGCGTCGCCAAGAAGGCCAAGCGCACGACAAAGAAAAATATGACGAAGCGCCCGAAAGTCGTAGAAGCTGCTGCTCCGGCTTCGGCTGCCCCAACGCTGCCGGATGTCGTTCTTTCCGGAACCTGACGATTTCTGATCAGATGGGATCGCTCGCCGCGACCCAAAGGGCGGCGAGCGTTTCAATTCCTCTAGCGTCCTCGTCGTCGAACCTGGCGCGACTGGGACTGTCCAGATCCAGGACGCCTGCGAGCCGGCCGCCTTGAAGAAGTGGCACAACAAGCTCTGAGCGGGACGCGATATCGCAGGCAATATGGCCCGGAAACGCCTCGACGTCTGGCACAATTAGGCACTTCTTCTGCGCGGCGGCACTTCCGCAAACACCCTTGCCAGGCTCAATTCGCACGCAGGCCGGTTTGCCCTGGAACGGACCAAGCACCAAAACAGTTTTGCGCAAGAAGTAAAAGCCGGCCCAGTTCAGATCGGTCAGCCCCATCCAAAGTAGCGCCGAGAGATTGGCGGCGTTTGCGATCGGATCCCGCTCGCCGCGAAACAAGCCCTCGGCCATGAGGGAGAGTTCGCGATAAATCTGCGGCTTGGTGCCGGTCGGTCGTTCGCCTTCGAACATCTATTTCTCTGGCGCAAATCTCAGAGCCGCACCATTCATGCAGTAGCGCAGGCCCGTGGGCTGCGGCCCGTCGGGAAAGACGTGGCCAAGGTGACCGCCGCACTTGGCGCAGTGTACTTCGTCCCGGCGCATGCCGTGGCTGGTGTCAAGCATGGTCGCGACCGCGCCTTCTTTTGGTGCGTAGAAACTGGGCCAGCCGCTGCCGCTCTCATATTTGGTCCGGGATTCGAACAGCTCTTGACCGCAGCCGACGCAGAAATACTGCCCATTCCTCTTTTCGTGGTTGAGCGGACTGGACCCGGCTCGTTCAGTACCGTGCTGGCACAACACACGATATTGCTCGGGCGTGAGCGTGTCCTCCCAGTATTTCTCCGCCTTCGTATCGGTCATGCAAACTCCACTTCGGTTTCCCGCATTATACGCATGTCGAAGCTTTCCTGTTACGGAAGCTCGACAGTTTGTCTCAAGAGTTGCGTGAGTCGGCCCTTGTTCCCAAAGGACCAATTGCCGCCATAAGCGATATCATCGACGCGCCAACCTGCCGGCGTGTTCACCAGGAAGACGGTATCGTTCCATAGCGTCGGTTTTGCCGACTTGTCGTCATACACCAGCCGGACCGAGCAGCGCCCCTTCGTGCTGTCGCCTGTGCACGCGCCGACTTCCACCGATGTTGCCCCCTCGAACATCGAGGTGAAGAGATCGCCTTCGACCAGGGGTGGCGAGTCCTTGTTTGCTTTGGAAAAGCGCCTCTCCGCCGCTTCCGCTTCGCTAAGAAGCGATTCCAGCGCCGGCGATAAGTACGGCGCGTATTTCGCGCGGTCTTCCGCAGAGGGAATACCGTCCGAGGGATGAAAAGTCCGGTACACGCCGTAGAACCCGTTGACCGCGGCAGCCATGTGATCCATCTCGTCACCTGCGGCGAGCGCCGCTGCCGCGACGAGCGGGATTGCCAACACAGCAACCAGGAATGACCGCATCAACGCGCTTTCAATGAGTCGCGAATTTCGCGCAACAGCAAGACATCTTCGGCTGGCGGCGGCGGCGCTGCCGGCTTGGGCGGACGCTGCAGCTTGTTAATTTGGCGGATGAGCATGAAGAGCACGAACCCCACAATCACGAAATTCAACACCGCATTGATGAATAGGCCGTAGTTCAGCGTTACCGAGCCTGCCTCCTGCGCAGCCTTCAAGGTGGTAAGACTGTGGTCCCCCTTGAGCGTGATGAAGAAGTTGGAAAAATCGATGCCGCCGAGGAGCAGACCGATGGGCGGCATCAGGACATCTTTGACCAGCGAGTTGACGATGCCGGTAAACGATGCGCCGACGATCACGCCGACCGCCAAGTCGATGACACTGCCGCGCATCAGAAAAGTTCTGAACTCCGAGAGCATGGAACCACCATCGTTTAGACCCGCGCGAAGGCTAGTCCGGGCAGCCATCGCCAACAAGTTTGCGCGCTCTGAGGAAAGCGACGCCCAACCAGCCCAGGCCAAGTCCGACGAGGACGCCGACTGTGTTGGCAAGTTCATCGAAGATGTCTGCGTCGCGCCCTGTGAACCCCTGAATAATTTCGAGGGAGCCTCCCAAGAGCACCAGGCCCAGCGCCCACCATAAGGCGTTGCGATTTGCCCTTACCGCAATGGTCGTCATCAGGCTCAGCCCGAAATAGGCGGTGAAATGCAGCGCCTTGTCCCAAACATAGGACTCAAGCACGCCGACGACAGTCGAGTGTGAGAGCTCGCCAAAGATGACGATTGCGAGTGCTGGAGCGATAAGCCAGGAATCGATCCGCCGGACCTGGTGCAGCACATTTCTCAAAGTCACGCGCCTCGCTCCCGCAAGATTGGGAATTAGGGTGAAAATATATAAACTATTCAATGATTTAAATGATGGCCGTCATCCTGTTCAATCCTTTGCATCGAATTGATTGCGCGAACCTAGACGGCATTTGCGCGCGAGGTTGCAAAATGTCGAGCTTTCCGTATAACGCGCCCTCTTTCGTGAGCCGCCCGGCGGGGCATGCCGTGGCGACTCGTAGAGCGAGCGGCCGTTTTGGGCCAGAGGAGACGCAAAATGCCCAAGATGAAAACCAAGTCGGGCGCAAAAAAACGCTTCAAATTCACTGCGACCGGCAAGATCAAGACTGGACAGGCCTACAAGCGTCACCGCCTGCTCACCAAGTCCAAGCGCACACGCAAGGAGTTGAAGGGCGCTCTGTCCGAGTCCGAAACCCAGCGCGTCAAGCGCTGGATGCCCTACGGTTGAGGTAGGACCATGTCACGCGCCCCCCGTTCCGTCGCCAGCCACGCCCGCCGCAAGAAAGTCTTCCAGCAGGCCAAGGGCTTCTATGGCCGGCGCAAGAACACGATCACCTCTGCCAACGCTGCGGTCGATCGTTCGCTGCAGCACAACTACGTCGGTCGCAAGGAGAAGAAGCGCAATTTCCGCGCGCTCTGGATCCAGCGCATCAATGCCGGATGCCGCCTTTATGGCATTACCTACAGCCGATTTATCAGCGGGCTCGCCAAGGCGGGCATCGAGATCGACCGGAAGGTCCTCTCCGATCTCGCTACGCACGAGCCCGAAGCCTTCAAGGCTCTGGTGGATCAGGCCGGCGCAAAAGCCTAAGTCGCAAAACCCATCGGAGCATGCGGGTCTTGGCAATCGCCGAGGCGCGTGATTCAAGCCATTCCGATAAGGGTTTCAGATGAACGACATTCAAACTCTGCAGATAGAGATTCTGGGCGCCATTTCGGCTGCGCCAGACGAGACCACTTTGGACACGATCCGAGTTGCGGCGCTGGGCAAGAAGGGCACGGTCAGCGAACTCCTGAAAACGCTCGGCGCCATGACGCCAGACGAACGCAAGATAAATGGACCCCTGTTCAACGGATTGCGTGACCAGGTCACGAGCGCCATAGCGGCGCGCAAGATTGAACTTGGCGATGCCCTTCTGTCCGCGCGCCTCGGGAGGGAGACGATCGACGTCACCTTGCCGCCCCGCCCCGAACCGCAGGGCAGCGTTCATCCGGTCTCGCAAGTGTTCGATGAGATCACGACGATCCTTTCGGACCTCGGCTTTGCCGTCGCCGAAGGTCCGGATGTTGAATATGACGACTACAATTTCACCAAGCTGAACATTCCGCCCGATCATCCGGCGCGTCAGATGCAGGCGACGTTCTATCTCGGCAAGCAGGCGAATGGCGAACAGCACATCCTGCGCACCCACACTTCGCCGGTCCAGGTGCGCACAATGCTGAAACAGAAGCCGCCAATCCGCATCGTAGCGCCCGGACGAACCTATCGTGTCGACAGCGACGCGACCCATTCGCCGATGTTCCACCAGTTCGAGTTACTGGTGATCGAGGAAGGCATCCACCTCGGGCATCTCAAGTGGACGATCGAGGAATTCTGCAAGGCCTTCTTCGAAGTCGAGAAGGTCGAATTGCGCGCGCGCCCCAGTTACTTCCCCTTCACCGAGCCCTCGGTTGAATGGGATCTCAGGTGCGACCGTTCGGTCCCCAACCAGATCAAATTCGGTCAAGGCAACGACTGGCTCGAGCTCGGCGGCTCGGGCATGGTCAATCCGCGCGTGCTCGAAATGTGCGGAATCGATCCGGATGTCTATCAGGGCTTCGCCTTTGGCGGCGGGATCGATCGGCTCGGCATGCTGAAGTACGGTATTCCCGACATCCGCTCGTTCTTCGAGTCGGATTTGCGCTGGCTGCGTCACTACGGCTTTGCGGCACTCGACATGCCTTCCCTCGATGGAGGGCTGTCGCGATGAAATTCACACTCTCCTGGCTCAAAGAGCATCTCGAAACCGATGCCGATGCCGACGCCATTGCCCAAAAGCTGACGTCCATCGGCCTCGAAGTCGAAGCCGTGGAAGATGCGGGCGCGCGACTGAAAGCGTTCGTCGTAGCCCATGTCATATCGGCCGAGAAACACCCCAACGCCGACAAGCTGAAGCTCTGCATTGTCGATGACGGTTCCGGCAAGCCGATCCAGGTCATCTGTGGCGCGCCCAATGCTCATGCTGGCATGAAAGCGGTATTCGCGCGACCGGGCACCATCATCCCTGCTTCAGGGGAAGCCCTAAAAATCGGAACCATTCGCGGGATCGAGTCGCGCGGCATGCTGTGTTCTGCGCGCGAACTGATGCTCGGGGATGAGCATGACGGCATCATCGAGTTGGCCGCAGATGCCAAAATCGGCGAACCCGCCGCCAAGGCGTTGGGCCTGACCGATCCGGTGATCGACGTTTCGCTTACGCCTAATCGCGGCGATGCAGCCAGCGTCTTCGGCATCGCGCGCGACCTCGCCGCCTCCGGATTCGGCGTTTTGAAGGACGGCGCAGTGAAGGCGGTCCAGGGAAAATACGCCTCGCCCAAATCGATCGCGCTGAATTTTCCGGCCGATGCAGCGAACGCTTGTCCGCTCTTCGCGGGACGCATGGTGCGCGGTGTCAAGAACAGGCCGTCACCGAAATGGGTTCAGGATAGGCTGAAAGCCGTCGGCTTACGACCGATCTCGGCCCTGGTCGACGTGACGAACCTGATCTCGCTCGATCGCGGCCGGCCGCTGCACGTGTTCGATGCGGACAAGCTCAAGGGTAATCTTCAAGCGAGACTCGCCAAGGATGGAGAACAAATCCTCGCTCTCGACGGCAAGACATATCTGCTCGACGCCGGAATGACGGTGATCGCCGACGATGCGGCGGCGCGCGGCATCGCCGGCGTCATGGGCGGAGAAGAAACGGGATGTTCCGATACCACGACGAACGTCTTCATCGAGTCCGCCTATTTCGATCCGGCTCGCACGGCGCGCACGGGCCAGAAGCTCCGAATACTCTCCGACGCACGTTATCGCTTCGAGCGCGGTGTCGATCCGGAGTTCGTGGTTCCCGGTCTTGAACTCGCGACCAAACTGATCCTGGAATGGTGCGGTGGCGAAGCCGCCAACACTATTGTCGCAGGTGCAGTTCCCAATTGGCGCCGCGTAATCGGTTTCGATCCCGGCTATGTCGCACGCCTGGGCGGACTTGAAGTGGCCAAGACCGAAACTGTCTCGATTCTGAAGCGTCTGCGGTTCGACGTGGCGGACGGGACGCCACTGAAGGTCACGCCGCCGTCATGGCGGAGCGACATTCTTGGCAAGGCCGATCTTGTCGAGGAAGTGGTGCGCATCCACGGCATCAATCATGTGCCATCGACCGCCCTGGTGCGTGCCAATGCGGTTGCCAAGCCGACTTTGACGCCTGGTCAGCGGCGCACGCGCGCGTTGCGACGCGCTTTGGCCGCGCGCGGCTTCAACGAAACTATCAACTTCTCCTTCATCCCTCGCGCCCATGCCATACTTTTCGGCGGCGGAGACGAGGCGCGGCAAGTGGAGAACCCGATCGCATCCGACCTCGATGCGCTTCGTCCGAGCGTGTTGCCGTCGCTGCTGGCGGCGGCGAAGCGTAACGAGACGCGCGGCTTCAACGACCTGATGTTGTTTGAAATCGGCGTGCAATTCGAAAGCGGCATGCCGGGTTCGCAGACCATCGCTGCAGCAGGTATTCGCGTCGGGGAAGGCACGCGCAGTTGGACGAAATCTGCTCATCCGTCCGATGCGTTTGACGCGAAGTCCGACATGCTGGCGGCGATCGAGACTGCGCTGGGCGCACCGATGACGGCGCCGATCAAACCCGGGGCACCTGCTTGGTATCATCCCGGCCGCTCTGGGATGCTTGCGCTTGGACCAAAGGTTCTCGCCCGGTTCGGCGACATTCATCCAAAGATCGTTGCCGCGTTCGATCTCAAAGGTCCGGTCTGTGGCTTCGAAGTTCTGCTCGACGCGCTTCCGGAGGCCAAGTCCAAGAGCAAGGCCCGTCCCGTCTTCCAACCTTCGCTGTTCCAGGCAGTCCAGAGGGACTTCGCGTTCGTCGTTGACGTGCAGATTCCCGCCGACGATGTCTTGCGTGCGGTCCGCAACGCAGAGCGCAACCTGATCGAATCCGTTACAGTTTTCGATGTCTATGAAGGAAAAGGAGTGCCCGAAGGCAATAAGTCGCTGGCGATTTCCGTGCGGATTCAGCCCAAGGACAAGACCCTGACTGAACCCGAGATCGAGGCTATGGTTCAAAACATCGTCAACAACGTCGCCAAGGCAACAGGCGCGACGCTACGAACCTAAATTGATCGCAGGCGGCCGCCGTGCAAGGTTGTTACGACGTTTGATCGACGCAGCTGCATCGAACTGCTGATCAACGCGTCCCTCCCAAGATACTGGGCCGACCTTGCGCTTGATCTGAGCCGCGAGTTCCGCGCATCTTAGTCGGCCATGACACAATCCCGCTTCGATCGCCGCAGCGCGCTCGCCTTCATCGTCGCCTTCGGCATCGTCTCGCTGTTTGCGGACATGGCCTATGAGGGCATGCGCGGACTGAACGGTCCGTTTCTTGGATCGCTCGGCGCCAGCGGCGCAGCCGTCGGGGTGATCGCCGGCGGCGGCGAACTCGTCGGTTATCTTCTGCGTCTGGTGTCGGGCCGGATCGCTCAGCGCACCGGCGCCTATTGGCCGCTCGCAATCGGCGGCTATGCGCTCACGATGGCGTCCGTTCCGGCCATGGCTTTCGTTTTCAACTGGCAGACGGCCGCTCTGTTCATAGTATTGGAACGCGCGGGCAAGGCGACCCGCAGCCCCGCGACGAACACGATGCAGAGCCGCGCAGGCGATCTGATCGGGCAGGGTTGGGCGTTCGGTCTGCAGGAAGCGCTCGACCAGACCGGTGCGATCATTGGACCGCTGATTACATCCTTTGTTCTGGCAAGACATGGCGATTACCGGGCAGCCTATGGTTGGCTGGCCGTCCCGGCTGTGCTCACCATGCTGAGCGTCGTGATCATTGCGGTGCGTTATGGCTTCGCCGGTCATATCGCACAGCGACCTTCGGCGGATGCGCATGCCGGTCTGTCACGCGCGTTCTGGTTCTATGCCGCAAGTGCCGGACTGCTCGGCTTCGGCTTCGCCGATTTTTCGTTGATTTCCTACCACTTTGCGCAAGCCTCGATCATTCAAAAAGCCGACATTTCGATCTTCTATGCGATCGCGATGGGCGCATCCGGTGCCGGGGCGTTGGTGTTCGGCCTCTTGTTCGACCGCCGCGGGCTCGTCGTGATGGTGCCGGTCATTCTGCTCGGTGCAATTGCCACGCCGCTCGTCTTTCTCGGCCAAGCTCTCGCCGCACTTGCCGGGACGATTCTATGGGGGATGGCCCTTGGAACCCAAAATGCCCTGATGTCGGCGTCCGTCGCCAAGCTCGTGCCCGAGACCGGTCGCGCGCGCGCCTATGGCCTGTTCTCAGCCTTGTTCGGAATATCCTGGTTTGTCGGCAGTTCGCTCCTCGGATTCCTCTACGACCGCTCGCTGTTTCTGGTTGCGGCGGTCGCGATCGCCGCACAGCTTCTGTCCATTATTCCTCTGATTGCAGCGATCCGCGTTACAGCGCGCTCCTGAGAAGCGCCGGCGCAGTACCGAACTGCTCGCTTAAGCGAATGAATTCGGCCCTAGCTCGAGGGTTCGAGTGCTGGTGCCGCTCGGCAAGAATGAATTCGTTCTTGAGCGAGTGCTCTAGCCCCGTCAATTCTGTGACGCGCACCTTATAACCGTGGCTTTCAAGAAAAAGTCCGCGCAAAACGTTTGTCAAATGAGCTCC
>Ga0187821_10000528_pt1 | contig 10125 bp, 8 predicted proteins | sample NC_wetland_sal_i_20_FD_132442 | JGI IMG/M metagenome (GOLD analysis project Ga0187821, IMG submission 132442) | Wetland sediment microbial communities from Neuse River Estuary, North Carolina, USA - SourceSoil_1 | ecosystem: Environmental > Aquatic > Freshwater > Wetlands > Sediment | place...
ATCACGACTACATCTATGGACCGCATGTCGGCCGTCGGGCAATCGCCGACATGCTCGAAAACCTCTTCCATCGCGATGCGTCGCAATATGACTGGCAGTTCTTCGATCCGGTCAGCGACGGGCGCATCGGTTATGCCTGGTCGCTGTCGCGGTTCGTTTCGACGATCCCGCAATTCAAGGACAAGGAAGTGGTGATCGACGGCATCAGCCGGTTCGTTCTAAGGGACGGACTGGTTGCGGCTTATCATGAGAGCGTCAATGGTGGCGTGGCTCAGGCGCAACTGGGCGTGCCGGCTGAGCGCATGGCCAAGGTCATGGCCCGTTGGGCCGCCACGTTCCGCGCCAGAGCCGATGTGGAATCCTATGCCGCAGCGGTTCGCGGCCGTTATGCCAAGCGCTGAACTTGGACGCCCGGCCCGTCTGTCGTAAATCTCAGGCGGAACTTCCTCAGGACCAGCATGACGACCATCCGCCCACGCCGTTCTGTTCTCTATATGCCCGGATCGAACGCCCGCGCGCTCGAAAAGGCGCGCTCACTGCCCGCCGACGCGTTGATTCTGGACCTTGAGGATGCAGTCTCCCCGGATGCCAAAGATCTCGCGCGCCAGCAAGTTTGCGCGGCCGTCGAAGCGAGAGGTTTTGGCAAGCGCGAAATCATCGTTCGCGTCAACGCATTATCGACGCCATGGGGTGAAGCCGATCTTGCTGCCGCAACAGCCATGAAACCCGATGCAATTCTGATCCCAAAAATATCCGCGCCCAAGGATTTACACGTTGTCGAGGAACATCTGCTCAGACATCACGCCGATCGTTCGATTGCGGTCTGGGCGATGGTGGAGACACCGGTTGCCATTCTGAACGTCGGCGCGATCGCAGCAGCAGGCGGCCGGCTTTCCTGCTTCGTGATGGGCACCAACGATCTCGTCAAGGAAATTCGCGGAAACCATACGGCGGATCGCGCCAATCTTGCAGCGGCATTGAGCCTCTCGGTGCTCGCGGCGCGAGCGAATGCCATCGCTGTCATCGACGGCGTCTACAATGACATTCAGAATGCCGAAGGATTCAGGGCGGCGTGCGAACAGGCGAGAAGTTTCGGTTTCGACGGTAAGACACTCATCCATCCAAGTCAGGTCGAGCCTTGCAACGCCGTGTTCGCGCCTTCTCCCGAGGAGGTGGAAGCCGCGCGCAAGCTGATTGCCGCGTTCGCGCTGCCGGAGAACAAGGGCAAAGGTGCGATCAAGCTCGACGGGCGCATGGTCGAATTGCTGCACGCCGAAATCGCTCGCGCAACCGTGGCCATGGCCGACGCCATCGCCGCGCGGAGGTAGGCGAAAAAATGACAAAGACAAGTTCCGGCAACTTCTTCGAGGACTTCCGCCTCGGCCAGAAGATCGCGCATGCCACGCCGCGCACACTAACGAGCGGTGACGCCGCACTTTACGCCGCGCTGTATGGACCTCGTTTCGCGCTGCAGTCCTCCGACGTTTTCGCGCAAACAGTAGGCCTGCCGCGCAGTCCGCTCGACGATCTTTTGGTCTTCCACACGGTCTTCGGAAAGACGGTTCCCGACATTTCTCTGAATGCCGTCGCCAATCTGGGCTATGCGGAAGGCCGGTTTCTCAAGCAGGTCTATACCGGCGAGACGCTGACCGCGCATTCCGAAATCATCGGGCTCAAAGAAAACTCGAACCATCAAACGGGCGTCGTCTATGTTCGCACGCATGGCATGAACGAGAAGGACGAGCAAGTTCTCTCCTACGTGCGCTGGGTGATGGTGCGAAAGCGCGATGCCGGCGCCAACGTCGCCGAGCAACTTGTGCCGAACCTTGCCGCGGCCGTTGCCGCGGCTGACCTGCACATCCCCCCGCATATGAACTTCGATACGCTGTTCGATCCGGTGCAATCGGGCAGCGTGCATCTGTGGGGCGACTACGAAGTCGGCGAGAAGATCGACCACGGGGATGGCGTGACCATCGAGGAAGCCGAACACATGATGGCGACGCGCCTATATCAGAACACAGCGCGCGTGCATTTCAATCAGTTCGTCGAGGGCCAGGGCCGCTTCGGTCGCCGCCTGATCTATGGCGGCCATGCGATCAGCCTGGCCCGCGCGATTTCCTTCAACGGGCTCGCGAACGCGTTCACGATTGCCGCGATCAACGGCGGGCGGCACGTCAATCCGCTTTTCGCCGGCGACACGGTCTTTGCCTGGAGCGAGGTGATCGACAAGCAGCTGTTTGGCCATCGCAAGGACGTCGGTGCGCTCAGGCTCCGCCTGGTTGCAACGAAGAATCTTCCTTGTGCCGCATTCCCCGACAAAGACGGCAACGGCGTGTATCCCGAGAACGTCATTCTCGATTTCGACTATTGGGCAATCCTGCCGCGCGGATGACGTTTTTCGATCGCTATCGCGCCGCCGTTTCCAGAGGCGAGTTGAAGGACGACGACGCGCAGCGCCATGCTGCGGCACGTCTGCAAAGGCTGGCAAGAGCGTTGGCGAAATACCGAACCGGGCGCCGCTTGTTTTTTGCGGCTAAACCGGCGCCGCGCGGTCTTTATATCTGGGGCGATGTCGGCCGCGGCAAATCCATGCTGATGGATTTGTTTTTCGCGGAGGCACCGATCACACTGAAGCAGCGCATCCATTTCAATTCCTTCATGGCCGACGTGCACGCAAGAATTCACCGCGAGCGCCAACGCGAAGACAGCAGCGATCCGATCCCGCTCGTCGCCGAAACCATCGCGAAACGGGCGCGACTTCTTTGCTTCGACGAATTCCAGGTCAACGACGTCGCCGACGCAATGATTCTGGGACGATTGTTCGAGCAGCTCCTGGGTCGGGGCGTGGTCGTTGTGGCCACTTCCAACACGCCGCCCGACCGGTTGTACGAAAAGGGGCTCAACCGCCAACTCTTTCTTCCTTTCATCGAGATGATCGAGCAACGCTTGGAGATCGTGGAGTTGAACGGCCCGCTCGACTTTCGCCTGCAGCGCATGTCGGGTCTCGGCGTCTATCTCCAACCGCCGGGAGCACAATCGGACGCGGCAATGGATGCTGCGTGGCGGAGATTGACGGACGGCGCGCAGGGCGCGTCACGGACGCTAAAAGTGTTGGGGCGCACGCTGTTCGTGCCGCAAGCGGCAAAAGGCGTCGCGCGATTCAGCTTTGCAGACCTGTGTGGGAAACCGCTCGCCGCCACCGACTATCTGGCAATCGCTGATGCCTTCCACACCGTGATGATCGATCACATCCCAAAGCTTGGTGCCGAACAGCTGAACGAAGCGCGTCGTTTCATCGTTCTGATCGACACACTCTACGACGAGAGCGTGAAACTCGTCTGCTCCGCGGCCGCGCCGCCGGAAGAGTTATATCCCGCCACAGGCGAAGTCTCGGAGGCTTTTCGCCGTACCGCGTCGCGATTGCACGAAATGCAGAGTGCCGCATATCTGGAACGCGGACATAGAACCCGTGATAGTCTTCTGACCTGACAGCCAACTTCGCGGAACGACGCATTTGCTGCGTGACCTTCTAACCACCAGTCTGTTCATCGCCGTGCTGCTCGTGATCTTTCGCTACCGTCACGAGATCGCGGCCGCACTGGCGCGTTTCGACGCCCGCAATGTCAAGCGCATCGCGGAAGAACAGCGCGATCGTAGCGATCCGATCGCGCATTTCCGCCACACACTGAAGGCGGCGGAGGAACAGGTCGAAGAGGTGAGTGAAATTGCCGTGCAGGACGAACGGCTCGGTACGTCGGTAACGCGCTATGTTTTCGAGGGCGAACATTTTGCGTCGCGTCGCGACGCCGAACGTGTGCGCGCCGAGAAGATTCGCGACATCGCGCGCGGCTTTTATGTCGAGTTGCCAAGGGCATTGGCGAATCGCAAACATGACGGGAAACTGAATTAGGCGGCTTCACCGCGCATCAAACGCGGGAGCTTCCCGACGTCGCCTGCGGCATGACGCATGAAGAAGCGACGCGCCGGTCCGATCGAGTCGACGAAACCGATTCCGACGTCGCGCAGCACGCGCAAAGGCGCAATTTCGTTCGAGAAGAGCCGGTTCAATCCGTCCATCGCCAGCGACATCACAAACGAATCAAAACGCCGCCAACGCTCATATTTCTGCAACGTATCGTGACTGCCGATATCGAGACCGAGGCGAGCCGCATCGAGAACGATTTCGCTGAGTGCCGCGGCATCCTTGAGGCCGAGATTGAACCCCTGACCCGCGATGGGATGAATGCCGTGCGCCGAGTCGCCGGCCAGCGCGAAACGCGGCGTCACAAAGCCCCGCGCGAGATGGAATTTCAGCGGATAGGACCAGCGCGGACCTGCCGCTCGCGTCGCGCCAAGGTGGCTTCCGAAGCGACGCGCAATCTCGGCATCGAAGGAAGCATCATCGAGTTTCATCACGGCGGGCGCGAGCGCGTCCTTTTCCGTCCATACCAGCGACGAGCGGTTGATGGTCTTTTGCCCGTCTTCGGCCCTCAGTGGCGTCATAGGCAAAATCGCGAACGGCCCGGCCGGAAGGAAATGTTCGTAGGCCACGCCATTGTGAGGCTTTTCATGCGCCACGGTCGCGACGATGCCCCATTGCGCATATGACCAGGAAATGACCTTGAGGCCCATGAGCTCGCGCATCGGCGATTCGCGCCCGTCCGCCGCAATCGCAAGGCTTGCCTTGACGGTCTCGCCGTTTGCGAGCGTGGCGACGATGCCCGCTCCTTCATGAGCCAAATTGGTCAACGCAGCCGGCGCAATCAGCCTCAGATTGGCAAGCTTGGATGCGACCTTGAAAAGCGCAGTGCGCGTGTGTCGGTTTTCGACGATGTAACCAAGTGCGTCGACATGCGCCTCGGCCGCATCGAAGTGCAACGAGAAGGGCGAGGGCTTTCCACCGAGTTTGGCGTCCGTAACCAGGATATCGTTGATGGGTTGCGCGTCGTTTTCCAGATGATCCCAGAGGCCCAGAGCCTGGAACATTCTGACCGACGCGTAGGAGAGCGCACAGACACGACCGTCGAAGCGGACATCCGTCGCGGCAGCTTGCGGCACCGGATCGGCAACGACGATTTCGAGGCCTTCTCGCGCGAGCGCGATGGCGAGACTAAGCCCGACCATGCCCCCGCCGCCGATGATCACGTCGCAATGAATCATGCCGTCTATCTGTCCGCGTGTTTACGGCGATGCGTCCAGGAGCGCAGTCAGCGTTTTTCGACGAACGACTGATACGCAATCACTGGCCAGAATCCCAAACAATAGATGGGATACACGATCCGCGCCGAAGAGTCTGGAGCATCCGGATGACTGAATGGCGGATTGGGCGGTGGGCAAAAGAACCAGGTCAGCGAAGCGGCCGCAATCCAACCCATGGCCAGGATGACGAGACGGCTGACGATCCGGCTACCCATGCTTACACCGCCATTTCACCAGCGTGAGCCATCGACGATGCCCTGAAGAGGCCAATTCCGCCACGCGCGCCCATAAGTCTGGTCACCTGCCAGCCATCGCCCAAAAAAAGGGCGACTCCACAAAAACGCCGTCCGATTGGGCAAGCCCGAAGCGATGGCGGACGACCATCTATCGAGAATAATTCTTTATAATCAATGCTTAGTGACCTTCGGCGGGTCTCGGCATGGTTCTTGATGAAGCGTTAACGCCCGGTACTAGGTCCGGGCAGGAACAATCATGGAAGGACGGCCGATGAAGCTGATCACGGCGATCATCAAACCCTTCAAACTCGATGAAGTCCGCGAGTCGCTGTCTGCGCTTGGGGTTCAGGGCATGACAGTCACCGAGGTCAAAGGCTACGGGCGGCAGAAGGGCCATACAGAAATCTATCGCGGCGCGGAGTATGCGGTGAGCTTCCTGCCCAAGCTGAAAATCGAAGTCGCCGTCAAACGCGAAATGTCCGATGCCGTGGTCGAGGCGATCGTCTCCAAGGCAAAGACCGGCCAGATCGGAGACGGAAAGATTTTTGTCACGCCACTCGACCAGGTGGTGCGAATCCGAACCGGTGAAACCGACGGCGATGCGCTGTAGAGCCAGCGCAAACCTCAAGCAGCGAACAATCAGGGGAACAGTGCAATGAATAATTCTCGCATTCGAATGGGGCTTGGCATTGGCGCCGGCCTTAGCGCGCTGGCATTGACGATCGGGCCTGCGTCCGCCGCGACCGCGCCCGACCCGCTCAACTCGGGCGACACCGCCTGGATGATCACGTCCAGTGCTCTCGTGCTGCTCATGACGGTTCCGGGGCTCGCACTGTTTTATGCCGGCATGGTTCGCAAGAAGAACATTTTGGCGACGGCGGCGCAGAGTTTTGGTGCCACCTGCATCATCACCGTGCTCTGGATGATCATCGGTTATTCAGTCGCATTCACGACCAACGCCGACAGTGGCCTCAATCAATATATCGGCAGCTTCAACTCCTTCCTGCTCGGCCCAGTTACGCTGAAATCGATCAATCCGCTGGCGGGCACGATTCCCGAGTCGGTTTACATGTTCTTCCAGATGACATTCGCGATCATCACGCCGGCGCTGATTGCCGGCGCCATCGCCGACCGCATGAAGTTCTCTGCTTTCATGTGGTTCATGTCGCTCTGGCTGCTTTTTGTCTATTGCCCCATCGCACATTGGGTGTGGGGCGGCGGCTTTCTGGGAACTTGGGGCGCGCTTGATTACGCGGGCGGAACCGTCGTTCACTTGAATGCGGGAACTGCAGGACTCGTCGCCTGCCTGATGCTCGGCAAGCGTACCGGTTACGGCACCGAGAACATGGCGCCGCACAATCTGCTCTTCGCGCTGATCGGTGCGTCGTTGCTCTGGGTCGGCTGGTTCGGATTCAACGCCGGCTCGGCGGTCACCGCGGGTTACAACGCCGGAATGGCGGCGGCGGCGACTCAGATCGCAACCGCAGCCGCGGCACTGGGCTGGATGTTCTCCGAATGGGTGGTCAACAAGAAGCCAAGCGTGCTCGGCATGATCTCAGGCGCGGTCGCCGGTCTCGTTGCGATTACGCCGGCATCGGGATTCGTTAACCCGCTCGGCGCACTCATCATCGGTATCGCGGCAGGAATCGTCTGCTACTTCGCTTCGGTCTGGGTGAAGAAGTGGTTCGGCTACGACGATGCGCTCGACACCTGGGGCGTGCATGGCGTTGGTGGAGCACTGGGCGCGATGATGACGGGCATGTTCGCCTCAAACGCGATCAACTCGTCGTCAAAGGGCTGGCTGATCGATGGCAACGGTCACCAGATGCTGATCCAGTTCTACGACGTGGCCATTGTGTTCCTGTATTGCGGTGCTTTGACATTCGTCATTCTGAAGGCAATCGACCTCGTCATCGGTCTGCGGGTTTCGAAAGAAGTCGAAGTCGAAGGTCTCGACCTCAATCTTCATGGTGAAACGGTCCATAGCTGACGGCCGCTACTGAGTCCCCCCATTGGGGCGTTCCGAAAGGGACGCCCCATTTTTTTAGAGTCCGTCGTTAACTCGGCGTTCGAGTAGCAAGGCATGAGACGAGAGGAATTGGACGGCGCGGAACAAGGCGTCTAGATTCTGCGGATGCTTCCCGGCCGCCTTGCGCAACTTCCGCCGTCTTCGTTCGCCAAGCTCGCGACGTTGCTTGACCCGCACCAGCCGGGCAAAACACCGATCAGTCTTGCGGTCGGCGATCCCAACGGCGCTGTTCCACCGTTCGTGTTCGACACCATTGCCAAGCACACGAAGGAGTTCGGCGTTTATCCACCCATCAACGGCAACATGGAATGGCGCGAGGCGGCAAGTGCGTGGCTCGTCAGGCGCTTCGGCCTCGCGGGCGCGTCAATCGATCCGGAAAAGAACCTGCTGCCGCTCAACGGCACGCGCGAAGGGCTGTTCCTCGCGCTGTTCACGGTGATGCCCGAAACCAAGGGCGGCCAAAGGTCGATGGTTTTGCTGCCCAACCCGTTCTACCAATGTTATGCCGCCGCGGCGCTGAGTGCGGGTGGCGAACCTGTATTCGTGCCCGCGACGGCAGCGACCGGTTTTTTGCCCGACTATGCGTCGCTGCCAAAGTCGGTGCTGGAACGCACAGCCGCAGCTTACATTTGCTCGCCATCCAACCCGGAGGGCGCCTGCGCCAGCGAAGCGTACTGGCGCACCTTGTTCGCGCTCGCCGATCAATACGACTTCGCCGTCTTCGCGGACGAATGCTATGCCGATATCTATCTGAACGCGCCACCCAAGAGCGCTTTGCCCGCGCGCGGCGCGCCCTACAAGCGGCTGCTCACTTTCCATTCTTTGTCGAAGCGTTCGGGACTTCCTGGCCTGCGTTCCGGAATCGTCGCCGGCGATGCGGCGATGATCGAACGCTTCCGCGGCTTTCGGAACTACGCCGGGCCGCAAGTGCCGCTGCCGATCATCGCAGCTTCGACTGCAGCCTGGAGCGACGAGAGACATGTCGCTGAGAACCGCGCCCTCTATCGCGAGAAGTTCAGGCTCGCGCAACGCATGCTCGGAAATCGCGCCGGATTTCGGATGCCCGAGGGCGGCTTCTTTCTCTGGCTCGATGTCGGCGACGGCGAGAAGATCGCACTGAAGTTGTGGCGCGATGCCGGCGTTCGCGTGCTTCCGGGCGCCTACATGGGACGTGAAATGGAGCCCGGAAAAAGTCAAACAAATCCTGGCTTTTCCTACATCCGAGTGGCGCTCGTTAACGATCTGTCAACCATTATGGCGGCACTCGAAAGGATGGTCGAAGTGCTGGATATGGAGCGGGCATGAGCCAGGCCACGCGGCGCATGACGGCAGGGGTCTATCAGCCCCGTTCAAGATCTGCGGCCATGGCCGACGCGCTCGCTGACGCTCGCCGCTCGCTTGCCCGATTGATTCAAACGCTGCTCATGCGCGGCGCCGGAATCCTGCTGTTTCTGAGTGCGGCCGCCGCTCTGCTTGCACTCCTCAGCTACGATTCGCGCGATGCAAGCCTGAACAATGCGACGGGCGTCACGCCCTCGAACCTTCTGGGCGGACTTGGCGCGACAGCCGCCGATCTGTTGCTGCAGGCCTTCGGTCTGGCCGCGATTGCCGCGTTGGCGCCACCCTTGGTCTGGGGCTTGCGCGCGCTTAGGGGACGTCATCTCAGCCACACGATGGGTCGAGCCTTTGCTTGGCCTTTGGGCACTGTTTTGTTTGCGGCTGGGCTTGGAATATTTCCAGCGCCACTGAGCTTGCCGGCTGGAACCGGCGGACTGATCGGAATTGCGGCGGCAGCGCTGTCGGCGCATGCCGGCCAGATTTATGGCGCTCGCTGGATCGCCACCGCGCTCCCGCTGCTTCTGCTCGCGGCAGGGTTGCCGTTGGCGTTTGTCGCGACCGGTCTGCGCATTCGTCCCATTCTGTTCGGCTTCGCCAATGTCGCCGCCTTCTTCTACTGGCTGGGGTCAAAACTCAGAATTCCCCGCTTCTCCGTTGCGAGGGCTGCACGGGAATACGACGAGGAGGAAAGCGAGTTCGAGCACGACGAAGACTCGGATTCGGAAGGTTATTCGCTCAACGTGGCGCCGGAGCCGATCGCGGCAACCAGGCTCGCCGAAAGACGCGAGAGCCGCATCAAGCGGGAGGAAGCGAGGAAGGCGCTCGCGCCGCCGCGGCTGCGCAAGCAACCGGCACTCGATCACGTCTCCAGCGAATATCAGCTTCCTGCGCTTAGCCTCTTGAATGAGCCAGTGCATATCCACGACACGACCGGTCTCTCCGATGATGCGCTCGAAGAGAACGCGCGCATGCTGGAGGCGGTGCTGGCGGACTTCGGCGTCAAGGGCCGCATCATGGCTGTGCGCCCAGGCCCTGTCGTCACACTCTATGAGTTCGAACCGGCGGCGGGCGTCAAGTCCAGTCGCGTGATCTCGCTTTCCGACGACGTAGCGCGTTCGATGAGTGCCGTCGCGGCACGCATCGCCGTGATCCCTGGACGAAACGTCATCGGCATCGAGCTTCCCAATCAGGTGCGCGAGACAGTTTATCTGCGCGAGATGTTGTCGAGCGGAGAATATGACAAGGCGCGCGCACCGTTGACACTCGCACTGGGCAAAACCATCGGCGGCGAGCCGGTGATGGCCGATCTTTCCAAGATGCCCC
>Ga0187821_10000529_pt1 | contig 10123 bp, 4 predicted proteins | sample NC_wetland_sal_i_20_FD_132442 | JGI IMG/M metagenome (GOLD analysis project Ga0187821, IMG submission 132442) | Wetland sediment microbial communities from Neuse River Estuary, North Carolina, USA - SourceSoil_1 | ecosystem: Environmental > Aquatic > Freshwater > Wetlands > Sediment | place...
CACGCCGCACGGGCGAGGCAGCGCGCGGTCCAGAGGATCGCCCGAACAGTTCACCGTGGCGCAACGCCGCAGACGAAGTCAACCTTGCCGACAAGCGCATCGAGACCTGGCGCAATGCGGGCTTCACCACCGTGGTTTCTTCGCCGAAGACTGGATTCTTCCCGGGACAAGCCGCGGTTCTGAATTTGGCGGGCGACCGTCCCGGCGATCTGGTTGTGAAAACTCCTGTGGCTGTGCCGGTCTCTACGAAGACCGTCGGTGGATTTGGCAGCGGCTTTCCCGATTCGTTGATGGGCGTTCTGGGATACGAGCACCAGGTTTGGATCGATACCGACTGGCTGACCAAGGCGGAAGCCGGCTATGAGAAAAATCCCAAGGGCAGTGCCCGGCCGCGCTATGACCGCACTTCCGAGGCGCTGGCCGATGCGCTGGAAGATCATGCGCTGGTTTTGATTTCGGCTAACACATCGCTGGACATGCGCCGCGCGCTGGAACTCGGCGAACGCTGGAACGTCAAGCCCGCGATCTACGGCGGGCAGGCCGGTTACGAAATGGCCGACGAAATCGCCGCCAAGAAAGTTCCGGTACTGGTGGACTTGAAGTGGCCCGAGGTAGAAAAGGATGCTGATCCTGACGATACGCCTTCCCTACGTACGCTACGCTTCCGCGACCGCGCGCCTTCCACACCGGCTGCTTTCGTCAAGGCGGGCGTTAAATTCGCGTTTTATTCTGGCGACATGCCAAATCCCAAGGATGCCTTGAAGGCCGTGAAGAAGTCCCTTGATGCCGGCCTCGCGCCAGATGCCGCGCTGCGCGCCTTGACTTTAACCCCCGCGGAGATTTTTGGGGTTTCTGATCGCCTCGGCTCCATCGAAAAAGGCAAAATCGCCGACCTGGTTGTGACCGACGGCGACATTTTCAACGAAAAGACCAAGATCAAATTCGTTTTCGTGGATGGCCGCCGCTTCGAGGTGCGCGAACCCGATCGCCCCAAGGATCCGCCTAAGGGCGACATCACGGGAAAATGGAAGTTGGCATACTCCACGCCGGAAGGGGCGGAAGAATCCACTGCCGATCTCAGCATGTCCGCGGACGGCACGATTTCCGGAACGTTGGCGAGCAAACGCGGAAACGCCACCATCTTGAGCGGCTATCTGACCGGCGACCACTTCACCTTTCTCATCAACATTAATATTGGCGACTCCTTCGCCGATGTCACCTTCTCCGGCACCTACGATGGAACTTCGCTGAAGGGCAATATCAGCGTCGAGGGCTACTCGATTGATTTCACCGGCAGCAAACCGAGCGGAAATTCCTCGCTCGCGCAAGCGGTTGACTTTGGCCAAGGAGACGCGCGATGAACGGCCGCATCCCGTCGGTGACCCTTCTTTCTTTATTCTTGTTCGCGGTGGCGGCCGATTCAGCGGCGCCGCCCGACTCCAGTCCGGTAATCGTCATTCAGAATGCGACCATCCTTACCGTAACAAAAGGAACCATCGAGCACGGTTCCATCCTTATTAAGGACGGCAAGATCGCCGAAATCGGCGCGTCGGTCAAAGCTCCCAAAGACGCGACTGTCATCGATGCCGAGGGCAAATTCGTCACGCCTGGAATTATCGATTGCCACTCGCACATCGCCATCGAGGGTGGCGTTAATGAAGGCAGCATCTCCGTCTCCTCGATCGCCAACATTGCCGAAGTGCTGGATTCCGACGATGTGGACATTTATCGCGACCTGGCCGGCGGCGTAACCACGGCCAATATCCTGCACGGCAGCGCCAACTCCATCGGCGGCCAAACCATAGTTATCAAGTTGCGCTGGGGCCAGCCCGCATCGAAGTTGCCGTTTGAGGGCGCGCTGCCTGGTATCAAATTCGCACTCGGCGAAAATCCCAAGCGATCGAATTTCAGTATTCCGGGGCAGCCGAAGCGGTATCCCGCGACCCGCATGGGCGTCGAAGAAACCATTCGTGGCGCTTTCACCGAAGCGCGCGACTACAAAAGCGCCTGGGATGCCTACAACAAAAAAGTGATCGCCGGTGACAAGGCCGCTTTGCCGCCGCGCCGCGACCTTCGTCTCGATCCGCTGGTCGAAGTCCTGGAAGGCAAGCGCTACGTCCACTCCCACTGCTACCGCGAAGATGAAATCCTAATGTTGCTGCGCGTCGCCAAGGAATTCGGCTTCAAGGTGCGCACTTTCCAGCACGTCCTTGAAGGCTATAAGGTAGCCGACGAAATCGCCGCTGCGGGCGCCGGCGCTTCCACTTTCTCCGATTGGTGGGCCTACAAAGTCGAAGCCTACGACGCCATTCCATACAATGCGGCTCTGATGACCCGGCGTGGCGTAGTCGTTTCCATCAACTCTGACGATGCCGAAGAAGCCACCCACCTCAACCAGGAAGCGGCCAAGTCCATCAAGTTCGGCGGACTCACTCACGACGAAGCCCTCAAGCTGGTCACCATCAATCCCGCCATTCAGCTTGGCATCGACAAACGCGTCGGCTCTATCGAAGTCGGCAAAGACGCCGATCTGGTCATCTACAACCACGATCCCATGAGCGCTTACGCTGTCGTCCAGAAAACCCTGGTGGACGGCCGCGTGCTGTTCGATCGCGACAAAGACATCGCTGGCCGCGCCGTTCTGGAAAAGGAAAAGAAAGATCTCCTCGCCAAAGAAAAGGCCGCTGCGAAAAAAACCGACGAAAAGAAGCCTGACGCCAAGAAACCGGACGCCGTCAAAAAACCAGACGAGAAAAAGCCCGACGAGAAAAAACCGGATGACAAGCCCAAGCCTCCCTCCGACAGCGACGCAAACGGCGGTGCCCTGTGAGGAACAATTCATCCATGCTTCGCAACGCTACTTTTGCAGTTCTAAGCCTTCTGCTCTTGGTTTGCCTCGCGCCCACCGCGTCTGCGCAAGCTCAGCAGCCCGCCACAACCTACGCCATCACCCACGCGAAAATCACCACCCTGGTCGGCCTCACTATCGACGATGGCACGCTCGTCATCAAAGACGGCAAAATCGCTGCCGTAGGCGCCAGCGTCGAAGTTCCCGCCGGCGCGCAAATCATCGACGGCAAGGGCCTCCAGGTCTATCCCGGCCTGTTCGACGCTGTCACCCAGATGGGCCTCAGTGAAATCTCCGCCGTCAGTTCCACCGTGGACTCCTCCGAAACCGGCAATTTCAACCCCGACGTGATCGCCGCCACTGCCGTTTCGCCATCCAGCGAACACATTCCTGTCACACGCGCCTCCGGAATCACTGAAGTCCTCGCCGTTCCCGCCAGCGGCGGTTTCGACTCCGGCGGCAGCCGCAGCGTAGTCGGCGGCCAGGCCTCTGCGTTCAGCCTCGCCGGCTGGACCATGGACGACATGCAGATCAAGCGCAGCGTCGCCATGGTCATCAACTGGCCCACCATTCAGACCCGCACTTTCGATTTCGCCACCTTCTCCCGCAAGGACCGCCCGTACTCCGAAGCCAAGCAGGAGTATGAGAAACAGGTCAACGAACTCACCGACTGGATCGATCGCGCCCGCCACTACGCGCAAGCTATCGGCCACGGCGGCCCATCCGACTTCGAGCGCGATGTTAAGCTCGAAGCCCTGGCGCCCGTGGTCCGCGGCCAGCTGCCTGTTCTGGTCTTTGCCGATCGCGCCCGCGACATCCGCAACGCCGTCGAATTCTGCGACAAACAAAAACTCAAAATGATTCTCGCTGGCGGCGAAGAAGCCTACCAGGTCAAGGAACTTCTCCGTTCCAAAAACGTCCCGGTGATTTTGCGCCCGATGCTCTCGCTTCCCCGCGAAGAGGACGACCCTTATGACGTCCTCCTCTCCCAGCCCGCGCAGCTTTACGAAGCCGGCGTCAAATTCGCCATCGGCAGCTTCGACAATTCGTTCGCCCGGCGTCTCGGACAAAACGCCGCCAATGCAGTTGCTCACGGCCTGCCCTACGAACAGGCCCTCAAGGCCGTCACTATTTACCCCGCTCAGATTTTTGGTTTAGGCGACCAGGTGGGCACCATCGAAACCGGAAAAATCGCTAACGTGATCGTCACCAACGGCGATCCGCTGGAGCTGACCACCGACGTGAAGTATCTCTTCATCCGCGGCCAGCTCACTTCCACCGACAACCGCCACAAGCGCCTGTACGAAAAATATTCGAACCGCCCCAAGCCCTGAGTCAGGAGTGCGGCGCAGCGTCCAGCTCAAACACGCGGGGGCTATGCCGCCGGAACCCCTTCGGCCACCGCCGCGGCCTTGCGCGCCGAATAGTGCCGGAACAGCCCGGCCGGTATCGCGCAAAAAACCGCCAGCCCAATCACCACTTTAATTTCGTATCGCCACACATCCGGAATATCGCCCGGCGGAATAAATGCCGTCGCCATGGCGCACAGCGTGGTCACCAATCCGCAGAGGCCCAGCAGCCACAGCCACAGCTTATTTCGATAAATCCCGCCCGGTTTTCCCGCCACGCGCACCAGGCTCCCAAACAAATAAACGAATGGAATCATCTGCGTCAGCACCGCCAGCGCCAACAAAATCTCATATGCCTCATGCAGCTTCACACCTTGCCCCGCAAAACTAATCGCGATCGCGAAGGATGACGCCACCGCTTGTGCGATCAGCGCTATGTGCGGCGTCCTCCATTCCTGGTGCAGCCGCGAAAACTCCGCCGGCAGATAGCGATCCACCCCGGCCACAAATGGAATTCGCCCACCTCCCGAAAGCCACGCCGAGAGCGCCCCGCAAATCGAAACCGCCAGCACCACCGCCACCGCCAGGTGCATCCAGCCCAGTCCAACTTTTGCTCCCATGCTTGCAAATGCCTGCAACACTCCGGTCACCACGCCAATATCTCGCACCGGCAGCGCCAGCAGTAACACGAAGGTCGCCGACACATACAGCAGCCCGCTGGCCAGCCCCGCGCACAACGCCGCTCTCGGCACCGTTCTCCGCGGCTCGTGGATTTCATCACCCATGATCGAGCCTAGCTCCAGCCCAACCAGCCCAAGACAGATCACTCCCAGCGCCGATAGCGTCCGCCAGCCCGCCAGCGTCGGCAACAAGTCGCCGGCGCCAGGCAATATCCCTTGATGTTGCCGGTACACCTGAATGCCCACGCCGATAAGCACCAGCGTCGTAACAATCGCCGCCATTCCGCCAAAATTGTTCATCCACCGGTTTACCCGCAGCCCGCGAATGCTCGCAAACGTTACCAGCCACAGCAGCGCCAGCGAAATCGCGAATTGCACTGGCACGTTGTCATTAATCGCGCCGCCGCGCGGCCCCGCTTCAAACGCCACGATTCCGATCAGGTACACCAGCAACGTGGGAATATAAAAAACGTTGGTGGTCCAATAAAACCATCCGCACAAGAACCCGTGCAGCTCGCCGAATGTTTTTTTGGTCCAAAGGTAAATCCCGCCCTCCTCGGGATACCGCGTCGCAAATTCAGCCACCGCCACGCCCTGCGGCAAAAGGAAAAACAGCAATCCGACGCACCAGAACGTCAGGCTCGGGAAGCCTCCCGCCGCCACCGGCGGCACCAGATTTAGATTGAACACCGCGACGATGCCCAGCAACACCAAATCGCGAAATCCCAGTACGCGATGTAAATGCGGTTTGTCGGCTTCCATGTGGACCCTTGCGCCGGCGCTGCTCTTGGGCGAGGGCGCTGAGTGTAGGCTGGGCCTTCGCGCCAAGTCAAACGCAACGGAATTACGCGGCGCATCGAAACTTTTTTGCCATTCGCGCGTTTCTAACAGTAGCTAGTGATGCGAATACCTCTGCATACCTCCGCCGTTCTCCTGGCGCTCTTCCTTTCCGCCGCTGTGCCGACCTCCGCTCAGGAACCCGGCAAGATCATCGACCAGTACGTCAAGGCCGCCGGCGGCTCCAGCAAACTCTCCAAAACTCGCTCCCTCAGCCTCGAGGGCACTCTCACCCGCCCCTCCGACGGCAAATCCGGGTCGTTCACCCTCGATCTCAAATCCCCCAACCGCTATTACCTCGAACTGCTCCTCGGCGAGCAGCCCGAAATTCTGGCCTACAACGGCAAATCCGCCTGGCAGATGTCTTCCAGTGGCGAAGCCGCCACCCTTCTCGAGCTGGACGCCCTCCAGATGGAAGCCTCCGGCTTGCTCGCCAACAGCCACCTCCTTGATCTCCACAAAAACAAAATCGGCGTGGCCTTCATCGGTCCCGCCAAACTCGGCTCTTCCGACACCCTGCAACTTGAACTCACTATGCCCACCGGCGTAAAGCGCCAGTTCTTCTTCGACGCCCGCACTCACCTGCTCCGCAAAGAGGCTGGCACCATCGCCAACGCACCGCTCGAAATCACCTACGACGACTACCGTGCCGAAGACGGCATCCAGGTCGCCCACAAACTCCAGCTCCGTCGCTCCGCCGAACTCTACGACGTCGTCATCAACCGCGTCTCCGTCAACGGCGTCATCGGCGAACGCGTCTTCGATTTTCCCCGCAAATCCCAGGTCCAACTCCCCGACCTCAAACAGCTCTTCGCCGAAATAGACGCCAACCAGAAAGCCATCGACAAAGTAAAAGAGAATTACACCGGCCGCCGCTCCACCGAAGAAATCCAGTACGACTCCTCCGGCAAAGTCACCAAGGATGAGCGCCGCGAGGAAACTTTCTTCTATCTCGACGGCGAAGAAATCTCCACCCTCGTTGGCAAAGACGGCAAGCCGCTCAGCGATGACGAGCAGCGCAAGGAAAACGAACGCGTCCAGAAACGCATTGCCAAACATCAAGAGGAAAAACAGCACAAAGAACAAAAAGAAGAAAAAGCCAAGGAGCAGGGGAAGGAAGAGCATGCCGACAAGGGTTCCGACGATCCCGACATCGAAAGCTTCTTACGCGCCTGCCAGTTTGTGAATCCCCGCCGCGAACGCTTCCGCGGCCAGGACGTCCTGGTCTTTGATTTTGAAGGCAATCCCGAATACAAACCTAAAAAGCTCGAAGAGCGGGTGGTCCAGCAGCTTGCCGGTGTCGTCTGGGTGGACGAAAAGGCCCACGACGTCGCCCGCCTTGAGGCCTACTTCGTCAAAGACGTGAAATTCGCCGGCGGGCTGCTCGCCAATCTGCAAAAAGGAACCAGCTTCGTCTTCGAACAGGCCTACCTCAATAACGAAGTTTGGCTTCCCACCTACGAAGAAGCCCACGTAGGCGTCCGCGTCCTGCTGTTAAAGGGATTCAAGGTCAACGAAGTGACCCGTTATTCCGACTACCACCGCTTCAACATCGAAACTCTTAACACCATCGGCAAACCCAAATCCACCACCGAGCCCCCACCTGACAAACCCTGAAACTCTCCCCTACAACAACGGCCGCGCCGCCGGTGCCATCGCATCCAGCACTTCGCGCACCTTCCCGGCCAGCGACGCCGGCGTAAACGGCTTCTGCAAGAACGCCAGCCCCGGCTCCAGCACGCCGCCACTGGTGATCACGTTGTCCGTGTAACCCGACATGTACAGCACCCGCAGGTGTGGATGCTTGCTCGTCAGTTTCCTTACCAGTTCCCGCCCGCTCATCGTCGGCATCACCACATCCGTCAGCACCAGCTGAATGTCCAGTCCCGGCGTGTCCGACAACTTCTGGGCATGTTCCGGATCCTCCGCCACTAGCACGTTGTATCCGTACTGCTTCAGCACCATTTCTGTGAGTTCGCGCACCGCCTCGTCATCTTCCACCAGCAGAATGGTCTCGCTCCCCTTCTGCACTGCCGTCTTCACACGCTTGCCGCCACTCGCCTCCGCCTCTTCGTCAAAGCGCGGCAAATACACTTTGAACGTCGTTCCTTGCCCCGGCTCGCTGTACACCCAGATGTACCCGCCGCTCTGCTTCACGATTCCGTAAGTCGTTGCCAGCCCCAGTCCCGTTCCCTTCGTCCCACCTTTGGTCGTGAAGAACGGCTCAAAAATGTGCGCGACCGTTTCCGGACTCATCCCCACGCCGGTATCGGAAACCGCCAGCATCACATACGGCCCCGGTTTCACGCTTACATGCTCGCTGGCATAACGCTGATCCAATTCGGTATTCGTAGTCTCGATGATCAGCCGTCCGCCATCGGGCATCGCATCCCGCGCGTTCACCACCAGGTTCATCACTACTTGTTCGATCTGCGATGGATCGGCCTTGATCGTTCCCAGCCCGCTTCCCAGCGTCGTTTGCAGCCGGATATCCTCGCCGAGCAATCTGCGTAACAACTGCTCCAGGCTCCGCACCACACCATTCAAATCCAGGTTCTTCGGCTGCAGCACCTGCTTCCGGCTGAATGCCAGCAGTTGCCGCACCAGCGCCGCCGCCCGCTCGCTTGCGTCTTCGATCCGATCAATGTCCGTCTTCAGTTCCGTCGTCTCTGCGCGCCGCCGCGCCAGCTCCGTGTACCCCTTGATGATCGTCAATAAATTATTGAAGTCGTGCGCGATTCCCCCGGCAAGCCGGCCTACCGCTTCCATTCGCCGGGCTTGCTGCGATTGCATCTCCATCAGCTTCCGTTCGCTGATGTCCACCAGGATGCCTTCCATCACCGGATGTTTGTCGCTGCCTTGAATGATCACCGCCGTGTCACTCAACCACACCATGCGCCCGTCTTTTCGCCGCATTCGGTATTCGGCCTGGAATGACTTTTGTTTTAGGGCGATCTCCTCAGCCTCCTGCACCACTGCGTGATCATCCGAATGAATAAATTCCAGCCACCTTTCCGACATCTCCAGCCACTCGTCCGGCGTGTAGCCCAGAATGCTCTCGATCTGCGGGCTTACGTAGTACCACTTCCCGCTCACTCCCGGTTCCGCGATGTAACTGATCGCAGCCACCCGCTCCACGATCATCCGGTATTTGATTTCCGCTTCCGCTCGCGCCTGCTCTGCCTGTCGCCGCTCCGTCAGATCGCGGCTTACCAGCACCGCTCCTCCCTCCGGCAGCACCGTCACCGCCACTTCCACCGGAATGTATGAGCCCGGCTCGCGCGGCACTTCCAGTATTCCCAGCCACTTGCCTTTCTCTTTCAGCCTCTTGCGTATCTCTTCCAGCGGCACTCGATTGATTTCGCTTCCCAGGGCCGAAACATCGTGCCACGCCTTCCCGACCATCTCTTGTCGCGGCGCGCTTCCCAGCAGCCGCGCGTACCCCTCATTCACATACGAAAATTTTCCGTCTGGAGTCAGGATGGCCATACCATCCACTGCGGAGTCGAGCGCTTGCGCTTGCCGCCGCACCATGTCCGCATTCCGCGTCTGCCGATAGTCGGCGATGGCCATTCGCGCGATATAACAAACCACCGAAACTCCCAGGAGCGTAACGCGTACCTGCGCCCACTCCGAACCCAGGCCCGCCGATAACAGAAAAACAAGCACCGGCGCCGCTCCGAATAACGTGTTGGTAAGAATCGTTTCGCCCACGGTCTTTGTGGGTACTGCTTCGGTCGGACTCAACCCTCCTTCAGGTACCTGCTTCCATCGCCCAGCCCAAATGGCCCCCCAGAGCAGCGGCACCGTCCAAGCCAGGTCCAGGAACGTTCCCGTCTGCGTTTCCTGCTGCATCTGTGCGAAGTTGGCTATGCCGGATCCCACCGCATACACAAACAGGTAGGCCGCCAGTCCCATGTACAGCTGCTTCCGGCGCGGCGAACTTGCAAAAATCGCCCGCAAAATCGCCAGCAACAGCACCGCCGCCACTTCTGCCGTGGCAATTGCATATTCCCGCAGCACTGCACTGTGCGAGTCCAGCGACAACGACGGGATGTAGTACGCCCCCACATAAATGAACAGGAAAATCAGCGCGATTTGCACTGCGTCGAGGATGAATCCCAGATCCAGTTGCTTCGCTTGTTCGTCGCGGTCCAGCAGGATGGCCATCGCAAAAAATGCTTCCTGCGTATCAAACAGGAAGCGGATAAACGACAGCTCCGGCGGCTCGATCTTCAGCACCACCTCGTAATACGTCCAGCCCAGGTTGGCGATGCCCCAGACGCTGACGCCAATTCCTACCAGCACCCAGAACGCCCGGCCAAATCGCATCGCCCGCCTGGACGCGTCAAAGCACGCGTACGTGGCTATGAAACTCGCTGTGATTTGCAGGACGTTCCCGAGCAGAG
>Ga0187821_10000532_pt1 | contig 10101 bp, 8 predicted proteins | sample NC_wetland_sal_i_20_FD_132442 | JGI IMG/M metagenome (GOLD analysis project Ga0187821, IMG submission 132442) | Wetland sediment microbial communities from Neuse River Estuary, North Carolina, USA - SourceSoil_1 | ecosystem: Environmental > Aquatic > Freshwater > Wetlands > Sediment | place...
CGATTCCATCGGCGGGGCGGCCAGCAACCTGGATCTCTCCAACCGGCGTGCGGCCGCCGTGAAGACCGAGCTCACGAGCCGCTTCGGCGTCCCGGCCGCGCGGCTCGCCACGAAGGGCTACGGGCTCACGCGCCCGGTGGAGACGAACGCTACCATTGAGGGACGCGCGCGCAACCGGCGCGTGGAGCTGACCCGCGTATGCAAGTAGCCACGAACGGAGGGGGCATGCGGAGAGTGACGTTGTTGCTCGCGGCGGCGGGGTTGGCCGCCGCCTGCGGCGGGGGAGACAAGAAGGAGAGCAGCGACCAGGCGGATGCCGTCGGCGCCGCCAAGGTTGCCGGCGGACTCGTCGGCGGCTTCCTCAAGATGGCGGCCGCGCAGGACTCCATCGACAAGGGCAACCCGTACCACGACCTGCACGACCCCTGCATCCTGGTGAGCCGCGCCGAGGTGGAGAAGTACCTCGGACCGCTCCGGGCCGACCCCTGGCGCGACGGAACCACGTGCATGTACGACGCCGCGACCGGCCGCAGCATCACCATCGACGTTACCTACAGCGGCGGCGGGATGGCGATGAAGATGATGAAGGCGGTGGGCGGGCTCACCAACATGGCCATCGTCGACGAAAGCGGCAAAGCCGACACGCTCGACGGCGTCTGGGACCAGGTGCGATGGCAGTACGGAACGCTGGACGCGCTCAAGGGCGACGTCATGGTCGGCGTGGACGTCCAGGCCTCGCAGGCGGGCCCAGTGGGGGCGGCGGACCTCGCCAACATCGCGCTCAAGCGGCTGCCTTCGCCCCTCAAGTACGACGGCGAGGCGGCGGCGGAGCACAAACCCGGTCCCCTCGTGGCGCCGCGCGATCCCTGCTCCCTGGTGACCAAGGAGGAGGCGGCCGCGATCCTCGGCAAGCTCGAGGGCGAGCCCACGTCCGACGCAAGCGGCTGCACGTTCCCGATTGCCAGTCCCCTGGGCCACGGCACCATGCCCGTGCTGCTCGCCGTGAGCTGGGACCACGGCTTCGACAAGTTCGGCGAGCAGAAGATGGTGAACGCCATGGCGGAGAAGAGCTTCATCGGGCCGGTCATGGGCGGAGCCGGCGCCGACCAGATAGATCAGAAGATGAGGAGCGACCAGGCGGGCAAGGAGGAGATGGAGAAGATGCGCAACACGATCGGCAGCATGGGGCCTTCCCTCAAGGAAGGCAGCCTCCAGCTCAAGACCGACACGACCGTCACCGGCGGTCCCTGGGACGAGGCGGCGGTCCTGAGCGGCCTCACCTTTGCCGCCGTCAAGAAGGACGTCTACATCAGTATGGCCCTTCAGATGCTGGGAGAGGCGAAGGCCCGGGCGCTCGTGGCCAAGGCGATGAGCCGCATCTGAGCGGCCGCGCGGGTATTTTTCGGAAGCTCGGGCGGACCGCCCGGCTCCGCACCACGTCCATAGTCACCGAGGAGCATAGCATGACCCGGACCTTCCCTGCCGCCGTGGCGGCGTGTACGCTGGCCTTCACCGCCCTCGCCGCGGCTCCCGCCCCGGCGGTGGCACAGACCGGCTTCGAGGGCATCATCACGTTTCGCGAATACAACAAGAGCGACGGTACCCACAGCACGATGATCCAGACCACCAAAGGCAACAAGGTGAGGCTGGACGGCATGGGCGGCAGCAAGGGCAGCATGATCCTCGACGGTGACGCGCATTCCATGATGATGATCGAGCCGGACGAGAAGAAGTACATGACCATCACCCAGGCGGACATGGACCAGATGGCGGCCATGATGCCCCCGACGGCCGCCCGCGGGAAGAACCCCCGTGACGCCAAGAACCGCGATTTCAAGGTAGACTTGAAGAATACCGGCCGCACCGAAACCGTCGCCGGTACGAAGTGCGAGGTCTGGCATGGATCGTCGACCGACACGGATGGCCAGAAGCACGAGGGCGAGGCCTGCATCGCCAAGGGAGTCGGCTTCGAGGCCTACAACCTCGCGCTGAACAACCCAATGGCCAACCGGATGCGGAACGCGTCGGTGCAGAACGCGATGGAGCAGTACAAGAAGGTGCTGAGCGGCGGCAAGGGCGTGCTCAAGATGACCGACCTGGACAACGGCAAGTCCGTCGTCGAGATGGAGGCGGTCAAGATCGAGCCGAAGTCCGTGAGCGACGACGCCTTCAAGCCGCCCGCAGGGTACACGGGCCAGAGCATGGGCCAGATGATGCAGCAGGCGGCGCAGCGGATGCAGATGATGAAGGAGAGGATGCAGAAGTCGCAGGGCAAGCCGTCGGACAAGAACTAGGCCGGCGGGTCTTCGGTACCCGGGGCGGCTTCGTCGAGAGGCCGCCCCCGTTGCTTTTCCCTCGGTGCAAGCTCCCGCGGCTGACGCGTCACGCGCGCATTGTGCTCGCGCACGTCCCCACCGCCAGCCGCTGCGTCGCTTCCCACGCTCGACGAGCCTCAACGCGACAGAGTGTCGCCCCCACCGGTCTGTTTCCCGGGCGCCTCGCCTAAGCGGACTCTCACGGCCATCTCACCCCCGATTCAGGAAGCCCGCTCTATCGTGGCGTCGGGCGAACGGTCTTGGCATGGCGACCGCGCCCGGACGAAGGGGGCAATCACATGGGAAGGGTCAGACTTCTGGCACTCTGCGGCGCGCTGGTCTTCGCCGCCGGGTGCAGCGACACCAGTCCCGTCGGCCCGTCCGCGACGGCGAATGGCGCGAAGGACAACGGGCTCCTCACGAACGAGGCATGGTACGGCGGGGCGGGGCCGGGGGCCATGCCGATCCGCATCTACCAGCAGAACGTCTATCCCGGGTTCGACATCGACTCGGTGGCCGCGGCCTTGGTGCAAACGTTCAACGCCGGCGACCCGACGCCGTTCTTCACTGCGCTGGGCGTCGGCATGGCCACGTTCGACAGCACCACTTGGCGAGAGCGCGCGGCCCGCATGGTGCTCGAGATCCAGCGTCAGAACCCGGACGTCGTCAGCCTGAACGAAATGATCACGCTCGAGCGGAAGGGTCTTGGCCTGATCGGAATCAACGTTGCCGATGGCACGACGGACTTTCTCGGTATCTTCGAGGAAGAACTCGCCAAGCGGGGGCTGCACTACAAGCTGGTTGACTCGCTGCCGCTGACCGACGCTTTCGTACCGATAGATGTGATCTTCCTGGGGCTGCCATTCGGCACAGTGTACGCGCGTTACCAGGACCGCGACGCAATGTTGGTGCGAGAGGACGTGGGCGTTGCCAATGTCGCGACGGACACGTTCGATGTCTTTCTCGAGCAGGTGCTGCCCCAACTGCGTGGCTGGATCGCAGCGGACCTGACCGTGCGTGGCAAGACCTGGCGTTTCGTCACTACCCACCCTGATCCCGCGTGGCCGGCCAACGGCAAGACGCCGCACGTCGAGCAGCTCATAGCATCAGTGGCGAACGTGACGAGTCCCGTGATCATCGCCGGCGACCTCAACCTCCAGCCGACGTGGTCCGAGCACGACGATCTCATTGCCGCCGGCTTCGTGGATCTCTGGACCCAGCGGCTGGGCCCGCGGCCGAGCGACAATCCCAACGGCTTCACCTGTTGCGAGCTGGACCCCGCACTTCGGAATCCGCAACCGACGCTGACGAAGCGCATCGATTACGTCATGGCGCGTCCGGCTGACGGCTACGGCGTCGGGCCGGTTCGGTTCTTGATCTTCGGCGACGACCTGGCCGAACGCACGGCCGCCGGAATGTGGCCTGCCGACCATACCGGGCTGCTGGTCGGACTGGTGATGCAGCACAAGTGAGAGCGAGCGCTGGCCCTGGCCAGCCCTCGGCACCTCAAAACCGAGCGCCGCGGTTCCCCGCGGCGCTTGGGCATTTGGTCCGGAGGTGAGGCTTTACGTGAGGTTCCCGCGCCAAGATATTGCAGGGCAAGCGCGCCCCCGTAGCTCAGATGGATAGAGCAGCAGTTTCCTAAACTGTTGGCCGGCGGTTCGAATCCGCCCGGGGGTACTCACCGTAATGTCCTGCACCACCACGACTTCTCGCGGCGCGGCGCGGCTGCTCCCAGCGTCTCCGCGATTCGACACACAGGTCCGCGCCCGGCGGTGCCCAGAACGGTCTGGCGCGGACCGTGTTTCGGCCTACATTGCTGCAGGATCAGCAATAAATCGTCCGACACGCCCCCGGCACGGACGACGGCCCTCAGGAGATCCTCGTGGCCGACATGTCTGACACGTTTGAAAAGCTCAGCACGGCATTAGGAGCCCGCTACAAACTCCAGCGCTTGCTGGGGCAGGGCGGGATGGCGAAGGTCTACCTGGCCCAGGACCTGAAGTACCAGCGGGCGGTCGCCGTCAAGGTCCTCCTCCCCGAACTGGCCGAGTCGGTGGGAGCCGCCCGGTTCCTGCAGGAAATTCAGATCGCCGCCCGGCTCCACCACCCTCACATCCTGCCGCTGTACGACTCGGACGAGGTCGAGAAATTTCTCTACTACGTCATGCCCTATATGGAGGGCGAGTCGCTCCGAGAGCGACTCTCCCGGGAGCGGCAGCTCCCGGTCGGCGACGCGATCCAGATCGCCCGCGAGGTGGCCGACGCGCTGAGCTACGCGCACAAAGCGGGTGTGGTGCACCGGGACATCAAGCCGGGCAATATCCTGCTCGAGTCCGGCCACGCCATCGTGGCGGACTTCGGCATCGCCCGGGCGGTGGGCGTGGCCAGCGCCCCGAGCGTTACCGCACCGCATCACGTGATCGGCACCCCGGCCTATATGAGCCCGGAACAGACCGAAGGAAGCGAGTACCTCGACGGCCGCAGCGACATCTACAGCCTGGGGTGCGTCCTCTTCGAGATGCTCGTGGGAGAGCCCCCGTACAACGGGTCCACGCTGGAAGCAGTCATCGCCCGCCGCTTGAGCACTCCGATCCCGTCGCCCCGTGCTTTCCGCGAGCTGGTCCCCGAGGTCATCGATGCGGCGGTGAAGAAGGCACTGGCCAGGCTGCCCGCCGACCGGTTCGTCTCGGCCGCACAGTTTGCGGAAGCCCTGGCCACTCCGGTGACGGCCGCCATCGCCGTGGGGGCGGCGCAGGCGATGGTAGCGGAACCCTCCGCCGTGAAGTCGGTCGCCGTGCTGCCGTTCGAGAACATGAGCACCGACCCCGAGAACGAGTACTTCAGCGACGGGATCACGGACGACATCATCGCCCAGCTCTCGAAGATCAGCGCGCTCAAGGTGATCTCCCGCACGTCCTCCATGCAGTACAAGAAGACCAGCAAGAAGATCGCCACGGTCGCCGAAGAGCTCGGCGTGGGGGCGATCCTCGAGGGCAGCGTCCGTCGCGCCGGGCCGCGGGCGCGGATCGTCGTGCACCTGGTCGATCCGAAGACCGAGAAGCACCTCTGGGGCGACACCTTCGACCGCCAGCTGACGGACATCTTCGAGGTGCAGAGCGAGGTGGCGCAGCAGATCACCGGGGCGCTGTCGCTGGCCCTGTCCCCGGAGGAGAAGCAGCGAGTCGAGAGGAAGGACACTGCCGACGCCGAGGCCTACAACCTCTATCTCCTCGGCCGATTCCACATGAACAAGTGGTCGGGCGCCGACGTCCAGAAGGCGATCGAGCATTTCGAGCAGGCCGTCGCCAAGGATCCGGGGTACGCGGTCGCCTACGCCGGGATGGCCGATGCCTACGAGCTGCTCAGCATCGGGTTCGGCACCAAGCCCCCAGTCGAGTATCTGGCCCAGGCGAAGACCATGGCGCTGAAGGCCCTCGAGATGGACGACACGCTCGCGGAGGCGCACACCTCTCTGGCCTACGCCCGCTGGCTGGGAGACCTGGACTGGACGGGAGCGGAGCGGGAGTTCAAGCGCGCGCTCGACCTCAAGTCCAGCTACGTGATAGCCCACGAGTGGTATGCCGAATACCTGGCGGCGCTGGGCCGGCACGACGAGGCGCTCGCCGAGATCAAGCGCGCCCAGCAGCTGGATCCGCTCTCGGTCCCCGTGAACCGGGCAGTGGGGTGGGTCGTCTATTTCAGCCGGCGCTACGACCAGGCGATCGAGGAGCTCAAGAAGGCACTGGGCATGGACCCGGACTTCCTGGCCGCGCGTCTCGTGCTGTGGTGGGCTCTCGTCGCGCAGGGCAAGCACGAGGAAGCCATCGCCGACATTCGAAAGCAGGTCGAGCGCCCGGGACTGCGCACCATGAAGAAGCTGATGTTGGCCTACGCCTGCGCCTCGGCGGGAAATCGAGAGGAGGCCGGCGCCATTCTGTGGGAACTCGAGTCCAAACTGGCAGCCGAAAACCGGCTGGCCCTGCTGTCGGCGATGCTGTTCACGGCAATGGACGCGAAGGACCGCGCGTTCGAGCAGCTGGAGCGGGCCTATCAGATTCGCGAGCCCGGACTCCTGTTCCTGCGGGTCGCGCCCTGGGCCGACCCCCTCCGGTCCGACCGACGATATACCGCGCTCCTGGAGAAGCTGGGGCTGGGCTGACCGCCCGACCATGAAGATCGACGAGGCTCGAGAAGGGAGGACCGCGCGGATCCAGCTCGAGGGCCGGCTGGACCGGGAATGGGCCGAGTATCTGTCCGACACCCTCGAGGAGCTCCTGCAGGAGGGCGTCCGATCGCTGCGCATCGACTTCGCCGGCGTGACCTACGTCAGCTCGGCGGCCACCAAGGTCCTGGCGCGCTGGCATCAGGACCTCGTTTTTCTCCGCGGCGACATGCGCCTCCTGTCTCTCCCACCGGCCGTGCGGGAGGCGTTCGCCTCCGCCGGATGGGACCCGGCCCTCGAGGTGCCCGGAAGCTCGGGCGCGAGCGCGTTCCGCCGCTCCTACTGGCACTCCCGGACCGACTTCGCCACCAGCGGCCAGTACGAGCTGTCGCCCTGCGCTCCCGATGCCACGTTGACGTGCCGCCTGTACGGCGATCCGGGTCGGCTCGCGCAGGCTTCGTTCGGGTCGGGCGACTGCAGTGTCGTGCCCCTTCGTGACAACACCTTCGGCCTCGGCCTGGGCGCGCTCGGGGAGACGTACAGGGAGTGCCAGGAGCGCTTCGGTGAGCTCGTCGCCGTCGCGGGATGCGCCGCGTACTTTCCCAGCGACGGCGCACGGATGGCGGACTACTTTGTCGGCGAAGGCGGCGTCGCCCCGCGCGCGGTGCTGGCGTGCGGCCTGACCTGCGAAGGCTCCTTCTCCCACCTGCTGCGATTCAGCAAGCAACAGGAGGCGGAGGCGGTTCCGCTCTCGGAATTGGCGACCGTCGCGCTCGACGCCGCCGGCGGCAAGACCGCCGGGTTGGTCGTCGCCGCGGAGACGGCGGGGCTCGCCGGTGCGAGGCTGCGCCGGTCGCCGGGGCAGGGCGCCGGGCCCGTGCGGTTCGAGGTACCCGCGGTGCGCGAGTGGCTGTCGTTCGCCCCGGAGCGGACCCACGCGATGACGACGACCGTGATCGCCGGGGTGGTCGCGCGGGCGCCGGAGGGGCCGCTTGCCGCCTACCTGCGCCCCCTCGGAGGGATACGGGGACTCTTCGGACACCTCCACGCCATGGTCTTTTCCTACCATCCCGTGCCCCAGCGCACGGTGGAGCTCCCGGTCCTGCTGCGCGGACTGTTCGCGAGCCACCAGCTCCGCGACGTCCTGCACCTCATCTGGGACGATCGCGGCGAGGCAGGGGTGGGCGAAAGCGCCTTGCTTCGCGGCGTGGCCTGGGTCGGGCCCATTGCCAGGGTCGGCTGAGCCCTCCGGTATGACGTCGAATCCTCACCCGGCGGCCGCGTTGCCGGAGCAGCTGGCGGACGCCCTGAGCGAGCGCTACCTGCTCGAGCGCGAGCTCGGGCAGGGCGGCATGGCGACCGTATATCTGGCGCGCGGCGTCTACGATCGCCGACCGGTAGCCGTCAAGGTCATGCGGCCGAAGGTCGCGGACGCGCTCGGCGCCGAGCGGTTCCTCCGCGAAATCGAGATCGCGCGGGAGATGGCACATCCGCTCATCGTGCCGCTCTACGAGTCGGGCAACGCGGGCGGCATGCTGTATTACGTCATGCAGTACGTCGAGGGAGAGTCGCTCTACGAGCGGCTGCAGCGGGAGCAGCGGCTGCCGCTCGACGAGGCCCTCCGGATCACGCACGACGTCGCCGAGGCCCTGGGATATGCCCACGGCCGGGGAGTGCTCCATCGCGACGTGAAGCCGGAGAACATCCTGCTCGCAGGCGGCCGCGCGCTGGTCGCGGACTTCGGGCTGGCGCGGGCCATCGGATCCGCGGACTACCGGCGCCTCACCCAGACCGGCGTCATCGTCGGGACGGCACACTACATGAGCCCGGAGCAGCTCCGGGAAGAGCGGGATCTCGACCAGCGGGTGGACGTGTACAGCCTGGGATGCATTCTGTACGAAATGCTGACGGGCGCCCCCCCGTACGTCGGGCGGTCGCTCATGGAGCTGGCCACCCGGATCCTCCAGGCCCCCGTTCCCTCGGTGCGACGGCTCGACCCCGATGTGCCAGCGGCCGTCGATCAGGCGATCAGCCGCGCCCTCGCAAAATCTGCCGGCGACCGCCTCCGAAACATGGAGGAACTCGCGGCCGCGCTGCCTCGACCCGCCTTGGGAGTCACGGGTTCCGCCGCGCCGGCCGGCCGCCGTGAAGGCGGCCCTCACTCCTCCCCTTGAGGTAGCTGTACAAACCGGCGAAATACGCGGCGTCCAGCCCGAGCGTGCCGGCGGACGGCATGCCCTTGTCCGGGCGCCCGAGCGCCAGAACGGTCATGAAGTCGTTCCGGCTGGGTACGTGCCCGCCGGGCTGGAGAGCGGCGACAAGACTCGGCCCGAAGGAGGTGCCCTCCGCATCTTCGCCGTGACAGCGCGCGCACTGCAGGCTGAACTGCTTCCAGCCGTCGTAGCTCTCGGCGTCCAGCGTGTCGCGCGGGGCGGGGTGGTATGGGTCTGCCGGGGCGGACGGGGACGGGTCGGGAGCCGCCGGTGGCGCGGCGGAGAATTCGGCGCTCCCCGCGCGCGAGCATGCGGGAGACGGGGCAGCGACCGCCACCGCGACGACCAGGGCGCCCAGAAACTCGCTTCGCGTCCGGCTCATGCCTCGCCACCCCCGGCTCCTGACCGCGCAGCCAAACAGTGCGCCCAAAGCTACGGCGTGGCCCGGCCTCCGCCAGACCGCTTGGTCGCCATTATGGATCAGATTGCTGCATAGTGTCTTATGTCACTACAGTTCACACAGTACATTAGGTCGACTAGTCCCGGCAATTTCGGGCGCATGGCCGGCAGAGCAGCGCAGGGCGCCGGAATCGAGCAGTCCACCGGATCGAAACGCCTGCCGCTGGCGTGAGCATGCGGCATCCATGTAGCTTTGTGGGCTCCCGGCAACGGGAAGCACGAGCCATAGTTCCATTGAGCCAGCCGGAGATTCATGGCGACGACGGTAGAAGCGACGGCGAAAGCAAAGGCGGCGGAAGCAACGCCGGCGGCCTCATGGTTTCAGGATCCCACGCGCCAGGCCGTCGCCGCGGCAGGAGTGGCGGCGGTGATCGCGCTCGGCGTTTGGTTCGTCGTGACCAGCGGGCAGCGCAAGGAGCAGTTCGCCAACCGGGTCTACTCCCAGGCCCTCGCGACGGCCGACCAGGGGAACCTCCCGCAGGCCTCCGCAGACCTCCAGCGGGTCATCCAGCTGTACAGCGGGACCGAGGCCGCCAACCAGGCCGTCCTGGCGCTCAACCAGATTCGCATGGCCAGCGGGCAGAGCGAGCTGGCCGCGGTCAACCTGAGCGAGTTCGTCGCGAAGAAGCCGGCGCCGCAGTTCGCCGCGCCGGCCTACGGCCTTCTCGGCGAGGCCCAGGAGAACGCGAAGAAGTTCCCGGAAGCGGCCGCCGCCTACGAGCAGGCCGCGGCCAACGCCGGGCTCGCGTTCGTGAAGGCCAGCTATCTGGTGAGCGCCGGTCGAGCCTACCGGCTCGCGGGCAAGACCCAGGACGCCGTCCGAGCGTACCAGACGGTGGTCGAGAAGTATCCCGACGCGCCCGCGGTGAACGAGGCCAAGGTCCGGCTCGGTGAGCTGACGGCCAGCCAGGGGAGCTGACGGACGAGGACGGGCCGGGCGAGCCCAGCC
>Ga0187821_10000533_pt1 | contig 10088 bp, 10 predicted proteins | sample NC_wetland_sal_i_20_FD_132442 | JGI IMG/M metagenome (GOLD analysis project Ga0187821, IMG submission 132442) | Wetland sediment microbial communities from Neuse River Estuary, North Carolina, USA - SourceSoil_1 | ecosystem: Environmental > Aquatic > Freshwater > Wetlands > Sediment | place...
CCTTTACGGCGCGTGCCATACCGTGGGTGGCGGTGCAGGAGCACGTCGAGGGCCCGGTCGTGAAGTTCTATGGAGTGGCGGACGGGCGCTTCTTCCGCTATTACCGGGCGGATGGGGGCGCCGCCGATGCGGCCGCTCCACCCGAGCTCGACGGCGACCGCTTGCGCGCGCTGGCGTTCGAGGCGGCGGCGCTGCTCGGTCTCGAAGTGTTCGGGGGAGACGTAGCGTTTCCCGAGCCCGATCGGCCCGTGCTGATCGACATCAATGACTGGCCCAGCTTCGCGCCGTTCCGCGATGCGGCGGCCGACGCGATCGCCGGGTACGTGGTGGATCGCATGCGAGCGAAGTCATGACCGCGATTGAGCGTTTGCTGCAGGTGCCGGGGCCGCGTTCCCAGAGTCTGTTCGACGCGGAGGCCGAGCATCTGGCACCCGGCACTCAGAGCGTGGCGCTGTTCAGCCGCCTCTCGATCGATCGCGGCGAAGGAGCGGTGCTGTGGGACGTCGACGGCAACCGCTATATCGATCTGCTCGCCGGCGTGGCGGTGGCGAGCCTCGGCTACGCGCACCCGCGCTACATCGCCGCGATGCAGCGCCAGCTCGAGCGCGTGCACGTCGGCAGTTTCACGACCGAGAACCGGGCCGCCCTGGTGAAGCTGCTGGCGCACCTCGCGCCGGGCGATCTCAACCGCACGCAATTCTATTCGAGCGGCGCCGAGGCAGTGGAGGCGGCGTTGCGGCTCGCGCAGTCGCAGACCGGCCGGCGCGAAGTGATCGGGTTCTGGGGCGGCTTCCACGGCAAGACGCGCGGCGTGCTGCCGCTGCTCGGCAGCTCGTTCAAGCACGGGCTCGGGCCGCTGCATCCCGGCGCCTATTCCACGCCGTACGCCGGCTGCGCCCGCTGCGCGTTCGACAAGACGTTCCCGTCGTGCGAGTGGCACTGCGTCCAGTTCCTGAAGCAGAAGATCGCGGTCGAGACGAGCAACGACATCGCGGCCATCATCGTCGAGCCGATCCAGGGCACCGCCGGCAACATCGTGCCCCCGCCCGGCTACCTGAAGGTGCTGCGGCGCACCGCCGACGAGCTCGGGGCGCTCTTGATCTGCGACGAGATGATCACGGGGTTCGGCCGCACCGGCACGATGTTCGCCGTCGAGCACGAAGGCATCGTGCCCGACGTGATTACGATCGGCAAGGGCTTCGGCGGCGGCTTCCCGATGACCGGGATCATCATGAAGGAGTCGATCGCGTTCGCCAAGCCGTTCGCCAACCCGAGCGGCAGCTCGTCGAGCTACGGCGGCAACCCGCTCGCGTCCGCCGCCGCCCGCGTCACCGTCGAAACGATCATCGCAGACGGGCTGGTCGAGCACTCGCGGCGGCTGGGCGAGACGATGCTCGCCGAGATGCAGCGCTGGGAAGAGACGATTCCGATCGTGAGCGACGTGCGCGGCCGCGGCCTGATGCTCGGGTTCGACCTCGTGAAGCCCGGGACCCGAACGCTGCTCGACAAGACGGTCACCCGCCGCATCTTCCACGATCTCCTGGAGCGCGGCGTGATCGCCATGATCTACAACCCTGAAGTGCGTATCAACCCGCCGCTCGTCATCGGCGAGGAGCAGGCCATGGAAGCGCTGGCCACGATGCGCGAGGTTCTGCGTGACACTGCCCAACGCATTAGCGCATAAAGGCGAAGCCATCGAGGAGTGGATCGACCTGCGGTTCTTCCGCCCGGCCGGTCTGCGTCTCGCGCGCGCCCTCGCGCCGACCGCCGTCACCCCCAATCAGGTGACCGTGTGGGGGATGCTCGTCGGTGTGCTGGCGGGCCATCTCTTCTATTACAACAGCCGCACCGTCAACCTCGTCGGCGTGGCGCTGTTCATCGTCTCCGACGTCTTCGACAGCGCCGACGGCCAGCTCGCCCGCATGCGCGGCACGTCGAGCCGGCTGGGACGGCTGCTCGACGGCTCCGGCGACAGCGTGCGCTTCATCAGCCTCTACGGACATCTCCTCGTCCGGCTGCTGAACGCGGACTGGGGGTGGAGCGCCGTGCTGCTGATGGCCATCGCGGGGTGGAGCCACTCGCTGCAAAGCGCGGCGGTCGACTTCGTGCGCAACGCGTTTCTCGAGGTCGCCGAAGGCGAAGGCGGTGAGCTCGACCTCCCCGAAGACGCGCCCGCGGGCGGCCAGTCCGGCATGTCCCGATTCGGCGCGCGGCTGTACCGCGACTACGTGCGACGACAGGCGTTCCTGTTCCCCCGCACGGTGCGGCTGGTGCGCGCGGTACGCGCGGGGCAGGTGTCCGGTGCGGTCGACGAGGCGTACACGCAGCGGCTGCGGCCGCTGCTGTGGTGGTGCGCGTGGCTCGGCCAGAACTTCCGCTTCGCGCTGCTCGCCCTGGCCGCCGTCGAGGCCCGGGCGGCGCTGTTCCCCTGGATCACCGCGACTGCGCTGAACGTCGTGCTCGCCGGCATCATTCTCACGCAGGAAACGCAGGCCGCCGCGTTGCTCGGTGAGGCCGGTGGTCCGGCCGATGGCTACGCGCGTATCCGCTGAGCCGCGCCAGTATCGCGGAATCGTCGTCGGGGCAGGAGGCGTCGCGCGAGGGGCGCACCTCCCCGCCTACCAATCGCACGCCGCGGTGCGCGACCGCCTCCACATCGTCGGCGTGATGGATGCCGCGCCGGTCGCGCCGCTCGCCGATCTGCCGCTCGTCGACCAGGACGGCGTCGACGCCCTGGGACCGATCGACTTCATCGACATCTGCACTCCGACGGCGACCCACCTGGAGCTGGCTCTGTGGGGTCTGGCGCGCGGCTATCACGTGTTGTGCGAAAAACCGGTCGCGACCACGCGGCGCGAGGCCGATACCCTGGCCGCCGCGGCAGCCCGGGCGCGTCGCGTCGTGATGGCGTGCCACCAGTACCGCTTCAATCCCGTCTGGCGGCAGGTGATCGAGTGGCTTTCGAGCGGCGCGATCGGCCGCTGGCACCTGGCGGAATGGACGGTCCATCGGCCGGCCGCCGATCCCGGCGTGCTGCGCGACGCCGTCCCCTGGCGCGGGCGCAGCGCCAAGAGCCTGGGCGGCGTATTGCTCGACCACGGCACGCATCTCATTTATCAGCTGCTCGACATCGCCGGCACGCCGCGCGCCGTGAGCGCGTGGACCGGTCATCTGCGCCACACCGCCTACGACGTCGAGGATACGGCGACGATCCAGCTCGAGTATCCCGGCCGCCTCGCCACGATGCTGCTCACCTGGGCCGGCGCCGGGCGCGAGAACCGCGTGCGCTTCGTGGGAGAGTCCGGCGCGATCGATTGGAACGGCGCCGAGCTCGTATTGCAGCGCGGCGCACAGGTGGAGCGACGGGACGTCGCCGCCGCGACCAGCAAGGCCGCCTACCACGAGTGGTTCGCCGAGCTGTTCGCGTCGTTCGCGCGCGCCATGGACAACGGCGTGCGCGCCGAGGCGATCGCCGACATCCGCAAGGTCGCGACGGTGCTCGAGCTGGCCTACACCGCCGCCCGCACCGGGTGCATCCAGCGCTTCCCCGAGGACGCGTGAAGCGTCGGACGCTGCTGTTGTGCTTCCTCGTCGGCGCCGCGGTGCTGGCGTACCTGATCCACCGCGTCGGGTTCGGCGCCCTGGTCGCCGAGGCGCGGCACACCGGCCCGATGTTCCCCGTGATCTTCGCATCGTACGGCCTCGTGTACGTCTGCAATACCGCCGCCTGGCGCGTGATTCTTGGGCCAGGTGAGAACGGCCCGACGATCTCGTTCTGGCGCGCCTACGCGCTGTTGGCGAGCAGCTTCGCGCTCAATTTCCTGACCCCGATGCTGAATTTCGGCGGTGAGCCGTTCCGCGTCGGCGCGGCGGGCCGCGTCGTGGGCATCCGCAAGGCGGCCGGCTCGGTGCTGATCCACAACGTGCTGCGCACGCTGAGCTTCATGTTCGGCTGGGTGACGGCTTTGGCGATCGCGCTGGTATTGCTTCCAGCCGCCATGGGGCTCGACGCGCTGCTCGCCGGCGCCATGCTGGTCTCCGGCGCGCTGATCGTCGTGATTCTCGCCGGTCACCGGCGCGACCTGCTTACCCGGACCCTCAACCTGCTGCAGCGTGTTCCGCTGCTGCGCCGGCTGGGCCATCGGCTCGAGGATCGGCGGCCGGCATTGATCGAAATCGACCGCCAGGTGTCCGATTTCTACCATCGCACGCCGCGGCGCTTCTGGCAGGCGCTGGGACTCGAGTACGTGAGCCGCTGGGTGCTGGCGCTCGAGTACTATCTGATTCTCGTGAGCCTGGGCCAGCACGTCTCCTTCATCGTGGCGTTCGTGATCACGATCCTCGGCGGCCTGATCACCAACCTGCTGTTCTTCTTCCCCTACGAGGTCGGCTCGAAAGAAGGCGGCCTGTTCCTGCTGTTCCGGTTGTTCGGGATTCCGGGCAAGCTCGGCGTCTACGCCGGACTCGTGGACCGCGTGCGCGACCTCGCGTGGATCGCCCTCGGCCTCGTGCTGGTGTGGTTCGCCCGTCCCGCGACCGTGCCCGCACCTCCGGGAATCGAGGAGCAGCAGGCATGACGACCGTCACGCACGTGCTCGTCACGGCGCTCGGCGTGCAGGCGCTCGGCCTGCACGGCTCGGAGGCGGCGCTGGCCTACGCCTTCGGCGTCGGCGTCGACATCGACCACGCCTTCAAGGCGCCCTTCTATCTGAAGGCGGTGGGCTGGAAGCGCCGCCTCGGCTACTACTGGCGTTCGTCGCTGCAGGAGCCCGTCGCGTTGCTGTGGGTGGCGCCGCTCTCCTGGCTGCTCGGCACGATCGTTCCGGTGCTGTTCCTCACCGTCCACATCGCGATGGATTACAGCGTCAGCTTCGAGAAGATGCCGTTCTACCCGTACTCCAACTGGGTGACGCGCGGCTGGCTGCTGCAGTTCTCCGACAAGTCGAAGGAAATCGTCGCCTTCACCGTGTTCGCATGTTTGAGTCTCTACCTGTACTTGGCACGGCGTTAGACCGCGTGCTGCGGCCGGTGCTCCGGCTGCTGCATCGCGGGCTCGGGCTCACGCCCAACCAGATCACATGGGCGGCGTTCGGCGCGAGCGCGGCGGCTGCGGCGCTGCTCGCCGCCGGGCGGCTCGGCGCGGGCCTCGTGCTGCTCGCCGTCGGCCAGGTGCTCGACGGGCTGGACGGGGGCATCGCGCGCGAGTTCAACCTCGTCTCCCCCGCCGGCAAGCGGCTCGACGACCGGCTCGACCGCGCATCGGAGGCGGTGGTGTTCGCCGGACTGGTGCTCGGCCGGTTCGTCGCCTGGAAGCTCGCGGCGCTCGCGATGATCGCGATTCTGCTCAACTGGACCATCACCGATCGCTCGAAGCTCGATCCCGGGGTGAAGCGCTTCGCCTTGTACTTCGGGCTGTGGGTGCCCTATCACACGGTGTTGCTCGTGATCTTCGGCGTCAACCTCGCCGCGTACGTGGTGGGGTTGCAGCTGATCGACTTCCGGTTTCAGCTCAAGATGGATGCCCTGGGCGGTGACCTCGATACGGTTGCTTCCCGCGCGGCGGCGCTGCCGGACTAGAAAGGCGACTCCCGTGCTGGTGCTGCAGCTGCTCACCGCGCTGGCGACCGACAGCGCGCACAGCCTGACCATTCCCGTCGCGCCGAAGGAATCGCTGCACGTCGTCGCCGCGGGCCCGGCGAGCGGCCCGGCGGTGGTGCTGATCCCCGGGTTCTTCGGCTCCGCCTTCACGTTCCGCAAAGTCACTCCCGCCCTGAATGCGGCCGGATACCACACGCTCGTGATCGAGCCGCTCGGCATCGGCGGCTCCTCCCGTCCCGAGAAGGGGGACTATTCGCTCACCGCGCAGGCGCGGCGCATCGGCATGGCGCTCGATTCGCTCGGCGTCCCGCGGGCGTTGGTGGTGGCGCATTCGAACGGCGGCTCGATCGCGATGCGGCTGGCGCTGCACCGGCCCAGTCTGGTGGAAGGAGTGTTGTCGATCGAAGGGGGGCCGACCGAGAGCGCCGTGACGCCGTCGTTTCGTTCGGCCCTGCGCTTTGCGCCGTGGATCAAGCTGCTCGGCGGGGTGAAGCTGATCCGCTGGAAGATTCATCACGTTCTGCTGGACTCCTCCGGCGACAAGAGCTGGGTGACCGAGGACGTCGTGACGGGCTATACCGCGCCGGCAGCCGTGAACCTGACCGCAACCTTAAAGGCGTATCTCGCTATGGCGTCGTCGCCTGAGCCCGAGAAGCTCGCCCCGCACCTCGTGGAGATCACTTGTCCGGTTTTGTTGTTGGTGGGCGGGACACCGCACGATGGTGACGTGGGAGCGAAAGAGGTGGTCTTGTTGCAGCGCACGCTGCCGGATTTCACACTGGACAGCGTGCCGGGTGCCGGCCACTTCCTTCAAGAGGAACGGCCCGACGTGGTGGTCGATCGGATCGAGCATCTCGTGGGGTCGAAGTCCTCGTTGGACTTGATCGATGCGAATCGCCCTCATCGCTGAAGACTACTATCCCCAACTCGGCGGCGTCCCGGAGCACGTTCACAACCTCGCACTGCAGCTGATCGCCTGGGGACATCACGTCCACGTGATCACCGCCAAGATGCGCGAGGCCAACGCCGACGCGCCGTTCGTGCGCCGCGTCGGGACGAGCCTCGTCATCTACAGCAACGGCGGCGTCGCGCGGATCACCGTCGGATGGCGGCTGCAGCGGCAGCTCGAGGAGCTGTTCCGCGCTGAGCGCTACGACGTGGTCCACGTCCACGGCGGTCTCGCGCCGACCTTCGGCGTCGTCGCGCCGCTGGCGGCGTGGAAGGTGGGGATCCCCGTCGTCGCCACGTTCCATTCGTGGTTCCCGCGTTCCGTCGGCTTGCGGGTGTTCGCGCCGATCTTCCAGCGGCTCCTCGACCGCCATGCCGCCACGATCGCGGTCAGCACGCCCGTCATCGAAGCGATGTCGCGCTACGTACACGCCAATTGGGAGGTCATCCCGAACGGCGTCAACACGACCTTCTTCCAGCCCAACGGCCGTCGTCCCATCGACGCGCTGCGCCGCGGCCCGCGCCTCCTGTTCCTCGGGCGGCTCGAGCCCCGCAACGGCCTCAACGTGCTGCTCGAAGCGATGCCGCAGATTCTGCGGCGCTTCCCGAACGCCGTCCTCACCGTGGCGGGCGACGGTCCGTGGCGCGGCCATTATGAGCGGCGCGCCCGTGGCCTGGGACTCGGGACGGGTGGGCGTGTGCGGTTCGTCGGCCGGGTGTTCCACGAGCGACCGTTGCTGTATGCAGCGGCCGACCTGTATCTGTGCCCGACGACCCGCGCGTCGTTCGGAGTGACCCTGCTCGAATCGATGGCGTGCGGCACGCCGATGGTGCTGGCGGACAACGTCGGCTTCCGCTCGGTCGTTCGCGACGGCCGCGAAGCGGTGTTCCTCACCGATCAGCGCCCCGAGGTGTGGGCGGACACGGTGACCGGCCTCGTCGCCGATGTGGAACGGCGCGCGGCGATGCAGCGAGCCGGGCTCGACCGCGCCGCCGAGTTCGCGTGGCCGATCGTGGCGCGGCGCGAGCTCGCGGTCTACGAGCGGGTGACCGGGATCTCCGAGGAGCGGGCGATCCGGACGGCGTAGGTGTAACCCCGGGCCGACGGCCCGGGGTTTTAGATTCCCAGCCAATGCCGCCGGCGATCATCGCACAGTCGCTCTCGAAGACATTTCGCGTCAAAGTCCGCGACCCGGGACTGGCTGGCGCGGTGCGGGCGCTGGTCCGCCCTCGCTACCGCGCAGTGCAGGCGGTGCGCGAGGTCAGCTTCGAGATCGTCCCGGGCGAGATCGTCGCGTTTCTCGGCCCCAACGGCGCCGGCAAGACCACCACGCTCAAAATGCTCGCGGGGCTGCTCTATCCCACGAGCGGGCAGGTCCGGGTCGCGGGATTCGAGCCCTGGTCGGGCGGCGCGGCCTTCAAGCGCCGCATCGCGCTGGTGCTCGGCAACCGCCAACAGCTCGTGTGGGATCTCCCCGCCGAAGAGACGTTTCTCCTCAATCGCGCGATCTACGACATTGCCGAGCGCGATTTTCGCGAGCGCCTGGCCGAGCTGGTGGACCTGCTGGGACTCGCCGCCGTCGTCGACAAGCCGGTACGCCAGCTCTCGCTCGGCGAGCGCATGAAATGCGAGCTCGCCGCGGCCCTGCTGCACCGGCCGCCGATCCTGTTTCTCGACGAGCCGACGCTGGGACTCGACGTCAGCGCCCAGGACGCGATTCGCCGCTTCCTCGGCGCCTACCGCGACCGCCACGGCGCCGCGATCCTGCTCACGTCGCATTACATGCAGGATGTCACCGCGCTCGCGTCCCGCGTCATCATGATCAACCGCGGCCGGCTCCTGTACGACGGCGCGCTCGACGCACTGGTGGCGCGCATCGCGCCGACCAAGCGGCTCGAGCTGGTGCTGGGGGGGCCGGTCCGCCAGGAATCGCTGGCGGCGTTCGGCACCGTGCACAGCTTCCGGTTTCCCAACGCGGTGCTCGACGTCCCGCGCGAGACCGCGGCCGCCACCAGCGCGCGCCTGCTGGCCGGCCTCCCCGTTGCCGACCTCTCGATCGCGGATCCGCCGATCGAAGAGGTGATCCGGCTGGCGTTCGCTGAAGGAGGGGAGTCGGAGTGAGCGCCGCAGCGGCCTGGGCGCGGCGCTACGGCGCGTTGATCCGCAACGCGTGGCTCATCGACCTGCAGTACCGGGCATCGATCCTCCTGTGGGTGCTGTGGGGCGTGACCGAGCCGGCGATCGCGCTCGGCATCTGGTGGGCGATCGCCGGTGCGGGCGACGTCGACGGCTACGCCCGCGCCGACTTCGCGCGCTACTTCTTCGCGATGATGCTCGTCAATCAGCTCACGATCGCGTGGGATTCGTGGTATCTGGACGGATGGATCCGCAACGGCGAATTGAATTTCCGGTTGGCGCGGCCGCTGCATCCGGCGCACGAGGCCACCGCCGACAACATCGCGTACAAGGCGCGCAGCGGCTCGATCATCATCGTGGTGTGGCTCGTCGTCGCGGCGGTATGGCCCGCGGTACGGCTGCCATTCGATCCCGCCCGCTGGGCGCTGACCGCGGTGGCGGTCCTGTTCGCCGCGGGCCTGCGGTTCCTCATCAGCTTCACGACGGGCCTCCTGGCGTTCTGGACCACCCGCGCCACGGCCATCATGGAGCTGCACGCGGGGATCGCGATGTTTCTCGCCGGCCGCATCGCCCCGCTGGCGCTCTTGCCCCCGCCGATCGCACATCTTGCGTCGGTGCTCTGGTTCCGGCCGATGCTCGCGTTTCCGGTCGAGGTCCTGACCGGTGCCGTAACCGGCTCGGCGGCCCTGCTGCAGGGATTCGTCGCGCAGGCCTTCTGGCTCGCCGTATGGTACGGGGCCTGCCGCCTGGCCTGGCAGCGCGGACTGCTGCGCTACGGAGCGGTGGGCGGATGACGGTGCGGCGACTGCGCTGGCCCACGATCCTCGCCAGTCTCGTGCGATTGAGCGCGGTGGAGGAGCTGCAGTACCGGGCGAATTTCATCGCCAGCGTCCTCGCCACCGGGTTCGGGATCGCCACAGCGCTGCTCACCCTCGCGTTGTTCTTCCGCCATACCACGCGCCTCGGCGGCTGGGACTATTGGGAGGTCGTGGTGCTCCTGGGAGTGTTCAATGCCCTCACGGGCGTGATCGAGGCGGTGTTGCGGCCGGGGATCGGCCAGCTCGCCGACGATGTGAAGAGCGGCGCCTTGGACCTCGTGCTCATGCGGCCGGCCGACGCCCAACTGTTCGTCTCGTTCCGGCGGCTCGATCTCTGGCGCGTGACCGATATCGTGCTCGGCCTCGCGCTCTCCGGGTATGCCCTGTTTCGTCTTGGCCATGTCCCCACGATCTGGCAGTCGGCGGCGTTTCTCGTGGCCCTCGCGGCGGCCGCGCTCGTCGTGTATGCCATCTGGGTCGCGCTGATGAGACTCGCCTTCTGGTTCGTGGCGGTGGAGAACATCGCGGTGCTGTTCGATGCGGGGTACGAAGGAGCGCGCTATACCGTGTCGGCGTATCCAGGGGCG
>Ga0187821_10000534_pt1 | contig 10086 bp, 8 predicted proteins | sample NC_wetland_sal_i_20_FD_132442 | JGI IMG/M metagenome (GOLD analysis project Ga0187821, IMG submission 132442) | Wetland sediment microbial communities from Neuse River Estuary, North Carolina, USA - SourceSoil_1 | ecosystem: Environmental > Aquatic > Freshwater > Wetlands > Sediment | place...
CGAGGAATATGCTATCGAATGCTCCATCGCTAAGGTGTTTGGCAGCGAAGTGCTCGACTACACTGTCGACGAAGCCGTGCAAATTTATGGCGGCTACGGCTTCCACGAGGATTATCCCGTCGCGCGCGGTTACCGCGATTCGCGCGTGAATCGCATCTTCGAGGGCACCAACGAAATCAATCGCATGCTCATCATCCAGATGCTGATGAAACGCGCTATGGCCGGCACTCTGCCCCTGATGGCCGCAGGCGCAAAGCTTCAGGAGGAAATCCTGAGCGGTGCACCGATGGAAGAGTCATCCGACGGTCAGTGGGCCGAGGAGAGCCGCATCGTCCAAGGAGCCAAGAAAGTGTTTTTGCTGGCCGCCGGCGCTGCTCTGCAAAAATATCGCGATCGCCTCGCCGATCAGCAGGAGGTCATTGGCGCGCTGGCCGACATGGTTCTAGAAATTTACCCCATGGAATCTGCCCTGCTGCGCGCGCAGAAGTCCGTCGCGGCTCGCAAGGATTCGTCTGGCGCCATTACCGCTGCAGCGCGCGTGCTACTGCAGGATGGTGCAGCGCGAGTGGAAGCCAACGCGCGCACAGTGCTCGGCGCCTCGGTCGAAGGCGATATGTTGCGCACGCAGTTGGCCGTGCTTCGCCGCATGATCAAGCGCGAATCGGCAGACACTATCGGGCTGCGCCGCATAGTCGCCGATGCCGTGATAAACGCCAACGGCTATCCCTTCGAGGGACGCTAAGTTCATTGAAGCCGCAACTAGCAAAGGATAAGGTTTCGCGCGAGCCGTCTTTGGCTCCTTCGGGAGTTCATTCGCATGCTCGTTCGCAAGAGTGGAGCCATGAATGGATCCCATCTCTCGCCGAGCCTTATCTGCGCGGTTACGTGCCGCAATTTGAGAGCGGCAATTCCCTTCTAGGCTATCGTTTCCTGACGCAATCTTCCGCTCCTTCGCCGCGACCGCGCAAAACATCTGGTTCCCAAAAGCCTTCAGCCGGATTTTTTATAGGTTACCTGCTCGACAAGGGTGAGCCGCCGTTCCCGAAGGCTGCTCCACCTGAGTTTTTGGTGCTCTGTTTTATTGAGCCCATCGGCGGCCGCTTGCATCGGCGTCTCGTCAGCGAGCCCGAGAGCCTGATGCGCCGGACGGCCGAGTACATCCGTTGGCTCACGCACCGCCCGCCCCGATTTGAATTGTTTGACGCAGAGCACGCCGCGCTCGTGCGCCACATTCCCACGACGGCTTGGCCGGCGACCCGAACGGAACACTACGCGCGAAATTTCACCATTGAGACATTGGCCTGGCTGGTACGCAGCGCGCTGGTGCGCCGGCTGCCGAATGAACTCGCCGCGTCGCCGCAGTCTTCTTCAAATTCAAAGACACGCGCCGCCCGCACATAGCTGCTGAAAACTCGTCAAAGAACTCTCAGGGAATCTCCGGTCTTCGCTGTATTTTTCTTTCGGCACTCGACCCTTCGGATCTCTTCAAACCTAAGCCCTGTTTTCTAGCACCGCATCTAAACTAGCGAGAAGGGTAAGCACAACTCCATATATAGCAGGTCCGAATTAGGGCCCCGAAAGGATCCTCGTGTACTCCCCTTGGTCGGTTCCAGAGAAGAAGGCCCGGAAGTGGATGTGGATTGGTCTAGGTAGCGTTGCGGCACTGCAATTTTATTACGTGCAGGAGATGATCGCGGCGTTCGTGGTACTTGGCGTTCTGTTTGCTCTCATCGCGGGAGCAGGTCTGTTGGTATTCCTGGTTGATCGAGCCAGCGAGCGGACTCTCAGTTGGGCAGAAACGAGCACACTGGCTATCCTGCGCACCGGGCGGCGCGCTGGGGCTTTTATGGGAACGCTGGCCGCTAAGCGCGCAGCAGCACGAGGCGCACAAGTTACGCTACTTAATAGAACGCGGCTCCGCCGTCCACATTTAGGGACTGCCCGGTAATCGCGCTGGCTTGATCCGAAGCAAGAAACAGAGCCGCGGCGGCAACCTCGTCCGCCGTTTGTCCCCGGCCTTGAAGAATTCCTTCCAGAAACTGCCGCAGTTGAATTTCCGGACTGACATTTAAGCGCGCCGCCAGCACATTTCCGAGATCCTTGGACATCTTCGTTTCCGTCACTGGCCCTGGACAGATCGCATTCACGCGCACGCCACGCCGCGCGCCTTCCGCCGCGGTCACGCGCGTGAGACCCAGCATGCCCGCTTTTGCAGCAGCATAAGGCGAGCCCCAGGAAAAGGCGGACTTCGCGGAGAGGCTGGAGATATTCACGATGGCGCCGGACCGCCGCTGGTACATGCCGGGCAAAACGAGCCGCATGAGCAAGAACGCGCCGCGCAGATGCACAGCGATCACGCGATCCCACTCCTCCGGAGAAATCTCCTCAACCGGCTTGACTGGCCCGTAATCGCCGGCATTGTTGACGAGAATACTCACTGCTCCCAACCGTTCCTCGGCGGCCGCCACGATGCGCGCGCAATCCGCTTCGCGCGAAACATCGGCTATCACCCAGGCGGCTTTGGCGCGAGCCTCTTCGATTTCTCGTGCTACATTCCGAAGCTCCGCTTCGGTACGCGACGCGATCAGCACGGCAGCGCCCTCCGCGGCGAACCGTTTGGCGATGGCGCGGCCGATGCCGCGTCCACCGCCGGTAACTACCGCAACTTTCCCCTCGAGTAGCATGGATTTCACCAGTGAAGTTGTTCCGCCAATGAAACTGGCGACCGAGGAGCATAGCATTGCGCGCGGCCGTCTCGAAATCGCCGACAACTAAACTGCACACCGAAATGGTGCGCTAAACTGGCTTCGTGGCGGCACGAAGGAAAGTTGTGGTGGCCATCGGCCTGCCGGGTGCGGGGAAATCGACCTACTTTGCGCGCAAGGGAATCGTGCCGCTCTCGAGCGACCTGATTCGAGAGCTCCTTTATGACAGTGCCGCCGATCAGCGCCACCCCGAATGGGTGTTTGCGGCGCTCCGTGAGTTATTGCGCCGCCGCCTGGCTGCGGGCGCGGAAATCAGCTATATCGATGCCACGAATCTCACGCGTTACTTCCGGCGTCCCTTCCTGCAAATTGCTCGCGAATTCGGCTGCGCCGCCGAGGCGCTTTATTTCGACGTGCCGCTGGAGGTTTGTCTCGAGCGGAACCGCAAGCGCGAGCATTTGCCGGCCGGTCCGGCCCGGGACGCGAGGGTCGTTCCGGAAGACGTGTTGCGCCGGATGGCACGCCGGCTCGAGCCTCCCACCCCGGAAGAAGGCTTTTCGCGTATCGTCGTGGTGCGGACACCGGCTAAAAAGTCGCGTAGCCGGGCCAAGGCGGATTAAGGTATGATGTGTGTTTTCAGGGGCTCACACGAGGTGTGCCGTTGCCAAACAGTGTCCTGAACAAGGGAAAGAAGCTGTTGCGAATCCGTCCGCGTGGGTTTTGCGCGGGCGTGGTTCGGGCTGTAGATATCGTTGAGCTCGCCATAGAAGCCTATGGGCCGCCGGTATATGTGCACCATGAGATCGTGCACAACCGCTACGTGGTAGAGCAATTGCGCCGCCGCGGAGCGATTTTCGTCGAGTCTGTAGAAGATGTGCCGAGCGGGGCCGTGCTGATCTTCAGCGCGCATGGCGTTCCTCCAACCGTGCGTGAAGAAGCACAAACACGAAAACTGCGCGTGATAGACGCGACTTGCCCCTTGGTCACCAAGGTGCATTTGGAAGCACTCCGTTTTGCCCGCGAAGGACGCACCATCATCTTGATCGGCCACAAAGATCATCAGGAGATCGTGGGGACTTCAGGCGAGGCGCCGGAGCAGACGTTGGTGGTGGATAGCGTGGATGCAGTCGATCGGCTGCAGGTGCAGGACCCAACGCGGCTGGCTTACTTGACGCAGACCACGCTGAGCCTTTACGACACGCGGGAGATTGTAGCCAGGCTGCGGGAACGTTACCCTGAGATTGCCGGGCCTGCTTCCGATGACATCTGCTATGCCACTCAGAATCGGCAGGAGGCAGTCGAGCAAGTAGCGCGCGAAGTGCAGGTCATGCTCGTTGTAGGGTCACCGAACAGCTCGAATTCAAATCGCCTGGTCGAGGTAGCCCGGCGGTCCGGCGTGAAGGCGCGGCTGATTGATGATGCTTCGGCGATCAGTGAAGATTGGTTTGAAGGAATCGAAAGCGTCGGGCTGACGGCGGGCGCCTCTGCGCCGGAAGTATTGGTCGAGCAGGTGAGCAAACGCTTGGCCGAGTATGGCTTCACCGATCAGACCGATCTGGACCTGATTCGCGAAGATGTGCGGTTTACTTTGCCGCCCGAACTTGCCGTCATCGCACCGGCCGGCAAGAGTAACTAGAGTCAGAAGCGGCTGTCGGGGATCAGCCGCTCCCCAAAGATAGTTAAGGAGAACTCTTGGCGGTCAAGATTGTCCGTCAGGTGAAGAGCATTGCCCTCCTGGGTGCGCCGACCAGCGCAGCAGGATTGGCGGGCGGCCAGGAAGGCGCCCCTGCCGCATTGCGCTCCGCGGGTCTCGCCGACCGGCTAACCAGCGCTGGATTCCAAGTCACCGATTACGGCGACTCGGCGCCGCGCGTTTACAAAACGGATGACGAGCACCCGAGAGCCCGCAACGTAACTGAAGTGTTGAAAATCATCGAGGAGTTGCGGCCTAAAGTGGAGGTCGCGGTGAAGTCGGGCGCCCTGCCGGTGATCTTGAGCGGCGACGATTCCGTTGTCCTCGGTGCGATTGCCGGAGCCCGCCGCTACTATCGCCACGTCAGCCTCATATCCATGGATCGCGACGCTGGATTGAACGTGCCTGCCACAACGCCCTCGGGATGTCTCGATGGCATGGTCATTTCCCATGTGATTGGCCGCGGCGCGCCGGAACTGGTGCGATTCTGGGGAGAGCCGCCTCTCGTGCGCGAGCCGGACGTTGCTATTTTTGGAATTGACCGCGTAGATGAACCTGAGCAGCGATCACTGGGGCACTCGCCTCTGCATAGTTATCTTGCCGTCGATCTGAAGAAAAAGGGCTTAGCTGCGGCGGCTCAGCAAACGCTCGACACGGTGCACGGGTCGCGGCATGAATTTGTACTGCTTCTCGATCTCGATGTAATCGCCTCGGAGGATTTTGGGGCCACGAACTTTCCCGGCTCAGGCGGATTGAGTTTGGAGGAAGCGCGGCAGGCGCTCGCAGTTTTTGCGGGACAGCCCAACCTCGCAGCCTTGGTTGTTGCCGGCTATAACCCCGCGCGCGATGCGGAGGGAAGGGCCGCGAAGATCGTGGTCGACCTGCTGGCCGCTGTTCTGGCTCCGCGTCTAGAGGCGCCAGCGGAGACGACCGAAGGTGCCACGGCCATCGCAAGCAGCGCGGCTGCGGAAGCTCCCCCGAACGTAGCTGCAAATATCGAGTCCCCGGTAGACGCCGCTTCAGAGTCTGCGAACCCCGCCTCAGAGCCGCCGGGTGTGGCGGCATCCCAGTCCGAATCCGATGTGCCGGAAAAAACTTCTGAAGCGGCTCCGGAAGGCGAACCGTCCTCCGAATAAGCATTTCCCCAACTGAATCGCTAATGTCTCTTAGGCTTGCTGCGATCCCGAAAGAGCGGCTTTGACGCGGGCCGGTGTAAGCGGCGTCTGCCGCACGCGCGTGCCCGTAGCGTCGAAGATGGCGTTCGCGATGGCCGCAGCAGTGGCGCGGCTGGAAGGCTCGCCTGCACCGTTCGGCGGCAGTTCAGGATGATTGATTAGGACGATATCCACTTGCGCGGGAATGTCCTGAGCGCGCGCGATCGGGTAAGTGGTCCAGTCCACGCTGGTGACTTTGCTGCGGTCGAAGGTGACTTCTTCTTTCATCCCGCGACTCATGGATTGAATCAGGTTCGCGGCGATGGTTCCGCGCAGGGCTTCGGGATTGATGATCATCCCGCAGTCGTGGGCACAAACGAAGCGCGTGACACGTACGGCGCCGGTGCGCCGGTTCACTTCCACTTCCGCGATGGTGCCGACGTAGGTTCCGCCGCGCGTGCTCAAGCCGACGCCTCGGCCGGTGACGACGTCACCCGATCCTTTATTCGATTTTGGCGAGGGCCGCCGCTCCCAGGCTGCTTTTTCCGCCGCTGCGGTTAACACGGCTTTGGCGCGCGCATTATCCAGATGGCGCATGCGGAAGTCGATGGGATCGGCGCCGGTGGTGGCGGCAAGTTCGTCGATGAACGATTCCACCGCGAAGCTGGTCTGCGGACCCTCGGGGTCGCGCAGATGCGTGGTGCGCAGCGGCGAGCCAGCATCATAGAAGCCTGCAATCACGTGCGAGACCGCGTGGATATTCGGAAAAACGTATGGCGGCGCCTGCACGCCCCATTGCGCGAATTCATCCACGCCGCCGGTATTGGGAACGCCGCTCAGTTGCGCGCCGAGATAATTCCCCGCGTCGGAAGGTTGGAAATGGACTTCGCCGCCTGAAAAAGCGCGCGAGGTGAACTCCACGGCGGCGATTTCTCCGCGCTCATCGATTGCAGCTGCCAGATCATAAACGACGGCAGGCCCTTTGCTTCCCCAAGCCGTCATATCCGCGCGAGACCACTGCACGCGCACCGGCTTGCCGACCGCTTGAGAAAGCAGAACGGCGTCGGCTGCAGTGTCCTCAAACCCGGGACGGCCATAGGAGCCGGCGTCTTCCACCCAGATCACGCGAACTTTGTCGAGTGGCACACGCAGCAATTCGGCAAATCCTTTTTGCAGAGCATGAGGCTTCTGACCACCCGACCAGATTGTGGACACGCCATCAGTGTGAATATCGGCGACGGCGCATCCCGGTCCCATGGTGGCGTGCGATTGGTACGGAGTTTCGTAGCTGGCTTGTACTTTTTTGGCCGCAGACGCGAGCGCACCGGCGGCATCGCCCTTCTTCACGGTTTCTTTCGTGGCCTTGGGAGCAGCCGAGCGCATGTGTTGATACAGATCCTTCTGCTCGGGGAAAAGCGGTTGCGGGGCAGTCCAATTCACGCGCACCGCTTTGGCCGCGCGAATGGCGGCCCATTCGTTATCCGCGACGACGCCAACGAAATTGCCTTTGGTAACGGTCTGTACGTAGCCGGGAATCTTTTTCGCCGCCGAATCGTCAACGTTCATCAACTTGGCGCCTACTCCGGCGGGACGAATCGCACGGCCATGCAGCATCCCGGGGACACGCACGTCGGTAATGTATTGCCACTTGCCCATGATTTTGGGCGCAATATCCACGCGAGGAACGGGCTGGCCGACGACCGTGTAGGTCGAGGGGTCTTTAGGTTTGCCGAGGCCTTCTACATTCAGCGCGAAACCTTCGCCAGAAACTTTCAACGCATCGTCCAGATCGCCGGAAGCAGCGAGCTCGGCATAAGAGACTTTTCGGGCAGGATCGGCTTTAACGCTTACGATGCCTTCGCGAACCTGAAGCTCCTCCGGCGAGGCGCCTAGATTCTTTGCGGCAAGGCGCAGCAAAACGGCACGCGCCGTCGCACCCACGTTGCGCAGCGGCTTCGAGCCCATAGCGATGGAAGTGCTGCCGCCCACGCCCCCTTGATCGGGAGTAGTGGACGTATCGCCCATGACAAAGATGATGCGACTCACGGGGACGTCGAGCTCTTCCGCGACGATTTGAGCGAAGCCCGTCTCCACACCCATGCCGATTTCCGATTTGCCGGTGAAAACGTGCACGTTTCCATCGCGATCGATACGCAGCCAGGCATCCAGGCGGTTCGTAGACAGTTTTTCAGGCCCCTCGGCTGCGGCCAAAACTTGCGGGAGAACCGCAGCATCAGCCAAGCTGAAGCCAATCAAGAGCCCACCCGTATCCTTGACGAATTCTCTTCTGGAGAGCACGGTTTTGCTGGCCATGGCTATGCGCTCCTCTTCATTTCATCCGCGGCTCGCCGAACGGCGGCTAAAATGCGCACGTGGCTACCGCAGCGGCAAATCAGGGGTTCAAAAGCGGTCCGCATCTCTTCGTCGCTGGGATGAGGATTCTTGTCAAGCAGGGCTTTGGCAGTCAGCACCCAGCCGTTCAGGCAGTAGCCACACTGGAAAGCCTGCGCCTCGATAAACGCCTTCTGCACGGCGTGGGGATTGCCGTCGGTGGCCAGCCCCTCGAGCGTGACGATCTCCTTGCCAGCCGCAGCGGATACGGGCAACGTACAGGAACGCACCGCACGATTATCGATCAGCACGGTGCAGGCACCGCATTGTCCCAAACCGCAGCCGAATCGGGGATTGTTCAGGGCCAGATTGTCGCGAAGCGCATAAAGCAGCGGACAATTAGGCTCGATATCGATGGTGTGCGACTGACCGTTTACTTTCAGCAAAGTGCGGCTCATGAGGACCTCAGACTTAGTGGCTTATCACGCGCGATTCTGCTCCGTATTCTACTCCTTTGGCAAGCCCACGAAGAAGAGAAGCGGGAAGTTAGGCAAGCATTGCTGCCGACGCTGCAAAGTCATGCGACAAAGTCGCCAGCGAGGCTGTCGGCCGTAGTACTCCATGTCGCCGGTTAGGCAATATCGGTTTCGTTGTGTGTCGTGAAACTAGCAATTACCCCGGGTACGGCATGAGGCTTAATCTCGACAAGGGAGGCAAGCCTTATGTGCCGTAAACTGCTCATTTTACTAGGAATCCTGTTCTTCCTGTCCAGCGCGAGGGCCAACGCAGACGACTTTGCGTATGCGTATTGCCCATTGGGAGAAGGCTACGTATTTCTCTATGACTCGCTGAACGGCTTCCAAGTGGTGGCGAATCTGAAATGCGGCCAAAAGCTCACAGTGGTCGATGCGCGAGATAAGGACAGAGCGCATATTCGCACCGCAGACGGCAAAGAGGGATATGTGCTGAAGTCTTCCATCACTGTGCCGCAAATTGGGAACCGGCAGGAATCCACGACGCCTCCTAACGCCAGTATGCAGCAGCCACAAGCCCAAGCACAGCCACAACCGCAGGTGGAAAGTCAACCGCAGCCAAAGCCACAACCGCAGGCGCAACCGAAGCCACAGGTGCAACCGCGGCCTCAGGCCAAACCGGAACCACAGCCGCAACTGCAGGCAGAAGCGCAGCCACAGGCACAGGCACAACCACAGCTAGCACCAAAGCCAGACTTACCGGCAGAACCCCAGCCGATCACCCAGGCGCAAGCACAGGCGCAACCGGAACCGCAGCCTCAACCCAAGCCAGAACCAGAACCACAATTGGAGGCGCAAACACACGAACAGCCGCAAGTTCAATCACAACCTCAAACACAGCCCGAACAAGGCCAGCCGGAACCAGAGCCGGTGCTACAAGCCCAAGCGCAAGCACCACGGCAACCTCAGGCACAACAGCCAGAGCCTGCGGCAACGGCGTTTACGCCGTTTTCGACCTTCGGTTATGAGTACTATGTGCCGCGGCTGGAGGCTTTCGGCGGACTTTCCTATTTGAACGCGGGCACGAGCGGACTGGCATCTCGGCAGAATGTGCTTGGGTTCAACGGTTCAGTGGACATCCATATAAACACGTGGCTCGCTGCGGAGGCGGATTTCGGCGGCTATTATAAGTCCCTGCAGATCGTCAACGTGGGAACCTTCGGTTATAACGATTACACGGCGATGGGCGGACCGCGTTTCAATATACGTAAAGCATTTGCTCACGCCCTCGTCGGAATAGACCATCTGAAAGGGAGCGCTAATTTCTATAACACGCCCGGCACCGTGGCGGATAACTCTCTCGCAGGGGCTGTGGGCGGCGGCGTGCAATGGAACGTTTCCCGCCAGTTTGCCCTGCGTACATCAGGAGATTATGTTCTGAGCCGCTTCGGAGGCGTGATGCAGAATAATTTTCGGCTGACGCTAGGCATCGTCTTCCAGGCGGGATCGGTAAACAGCAGCGGCCGATAGGCTGTCTGGCGAGTAGACAAGACAAACCGAGCAAGATTGCGGCGCTGGTTCTTACCAGCGCCGTATTTTTTCAGGAACTGGTGCCGGGCGTGGGAGTCGAACCCACACGAGGAAAATCCCCACGGGATTTTAAGTCCCGAACGTCTGCCATTCCGTCAGCCCGGCATCCTGGCAGATATGCAGAACATTATCATTTCCAG
>Ga0187821_10000536_pt1 | contig 10082 bp, 10 predicted proteins | sample NC_wetland_sal_i_20_FD_132442 | JGI IMG/M metagenome (GOLD analysis project Ga0187821, IMG submission 132442) | Wetland sediment microbial communities from Neuse River Estuary, North Carolina, USA - SourceSoil_1 | ecosystem: Environmental > Aquatic > Freshwater > Wetlands > Sediment | place...
CCCGAAGTTACCGACGAAGATATTCCGTTCTGATCCTAAGTAGCACAGGCTTCAGCCTGTGGGTTTTAGTCCGTGCGAGGACGTACCCCACAGCCTAAAACCTGCGCTACTCAAACCTACTCATATCTTAATGCTTCGATCGGGTCGAGCTGCGCGGCTTTGTGCGCGGGATAATAGCCGAAGAAAATTCCCACTGCGGCCGAAAAAATCACCGCGGCGATGATGGCCTTGCCGGAAATGAGCGTGGGCCACGACAATAAATTGCTGATCAGCGCCGACCCTACAAGCCCAAAGACGATTCCTATAAACCCACCCATCATGCTGAGGGTCACGGCCTCCACTAGAAATTGCCGCCTCACGTCGTCTTCGGTGGCGCCGACCGCCATACGAACTCCTATCTCTCTCGTCCGCTCGGTAACGGAAACCAGCATGATATTCATGATCCCGATGCCGCCGACCAGAAGGGACACCGAAGCGATCCCCCCGAGCAAATAGGTCATCGTGGCCTGCGTTTGATTCTGCAGGTCGGCGATGTCGGCTTGCGTGCGGATCAAAAAATCGGCGTCGTCGCCGGCGCGGATGCGGTGCCGCTCGCGCAGCAGGCTGGTAATCGGAGCGACCGCAGCGACCGACGCCTGCTGGGAAACGGCCGAAGCGGCGATGAACTGTAGCCAGGTGATCCCGGAAATTTTGCGTTGCACGGGGTATAGGGCGCGAAGATCACGTCGTCCTGATCCTGCCCCGTCACGTTTTGTCCTTTGGATTCCAGCACGCCGTCCACGCGAAAGGGGAGATTTCCGATACGAATCTCCTTTCCGATCGGGTTCTCATCCACAAATAGAATTTTTTCGACGGTCGTGCCGAGCACGCAGACATTCGCGGCAAGGTCCACTTCCTCATCGCTGAACGCCGAGCCTTGCTGCACCGGCCAGGTTCGGATGTCGAAATAGTTTGGCGTCGTCCCGGTGATGCTGGTGTTCCAGTTCTGGTTACCGTAGACCACTTGCTGGCGGCTGGACAGAGCCGGGGCGGCCTGCGCGATGAGCGGAATTTCTTTCAGTATGGCGTTCATATCGTCCACGGTAAGTGTTTTCACGCCGCCGTACCCTTGCCGCACTCCACCCGCGCGATTGCTCCCCGCCGAAATGAAGACGGCGTTGGTCCCCATGGCCTGAATGCCCTGCTGAACGATGTATTGCGCCCCCTGTCCAATGCTGACGACGGCGATCACCGCGCCCACTCCAATAATGATCCCGAGCATCGTCAAGGCCGAGCGCATTTTGTTGCGGGCCAGAGCCCGCAAAGCGAGACGAAATGTGTTCATGAAGTCCATAAGCGATTCACACGTTCGCTTAAATCATGCAGGCGTGTCCACCTTTGCAAGTCTTTGGCTTTCCACTTCCGCGTCCTCGGCGGCCTGTTGTTCGGCCGTGGGAAGCGATTTTAGCACTTCTCGCGCGTCCAGGCGGTCCGGCACAAGGCTGTCCCTTTTCAACTTGCCGTCACGAAACAGCAGCGTGCGCTTCGCATATTGCGCGATGTCTGGTTCGTGCGTCACCAGAACGATCGTGAGGCCCTGTTCGTCATTCAGCGTCTGGAGAATTTCCATGATCTCGACCGAGGTCCGGCTATCGAGATTCCCCGTTGGTTCGTCGGCAAGCAAAATCGACGGCCGGTTCACCAAACCTCGGGCAATGGCCACTCGCTGCTGCTGTCCCCCGGAGAGTTGCGACGGGTGATGCCCGGCTCGTTCGGCGAGCCCTACCCGGGTGAGAGCCTCCATTGCCCGCTTGGTCCGCTCATCGGGACTGATGCCCGCATAGACGGTGGGCAGTTCCACGTTCTCAAGGGCCGAAGTCCGTGACAGCAGGTTGAATTGCTGGAACACAAATCCCAGTTTTCGGTTCCGAATGCGCGCCAGTTCCGTTTTCGTCATCCCCGAAACGTCGACGCCATCCAAAAAGTAACGCCCCTTGGTTGGGCGGTCCAGGCACCCCAAAATATTCATGATGGTTGATTTCCCGGAACCGGATGGCCCCATGACCGCCACGAATTCACCTTCAAATACCTCCAGCGACACGCCACGAAGCGCCTGCACTTGAATTTCGCCCAGATCGTAGGTCTTAAATACGTTTTCGAGACGAATGACCGGCTTGCCGGCCACCTCTGGCTGGTTTGGATCGGTTGCGATTGTGATTGGATCGGCCATCGGCGCGTATCATCATCAAGGCTAGAACCTGCGCGGCACTCCGGCCGTGGCGCCGGCAGGGCCGCCCACGGGGCTGCGCGTTTGCGCGGTCGATGTCTTGCTCGCGGATTGACCGATGACCAGGTCGTCGCCCGGGCTCACGTTTCCGCTGAGGAGTGCTGTGAACGTGAAGTCTGTGACACCAAGAGAGACTTGCACAGGCTCCAGTTCCCTGTTGGGGAGCAGCTTCCAAACGATTGCGGAATCCTGCCGCCTGCCGTTTCCTCCCGCGCCGGACCGTCCTCCGCCTTGATCCCCATTGGCCGCCGCGCCGGAGCCGCCCTGGCCTCTGCGACCGCCGCCTCCCGGCCCGCCTTGCCCAGCTTCTCCGCCCGCCGCCTGTCCTGTGGCGGGCCCGCTTGAGGTCGCGGGACTGCCCGAACTGCCCGCGGCCGCGCCATCTGCAGCCGTAGCCGAAATTCGCCCAGCCGCCGTGGCGCGCGATGTGTCCTGAATGCCGTACTTGGCATAGAGAGCTGTGCGCTCGCTGTCTGTCAAATCCGGCTTGAAACGCAATGCGCCATTGGGAATTTTGACGACGTCCTTGGCTTCCGAGACTGGAATGGATATGTAGGCGGTCATGCCGGGAAAGAGCTTCAAGTCGGGGTTGTCGAACGCGACCATCGTATTGTAGGTCACAACGTTTTGAATGGTCGTGGCATTCATCCGTACTTGCGCCACGGTTCCGTTGAAGGTCTCCCGCGGAAAGGAATCCACTCGGAAGGTCGCCTGCTTCCCAACCTTGATGCGGCCCACGTCGGCCTCATCGGTATTGGAATAGACGAGCATGTGTTTCAAATCCTGCCCAATGCTGAAAAGGTTGGGCGCCTGCAAGCTCGCCGCTACAGCCTGGCCCACGTTCACGGTCCGGTTGATCACCGTGCCGTCGATGGGCGCGTGAATCGTGCAATAACTCAGCTGCAATTTGGCGGAATCCACGGCCGCCTTTTGGATGAGGACCTGCGCTTTGGCTTGATCCCGCTGGGCAATCGTAGATGCCAGTTGAGACTCGGCCTGTTTCTCTTGCGCTACGGTCGCGTTCTCGGCCGCAACGGCTTCGTCGTAGGCGGCCTGCGCATCGTCATTCTGCTGGGCGGAGAATACGCCCTGGTCCGTCAATAACTTCGTGCGTTTCTGCGTTGTTCCCATATCAACGGTTGTGGCATGAGCCTTGGCAACGTTGGCCTTCATCGTCGCCACGTTGGCCGTGGAGGTGCCGATCTGCGCTTCCAGATTCGCGACGTTGGCTACCGCATTCTGGTACGAGGCCTGGGCCTGGGCAAGCGCGTTCTCGAACGGGACAGGATCGATTTGCGCCAGAATATCGCCCTTCTTCACTTGTGAGTTAAAGTCAACGCTGACGGAAACAACGTTCCCGGAAACCACCGAACCCACCGACACTGTGTTGACGGGATTGATGGTCCCCGTGGCCTGCACAACCTGGGAGATGTCGCCATGTTCCACTTTTGCGGTGAAGTATTGCGCGGTCGCGCGCGCGCCCACCGTGATGTAACTCACCCACAGCAAGAGCGCCACCGGAGGCGCAACAAGCAGCGCCCGGTGCATCATCGACCGCTGCCAAAGTACTTTGAGGATTTCAACGAGCCGCGCCATTCTTCAAACTCTTTCCGAAACCGAAGCCCCGAGGATCAGGATCTAGTCGTGGCCTTCCGAGGCCTGCCTCTGGCGCCGGTCCTCGTCGATCTGGCGCAACAGATCTTCGAACTTCGGCCGCTGCTCGGGAGTTAATACCTGACGGATGCGCTCGCGGCCCTCATGGCGGACCTGTTCGTATTCGGGATCGAGTTTTTCGTGCAACGACGCGTATCGGGAACGCGTGTCATTCAGGATGGCTTGAATCTGATTTTGTTGGTCCGGATTGAGGTTGAGGTCCCGGGTAAACAATGCCATCGTATGCCCGGGATTGTGGGCCAGAGTCGCCTGAGGCCGCGCGGCTTGGACGCGCATGGTCACCAGGTAGGTGCCCACGCTGCCCAGCCCGACTCCCAGGACGAAGAGCACAAAAACAAGCAGGAACGCCTTGCGATTGCCTTGATTAGTTTCCATTGTTCCTCTCAGCCAGGGATTGCAGAACTTCTTCGTTGCTCACGGGATCCCCAGGCGGCTGCGGAAAATCGTTGGCGCTCAGTTCGGTGCGAATCGAGGCGGGCAATACGATTCGACGTGGAGCGAATTCCACAAGATAGACGGAAAGAACCAGCAAGAGCACGGCTGCCGTCAAGGACAACCGGGAAGCCAGAAATTCAAACGGAGTCCAGAACGCTGCAGGTGACTTCGCCCGCGCTTCTTCCTGACGAATCCTTGCCATTACATTCGCCAGGAACGCCCGGCTCGGCTCGCTGGCCGGTTCCCAGGCCTCGCGCAGTATCGTGCCCGCAAGCCGCGAATCCTCCAGCGCTGTGCGGCAATCCGCGCAGTGAGTCAGGTGATTGCCCAGTTCGGTGTCCGGCGCCCCACCGAGGTAGTCCTCGAGTCGCGCCTCGAACTTTCGGCACCGCTGCGGAACATTCGATTTGTTAAACACCTTTTTCACTCCTTCCCTGCCTGAGCCCTTCCCGTGAAACCGGACGTTTCTGCATCCGCTTCCGGTACGTTTCCACGAGCCGGCCTCGCGCCCGAAATAGCCTTACCTTCACCGTATTGACGTTCAGTCCCAGGATCTCCCCGATTTCCTCCACCGAGAACCCTTCCACTTCCTTCATGACCAGCATGAGCTGGTCCTTCTCCTCGAGTTCCCCAAGCAAGCGCTCCACGAGCTGCCGCTGCTCGATGCGCCGCCCGGCGTCTTCCCGATGCAGCGCCCCGCCGTAGCCGTGCTCCGGCATGGATTCCAGCTTTCGCACTTGTTCTTCGCTCATGTCCGATTCGTACACCAGACGCCGCACTTTCTTTTTTCTCAGATAATCCCAGCATTCGTTGACCGCAATTTTGTACAGCCAGGTGCCGAATGCCGAACGCAGATCGAAGCGCCGGATCGAAAAGTAAGCCTTGGCCAGCGCCTGCTGCGCTACATCCTCTACATCTTCGCTGCCCCGCAAGATGCCGCCCACTACTGCCAGTACCCGGTGCTGGTGGATCCTGACCAATTCCTCGTAAGCGCTCACGTCGCCATCCTGCGCGCGGCGCACCAGCGCTTTTTGCTTCTCTGCGGGCGTCAGGGCGTCTTTCTCGCCCGCAGCCTCCATGCCGCGGAGGGGCTCTGAATTTGTGACGTTTGCCATGGCTTTCCGGTTACGGATTATTCCAGACCGTTCCGCTTTTTGCCCTTGCGGACACGGTAACTCTATGAAACAATGCCGACATGATCATCGGCGATAGGCTTCGCGCTCTGCGCGAAGACAAGAAGTTTTCCCAAGGGGACATCGAAAAGCGCACCGGACTGCTTCGCTGCTATATCTCGCGCGTCGAAAATGGCCATACCGTTCCGGCCATTGAAACGCTCGAGAAAATGGCTCGCGCTCTGGAAGTCCCTCTCTACCAACTCTTCTATGACGGAGAAGAACCCCCTGTTCTCCCCAACCTTCCGAAGCGCAAGAGCGCTGACGATATCATCTGGGGAAGCGCAGGGAAAGAGGCCCGTCTCCTGAACAAGTTTCGCAGGCTTATGGGTCGCATTGAAGACGGCGACCGTAAGCTCCTGCTTTACATGGCTCAGAAGATGGCCACCCGCTAAGTCCAGCGGGGATCCGAACTTTTCGGATCGTTCTCCTCTGCCGTACAGGCTTCGGGGCCCGAGCGGTATTACTTTCGTTGGTCCTTTCACGAACAAAGTAATACCACCCGGGCCGCAGCCAATCCACCCTTATCCCGCCCTGTTTCATTCCGGTACATATCCGCCACGCTCTGCTTTCCTCTCACTGCAACTTTGCCTTGAATTTCATATCCCTATTCGATCCAGCGTTGTGTTGAATTCCAACTCTCAAATCATTCCTGCCCGGTTTTGAATTTCAAATCTCAAATTTGCAATTTGAAATCTCCTCTCCCTATTCCCACTCAATCGTGCTCGGTGGTTTCGAGCTGATGTCATACACGACCCGGTTTATGCCGCTTACTTCATTCACGATTCTCGTCGAAATGCGCTCCAGCACTTCCGCCGGCAGGCGCGACCAGTCCGCCGTCATCGCATCTTCCGATTCCACGACCCTCACGGCCACGGTAAATCCGTAGCTTCTCTCATCGCCCATCACGCCCACGCTCCGGACAGGGAGCAAGACAGCGAACGCTTGCCAAACTTTCTCGTACAGCCCGGCGCGGCGAATTTCTTCGACCACGATCGCGTCCGCTTCCCGCAGCGGCGCAAGGCGCTCTTCCGTCACTTCGCCCAAAAGCCGCACAGCCAGGCCCGGCCCGGGAAATGGGTGCTTGGTGAGCATTTCTTCCGGAAGACCCAGGTCGCGGCCGATGCTCCTGACTTCATCCTTGAACAGTTCGCGCAAAGGTTCGATCAACGCAAACGGCAGGTCCTTGGGAAGCCCCCCTACATTGTGATGCGTCTTGATCGTTTGCGAGGGGCCTCGCACGGCCACGGATTCGATCACGTCGGGATAGAGCGTCCCTTGAACCAGGAAACCGGCGCGGTCCGGGCCGGTGGCTAACTGGCGGGCCTGTTCGTCGAACACGGCGATGAATTCCCCGCCGATCCGCTTGCGCTTGTCCTCCGGTTCCACTACTCCTTTTAGACGCGCGAGGAAGCGTTCTGACGCATCCACGCCGGTCACTTGAAGGCCCATGCGGCCGCGCAGCAATTCGAGGGTCTCATGGAATTCGTTTTTCCGCAGGAGGCCGTTGTTCACAAAAATATTTGTGAGCCGGTCGCCAATGGCGCGGTGGACGATGACCGCGGCCACGGCGGAATCCACTCCGCCGCTCAACGCGCAAATTGCCCTGCCCTCGCCCACTTGCTTGCGAATCGATTCCACGGTTTCAGCGATGAACGCCGCGCCGCTCCATAGCGGCTGCGCATGGCAAATATCGAAAACAAAATTGCGCAGGATTTCCGAGCCGCAATCGGTGTGGCGCACTTCCGGGTGGAATTGCACGGCGTACAATTTCCGCGCCGGATCTTCGGCGGCGGACACGGCGTTGCCCGTTTCCCCGGTGACGTGAAACCCCGCCGGCAGCGCACGCACGTGATCGCCGTGGCTGTTCCAGATACGCAGTTTCTTCGGCAAGCCTGCGAACAGCGCCGAGCCATCCTTCACGAGCAGTTCCGTCCGGCCATATTCCCTGCGATCCGCGCGTTCAACGCGCCCGCCCAGGTTATGCGTCATCCACTGCAGCCCATAACAAATGCCCAGGATCGGCAGGCCCATGGACAAAATGGCGGTATCGCATGGCGGCGCGCCGGCGTCATACACGGAATTCGGTCCGCCCGAGAGGACGATCCCGACGGGCTCAAACTTGCGAATTTGCTCGATCGCCGCCGTGCAAGGCAGGATCGCGCTGAACACCTGCTGCTCGCGGATTCGCCGGGCGATCAACTGCGTGTACTGCCCGCCGAAATCCAGTACGACAATGCCGCCGCGCTCGCTCATTCTTCCCTCATCGGGCTGGACTTTCGTTCCCGCATTTCTCTGCGATCAATATCTTTAATACGTTTCCGCACAACCAAAGTACGAAACTAAAACGACGTCATCTCAAAAATAGGCTTTGTGGGTCGCGGCTTCAGCCGCGACATTAAAACACCGAGGAAAATTGGGCTTTAGCCCCTGACCGTCTGCCGAGTTTAGGTGGCTGTTCATTTTTGAGATGGCTTCATCTGAGATCTCCTCAGGCCACGCGGTTCGCAGGCTGCCCCGCGCGAAACGCCTCCAGATTGGCCAGCGTGACTTCCAATATGCGCACGAGAGCTTCCCTGCTGTTAAAGGCATTGTGCGGCGTGAACACCACGTTGTCGCGCGCCAGCAGCACGCGATTGCGCACGGCCATTCGCAGCCGTTCCACATCCAGCGGCTGCTGCAGCAATTGTTTTTCTTCCTTGATCAATTCCTCGCCCTCAAGGACATCCAGCCCCGCGCCGCCCAGCTTGCCGCTCTCCAGCGCTTCCACCAGCGCGTCCGTATCGATCAGCCCGCCGCGAGCCGTATTCACGATCATCGCGCCCGGCTTCATCTTTGCAAACTGTTCGCGGCCCAAGAGGTGATGCGTCTTCTCCGTGAGCGGCGAGTGCAGCGTCACGATATCGGATTCAGCCAGCAAACGGTCCATGGTCGTATATTCGAAGCCCAAAAGGTCTGCCACAAACGGATCGCGGCGAACGTCAAACGCAAGCACATGCATGCCAAAACCGCGCGCGATGCGAATCACGTGCAGGCCGATATGCCCCGCGCCGATCACGCCGATCGTCTTGCCCTGCAGATCGAATCCCGTCAGTTCCGCCAGGTCCACGCGGCCACTGCGCATCTGCAGGACCGACTGGTGCACTTTCCTCGACAGCATGAGCAAAAGCGCGATGGAATGCTCGGCCACGGTATTTTCTCCGTAGGAGGGCACGTTGGAAACCGCAATGCCCCGTTGACGGCACGCCTCCAAGTCAATGTGATCGAATCCGGTCGAGCGCGTGGCGATGAATTTGAGTTCCGGCAGTGCGTCCAGCACTTCCCGCGTCACATGAGAATAAATGAATACCGAAAGCGCCTGCAGACCTCGCAACTCCTCCGCCGGAGTCGTTAAAGCCCCGGAAGCAAAATAGGCCTTGTCGGCGGGCAATCGTTCCGCCAGGAACGTTCGCTCCCAGTCTTTGACTTCAAAGAACGCCACCTGCATCGTGTCAGCCCACGACCAAGTTAACGAGCTTGTCCGGCACAGCCACTCTCTTGATTACGCGGTGGCCGTCCAGAAGTTGCGCGATTTTCGGATCGGTCAGAACGCGCTCCACAAGGGCGTCCTTATCGAGCCCTGCCTCGACGAGCATTCTCCCCTTCACGCGGCCGTTCACTTGCACCACGATTTCGACCTGGTCTTCCGCGGCAAGTTCCGGGACAAACTTCGGCCACGCCGCATGCGCAAGCGAAGTACCCGGCCCGTGCCCCAGAATCTCCCAAAGCTCTTCGGCCAGATGCGGCACCATGGGATTGAGCATCATGATCAGCAGCTCGAAAACTTCTTTCGCGATTTCGGGGCGTACTCCCTCCTCAAGTGGCTCCTGCAAATGAATTTCGTTGACCAACTCCATCAGCAGTGCCGTGACGCTGTTGAAATGCCAGCGCGTCTCGAAATCGTGCGTCACGCGGCGCAGCACTTGATGCGCCTTGCGCAGCAGAGCTTTTTCCTTCGGCGTCGCGGAAGCGAGGCGCGCGCGCGCCCCGCTTCCCACTTGTACATTGTTGAGCCATTCGGCGTGCTTGGAGGCGAGTCTGTACACGCGCTGCAGGAATCTCGCGCATCCTTCGATCGCCTGCTCGCTCCATTCCAAATCTTTTTCCGGCGGCGCTGCGAACAGCGTGTAGAGGCGGCCTGTATCGCAGCCATATTGCTGCGCCATCTCTTCGGCACCGACGACGTTGCCCTTCGATTTCGACATCGCCATGCCGCCCTTGAGCACCATGCCTTGCGTAAATAGCCTCTCCACCGGCTCGTTGTGATTTACCAGGCCCAAGTCTCGCATCACCTTGCAGAAAAACCGTGTGTACAGCAGATGCAGAATTGCATGGGTGATCCCGCCGATATATTGATCGACCGGCAGCCAGTAACGCACCAGAGCCGGATCGAACGCCGCCTTGTCGTTGTGCGGGTCGGCATAGCGGTAGAAATACCAGGACGAGTCGATGAAGGTGTCCATGGTGTCCGTCTCGCGCCGCGCCGCGCCGCCGCA
>Ga0187821_10000539_pt1 | contig 10070 bp, 16 predicted proteins | sample NC_wetland_sal_i_20_FD_132442 | JGI IMG/M metagenome (GOLD analysis project Ga0187821, IMG submission 132442) | Wetland sediment microbial communities from Neuse River Estuary, North Carolina, USA - SourceSoil_1 | ecosystem: Environmental > Aquatic > Freshwater > Wetlands > Sediment | place...
ATCGGTGAAACGATGGTCGTGGCCATTGCGGCTGGAATGCAACCGACCCTGACCTGGAATCCCCTTGAACCGGCCGCCACGATGACGGCCTATATCGTGCAGGTCAGCCTCGGTGATTTGCCTCATGGAAGCGTCGGTTATCAAACTATCTTTGCGACTGGTTTGACTCTCTTGATGATGACACTCCTGTTCAACATTGCCGGCCATGTTCTCAGAAAACGATATCGACAAATCTACTAGCCCTGGTTTGCTCAAGGCCGCAATCCGCCGGCGCAAGCGAACTGATCTGCTCTTTGCGGCGGTGGGACTTTCCACGATGCTGCTTGCACTCGCGACGTTGCTGGCCTTGCTTGGTCAATTGGGCATGGACGGCATCGGTCGCCTCTCGTGGCAATTTCTCACTTCCTTTCCGTCCAGATTCCCCGCACAGGCCGGCATCTTGAGCGCCTGGATCGGGACTATCCTCGTGATGGTGCTCACGGCTCTCACCGCAGTACCGTTAGGGCTTGGGGCAGCAATCTATCTTGAAGAGTATGCTCCCCGCAATTGGGTCACCGACCTCATCGAGATCAACATTGCAAATCTCGCAGGAGTACCTTCAATCGTGTATGGCTTGATGGCACTCGGACTCTTTGTGTATCAGTTTCATCTAGGCCAGAGTTTCCTCACCGCTGGATTAACTCTAGGCATGCTCATTTTGCCCATGGTAATCATTGCAACCCGCGAAGCCATCCGAAGTGTTCCCCCTCAGATCCGTGAAGCGGCTTATGCCCTTGGCGCAACCAAGTGGCAGACCGTCAAGGATCATGTGGTGCCCTATTCGATGGGTGGAATTCTTACGGGGCTGATCCTGGCATTATCACGCGCTGTTGGTGAGACGGCTCCCTTAATTACGGTCGGCGCCCTGTCGTTTATCGCCTTTCTTCCTCACCCACCATGGCAGCCGGAGTTCCCCTTTCTCTCTTTTCATTGGCTGTTTGACCCCTTCACGGTCATGCCTATCCAGATGTTCAATTGGGTGTCTCGGCCGCAGGAAGACTTCCACGTAAACGCTGCGGCGGCCGGTGTCGTCCTGTTGCTTCTGACATTAGCCATGAATGCGCTGGCCATTTCACTCCGTGCGCGATTTCGAAAGCGGATCCACTGGTGAACCGATGACGACAAGCTCCGAAGCCCAGCTGGCACTCAAAGCCGAATCGAAGGGGCTCAGCTTCCATTATGGGGCGCTGCGCGCACTCAACAACATCTCCCTTGGTTTAGCCGATTGTCGCGCCACAGCGTTGATTGGTCCCTCCGGCTGTGGGAAAACCACCTACCTTCGTTGCCTTAACCGCATGCACGATCTCTATGCGGGCAATCGCTACGAGGGAGAAGTGCTTCTCTATCCAGACGCGGTGAATATCGTCGGGCACTCTGTCGATCCCATTGAGATCCGCATGCGTGTGGGGATGGTCTTTCAAAAACCCAACCCTTTTCCAAAATCCATCTACGAGAATGTCGCGTATGGGCTTCGCATTCGACAAGCCATAAAACGAAGTGAGTTGAATGAGGCTGTCGAACGTGCCTTGCGCGACGCGGCTTTATGGACAGAGGTGAAAGATCGCCTGCACGATCTCGCCTCAAATCTTTCGGGCGGTCAACAACAGCGCCTCTGCATTGCCCGTGCGCTCGCAACTGGTCCGGAAATGCTCCTATTCGACGAACCGACCTCGGCCCTGGATCCCACCGCCACGGCACGGATCGAGGAACTCATCACCGAACTGAAGCAGAGAGTCACCATCGTCATCGTCACCCACAACATGCAACAGGCCGCACGGGTTTCAGACTTTACTGCTTTCATGTACGAAGGCAAGCTCGTAGAATTCGATCGAACCGAGACTATCTTTACGAATCCGTCCAATAAACTGACTGAAGACTACGTCACCGGCCGGTTTGGGTGAGGGAAGCCGGAGCGAGGCTGCCGATGCAACGACATATCGATCAAGAGTTAGCTGAACTGAAGACACAGATCCTCCGGATGGGAGGCCTTGTGGAAGCGCAGATTGAACGGGCCATTCGTGCATTGGTGGAACGAGACGTCGATCTGGCTTCACAGGTCATCGAGCGAGATACATTGGTCAATAGCCTTGACGTGGAAATTGATGAAAACTGTATACGATTGCTTGCCCTTCAGGCGCCGGCGGCGGGCGATCTCAGATTTGTGACCACGGCGATGAAAATTTCGACTGAACTCGAGCGGATGAGTGACCTGGCGGAAAACATTTGTGAGCGTGTGATTGAACTCAACGAAGAACCACAGTTGAAACCCTACATCGATATTCCTCGCATGGCAAACTGGACCATGCGAATGGTGCGTGAATGTCTCGATGCCTTTGTTCGGTCTGATTCAACGCTGGCGAGAAAAGTATGCACCGACGATGATTTCGTCGACAATCTTACGCACCAGCTATTTCGCGAACTCCTGTCCTTCATGATCGAAAATCCAGGAACCATTTCACGGGCCATTCGGCTCACATTTATCGGGAAATATATCGAACGGATCGCCGACCACGCCACGAATGTTGCCGAACTTGTTGTCTACATGGTGGAAGGGAAAATCGTCCGCCACATCGATCCACCTGCACTCCTGGATAAGAATTCGTGAGGCGGCCTCACATCAAAACCGTCTGACCCATTCTACATACCACTTATGTGAACCATCTAGAAGGGGGAACAGGACACAGAGTCTTGACAAGGAATGTGAAGAGATAGACGGGTAACGACAGAACCCTTCCTACACGTACTGCGACACCGGATCCAGAACGGCCTGCTATGGTTGTTCGATCAGTCTCCAACCCTCTTTTTGAACGCACCGTTCAGTCGCGTTCAGAATCATCAGCTGGTTACCCTGCTGGAGCTTGGGGTCTCGCAAGACCATACTTTCGCACCGGTTGTAGTCAGTGGCGAATTCCCCGCTCGGCTTGTTTGGATGAACCCACTCTGTAGAGGAACAAGCTGACAAAAGGCTCCACGTGGCAACTAACGATCCTAGAATTCTAATCCGCATGAAATCCTCCTCTAAAACTCCTCGCGGAAGATAAACTGTCCACTTAGAGGGCGTCAAGCTGCATACAAGCAAGAATAACGTGTCTGAGGAGGTCGACAGGTTCCTGGCGAAGCCAGATAGAATCGCCGGCACGACTAAACAGCGCCTCCACGGATAGACTGATCAATCATATCCATTGCTTACGAGTCATATATGAATAAACTCATGAACCACCCCTTTGTATGGTTGTGCAGGGAAAAGCAACTCTGCTACCGTGCAGAACTACGGGGAGGGTTTCGTGACACCGATCGACCATCTGATAATGGATGCCAAGCAAGCGATCATGGAAGAGCAACACCGGCGATTCCAGGATCTCCATCGAGAAGGGCGGTGGGTCGAAGCCCTGCAACAGATGCATGTGACATTGAGTTGTGCGTCAGATCTGCTGAACGAGTCGCTGCAAGTATTGGACAAAGCACTCGGCAGTTGCCACGCTCCTTCCTCGAATGAAAGCCACCCGCTCACCTAATCTCCATTTTCCGGCTCAACCTTGCTTGACAGGGTTCAACACAGTTGCTACGGTTCGGCAAGACCAAATCATTCCGCGAATAACTCAGAGACGGTAAGCTGGCGTAGCTCAATCGGCAGAGCAGCGGTTTTGTAAACCGCAGGTTGGAGGTTCGATTCCTCTCGCCAGCTCCATACCATCTTCATCGATTCCAACAAGTCGTGCTCGGTCCTCGGTCGTCCGTGGAAGTCTGGCTCGGCGTCGAGAACTAACGGGTGAGACAGCCAGGAGATTACGCCGCATCAATTACGATCTAAGGCATGTCATTGAAGTTCACACACTAGATTGGTTCAGTAGATTGGTTCAGTTCGACGGCAAGAAGCGTGGAAAATCTTGTCGAGCGCTATAAGGGCGGGAATTGACCGGTGAAAATGAAAGCCTTAAGTCATAGGGACTTGGCAAGAGGGTTGCTAACTATTGCGAGTGAGTTCTTCAATATGTTTGAAGGCAGAAGCGTCTTTGAAGAGATGAAGAAATGCCACAGAAAGGAGAGGGATTGAAAGTACGACGATGATGGTGGAAGAGATGGACGAGATTTCGTTTAGGCAGGCAACTCTAACCGAATAATGCATCATTCCGCAGGCGACCTACGACAAGATCAAGGATCAAGTTGTGGTGAAGCAGAACTAAAACGTTTCATGTATGGCAATCACGCATGCCCAGACAGAAAGAAAGAGAAGTTACTCTTTTTTCATCTGTAATCATTGCCATCCTAATTGCAGTAGTCGCGGCAGCAATTGGGGGTTTTGAGGTCTGGTGGATTTATGAACCACCTCGTTCATCTCCTTCTTCCACGCTCTTGGATATCAACACGGCAACGGTGAGAGAGCTAACCACCTTGTCGGGAATTGACCAATCGACAGCGGAGAGGATTGTCACTGAACGTCCCTATAATCGAACCGATGATCTCGTAGGAAAAAACATCATCCCCCAAGCGACGTTCGACAAGATCAAAGATCAGATTGTGGCGAAGCAGAAATGAAGTCGGACGAGAAAGGCAAGTATTGCCAGGAGCGTTCATCAGCAGGCAGGAATGTCCCAGGAAGAGGCGGCCAAGGTGCTTGATTGGATTGTTACGCTCTTCAAGCCCACCGTTCAGAGAGGGAAACCAATCGCCATCGCCGGCTTTGGCACATTTAGGGGACGCAATCCCCGCACCGGACAGGAAACGATGATTGCGGCGCGCCGAGTGGTCACCTTTCATGCGAGTCCCGCATTCAAAGCCGCTGTGAATGCCGCAAGGGAGGACAGCAAGGTACGGTGACATCAAATCAGTAGAACGGAAGGGGCTGCTGCCGAAGGGGAAGTAGGATAGACCTCGCGGACCTGAAGACGAAGCTGCCGAGCTGGGAGCACGTGGGTTTGGGAACGGATCGGACGAGTTGGTGAATCGATGGTCTGTGTCGAGCCACACATGAGAGGAACACTCATTGCGGTATCATGCCTGGTGGTCGTCGTTGCATGCTCTGGGACGCGGCCTGTTGAGACGCCGGGTGGGGAGTGGATCGCGGTTGGCGTAACCGGGCCATCCGATGAGGGCTTCGTCACCTATGCCGGACCCGCCACAATCAGCAAGAGTGGGGACACGGTGAGGATGACCTCGGTGATTGATTCCGAAGCCGTCAACGACGCTGCATCGGATAGACGCCGCGTTTCCTGGAAAGACGAATGGGAATACGATTGCCTGGGCAAGCAGTACAGACTGCTTCAGTTCAGAGAGTATTCTGGGAGAATGGGAACCGCTGAGAAAATGTTCAGTCACACTATGCCACCCATTCTCTGGCTACCAGTGAAGCCTGGAAGTGTCGGCGAGAAACTCTGGAAGATAGCCTGCGGGGAGGAGTGAGGCGGGCTGGGCAGTCAATCCTGGGTTCCTAATGTCACACTCCACAGAGGTGCCATGTCTTGCCGGCACTCTTCAGCGGTTGTGATTTGGCTTTGCTTTCATTTCTGTCTGACTTCTGCCGTACTCGCCGCCGATTTCTCCGGCCATGTCGTCAGCGTCCTCGACGGCGACACCATCGAAGTTTTGGCACAGTATTGACCAGAGCCAATCTATGGCTATCCCTAAATTAGGGGTCGCAAGCTTCACCGAAGGATTAGCGCGATACTTCGAGACAGATCTGGCAGGGTCGGGTTGCTTGCGCCCCCTCTTGTTGGTTCAATCGTGCAGCACCCTGGTACGGGAACAGATTCTGTATATAATGACAGCTCCTGTGCTAGCTGTGCTAACCCTTCTAGTTTCACCCGACCTGGTCCATGCTGAATTTTCCAGCTCTGTGGTCAGAATCCTCGATGGCGACACCCCGATGCGTTGAAGAGATAGGAGGGATGAACGGGTGATACCCAGGACACAGCCAGGGCCTCAGCTGGCACTCGTTCTCGTCCTGCTGCTCATTCCGTCAACTCTGCATGCCTGGGCACGGGAAGGGCATGAGATCATTGCCATACTCGCAGAACAACGCCTTCACCCCGACGTGCGAGACGCGGTGGTCGCGCTCTTGGAAGGCACCACGTTCATTCAGGCGGCCAGTTGGGCTGACAAGGTGCGGAACCTACAGACTGCACCTTGGCATTATGTGAAAATTGACATCACGGAGACCGAGTATGACGCCGCCCGCGACTGCCCTCGGGATCAGTGTGTGATCGGGCAAATCGAACGCTGTCGTCGCACTCTGGCGAATGCCGACGGAGACACAAGGAAGCGGCAAAACGCCCTCAAGTATCTCATCCACTTTGTGGGAGACCTGCACCAACCGCTGCATGCCGGCCAGAATGAGGACCATGAGGGAAATGACGTGCAGGTGGAATTCATCGGCGAGACGATCGATCCATACAGTCTTCAGCCTTGGAATCTCCATGCGGTGTGGGACAGTGGGATTCTTGAAGTACGTGATGGTGATGCACACCGCTACGCGAATCGACTCAATACCTGGTTGAAATCACAGCCAGAAGGCGCCTTCCAGGAAGGCTCAGTGGTGGACTGGGCCATGGAGTCACATGACATCGCGAGAGACCACGTGTACGTGCTGCCTGACGATCGCAAACTTGGGGAAGACTATTACCGAGCCAATCTGCCCGTGGTCGATCAACAGTTGGCGAAAGCCGGTGTCCGACTTGCAAAACTCCTGAACGAGACCCTCAAGAAGCACTAACGTGACAGCGCAGGTGGCACACGAGATCGACTTCACCGGCTTCCGAGCAACCTGCCCGATGCCAGCATCATCCGAGCCAGTGCTATACTGTTCTGGTAGACGAACGCGACGAGGCAGAGGGTGGAGGCAGACATGATAAGACCAAGAGTTCGGTGGACGCAGATCCACGTGCTGGTGCTGGTAGGCGTCTTCGCGACACTCATCATGAGCGGCTGTGAAAGCACGCCGAAGTGGGTCAAGACCGGTACCTATACAGGTCAGGACTCCAAGGCCTTCTACGGGATCGGAGAAGTGATGGGTATCCGAAATGAACCGCTCGCTTGGGATGCAGCGGAGAATCGGGCACGGGCGCAGATGGTGAAGGTGCTCTCCACGTATACAGCCTATCTGATGCGAGATTATGCAGCGTCCACGGCAGCAGGAGACTTCAAAAGGACGGCCGAGGAGCAACACATCGAGGAAGCGACGAAAACGTTTGCTTCGGCCACTCTGAACGGCGTGCGATCTGTCGACCGATATAAGGATGAAAAGAAGGGCATCTACTATGTGGTGGTCAAAATGGATCTGGAGGATGTCAAAGACATGCTCACGCAATCGAAAGAGCTGAATAGCCAGATGCGAGATTTTGTCCGCAAGAACGCCGACCGTGCCTTTGAGCGACTCGAAAAGGAAGAGCAGAAGCGGCAAACAGCGCCGTAACAGAAACCGCACCCATATCCCCTGGACACCCACCTACCACGCTGTGCGGGTGGAGATGGGTGTTGACGTGCTCCTCTCTCAAAACCCCTCCCGCCCCCTGGAGTAACGTCAATCACCCACTGGTCAAGAGGGTTCGCGCTGGCGGTACCGGAAGTATGCGCCAAGCGTTCCTACCATTATTAACCGAGTCCCTGCGCTTTGAACTTCAAGGAGCCACGCGAGCGATCTGAATAGCGACCCGCAGTGCTGTTGCTTCCACGCGGAGAGGTCGACGCCGAACTAGGCCCGAATAAGAAGGTGGTCGATTAGAGCAGGTTCTTCGATGTACATGGCTGCGGGCGCGTCGATAAATCGCTTCAGTCTCATCCTATCATTTGGGCTCACCTTGATCACTTCCACCGCGATCCAATGCTCGTACACCCTTTTGACTTCCGCCAACCGGATGTCTATAAAGGCCTCCTCGCCTTCCAACCATAATTGGACGTTCACAGTATCCCCTGCTCTCAGGTGACCAGGGGTGGTGAGCCTACACCCAGCCTCTACGCGTTCGAGGACGCACCCGTCCGCTTCAAGCTGCGTGCTTACGTTCGCTAGCACGCAGTCAATCGTAAACTTCGGACTATCCCACGAGGTCTGTAGTTTCCCCTGAGCCATAAGGTCATGCGGAGGTGTCTTGCCCCTGTGATTGTATTAGCCGCCATGTGAGTCAGGGCCATTGCGGTGCGATGGTCTCCGGTGTGGGTAGTCGAAGCCCAGCGCACTGTGCGAACGAATCTGGTTGTAGGTTTGCCACCAGCATTCCATGAGTACCTTCACCTCCCAAAGTGTAGCAAACAGGTCTCGAGCCAGCAGTTCATCCCGTAACTTGCCGTTGAAGCTCTCGATATGGCCGTTTTCCCAGGGGGCTGCCCGGTGTGATAAACAACGTCTGCACGCCAACGTGGGCCAGCCAGTGCCGCGGTGGGAGTGGCGGAAAGGGCTGCTTCCGAAGGGAAAAGCTAAACGGACCACTGCGGGGGCGGGTGAGGGAGTGGGGCTCCTATATTGTGCTGGAGTCCGACTTGATGGCCTGGCGGGTTAGAGTCACCTGCACTTTTCCGCACAGCGAGGCACCAGGAATGATCGAAGCTTCGAGGAAGAGGGGCAGCGTACTCCCTGGCAGCGTGAGTGGACGGCGCAGCCTCCACTTCCCTGTCGGGGGCACGGTGTAGCTGGAGAATGGGATCAACTCCCCCGTGTCAGCATTGAGCAGCATGGGGGTGGTCGCTTTCTTCCATCGCAGAAAATTCCGCAGTCGTCGCCACATCCGAGATAGCGCCATCTGCATTCCTTCAAGAGCCGTGAGAGATTGACCTCACTTGACTCATGATGAGAGGCTAGCCGGTGGTCCCCCGGCACGTGGTGATACGTATGAGCAACTACGATGCCACCGCGATTTTGAAGGACCCCGTACTCCAAATGAGGCGGTCACTCCATGAGATTCAGTGATGGACCGCATCTCGATCCATCTTTACCCGATTGACGTTGACACGTGCTGCTGTATTCTGTGCCCACCAGTCAGTGCACACCTTTGCACAGTCACGCCTGGATACTCGCAGGGCCCTCCTGTTGCTAGGTCGCAGGAGTAGGTTTCCGCAGAACCATGACCGCCCCCCTAAGCGGCTTTGCGGGTTGAACAGTGTGTGTTGTTGCGCTATAGGGTGACTAGACTCGCACTATTGTTGGACAAGGAGGCTCAGATGCTGCCTTCCATCATATCCAAGACAGTTTCAACCGTGCTCGTCGTGACGCTGCTCAGTTTAACCGTCGCCTGTTATGGCCCTTTCAACCTCACGAGAAATGTGTACCATTGGAACAGCGGGATCAAAGGCAGTGGGGAGGTTAATGAGAAATGGATGAAGGAGCTGGTATTTTTCGGGATGATCGTCATTCCCGTGTATATGATTTCGGCGTTGCTGGATGCCTTCATCTTTAATTCAATCCAGTTCTGGAGCGGGGATAATCCGGTCAAGGCTAGCGATGGCAGCGATGGCCAGCTTCGCGTGGTGCAAATCGGCGACACAACTATCACCATGACGCTGGCGAAAGATGGCAATTCGGCCGATGTGACCTATAGCCAGGGTGGGCGCATCATGAAGGCGGCAAGGATCGCGCGAATTGAACAGGGATACCAGTTAGTCGATCAAGACGACCGCCCTCTATATGTCGCTGAAATGAGTGCCGATGGAGGGGTCAACTTCGTTGATCGGGATTGCCAGCTTATCGATCGGTTATCAGGTGATCAACTTCGGCTCGGCATAGAGCGCTTCACCGCTCTACGGCAAGGAAACACAGGAAGCCTGGCGGCAGACTATCCTCACTGATGGCCCGGCTGATTCGGAATGAATCGCGGAGCCAAGGCGAACGGGAGGCGGAGAAAGAGAAACGGAAAGCAGAACGGAAAGGCTGTCATCAAGAGGGCGATCACGATGATGATAAGGACCATGGACGGGATCGCGACAAGGACCGGGACGACGACCATGATAAGAAGGAGCGGAAGCACGGCGGTCGAAATTGAGACTAATCTAAAACCGCTCCATGGCGAGGGTAGACATTCTGATGACCACACCGCATCATAGGAACC